>Ga0181525_10000102_pt1 | contig 77464 bp, 59 predicted proteins | sample PEATcosm2014_Bin_48_FD_121100 | JGI IMG/M metagenome (GOLD analysis project Ga0181525, IMG submission 121100) | Peatland microbial communities from MTU Mesocosm Facility, Houghton, MI, USA - PEATcosm2014_Bin06_10_metaG | ecosystem: Environmental > Terrestrial > Soil > Wetlands > Peat | place...
CACAATTAGATAGACGTGCTATTTGATGAGGCCCTGGATTCGCAGCCAATCGGCCAGTCTCGCGGGCCAGGAGCTGAGGATCGGGTCCGCCTGAGCAAGGCCGACGCCGTGCGGGCCGTGCAGATAGATATGCATCTCGGCCGGCACACCCGCATTGCGCAGCGCCGAATAAAACATCAGGCTGTTTTCCACCGGCACCACCGGATCGTCGGCAGTGTGAAACAGAAATGCCGGCGGCGTCTGGGCGGTTACTTGTTTTTCGTTCGAAAGCAGGTCCACCAGCGCCGGGTCCGGGTTTTCACCGAGCAAGCTGTTGCGGGAACCGCGGTGCAGGTGGGGCTCAGTGAACGTGATCACGGGGTAGGAGAGAATCATGAAATCGGGCCGGGAACTCTGCTGCTCGATCGGGTCGGCGGCGCCCGCGTTGCCCGCATCGAAGTGAGTTCCTGCCGACGACGCAAGGTGCCCGCCTGCGCTGAAGCCCCAGATTCCGACGTGTTTTGGATCGAACCCGTAGTCGCCTGCATGCAGGCGTGCATAGCGGAGGGCGCGCTGCGCATCCCCCAACTCAACCGGGTGATGATACTTGGGGCCGAGCCGGTATTTAAGAACAAATGCCGTTACCCCATGGCCATTCAGCCACTGGGCAATCTGCAAGCCTTCATGATCCATAGCCAGGTTCACATAGCCGCCACCAGGACACACCACCACAGCAGTGGGAACCTTCCACATTCCGGAAGCGGGGTAGATGGTCAACGACGGCTTGTCGGCGTCCTGATTGCCCACTGCGCCGGGCGCTCCATTCGGCCAGAGAAGCACCGTTTGCGGCTTTTGCGGTTGAGCGAGTAAAGAGAGGGGCAGCAACGCAACTGCCAGACGCAGGAGACAGGGTGACATCACCGCTTACTATATCCCGGTTACAATAGCCCAGCGCTGCCGAATACTCTCCCAACGAACGGCGGATTGCCAGCGTCTAACGCGTGATTGCCTGGCGTCGAGGAAAGTCCGAAGACGTTCGTAATGAGATCAACGGATTCCCACAGGCGGACACACGAACCAAGAAGGCGAGAGCCCACTGGCATGAGAACTCATTTCCGCTCAATCGTTTACGGCCGGTCGTTCCGGTGGCCGCATAAGTGCCAGACGGATACAGGGCGCAGCCGCGGGCGGGTTGCGGGGGCGAATCCGGCTCCAATCAGCCGATGAGCCAATGCGGAGGGAATCGTAAATCATGGACTTCATCAACGACATCCGTTATGCCCTGCGCGGCTTTCGCAGCGCGCCCATGTTCGCCTTCGTCGCCATCCTCTCACTTGCATTCGGCATCGGCGCAAACACCGCCATCTTCTCGCTGCTCGATCAGATTCTGCTGCGGCTTTTGCCGGTGAAAGACCCTCAGCAGCTTGTGCTGCTTACGTTCCGCGGATCTCACTACGGCAGTAATACTGGCGGAAACGCACTGTCGTACCCGATGTACGCGGATTTTCGCGATCACAATGAAGTCTTCAGCGGCATGTTCTGCCGGTTCCCGACACATGCCAGTCTCGGCTACGGCAGCCAGACGGAGCGTGTGGATGCCGAGTTGGTTTCAGGGAATTACTTCCCGGTGCTGGGCGTTGGCGCGGCCATTGGGCGCACCATCACGCCGGAAGACGACAAGATTCCCGGCGGCCACCCGCTGGCGATGTTAAGTTACGACTACTGGCAGCGGAGATTCGCCGGCAACCCGTCGATCCTCGGCAAGACGTTGGTGATCAACGGCCACAACATGACCCTCATCGGCGTTGCGCAGCCCGGCTTCGAGGGAATCGAATTGGGGCGCCGCGCGGATGTCTTCGTCCCGGTGATGATGAAGGCGCAGATGACGCCCGGTTGGGACGCGATCAAAGACCGGCGTTGGCGCTGGGTGAACTCGTTCGGGCGGCTCAAACCCGGCGTCACCCGGCAGCAGGCGAAGGCGGCCCTGCAGCCGTTCTTCCACGACATGCTGGCCATGGAGGTGAAAGAGGCTGCCTTTGCCCATGCGGCTCCGGAAACCAAGCAGGCATTTCTGCGCTCCTGGATCGATGTGCTTCCAGGCTCGCAAGGCCGCTCCTACTTCCGCGAGGCGCTCACCACCCCGCTGTGGCTTCTGCTGGCTGTGACGGGAACGGTACTCCTGCTGGCGTGCGCGAATCTCGCGAATTTGCTGCTTGCGCGCGCCGCGGCGCGCCAGAGGGAATTTGCGATTCGCCTCGCGATTGGAGCGGGCGCGGCGCGCATTGTGCGGCAATTATTGGTTGAAAGCTTCGTGCTGGCCGCCTGCGGGGCTGACGTGGGACTCGTGCTGGCCGCATGGGCGGATACATTGCTGCTGAAAGTCGTTGTAGCCGATAGCTCGGAGCTTGCGGTCTCCACGACGCCTGACTTGCGGATTCTCGCATTCACGTTTGGTGTTACGCTGCTCACCACGATTCTGTTTGGCCTGATACCGGCATTTCAAGCGGCGCGCGCCGACGTTGCGCCCACCCTCAAAGACCAGGCCGGCGCCGTCGTGGGCGGCGGGCATGTCCTGCTGCGGAAATGCCTGGTGACTGCTCAAGTGACGCTCTCGGTGCTGCTGTTGATCGGCGCGGGTCTTTTTATCCGCACTCTTTCGAACTTGCGCGGGCTCGGGCCCGGCTTCGGGACAGAGCATCTCATCGGCTTTGAGGTGGATCCTTCGCTCAGCGGATACAAGGGCGAGCGCAGCAAATTGTTCTACGCGCAACTGACCGAACGTCTCTCCGCCTTGCCCGGGGTGAAAAACGTCGGGCTAGCCAGCGTCCGCATCCTCGAGGACGACGAATGGGATAGCAGTATGACTGTCGAAGGCTATTCGTTCAAGCCCGGAGAACAGCCGGAGCCATACATGAACGACGTCAGCCCCAACTACTTCGCCGCTATGGGTGTGCCGATTGTGGCCGGGCGCGACTTCACTGTGAAGGACAATGTCCGCATCCCGCACGGTACCGATCCCGATGAGACCACGCCCACAACGGCAATCATCAACGAGAAATTTGCCAGGAAGTACTTCGGATCGCTCAATCCGATTGGACGCCACATCGGCTTCGGTTCCGACCCGGGAACGAAGACCGATATCGAAGTCATCGGAGTGGTGAAGGATATCAAGTACACCAACCTTCGTGACGAGATTCCGCCCCAAGCCTTTGTTCCCTACCTGGCTAATAAAAACGTCGGCGGTATGACCGTCTACGTGCGCACCACCCGCGACCCGAGCCAGATCATGACCGCAATTCGCGGCGAAGTGCGAGGGCTCGATTCGAATGTCCCCATCTACTCCCTGCGCACCACCGACGAACAAATCGACAATTCGCTGCGCGTCGAACGCCTGATCGCCAGCCTGTCTTCAGTATTCGGGCTGCTCGCGACGCTGCTAGCCGTCATTGGTTTGTATGGCGTGATGGCTTACGCGGTGTCTCGCCGGACCAGGGAGATCGGCATTCGCATGGCTCTTGGCGCTATCGGCGGTGACGTCATCTGGATGGTGATGCGTGAAGTGCTATTGCTGGTGGCGATCGGCGTCGCCGTAGGTGTGCCGGCCGCCATCCTACTCAGCCAGTTCGTTAAAAGCCAGCTCTTTGGCTTGGAACCGCACGACCCGGCGACCATTCTCGCCTCGACCGTGCTGCTGGCCTTAGTCGCGGGTCTCGCAGGATTTGTCCCTGCCCTTCGCGCCAGCAGAATCGACCCCATGCGTGCCCTGCACTACGAATAGCATGTGGGGCAGGTTGTTAACCTGCAGCGGGTTGGCAACCCGCCGCTTTTCTCTCATTTCAACTTCAAGCGTGCGGGAACACCCGCACGTCTATGCCTTCGGATGCGCGGATCAGTTTGTCGAGATCGCTGCCGAACCAGCGCTCCCACCAGTTATGCCGGCCGCTGTGCCCTACATAGATCTGAGTGATCCCGCGCGACCGCGCGAATTCCAGAATCGTGGCAGGCGCGTCCTCACCGTCCAACTTCACGATTTCAGCCCCCGCTGCCTCGCCGCATCTCAAGCCCCGGTCCACCTTGGTGCGTTCCTCCGACGACCAGTCCGGCCGGTCCACGTAGGCAACCAGCAATTCGCCATGGAAGCGGTTGCGGTTGCGGACGCCGCTCGCGATCATTCTTTGCGCATCGCATCGCGGCGAGAGGCACACCAGAATACGCTCCTGGGCGCCCCAGGTCTGGGCGATGTTGTGGCGCGCCAGGTAGCGCCCCAGTTGATCGTCCACTACGTCGGCGGCAAGCAGCAATGCAATCTCGCGAAGCTCAGAAAGCTGCGGCTGCGTCAGCTTGCGGATGTTAGGCACTTCGTCGTCCCCGCTGATCCGCATGCAGGCATCCGCCGGCGCATCCACCACGATAATTTCGTCGGCTTGGTTGAGAAAGCTGATCGGAATCGTTTCGCGAACGGTTTTTCCCGTGATGGCTTCCACTTGTTCGCGTTTTTCTTCGATGTGCTGAACGTTCACCGATGCAATCACCGATATTCCCGCCTCGAGCAGCTCCTCGACGTCCTGCCACCGCTTGGCGTGCCGCTGCCCCGGCGGGTTGTCGTACGCCAGGCCGTCGATCAGGCAGACTTTGGGATAACGCCGCAGGATCGAGGGCACGTCCACCACCTGGCATCCCTCAGCATCCCGCAAAGGGATCACTTCGAGCTTGTGGATGAGGGCCAGCACCTCTTGCGGGGAGCGCGTTTGAATAGCGCCGACCACCACGTCCTGGCCGCGCTCATGACGGCGCCGGCCTTCATCGAACATGCGAAAACTCTTGCCCACGCCGGAGGCATAGCCGAGAAACACCTTCAAGCGGCCGCGGTGTTGAAAATCCTCTTCCGTAGCGCTCAAATGCTCGAGCAACTGCTCGGGTGTGGGGCGGGTTGTGGAAACGCTCACGCTTCTATTATCGGCGATTCGAGAGTCCTAGCGCAGCGGGTGGCTCCGATCCAAGGCCAGGTTGGCGTCCAGTACGTTGACGCGAGCTTCGCCAAGAAAGCCCAGGTCCCGGTCGTGAGTTGCGGTGTGAAGGGCGTCAAGGACCTCGCGGAGCGGCACTTGGCGAGCCATGGCAACGCGTGGCGCCTGTGCCTCGGCGTTGGCTACGCTGATATCCGGGTCAATACCGCTCGCCGAAGTGGTGATAGCGTCAGCCGGAATCTCCCCTTTGAACTCAGGGTTCTCTTTCCGGAACTGAGCGGCCGCGGCTTTCAACCGGTCAAAGAGTTTCTGGCTGGTGGGGCCTAAGTTCGAACCGCCTGAAGACGATGCGTCATAGCCGGCATCCCCGGCAGCCGATGGACGCGGGTGAAAATACTCTGGCTTCGTGAAGTTTTGGCCGATCAGCCGGGAACCCAATAGCCCGCTCTTACCTTGAACAAGGGTCCCGTGGGCCTGCTTCGAGAACAGGATGGAACACAAGCCCGTGATGGCGAACGGATACAGAAGACCAGTCAACACGGTAAGCAGCGCAGTCATGCGAAGCGCGGGAAGAAGTTGTTGTCTCATGAGGGCTCGCGATCTCCTTACGCTAAACCGACCAACACCAGCAGCCGGTCAATCACCCAGATGCCCGGAAACGGCGCCAGAATGCCGCCGACGCCATAGATCAATAGGTTGCGCCGTAACAATGACGCCGCGCCGACAGGCCGGTATTTCACGCCCCGCAGGGCTAGCGGCACAAGCGCGATAATGATCAGCGCATTGAAGATGACGGCGGCGAGCACGGCGCTCTGGGGGCTGTGCAGGCCCATGATGTTGAAGCGCGCCAGGGCCGGGTAAGTGGCCGTGAACATAGCCGGGATGATGGCGAAGTATTTGGCCACGTCGTTGGCGATAGAAAACGTGGTCAGGGCGCCGCGCGTGATCAGCAATTGCTTGCCGATTGCCACCACCTCAATCAGCTTCGTCGGATTACTGTCGAGATCCACCATGTTGCCGGCTTCTTTAGCCGCGGTGGTGCCCGTGTTCATCGCCAGCCCAACGTCGGCCTGGGCCAGCGCCGGTGCGTCATTAGTGCCGTCTCCGGTCATGGCAACCAGACGGCCTTCGGCCTGTTCTTTCTTGATGTAGGCGAGCTTGTCGGCAGGCGTTGCCTGGGCCAGAAAATCGTCCACGCCGGATTCGGCCGCTATCGCCGCGGCGGTCAAAGGGTTGTCGCCGGTAATCATGACCGAGCGGATGCCCATGGCCCTGAGTTGCCCTATGCGTTCGCTCATGCCGCCCTTGACGATGTCCTTAAGGTTGATGATGCCGAGAGCACGCGCTCCGTCGGCCACGGCCAGCGGCGTGCCACCGCTCCGCGAAATCGAATCCGCCACATCGTGAAATGATTCCGGAACGTGGCCTCCCAAATCCTCGACAAAATGCGCGATCGATTGCGCTGCGCCCTTTCGCAGCATGCGGCCGTCGATATCCACGCCGCTCATTCGCGTGTAGGCCGAAAACGGAATGAAGCGGGCTTCGTGCTCTGCCACTTCGCGGCCGCGCAGGCCATACTTCTCTTTGGCCAGAACCACGATCGAGCGGCCCTCCGGAGTTTCGTCGGCCAGACTCGAAAGCTGCGCCGCATCGGCCAGTTCCGCCTCCGTAATGCTGGGAAAGCAGATGAATTCCACCGCCTGCCGGTTGCCGAGTGTGATGGTTCCGGTTTTGTCGAGCAATAGCGTGTTGATATCGCCGGACGCTTCCACGGCGCGGCCGCTCATCGCCAGCACGTTGTGCTGCATCACACGGTCCATGCCGGCTATGCCGATGGCGGAAAGCAATCCGCCGATGGTGGTGGGAATCAGACAAACCAGCAGGGACACTAGTACCGCCATGCTCGGCACGGCCCCCGCGCCGGAACTATGCACGGCGTAGGTCGCGAACGGCTGCAGAGAAGCGACCGCCAGGAGGAAGATCAACGTCAATCCCGCTATCAGAATGTTGAGCGCGATCTCGTTCGGCGTCCGCTGCCGCTCTGCGCCTTCCACCAAGGCGATCATTCTGTCGAGAAACGTCTCGCCCGGGTTCGAAGTAATCAGAATGACGATGCGGTCACTCAACACCCGGGTGCCGCCGGTGACGGCGCTGCGGTCGCCCCCCGACTCGCGAATCACAGGCGCGCTTTCCCCGGTGATCACCGACTCATCCACGGTGGCGATCCCTTCAATTACATCGCCGTCGCCGGGAATCAGGTTGCCGGCCGCCACCTCTACTTTGTCGCCGGCGCGCAGTTGTGACGCCGAAACCTCTTCAATCTTGCCACTGCTTAGAATCCGCCTGGCCACCGAGTCCGTCTTGGTCTTGCGGAGAGAGTCTGCCTGCGCTTTGCCTCGCGCCTCGGCCATTGCTTCGGCGAAATTGGCGAAGAGAACGGTGAACCACAGCCACAGCGAAATCTGAAAGTTGAAGCCAAGTTGCGGCGTGCCACTGGCGAGATCGCGAATCAGGAACACGCTCACCATCGCAGCCCCGATCTCAACCACAAATATGACCGGGTTCTTATACAGGGTTAGGGGATTCAGCTTGACGAACGAGTCGCGCAGCGCCCTCTTGACGATCGGCGGGTCGAAGAGCGGCCTGGCGCGCACCAGCTTGGCGGGCAGCAACGAAGTGCCGTGGCCGGCGGGACCCGTGTGCGGAGGAGTGGAGTGAGGGGTGTGAATCGACGTGGCCATGTGTGAATTCTCCATTCCTCAGCCAGCCACCCCGGCCAGCAGAAGTGAAAACAGCTTGCCTTCCTGCATCAGAAAATGCTCGACAATCGGCCCCAGCGACAGCGCCGGAAAATAGGTCAGCGCTCCCACCAGGAGCACTGTCCCCGCCAGCAGCCCGACAAACAGAGGGCCGTGCGTCGGGAACGTGCCGCCCGATTCCGGCACGCGTTTTTTCTTCGCCAGGCTTCCTGCAGCGGCCAACAACGGTATGAGAAAGAAAAAGCGTCCAACCAGCATGGTCAATCCGATGGTGAGGTTATACCAGGGCGTGTTTGCATTGATACCGGCAAAGGCGCTCCCATTGTTACCCGCGGCGCTTGAATACGTATAAAGCAATTCGGAAAATCCGTGCGCGCCGCCGTTGCCGAGATTAGCTACTGCCGCTCCGGGCGGATTCCAATAGCTGTGGGCGATCGCGCCGCCCTTGGCGTCGTGGCCAGGCTCCGGGAATGGAATCACCGCGGAAATCGCCGAAAACAGCAGGACGCCCAACGCCGCGGCAATTAGCGCGAGCATCGCCATCTTCACTTCCTTTTGCTCAATCTTCTTGCCGATATATTCCGGCGTACGGCCCACCATCAAGCCTGCTATAAAAACAGCCAGAATGGCATACAAGAGGATGCCGTAAAGGCCCGCCCCCACGCCACCGAAAATCACTTCACCCGTCTCGATGTTGAACAGTGGAACCAACCCGCCCAGCGGAGTGAAGCTGTCGTGCCATGAGTTGATTGCCCCGCAACTGGCGTCCGTGGTCACCGTGGCAAACAAGGCGGAGGCAGCAACGCCGAACCTGACCTCTTTGCCCTCCATATTTCCTCCGGCTTGCGTCGCGGTAGCGGTTTTTGCGATGCCGATCCCCTGCCAGGCGGGGTTGCCGTTTTGTTCAGCCCAGTAGCAGACAAATACTCCCGCGAAAAACAGCAAGGCGCAAGCCGCAAAAATGGCCCATCCCTGGCGCGTGTCGCCGATCATCGCGCCGAACGTGTACGTTAATCCGGCGGGAATGAGGAAGATCAGCACAAGTTGCACAAAGTTCGTCAGCGGCGTTGGATTCTCGAAGGGATGCGAGGAGTTGGCGTTGAAAAATCCTCCTCCATTGGTGCCCAGCATCTTGATCGCCTCCTGTGACGCTACCGGCCCTTGCGCGATCACCTGCGTGGCGCCTTCAACCGTCGTGACTTTCGTGTAGCCGTCAAAGTTCTGGATCACACCCTGTGAGCAGAAGAAGAGCGCCGTGACAATGGAGATGGGCAATAACAGGTAAACCGTGGCCCGTGTCAAATCCACCCAGAAGTTGCCGATGCTATTCATCTGCTGGCGCGCAAACCCGCGCACCAGAGCGATGGCAACTGCGATGCCGGCCGCCGCTGAGGCGAAATTCTGAACGGCCAGCGCGCCCATTTGTACCAGATAGCTCACCGTGGTCTCCGGTGTATAACTCTGCCAGTTGGTGTTCGTCAGGAAGCTGACGGCGGTGTTGAACGCGAGATCGGGGGAGATGTTCGTGGCGTTCAGGCCCTGCGGATTAAATGGCAGAAATCCTTGCAGGCGCTGGAGCGCGTAAACAAACAGGAAGCAGAAGATGCTGAAGGCGAGCAGTGACGCTGTGTACTGAGTCCAGCGCTGCTCGGTGGCTTCGTTCACTCCGGCCAGCTTGTAGCAAAGTTGCTCGATCGGGCGCAGCACCGGGTGCAGAAACGTGCGCTTGCCTTCAAACACCCGGGCCATGAACAGGCCCATGGGCTTGGTGAGCAGCAGAATGACCAAAAAGTAAAACAGAATCTGAAAAATACCGTTTGCCGTCATAACGACGCGATGCCTCTCGAAGCCGGCGCCTGCCGGGCTTTCAGAATTTCTCCGGGCGCAGCAGCGCATAGAGAAGGTAGATCAGCAAGAACAACGTGATTAGACCGCCGGCGATGAGTTCCATAGGGCGCCTCTTAATCTAGAGCCGGTCACACGCTCTGGTGAACGCCCAACATGCAAGGAAGAAGAGCACGGTCAGGATAATGAACAGTAGGTCAGCCATATTCGGACTCTCGGCTCTCACCACCTTATGGAGGGGCGAGCGCAACCGTCTTTCAATTATGACCCCGGCTCTTGCAAAGAAGTCATAAGGGAATTGGTCAGGATCTATAGGGGAGACCGTTTTCCGGCGCCAGGGACAGTTTCCGGGCCGGGCTGCTCTGGTGTGTTATTCTTGTCGGGTATCCGACGTTAGAGCAATCCATCGGGGACGTAGTTCAGTTGGTTTAGAACGCCGGCCTGTCACGTCGGAGGTCGCGGGTTCGAGCCCCGTCGTCCCCGCCAGCCTTTTCCTTGTATTTTCAAAGACTTCCGTTGATTCAAACTTCAACTGGGCGTTGATTCCTTGCCCCAGTGCGAGACGGAGCCGCACCAGAACCCTTTTTCGTCAGCCGACCAGAGGGTAATCGTCCGAAGATAACAGGCAGAATCAAGGCGTTCGGCACGAGCTCCCCGCGCCATAAGAGTTGGCGGGGCGACTTTCGCTTTCCTTCACCGGCCCTTCCGCAAGTACTGGCGCGTCTTCTTGATAACGGAAAGCAGATTCGACCCAAACAGCCTCCCCGTGAGGCGCGGCACATATCTCCGCGAAAAATGGGAGTTGCTTCGGGCCAATGTCCATACGTCCCCGGCGACGAATACTCGTGGTGTCGTAACCGCATTCAAGGCCGCTGCTACCTTTTCCAGTTCCCGCTCGCAGAATTCGCAAAGAAACTCCCTGCCGTGCAACAGTTTTATGTCACCGCTGGCATGCCCGAAGTAGGGGAAGCGGCAGTTGTATTCGACGGTCAGCACCGCTACGCGGAGAGCGCCGTGGAAGACGGCGGCCCGAAATGCGGGTTGGCCAGGCATCTCGCCGCGGAACCGCGGTCCTGGCAGTGAAGCCAGCCGGTCATACCAAACGAGACAGTCTTCAAGGAATCGGCCGGTCTGCGCTGACTTGCGATAGACCAATACGCCCGTATTGAGCTCTCGAAATGACCGTGGGACATTAGCTTCGGCCGGAAACCAGTCTTGGTAGGAATGGTCGTGTGTGGCAGCCAGGTCGAAGTGATCAAGCAAATCAAAGAGCTCTGAAACGTCTGCCAGCAAGTAAGTGTCGGTGTCGAGAAAAAGAGTTTGCTGATACGGCGAGCAATTGAACAAGCGCAGCTTTTCACGCATAGGTGGCCCGGATATTTGAACGCGGACAACATCGTCAAACAATCCCGCTGCGTCACTGTTGCACGTGAAATTTTGGTCCGTAAAAAGGGTGATCGGCAAGCCCGCCATCCATCGCCTCACGCTCGCTGCGGAGACCAGGGCTTCCTCTAGGAATGGCTTGCCAAAGGCGAAATAGAGGACACCCCTTGAGTGCTCACTCACCACAGACCCCGATTGTAGCCAAGCAGCGGTTACAGATTTCTGACTCGGATCGGCTACGATCAGTGAGTGTTCCCGAACGGCGGCCCAGTCCTGGATGCTGGTGACTCCCAAACGCAATCGGACACTAGACTAGACTTCTCAGCTGCCGGTTCCGCCCGATTACGCTCTGCCTTTACGGTCGCCGGCCGCATCGTTCATCTGAAGGTTGCAGGCGAACGTCTTGGGGAATCCCTGTCACATCCCTTCGCGCATCTCCCCAAAGCAGCGGAGGCAGTTCAGCCCGATCTGACAATCACCGCCATTGACCATAACGAGTTCCCCGCGCCCGATATTGCCACGCTGGTTTCGGATCGCAGTTGGAGCTATCTGAACCATCGCGTCACGGCTTCTTCTGACGGACGGTATGTGTCCCACTTCATTCAAGAGTCCGGCTCGGTCTGGTGTTTAGATCGCCTGCGGAGTCACATCATTGGAGTCGCGGAGGGTGTTGACCGGCTGTCGCTCTATGAGCGCGGCAAAACAGCGCAAATTCTGTTGCCATTCTGGCTCGAAACTCAAAAGTTAGAACTGATTCATGCCGCGCTCATCGGCCGTCACGGGCGTGGCATACTGATCACCGGTCCAAACGGCGCCGGCAAATCGACAATTGCCCTTACCAGCCTGATTGCCGGTTTTGATTACCTTGGCGACGATTACATCGTGCTTGATGGGGGTATGGAGGCTGGCTTCCATGGACACAGTGCCTATGGCTGTGCGTTCCTCGAACCCCATCACCTGCAGCGCTTCCCGGCACTGATTCCCTATGCCATTTCCGGGCGTTATCGCAATGAGTTCAAGCGGTTAATCCTGTTGCATCAAGCCTTCCCTGACCAACTCACCTCCTCCGCGCGTCTGGAATTCCTGGTGTTACCCAGAATCGGCAAGAATCCGACGCGGCTCTCACCGGCCACCCGATCTGAAGCTTTGCGCAAGTTGGCGCCCACATCGCTTCTGATGCTGGCGCGGCCGGACGCCGCCGCCCTGGGAAGAATGGCCCATCTGGTGGCGCAGCTCAAGTGTTACTGGCTGGACTTAGGACCGGATATCGAAACGATTCCGCATCACATGAGCCGCCTTCTCGATTCGTGATGCGTATCCTTTTCTGGAGCGAACTGGCCTGGCCCCACATCGGCGGCGTGGAGTTGTTAACTCACAAGCTCATGATTGCGCTGCGCGAGCGCGGCCATAGCCTGGCGCTCATCACCTCGCACGCTGACCTCACTCTTCCTGATGAGCGAACCGAGGACGGCATTCTGGTTCGCCGTTTCGCCATGCAGGAAGCGATTTCCCAGCAGCGCCTGGATGTGGTCGCCAGCATTAAGCGACAGATCGAGTCTTTCAAGCGAGCCTTCCGGCCCAACATAATTCACGTCAATTTCCCGTCGCCCAGCATTCTTTTGCATTGGATGACTGATTCCGAATTCACCGCCCCGACTCTACTGTCTATTCATCACACTTTGTCCGATTTCCCGGCTGGCCCCGAAACATTGATTGGCCGGTCCCTTGCGCGGGCGTCATGGATCGTCGCGAATTCGGAATTCACTTGTAACGAAGCGCTTCATGCCAATCCGAAAATCGCCCCTCGTTGTTCCGTGATTTATAACGGGTTCGATTCGCCTGCAGGTCCATCCGCCGATCTCCCATGGAATCCTCCTCGCGTCGTCTGCCTGGGCCGCATGACTCGAAACAAAGGATTCGACGTCGCGCTCAGGGCATTCGCAGAAGCTCGCCGATTCGTTCCGGGCATCCGAATGACCATTGCCGGCAATGGCCCGGAGCTTGAAGGTCTCATGGCCCTTGCTCGCAACCTGGAAATTCACGACGCTGTTGATTTTCCGGGTTGGGTTACGCCAGAAACGGTAGGCGCCCTCATGGCCTCAGCCACACTGGTTGTGGTGCCGTCAATTGTCAGGGAGTCTTTCGGTCTGGTCGCGATCGAAGCGATGCACTACGCTCGTCCAGTAATTGCCTCGGCATCGGGAGCTCTAGCCGAGTTAGTCTTTCATCAGGAGACAGGTCTTGTGGTACCGCCCGGTGACGTGACGGCGCTCGCCAAAGCCTTTGAGCGGTTACTGTCAAATCGGGGACTTGCTGCACAAATGGGAGCAGCCGGCCGCCATCGCGCGCTTGCGCATTTCGGATTCACTCGGTACGTGAATGAGTACGAATCCCTGTATGCCCAATTGCACGCCGCCCAAGAAGGTGTTTCGCATGCGCGTCCTGGCGTGGATTGAGCTCTTCTGGCCCTATGTCGGCGGCATCGAAGTCAGGACAGCCAATTTCCTCGAAGCCCTGCGTGAGCGCGGCCATGAGGTTGCCGTCATCACCTCCACTGGCAGCCTCTCTTTGCCCGAAATCGATTCCTTCCGGGGCATCTCCATTCGGAGACTTCCTTTTCTGGATGCTCTTTCACGCCCGGACCTTGGCCTGTTTGCCGGCACATTAAGAGCCGTGAAAGACTTCAAACAGCAGTTCCTGCCGGACGTCGTTCACATCCAGTTCACTGACCCCAGCCCCCTTTTTCACTGGATGACTCACGCTGTCCGGCCGGTCCCCACGGTGGTTACCGTTCCCATCTCGTTGCCTGATGCGCCCGCTGGTAATGGCGGCCTCGCGGCGCGAACTCTCGGTTCCGCGTCCTGGATAGTTGCTTGTTCGAAGGCAATGCTTCACCGCACGCGCCACCAGGTGGCGGGGTTGGAAGGCAGGTCCTCCGTCATCTACAACTCCCTTCCGCTGCCTTCGATTGAGCCAGCACCGCTTCCGGACGGGCCCGTGGTTCTCGTAATTGGCCGCGTGGTTCGCGACAAGGGATTCGATTTGGCGATTGACGCCATGCCGCGAGTGATCGAAAAGTTTCGCGATGCCCGTTTGATCATTGCCGGTGATGGCCCTGAGCGGCAGGCGTTGGAGGATCAGGCCCAGCGGTTGGGAATCGCCAGTCAGGTTCAGTTCGCCGGCTGGGTGGAACCGGAACAGATCGCGCATCTTATCAATCAGTCCTCGCTAGTTCTTATGCCATCGAGATGGGAGGAAGCCTTTGGTTTGGTGGCCCTGCAAGCGATGCAGATGGCGCGCCCCGTCGTCGTGTCGAAGGTCGGTGGGCTTCCTGAAGTCATCGCCGACGGTGTGACTGGTCTGGCAGTGCCAAATGAGAATCCACCGGCATTAGCCGAAGCCGCGATCGCGCTGCTATCGGACCCCGCCTGGTCAGTCGAAATGGGGCTCGCGGGGCGAAGCCGTGCTCTCTCAACCTTCTCTTTTCCTCGATTCGTCACCGAACATGAGAACTTGTACACTTATTTGTTACAAAGCAAATGAAGCTTGTTACGCAGTAAAATGATCCAGCCGCAGCAGCGTTTCCAACCTAATACGAGTCAGGTGGCCGCCAGCATAATCGACGGTGAAACCGTGATTGTGAACCTCTCGAACGGAAACTACTACAGCATGGATGGCACCGGTACATACGTCTGGGCCATGATTGAGCAGCGCCGCTCGCTGGCGGAAATGGAGCAGTGTCTGGCAGCTTTGAGAGGTGCTGAACACGAACAGGTTGCGGAACATTTACAGACGTTGGTCAGCCAGATGCTGGCGGAACTGGTGATCGAACCCGCCGAAGAACCGGAACACGGCGTTCCGCCAATCTCACTCGATGCGGCGTACCAACCGCCTGTCTTTCATATCTATCGCGACATGCGTGATCTTCTAGCCCTTGATCCGCCCATGCCGGGCCTTCGCGACATTCCCTGGAAATCGCCGGAAAAGGCTTAAGACCGACCCGCATGGCTCCGCTGATCAGTTGCGTGGTCCCCGTATTCAACGGGGCGCGCTTCATTAGGGAGGCGCTGGACAGTATCCTCAGTCAAACCTACCGCCCCATTGAAGTGATAGTCGCCGATGATGGCTCGACGGATAACACCGCCGGCATCGTCAGCTCTTATGGCGACCATATTCGGAGGGTTTCGCAGGTCACAGCCGGCCCGGCGGCTACGCGCAACCTCGGCCTTCGTCATGCGGGAGGCGATTTCATTGCTTTCCTCGATGCCGATGACCTCTGGCATCCCGAGAAACTCGAGCGGCAGGCGGCGCGGTTCATGGCGCGGGCGGAGCTCGACGCCTGTGTCACGCACGTCCAGCTTCTCTGGGAAACGGAACTTGAAGAAGAGAAGAAGTCCCTCGAAGGCCACCAACGCACGCAACCGGTGCCAGGGTATGCGACCACCTCTCTTCTGGCGCGCCGCGAGCTTTTTGAGACGGTTGGCACATTCTCGACGGAACTATGGTTCGCTGATGCCACCGACTGGTTTATCCGTGCCCGCGAGCGCGCGGTCCAGATTGAACTGCTGCCCGATGTGCTGGTTTATCACCGCATGCATGGCCATAACCTGACTCGCCGGAGATCGGCAGCCAGCGGCGCCGAGTTTGCTCGAGTCTTGAAGGCCTCTTTGGACCGGCGGCGGGCGTGATGCCTGGACTTTCTCCCGATTTGCTTCGCTTGTTGGAAGTTTCACTCCCCAGCCGCCAGCAAACCATGATCCTCCGCGCTGCTCTGCTGAACCAAGCCGAAGGAATTGACGAGTGGGATCGAGCCATTGACAATCCTCGCGCCGGGGTCAACCGCTTCCTTCCTCTTTTAAATCGCGCAGTCCGTTCACAACAGTTTCCGGTGAGCCCCGGCCTTCGCACACACCTCGCCGCTGCCAGCATTCGTGAGCAGGCGCGCGCCGGCGTTGTCCGCCAACTTTGCGCACAAGCGCTGAAGCAGCTGCGCCAGCATGGCATTTCGGTGATTGTCTTGAAAGGAGTGGCCGCCGCCGAGACAGTTTATCCGGGTCCGGAACTACGCCACTGCCATGATCTCGACCTGCTTATCGCGCCGCAAGACCTCTCCGCCGCTGTCGATGCGCTGACAGCTCGCGTCGATTCGAGGCCAGATTCAAATGTCGATTCAAGCTGGACGGCCGCCAACCGCAGTCTGCGGAGCGACGTCTTTTCCGGCCGGGAGTTTATTGATCGAATCCCGTCACAAGCGACGCTTCATCACACCTCCGGCTTTCCGGTTTGCCTGCACACAAGCCTCTTTCCTATCGGACCCTTCGCCGATGCCATTCCTCAACCCTTCGCGTGCGCCGTCAGCGCCGTTATTGCCGGAGAGGAGACCTTGGTGCTCAGGCCCTCCGCCGGCCTTTTGCACACCATCGCCCATGCCGCAAGTTTTGGGAGCGGCACCGCCCAGTGCTGGGTTCCCGATGCCTGGTTCCAAATGGCCCGTCACGAAATCGACTGGACGTGGGTTGAAGACCGCGCCACCGCGGGGCAGCTGGCCGGTCCGCTGCTGGTGTTGTTGGAATTTCTGAGCCGCCAGTTCGCCGCGCCAGTGCCAGCCCGACTACTCGGTTCGCTCAAAGAAACAGTTGCACGCTCAGGCGCCACAGCCACTCTTGCGGCGAAAGTCTGCCTCTTGACCAGCGTTCGCGGACACCCCAAAGATCTGCTCAGCCAGGCGCCCGATGCAAGAACTCGCCTCCAATTAGCGCGCTGGCTGCTGCTGCCGCCGCCACAATATCTGACGTGGATTGAAGGGTCAGGTTCATTGGCCAATCTCCCGTTCTATTACGTGTCGCGCATCTCAAAATTTCTGATCCGTTCTCTCCGCGCTTCGGCTTGATGCGCATTCACCACCCGTCCCTTGGTTGGTCCTGGTAACATTTTTCACAGCCAGCGGGCAAGCCAGTATCTGGCAAGCCACCCCGAACTGAATGGCCCCTATTAGGAAGCCGACAAACGGAGCGCATCTTGGGCACTGATTCAACCATCCGGCATTCGCTGGTTAACCTGCTCCTCGGTTCGGAAGACCGCGCCGCCGCGGCTTGCCATCACAGCGATTGGCTGCCCATTGTTTTGCTGGCCGAGGCTTGGCACGTTCTGCCGCAGTTGGACGCTTGTATCTCGAGTCGGCACGTGACTCTAGATCCCGATTCGCGCCATGCGCTTCGCAAGAAATCGAGCCTCGCCTTTATGCGAAGCATGCTTGTTGCGCGGCGAGGCCTGGAAGCATTGCAGTTGCTCGAAAGAAACGGCGTTCAGGCTGCCGCTTTTAAGGGGTTGGCCTCCATGGCTACTCTCTATCCAAACCCAGCGCTTCGCACCATTCAGGATGCGGATGTGCTGATTCCTGAGCCACAGCTAGCCGCCGCAATTGCCGTGGTCTCGCAACTGGGACTGCATCCCGATCTGCCTGACGATCTGGACGCCTACCTTGATTTCGTCGCGAATTCACCCGGCTTTCGCGGGAACCAGGCAATCAGTATGCGCGGAGAGAACCAGGGCGAACTCGATTTGCACTGGCGATTAGGTTTTGCTTCGGCAAGCGAGTTAGACCCGTCACGGGTCACCGGCAGAGCGCAAAGAGTCAGCTTTCTTGGCTCTGCCATGCGCGTTGTCCATCCATCTGACGCTCTCTTGCTGACCACCTGCCACTCCCTTCGTAACAATTTTGCGCCCGCCTTTATTTGCCGGGACTTGCTTGATTTCTCTTTCTGCGCCGGCCTTCTCACCGGCACAGGTGAACTCCGCTCCGCACTTAATCGCGCGCGCGAATCCGGCCTGTTCATACCCCTGTCCGCCATGTGCCGGATCCGTGCGCGATTCGACGCTTCCTACATGCGACACGCCAGCGTGGTTGAGATTGAAAGCCAATCGACGGACAAAGAGCGGACGGCCGCGGCCGCACTCGCCCACTTATTCGACTCGCAACTGACTCGCGGCACCTTGAACAAGGACGTCGTTTATCTGATTCAGCGCAGCCCAATCAAGCAAATCGCGGCGGGCTTGACCAAAGACTGGCACCGGTACCGAAAATTTATGGGCGCACTAGAGGTTAAGGCCGAAGGAACGCCTGCTTCGCTGCCGAAACGCCTCACCGAACTGGTTCGCGGGGCCATGCGGCTTCGACCCGCTGATTTGCGTAGCCTCCGTGCACTGGCCAGCACCAAACACCTGTAATCGCAAACGCTTTGAGGATTGGTGCAGGCGGCATTTCGCGTCCGGTGCAAGCCGCTGGCAGCACTGAACCGCGCGCGTAAGCAAGCGGATGGATTTTGTCCGTAAGCTTCCGCAACTTGGCGCTTGCAGCCCGACGCGCCCTATTGGGCCAGCCGCTTCGATGCGTTGCCCCTTGAATCCTGCGGAAATTCGCCCCGGCCGCTGCGCCCTTGACAGTTTCGCAATTGTCGATCCGCCAGGGATGCTAGGCTCAGGGTCAGTGACGCCTGTAATCGAATTCGAAGACGTCTCGAAGTGCTACGCCGTCTATGCGTCGCCGGTGGACCGGCTGCAGGAGATGGCGACTTTCGGCCGGTGGAAATGCCACCGGGATTTCTGGGCTTTGCAGGGGATCTCATTCCAGGTCAGGCGCGGCGAAACATTCTGCGTCATTGGCGAAAACGGAAGCGGAAAGAGCACCTTGCTGCAATTGGCTGCCGGAATCCTGAAGCCGACCAGGGGGCGCGTGCAGACCCGCGGGCGAGTAGCGTCGCTGCTCGAGCTCGGAGCGGGCTTTCATCCCGAATTTACCGGCCGCGAGAATGTATACCTGAATGCAGCGGTACTGGGGCTGTCCAAGCGCCAGATCGATGCGCGGTACGGAAACATCGCAGAGTTCGCCGGTATTGGGGAGTTTCTGCATCAGCCAGTAAAGACATATTCGAGCGGAATGGTAATGCGGCTGGGTTTCGCTATAGCGGCTCACTGCGATCCGGAGATTCTGCTGGTAGACGAAGCGCTGGCAGTGGGGGATATTCACTTCCGGAGACAGTGCCTCCAGCGAGTGGAGGAGCTACGAAAAGCAGGCGTCACGATCGTATTCGTTTCACATTCATTGGGTGAAGTAAAAGCGCTTGGGACACAGGCTCTGTGGCTGGATCACGGCGAACCACGGCAGTTGGGAACGGTGGATGAAGTGGTGAACCAGTATCTGGCCGCAATGGCGCGCAAAGACAGCCGGTATGCCGGCCAGCATCGCGAGGATGGCAGCGAGCAGCTCTTTGTGCTGAGCGCGGAGCCCGAAGCCCTGCCGATGCTGACCAGTATTCCCAACATCGACCATCGCCATGGAAACGGGCGGGCGAGCATTCTCGGGCTGGCCGCGGTAAATTCCAATGGCGAGCCAGTGACGGAGCTCGAACCAGGATCGGAAGTTGCCGTTCGAGCCAGCATCGAGGCGCACGACGACCTGTCGCAGCCGAGCGTCAGGTTGCTGATGAGGAATCACCTGGGTCTGGATTTCGCAAGCTTCGACACGAGCAGGCTAAGAAACGCATTGCCGGCGCTCCGGCGCGGAACCAGGCTTTCTCTCGAAATCCGGATTGCCCTGCCCGTGCTTTATCCGGGGCACTTTTCCTTTTCGGCGGGTGTCTTTGACTTAGGCGGCGGCGCGAGCGAGACCTGCGATTGGATCGACAACGCAATCGCCTTCCAGTTGGCGCCGGCCAAGCAGCCAATTTACGGATACCTGCATGTGGCCTGCAGCGTCCATTTGGAAGAGGAGTAGTGGCTGCTGTGGCAGACGGCCGGCGAGGCCTCTTTCGAGGCAAAGAAAACCCAAAATAGCGTTGCGGGTCGCCAACGGAGCGGAAACGCAGTGAAGGTATTCGCAATAAACCGCACTGCATCATGTAGTTAACACAGATTGACGGGTATGGAATAATCCAAATTAGAGATTCAGCCGTGGCCGGAGTGGCTGTGCGCCTCACCGGTTGATCGGCGGGGGGCGATTCGAACTCGGCGCAAAGGCGGCTGAACGGAGTAACTGGTGCGGGCGACGAATAAGGAAAATAAGCTCTTGCTTGAATTTACAGGCGAACGGGTAATACCCGATGTGGTCGAACCCGCCCTCTGGCATGAGCACCTCTCCCGCTACATGTATGCCGCCGGCGTGGCGCGCGGCAAACGGGTGCTCGATGCGGGATGCGGCACCGGCTATGGCACGGCTTGTCTCGGGCGCCACGCGGCGTTGGCAATCGGGTTCGACATATCGGAAGAAGCAATAGCTTTTGCCCAGAAACATTACGGCAAGCGGGCTAGATTCCGAACGGGCTCCGCCGAGCAGTTTCCAGAAGAGGATGGCAGCTTTGAAGTAGTGACGGCGTTCGAGGTAATCGAGCACCTCGAGCACTGGCCAAAGCTGATTGAAGAGGCTAACCGGGTCCTGACCGCGGACGGGTTGTTTCTCGTTTCGACTCCCAACAAGACGTATTACGCCGAGACCAGGAGCGGCTCAGGGCCGAATCCGTTCCATGTGCATGAATTCGATTGCGAGGAATTCCGCGCCGCGCTCGCAGCAGTATTCCCGCATGTCGCAATCCTGGGCCAGAACAGGACGGAAGCCTTCACGTTTCGAGGCGAGGAGGCTCTGGCGACGAGTTGGGTTGATTTTGGCGACGTCACTGAACCGGTTGCGCACGCGCATTTTTACCTGGCGGTTTGTTCCAAGCAGCCGTTTCAAGCGCCGGCATCGGTGTATATACCCGGCACAGGCAACCTGCTGCGGGAACGCGAGCGCCACATCGCCTTGCTCGTACAGCAAATCGAGGATGTGACCCGCGATCGGGCCACTCTGCTTGCCGAGCACCGGCTCATGGAAGAGAGTGTCCGTGAGCGAACCGAGTGGGCGCAACAGCTCGATGCCGACGTGCGTGACGTGATGCGGCAGCGGGATGAAGCGCTGGACCAGTTACACAAGCTCGAAAAGGAACTGGATGCGCGGACGGCGTGGATTTGCAGACTCGGATCCGACTTCAAGGAGTTCACGGAACATCGTGACAAAACAGTCGAATTGATTGAGCAACATCAGGCCACGATCGAGGAGCGGACGGCCTGGGCCAAGAGAGCCGAGGAGGAACTCGCCAGAATCGGCGAAGAGCGCAAGACCGCGGTGGCGTTGCTCGATGAGAGGCAAAAGACGATCGAAGAGCGCACCGCCTGGGCCAAGAGAGCCGAGGATGAGCTTTCCAGAATCAGCGACGAGCGCAGGAATATGGTGGCTCTTCTCGATGAGAGGCAAAAGACGATCGAAGAGCGCACCGCTTGGGCGCGGCGCCTCGATGCCGAGCTGCAGAATCTGTCCGGCGTCCTCAATGAACGTGAACGCACCATCATCGAACGGACCGATTGGGCGCGCGGGCTTGAGGCCGAGCTGCAGAAAAAAATCGATTGGGCGCGTGGGGTCGAGGCCGAACTGCGTGAACGAACCGATTGGGCGCGCGGGCTCGAGGCCGACGTGGCGAGCCTTCGAAAGGAGCTCGCGAGCGTCGTCGGGCTGCTCGATTCTGCCAGGCAGTCGCGCTGGTTGAAAATAGGCAAAAGCTTGGGCTTTGGCCCCAAGCTTGACACAACCTCGCGATGAGCGAACAGTCAGACCGCTCGGGCCTGGCGTGGCGGGCATCCAGACTGCTGGCACAGCTTGTGCTGCTGGCGCTGAGCCCGGTACTGCTGGTGATCTCGGCAGCGTGCCTGGCGGCCTGCGACTTCTCCTTCTTCTTATTTGGGAAGCGGCGCCTGCCCGAAGACTCCGCGCCGCGAAATCATGCCGCGAGCGTAGTGATTCCGAACTGGAACGGGCGCAGTCTGCTCGAGCGATTCCTGCCGAGCGTAGTGGAAGCGATGGCGGGGCGCGCCGGCAACGAGATCATCGTGGTGGACAACGCTTCCACCGATGGCAGCGCGGAAATGCTCAAAGAGCGTTTTCCCTCTGTGCGCGTACTGGCGCTCGACCGCAACCTCGGTTTTGGCGGAGGATCGAACGCGGGATTGCGGGCCGCGAAGAACGACATTGCAATTCTGCTAAACAACGACATGCGTGTGGATGCCGGGTTTCTGGAGCCGCTGCTGGAGCCCTTCGCCGATCCGCGAGTGTTCTCGGTCTCCTGCCAGATTTTTTTCTCCGATCCGCACAAGCGGAGGGAAGAAACAGGCCTGACGCAGATCTGGTGGGAACGCGGCCGGTTTCGCGTACGCCATCGCATTGATGCCCGGATAAACAGTTCCTTTCCGTGCGCCTATCCAGGCGGCGGCTCGAGCGCATTCGATCGCCGTAAGTTTCTCTCCCTCGGCGGGTTTGACCCCCTGCTCGAGCCTTTCTACTACGAAGACACCGATTTGGGTTACAGGGCGTGGAAGCGCGGCTGGCTGGCCCACTATGAACCACGGAGCATCGTGTTCCACGAACATCGCGGAACCATAGGCAAGAGATTCAGCGCCGGCTACATCCGCGGAGTGCTGAAGAAAAACGAAGTTCTGGTCTGCTGGAAGAACGTGCATGACTGGGCGATGCTCGGCTCGCATCTGGTTTACTGCTTCGCCAGCTCCGTGTCCACGCTTTGTTTCGGCGATGAGCCGGGGCGTTACAGTTTCTTCGGCTTGTGGCGCGCCGTATTGCAGCTTGGCGGCGCCATGAAATCGCGGTGGCAGGCCAGGGCGCAATCCGCCGTCGGAGATCGCGAAGCGCTGCGAAGGCCGTTGGGAGGACATTTCCGCGACACGTTCCTGGCGCCGGAACAGCCGGTTCCTGAGCGCCTGAATATCCTCTTCGTTGCGCCCTACCCGATCGAGCCTCCGGTTCATGGAGGCGGCGTGTTCATGAAGCAGACGCTCGAGGAACTGGCTCCGCTGGCGCGAATCCATTTGGCGTGCTTCCTCGAAAGAGAAGCCGACTTCGCCGCCCAGACGCCTCTCGAAACCCTTTGCGCGTCGCTGTATTTTCAGGTGCGGCAGCCTGTCTTATCGCGGCGCCCGGCCAGCGTACTGCCGCATTCCGTCAGAGAATTCCATGACAGCGAAATGGAGTGGGCGCTGCATCGAATCATATACCAGGAACGAATCGACGCAATCCAGCTCGAATACACGATGCTGGGCCAGTACGGCGGCCAATACCGGCACATTCCGAGCTTCCTCTTCGAGCACGACATCATGTTTCAGACGCTCGCGCGAGGCAGAGGCGGCCGCCGCCGCGCAGGCAGCCGCTGGGAATACACGCTCGAGTATCTGCGCGCGCTTCGCTATGAGATCGGGCTGCTCGGCCGAATGAGCCGCGTTCAATTGTGCAGCGAGTCGAATGCGCGATATCTGCTCGACCTCGAGCCGCATTTGGCGCCCAAACTGGACACGAACCTGCGAGCGGGAATTCGAGTCGAGAGCTATCCCTTTCACCTGGCGCCGCGGGCGCGCGATACGATGCTGTTTGTGGGCAGCTTCCGGCACCTTCCTAATCAGGAGGCGCTCGATTGGTTTACCAGCGAGGTGCTGCCGCGCGTGGTGGCAAAGCGGCCGGAGGCAAAACTGGTGGTCGTAGGCTCGGACCCCCCGCCCGGCCTCGGATGCCTGAACGCGAATCGCAATGTCGTCATGACCGGGTTTGTGCCCGACATTCGCGAGCCGCTAAGCGAGTGCGCGGTGTTTGTTTGTCCCATTCTTTCCGGCTCGGGCGTCAGAGTGAAGCTTCTCGAAGCGTTTGCGGCGGGGATTCCGGTGGTCTCGACCAAGCTGGGCGCCGAGGGGCTGGCCGACAAGACGGGCTTGATCTGCGAGCTGGCGGATAGTCCCGAAGAATTCGCCGCGGCAGTTGTCAGCCTGCTCGAAGATCCCCACCGCGGTGAGCGCCTGGCAACCGAAGCTCGAGCCGTGGTAGCGCGGAGCTGGGATATTCGCTCGATGACGGTTCAACTGGAAATCGTCTACCGCAGCGAGGTGCAACGCTTACGAAACTAGCCCGCCGTCGCGACCAAAGGAAGCGGTCTTCACCAGGGTTTGAAGGCCGCCGAGCTGGCATTGCAGCCGGCGTCCTCGCCAAGAATCAGGGATGCTCGGCCTTGGGTTGAATGGCGTGCTTGAAAGCGCCTGCGACGTGATCGGCTGTATGCTTCATATCGGAGGGTTGGCCGCTGCGAGGCGGCTCGTAGTACGACCAAATAACCGATCGGGTGTACCGGTCAACCAGGAATACGTTGCCGCGGCCGTTGCTGAAACTGCCTTGGGGACGCGAGTTTGAGCCATCGGCAGCGTCATATATGCTGAAGAACGAACTGTCGGGAGCGGCGGCCTTCCTGTTTGACCTGGCGCTGGCGGGTTTCGTAGCAGTGTCGGGAGCGGCTTCGGGAGTTGCGGCAGCGTCGGATGTCGCTGCTGCGGCCGTGGCTGGTTTGGCCGCATCCGGGGACACCGGCTTGGGAGCTTCCTTGGGGGGCGGGTACATCGCATTGAGCCTCTGCTCCAACTGCTCCCCAAGCCGGTCGGTGAAGACCGCATCCGCCTTAGAGGGGTCAATCACGACGCGAACAACGCCTGAGCGCACCAGTTCATTGGCCAAATATTGATCCAAGCCGAAATGCATCGGCAGCATATAGACCGTCTTGACCTGGAGCAGTTCCGGGCGGACAGGCTGATCGGCGCCCAGCGTCAGACAGGCGAGGACCAAAACGAGCGGAAGCGTGTTTTTCATCGTGGTTGGAGATTCGGGCCAACGAGTCACTTGGTGCGGACCAGCCGGAAATACCAGCGCCAGTACAAGTCAAAACCCAGCGCGGACTGCAGCCTTTGAATCTCAGCCTCACTTTCCTTCAGTATCCGATACGCGGCACTCGCGTCCGCCTTCTTTCCCAACAACGCCGGCAGGCCCGGACCAACCGCAGCAACTTTGCCGCATAAAGACGCCCAAAAATGCCGGTGGCGCGCCCCCGCAACCAGCGCCAGAGTCTGCCCCACTAGAATGGACCAGGCTGCGCGGCAGGCGGTGGGCAAATCGTAATGTCTGGCCAGCAGCAGAAGCTGGTTTCTGGCCGACCAGAAATAAACCCCGGAACTCCGTTTCCCAAGAGTCGCGCTGCCGATGTGGCGCGCTACAGCGGAGGGTACGTAAACGCCGCGCATGCCTGCCTTGGCGCAACGCAGGCCAAAATCCACATCTTCGTAGTAACTACGGTAAGAGACGTCCAAACCACCCAAAAAGTCGAAGAGGCTGCGTGAGAAGAGACCAGCCGTCATCGGAGCCCAGGAAATCGCCCGCTGCTGGGACCAAAGCGGCGAGTCGGGGCGGCCGTAGCCGCAGCGCCAGGCGTACCCTCCTCGCGACACCAGGTCAAAGGTCCCCTCCAGCGTCTCCGGCGCGTCCATCATCACAATCTTGCCGGTTGCGAACTTTGCCTGAGAAGCCACGGCCGCGGCAACCAGGCGCTCGATGTAGTGCGGCTCAAGGGTGACGTCGTTATTGAGGATCAGGATCCACTCGCCCTCAGCCGACTGGATGCCCAAGTTGACGGCTTCCGCGAATCCGCGGTTTGCCGGAAGAGCAATGACTCTGGCCCCCGCTACGCGAGCCACCGACGCAGACTGATCGGCGCTTCCGTTGTCGACGACAATGACTTCGAGTGGCCAGAAACTCTGGCTGGAGAGGTTGTCGAGGACCGCGGCCAGCAGATCGGCCCGGTTCCAAGTTGGGATCACGACACTAACCAGCCTCATGTCACTTACTTTTCCAGGAATCGAGGATTCCGCACTTGACCGTGGAGTGGACCGCTCTTCGTCTTGGTGGTGCAGGCGGTTTCGCCTGCGTTCGTCCCAGTTCGCAGCCTTTTTCACCCACCATCAGTACCCAGTAGCGGAAGCCCGCGTCCGCTCCCTGACGGTCGCGGTTCTGTGTCAGCCCCCAACCGCAGTGAACCGCGCGCGTCAGCAAGCGGACAGGCCTTGCACGCGGGCTTCCGCAGCCTGGCACTGCGCGAAAGAGACGTGGCGAATGTTCACTCGGGATCCCCGGGTAGTACCGGACGCCGTGAGCATTCACATTCAAAGGATAAAATCCGGCCTGCCAATATGGTACCGTGGCCTTGGGTGAGTTTTGGGGCATTGGGGGATCAGCCTGTTTCCGTTCTGTGAGTGGAAGTCCTGATTCTTAACAGGGAGGGAAGCCGAACCGCAACTGCGGTGTTTGAAACAGAACGAAACATCGTAGTTATGCGCAGCGTCTGACCTGTTCGTCGATTAAATCAATGCTGAGAAACGGCTCGGTAGCGGTCACCATAGTCACTTACAACAGCGGGCGGTTCATCCGGCGCTGCCTCGAATCGGTTCTGGATCAACGATTCAGTCTGGATGACGTCATCGTCGTCGACAACGGATCCCACGACGGCACGACGGATATTCTGGAGCGTTTCGAAGACCGCGTTCAAGTGGTCTACAACGAGGAGAACCTGGGATTCGCGGCCGCGCAAAACCAGGCGATTGCCATGACCAGCGCCGAATGGGTGCTGGTTTTGAACCCCGACGCCTTGCTGATGCCCGGGTTTATCGCCTCGCTCGTCTCCGCCGGGGAGACCGAGCCCGAGATCGGCACCGTCTGCGGCAAGCTCTTGAGCATGTCCCCGGATTTTCACCTCCCCTCCCCTCCTACCTTCGATTCCACCGGCATTTTCTTCACCCCCACCCTCCGCCACTTCGACCGCGGGAGCGGCCAGGTCGACCGGGGGGAATATGACCGCTTCGAGTACGTCTTTGGGGCTACCGGAGCCGCCGCGCTTTACCGCCGCAAGATGATCGAAGACGTGAAGCTAGCCGGGGAGTTCTATGATCCGGATTTCTTCGTCTACCGCGAGGATGCCGATGTGGCCTGGCGGGCGCAACTGCTGGGCTGGAAGTGCCTTTACGTTCCGGTAGCGGTGGGCTACCATGTGCGCACGGCGACGCCGGCTAACCGGAAGCATTTGCCGCGCGAGATCAACATGCACTCGGTGAAGAACCGCTTCCTGCTGCGCGTCAAAAATGCGACAGCACGAGTTTTCTGGCGGCACGCGCTCAGCATGGCGGCGCGTGACTCCCTCGTGCTGCTGGCTTGTCTCACGCATGAATTCTATTCGCTCAAAGCCTTTGCGCTCCTGTGGAAGCTGCTGCCTCGAGCGATGGCCAAGCGCAGTGCCATCATGCAGCGGCGGCGGGCATCCGATAGCCAGCTCGAGCGCTGGTTCGCCTACAAACCCGCCAGCTTGCCGGCGGACCACATCTGGAGCCGCGTGTTTGAGGCGAAAGCAGCCTCCCAATAGCGCGGAAACCCGCCGCAAACGCCGGACCTGCCCCCGCCTACGCGCCGCCAGCCTGTCTCTCCCATCACGGGAGACCCGTAAAAAGCGGAGGCCAAGCCCGAAGGGCGAAAGATACTAGCCCACGGCGTAAGCCGTGTGGAATTACGGGTTAGCGGTATCGAGCCCCGGAACGGGGCGAAAGACTGTTCCCAAGTCCCAGCCCCATCCGGGTATCACATCCGGTCCACGCAGCCGCTAAGGCACGAGTGCGTTGATAAGGTAGTAGCCCTTTGGACTGCCCCAGCCGCTGTCCAAATCGTACCCGGTCACTGCCGGAAAGCCGTTATTGCCGCTGGTAATATCGTGGAAATCCGTACCATAGCTGGATGACACGCCAATCGCGTAGATGGCCGGATTCAGGAAGCCGACCGGCGAAGCACTGTTGGCAGCCGCTTGCTGATTGGCCAGAGCCACCAGGCCGGCCCACATGGGCGCCGCGAAACTGGTCCCGCCGTATTCGTTCGCCGTGCAGGTGGTCTGGTCGGCGCAAACGTAAAACGTGAAATTCGCGTTTGCCGAGACGTCCGGCCCATTGCGATACGATGTGGACCCCTTGTTGCTCGAGTTAATCACTCCCGAGAGCTGCTGCCAGGCGGGAATCGCATAGTGGTCCGGGGAAATCCCGCCGCCGCCGTCGGCCCAACCGACTTCCGAACTCCACGGGCCTGCCGCGCCCGTGGTGGTTAAGTCCGTGCCGCCGACGCAGATGATATACGGATCCTCCGACGGGTAAAGATCATTGCGCTTCGACCAGGAATCACTATCACCCGCCGCTTGAAAAAAGCTCTGGCCCTGCGCTGCCATCTTCTCGAAGTACGGGTTGTCGGTGCTTGGGTCAGCCGGGGTCCAGGTCCACGAACTGCTCAATTGCAACGGCAGCGGAGAATGGGTGGTCATGGAACCCAGAATGGCGGTATCGGTGGATCCCACAAATACGTAGAGTGCGGTTATGCCGGGGGCCATTCCCATCGACTGAGTCATGTCGAGAATCTGTTCCGTGTCATCGCAGTCGCCGTCTCTGCGCGTATAGGTGCAGGTCAAGCTCGTTCCATCCGTGGAAATCCCGTTGACCTTGGAAGACAGATTTGTTTGGCCCGCATTCGTGTAGTACGTGTTCAGGTCGGCGATATCGTATCCGTAATACTCCAGCAAGCCGATATTCTGGCCCGAGCCGGTGAGAATCGTCCCTCCCGATGGCACGGTTGTGGTGTAGTAGGCCGCCCGCATGTCGCTGCCGAGGAACGAGGATTCGGGACCAGAACCAGTGGTGGCGGACTTCGCAGCCGGATTCACATTTCTGTGATGGTAGAGGGCATGCGGAGTCGAATAATTGTCCAAACCCGACACATGCCATAGCTGGATCGGCAGGTCCACTGACGGCTCCCGATCTGGAGCATAGAATGTGCGATTTTCCGTTGGGTGCCGGTACACGCCCATGGACACATGGAAGGCTGTTTCGATGTTTTTCACCGAGCCCTCAATCTGCACGTCCATGGCATCCCGCGAGCCGCCGGCCACCGCAAAGCCGTGCGATGCCGCGTAGTTAACCACGGCGTCATAATCTTCCTGTGTCGGACCAAACCGCGCCGTAAACTCTGGCGCCGTGAGGAAGTGACGGTAGGACGAACTGGATGGGTTGTAGACGTCCTGTACGAATTGTTCCAGCCCTGCCGGATCCCGCAGCGGCAGAACCACATCAAGCCGCAGCGTAGAACTTTCCGGCAGCCGGTTTAAGAATTGCGCCCTGCCGCTGGATACGTCCTCACGCACATGGTGCGTCAGCACCGATTGTGCCTGCGCCGGTATTCCAGCGGCCAGCATCCCCGAGCAAATTACGCCATAAAGTCCACGCCGGATTGACACTTTGGCGATGCCTGCTCTCCGAACAAACTCATAGATATTGAGATTCATAGAATTGTTTCCCCCTGCTCCTTATCCACGTAGGCTCGACGCGCCTCAGTGCAGCATTTCCCCGCGTCGAATGAACGGAACCCTATCCCTTATAAAGTCTCACCAAATAAAAAAAAGCGCTAGAGCATTTCTAACATTAAGCTCCGTACGCCGCACTATGTGTGCGTTGGGTTACATGCCAGGCGCCCCCATTTTCTTGATTGCGACAGTGACCCGGACGTCTCTCGCTGCCGGTCGAATCCGGCCGGTGAGCTATTGACCCCGGGCGCCCCTCCCCACCCTATGCCTGCGGTTCTCGAGGCGTGTCTGGAGTTTGCTGCTCCGGCTTTTCAGATTTGCGTCGAGACTCGACGTCGCAGGAGCCGCCCATTCAAGTGGGCACACCGAAACGCGGCAGAACGAAGCGCATTAGCGCAAAGTATGCCGCCAGCAGGAGGATCAGCCAAAAGATCGACATGCTTTCCAGACCGCCGGTGTCGGCGAAACCATTGTCCCACTAGTGGACATACGTGGGCGGTGCCCCTGCCCTCAGGCTGTGGTCCTTGCGTGGCACAGCCTCAGGCTGTGGTCCTGGCAGTCTCGTGGCACAGCCTTCAGGCTGTGGTCCTGACAAGCCCGCCGCTCGGCTAGGATATAAGTACGCATGCGACGCCGGCTTGTAATCGCAGTCCTGGCGCTCTGCTTCGTGGTGTTGCTGGCCTTGGTCGTCTGGCAGGGATCGTTTGATTTCGGCCAGTACGGACCAACAGATTTCCGCGAAACAGTAGTCCTGTGGGGCGTTTCCACGGTGATTTTTATTCTCACCGTCGCGCTCGGCTTCATGCTTCTCCGCGCCTTCGTGAAGCTCTACATTGAGCGGCAGGGACAAAAGGAAGGCACGCGCATCCGCTCTAAGCTGTTGGTGGGCGCGCTGGCACTCACGCTAACTCCCGTTCTTTTCTCGGTCTTCTTCAGCGTCTACGCCCTGAACCGGAATCTGGATCACTGGTTCAGCCGCCCCGCCGAGCAGATTGAGATGAACCTGCGCGATGTGGATGCGGCCTTTCACGCCGAGTCGCAGGAACGTGCCCAGGCCGAGGCGGCATGGTTGAGCCTGTTGCCGCAAACCATACACGCCGCGGCAGCGGGTGATGTGGATACAGCGTTCTTCGCCCAACTGGCCAGTAACAAGCCGTTCCGCGAACTGGTGGTCGTGCGGGCCGATGGCACGCCATTGCTGCTGTTCCGCAAGAGCGGGGACGAACCCGAGGGAATTCCGCTGCTTCACGCTGAGGCGCCGATCTACTCCACCGGAACACAAGTCGGGCGGCTTCTGTCAGTCTCGGAAATGAGCATGGATCTGGCCTCCAAACAAGCCTCGATCCAGCGTTATATGGACGACCAGAACGCGCTCGCCCAAAAGCGCAAATACTACAACAACGCATATCTGTTGCTGGTGGCGCTGGTTACGCTGTTCGTCCTGTTTTTCGCCGCCTGGATAGCGCAGATCATGGCGCGCCAGATTTCGACCCCCATTTCCGCGCTGCTCGGGGCCGCGCGAGAAGTCCGCCAGGGAAATATCTCTTACCGGGTTGGCGTCAAAGCCATGGATGAGCTGGCGACGCTGGTGCGGGCGTTCAACGAAATGACGGGAGAGCTTGAGGCCAATGCCAAGGAGCTCGATGCCCGGCGCCGCTTCACCGAGGCGATCCTGGAAAGCATTCCGACCGGCGTGATTTCCATCTCCGAGGATGGCCACGTGGGGCGCGTCAATCGCGCGCTCAACGGCATCTTCCGCGGCGAGCAGGTGGCCGCGGCGCGCCGGCTCGAAGATCTCTTTTCACCCGAAGACCTTAGCGAGATTCGCTACCTGATGAAGCGCGCCCGCCGCACCGGCCTGGCCTGCTCGCAGTTGGAGATTATACGTGACCAGAAGGTGATGCATCTGGCGGTCACCGTGAGCGCGTTGCAGATCAAGCGCGGCTTTGTTGTGGTGTTAGAAGACACCAGCGAACTGCTGCGGGCGCAGAAGGCGGCCGCCTGGCAGGAAGTGGCCCGCCGGATCGCGCATGAAATCAAGAATCCGCTAACCCCCATTTCTCTAAGCGCCGATCGCATTGCGCGCCAATTGCGCCGGACCAGGCTGCCTGCGGAGATTCACGGTCTGCTGGATGAGTGCGTGACCACGATCCAGCAGGAAGTGCAGACCGTGAAACAACTGGTGGATGAGTTCTCGCGCTTCTCGCGCTTCCCCGCGGCTCACCCCGTATCGAGCGACCTGAACGAAATTGTTGACAGCGCGGTGTCGGTATTCTCCGGGCGGCTCGACGGGATTTTAGTGACACTCGATCTGGGCCGCGCCTTGCCCCAGGTAATGGCTGACCGCGAACAGATCAAGCGCGTGATCGTGAACCTGGTCGACAACGCTGCCGAGGCGATGCACGACACCCCGGTGAGACGGCTGGTGATTCGCACTCAACCCGGGCTCACCTCCGACACTGTCGAGCTTTCTGTCACCGACACCGGCGGCGGCGTCTCCGCGAAGGACAAAGAGCGGTTATTCCTCCCCTACTTTTCCACCAAGGAACGTGGAACAGGATTGGGTTTGGCAATCGTGAGCCACATCGTTGGGGAGCATCACGGGCGCGTCCGCGTGGAGGATAACTTCCCTTCCGGGGCGAGATTCGCGATTGAACTACCCACGGTTGGCTCCGCGGAGAGCGATTCGGCCGAAAGGCCGACAACGGGCGAGTTTCAGTTGGGGCCGGCGGGTACCGCCCGTGAGCCTGAGACTGCGCCTGCTGCTCAAGTGGGTGCGGAGCTCAAGTAGACTCGGCCGGGAGACTCGAGTGGATACCAGCAGGATTCTGATTGTCGACGACGAGTCCGGAATCCGGCAGTCGCTGAGCGGCGCGCTACAGGATGAGGGATACGCCTGCGCGGTTGCCGGCACGGGCGAAGCTTGCCTTGCCGAGCTCGAGAACTCATCCTACGACGCAGTTTTACTCGACATTTGGATGCCGGGCCTGGATGGCCTCGAGACCCTCGCCCGCATTCAACAGTTGCCCGTCGCCGCACGGCCCGCCGTGATCATGATTTCCGGTCATGGCAACATTGAGACCGCCGTTCGCGCTACGAAACTCGGTGCGTTCGATTTCGTCGAGAAGCCGCTGACGGTGGATAAAGTCAGCCTCACCTTGAAAAATGCGATCCAACACCGGCGCATGGAAGTGGAGCTCGAGACCCTCCGCGAAGAAGAAGGGATGCCCGAGATTCTCGGCGCCAGCGTGCCCATCAAGGCCCTCCGGCAGCAAATGAAGATTACGGCCGGAACAAACGGGCGAGTACTGATCTACGGCGAGAGCGGTACCGGCAAGGAACTGGTGGCGCGTGCCATTCACCGCTACAGCCAGCGTGCCCAGGGCCCCTTCGTGGAAGTGAACTGCGCGGTGCTGCCTGAGGACTTAATTGAGAGTGAGCTGTTCGGCCACCGCCGCGTCGCCAACGGCACGCCCGATATCAAAATCGGCAAGCTGCAGAAAGCACATGGAGGCACGTTCTTTCTGGATGAAGTGGGCGATATGAGCTTGCGCACCCAGGCCAAGGTGCTGCGCGCGCTTGACGAGCATCGTTTCGAGCCCGTAGGAGCATCGCGGCCGGTGCAGGTGGATGTGCGCGTGATCGCCGCCACAAACAAAAACCTCGAAAAAGAGATCGAGCGCGGCAACTTTCGCGAAGATCTCTTCTACCGCCTCAACGTCATTCCTTTCACCGTTCCGCCGCTGCGCGAGAGGGCCGAAGACATTTCCGTACTTGCAGAGCACTTTCTGCACGAGTTCAGCGTGGCCTACGGCCGCAGACCAAAGGAGCTTTCCAAAGACGCCGTGGAAGCGCTGGTGGCCCACCACTGGCCTGGGAATGTGCGCGAGCTGCGCAACCTAATGGAGCGAATCGTGATTCTGAACCCTTCACCCCGCGTCGAGGCGCGCCACCTTCCGCTCGAGGCCGCCCGGCGCGCCATGGCCGCGCGGGTGGGAGAAGGATCCGGAAGCTTGCAGGAGGTGAAAGAAGCCGCCGAACGCGATTACATTCTGCGAAAACTCGAAGAGACAAACGGCAACGTCACGCGCGCCGCCGAGCTGCTGGGTCTCGAGCGCAGCAACCTTTACCGCAAAATGAAGAGCTTGGGCATCCTCGGGAAAGAGTGAGACTTCTACCGGTTAACGCGACCGGGCCCGGCGTTGCGCTGATTCCGGCTTCCGAATATGGCGGTTGAAGCAGAACGCGTCCGCAAGCTAAATCCAGCCGGCCATCGCGGCGCCGGCGCCCGCTATGTCCTGTACTGGGCGCAAATGAATCGCCGCGTGGATTCGAACCACGCCCTGCTCTACGCCGTTGAGCTGGGCAATGCGTTGAACCTTCCTATCCTCTACTATGAAGCGCTGACGTGCTCGTATCCCGGAGCTAACGATCGCCTCAGCACCTTCATTCTGGAAGGCGTACCGGACACCGCGGAACGGCTGAAGCAACTGGGGATCGGCTACGTTTTTTATCTGAGAAGGCGCCCCCAGGAGCCAAACGACGTGCTCTACCGCCTGGCACGCGAGGCCGCGGCAGTGGTCACCGATGACTTCCCCGCCTTTATCGCACGCCGGCATAACGCGCAGGTGCCGGAACGGCTTGACGTTTCATATTACGCCGTCGATTCCAGTTGCATTGTGCCCGCGTCGGCGCTTTCCAAGCGCGAGTATGGAGCCTACACCATCCGGCCGAAACTCCGCAAGCTGCTGCCGGCTTACCTGAAACCCGCGGATCCGGTGCGGGTTAAAAAGCGGTGGCGCTATCGGCTGCCCCAAGATTGGCATACCGTGATAACAAGGGACAATGTTGCGGAATTAATCGCCACCTGCCAGGTCGACCACTCAATCGGGCCTTCCCTCACGTTCATTGGCGGCCGTGCACACGCCGTCCTGCTGCTGCGCCGCTTCCTGACGAATAACCTGAAGCGCTATGCTCACAGCCGGAATGAGCCTGCCGAACACGCCACATCGAACCTCAGCCCGTACCTGCATTTCGGACATATCTCGGCGCTCGAAGTCGCGTTGGCGGCCGAAGATTATGCCGCCGACCACGAGTTCAGTGCAGCGGAGTTTCTCGACGAATTGATCACGTGGCGTGAGTTGGCATTCAACCATGCTCGCTTCGTGGAGCATCCGGAGCGGATCGAGAACCTCCCCGCGTGGTGTCAGAAGACGATGCGGCAACATGCGAACGACCCTCGCCGCCCTTGCTATTCCGCCGCGCAACTGCTAAACGCCGGGACGCACGACGAACTGTGGAACGCAACCCAAAAGGAAATGTTGCTAAGGGGTCAGATCCATGGTTACTACAGAATGTATTGGGGCAAGAAAATAGTGGAGTGGTCAAAGACTTACCAAAGCGCCGTGGACACGATGCTCGGTATACATGATCGTTATGCGCTCGATGGCCGCGATCCGAATACCTATGCTGGAGTCCTGTGGTGCCTGGGATTGCATGACCGGCCCTGGTTTGAGCGTCCCGTGTTCGGCGCGATTCGCTACATGTCTCAAGAAGGCATGCGGCGAAAAACGAACACTCAGGCTTATATAGAAGAGATCAGCGATCTCGAACGCACGGGTAAAGACCCGTACAAGGTGACTTTGTGACATATCTGATTACGGGCGCAACGGGCTTCCTCGGCAAAGCCTTAGTGGATCGGCTTCTGCTCGCGGGCCACAACGTCGCTTATTTGTCGCGCCGCCGGAACCCGAAGATGGATTCCCGGGCGGCCTTTTTCCTGTGGAGTAATCCGGCGGGCGACCGGCCGCCGCTTGAGACCATTCCGCGGATGGATGCCATTGTGCACCTCGCCGGTGAGTCTGTTGCGCAGCGGTGGACGCCGGAAGCGAAGCGGCGGATTCATTCTAGCCGCGTGCTGGCGACGCGACAGTTGGTGGAAGCGATCGCAAGCCTGAAACACAAGCCGAAGACCCTGCTGGCAGCCTCCGCAATCGGCTATTACGGAAACCGCGGCGACGACGTGCTCACCGAGGCCAGTCCAGCCGGCGCCGGGTTCCTGGCCGGGCTGTGTAAGGAATGGGAGCACGAAGCGGATCTCGCGCGCGAGTCTGGACTGAACGTGATTCACGTGCGGATCGGCATCGTTCTGGGTCCCGGCGGGGCGCTCCAAAAGATGCTCCCGCCTTTCCGATGGGGCCTCGGCGGCAGACTCGGAGACGGGCGCCAGTGGATGTCCTTTATCCACCGCGACGATTTGCTGCGCCTGTTCGAATTTGCGCTGACTAACACGGGCATTCCGGACATCCTGAACGGGACTTCTCCCCAGCCGGTTACCAACGCGGATTTTACCCGCACCCTCGGCCGCGTCCTGGGCCGGCCCGCGCTGCTTCCTGTGCCACAACTCGCCCTTAAAGCTGTTCTCGGCGAAATGGCCGAGATGCTGCTAGCGAGCGCGCGGGTTGTGCCGGCAGCGCCTCAGGCCGCCGGCTTTTCCTTTGAATACAGTGATTTGGAAAGCGCACTACGGCAGATTCTAAAGTGAGCCGCCAAGCTGTGCTAATCTCGTGATCGTATGGGTATCCCCAACGTTAAGAGCTTTCGCCCGTTTTGCCCGGTCTGCAATGAAAGCTTCTCGCTGAAAGTGGTCCTTCAGCCCGACGCTGATGTGGACGGCTACCTGAAAGACGCAGTAGAGCGTCACGATCACAAAGCCTTTCAGGAAGCCAAGCTGGCGCACTTCAAAATCCGCGTCGGCCAGCAGAAGCAAAAACGAGCCAAATAATACCCCCAATCTTGCCGTCTTTGTGGCGCGGGCACTCGTGCCTGCCGCGCCGAGACTCGTCTCGGCGCTCTTCAACCGCCCTAGCCTGTTCTCGTTTGACTCCAGCCCAGGCAACCTCGACCGCCCCGGAAGCGTCCACGTTACAATAGCGGTTCGTTTTCTTGGGCTGGCGAGCCCCGGCGTTTCGTCGCGGCGCCCGCAGCCTGTTCTTGAGGAGGTTGAATGGAAGTATCCCGGTCAGATGCAACCGCCGGACTGTTGGGAGCAGCCGCCGTCGGCGTGTTTTTCGCTCTGCCATTGGATACGTTTCGCTGGGGTTCCACAATCGCCGGCGTGACGATTCTGCTGGTTCTGTTAGCCCACGTTTCCCTGCGGTCAACCTTCCAGAGCCTCGCCTATTCCGCGGTCTGTGGATTGGCGTTGATGTTGGCCCTGCGGCCCATTCTGGCCAACGTGGCCACCGCGTCGGAGCTGCAGATCTGGTTTGCCGCGGTTTGGATTCTTGGCACGGTGCTGTTTAGTTTTATTGACCATTCGCGGGTTGCCGCGGCCTGGGCCACGGCGGGCGTGGTTCTGCCGGCGGTGAGCACGGCGCCTTTGGAACACGGCTTGGGTTTGCTGGCTACGACCGAACCGGCTTGGCAGGCTGCAGCCAGAAGCGCTCCTCCTCCGGCGGTAAGTATCGCCCTTGAACCGGTGGCTCCGCCGCCTCCCCCTCCCCCCGCTCCCGTGGTAATGGCGCCTCCCCCGCCTCCTCCGCCTCCCCCAGTCGCCCCTTCGCGGAAGCCCTTGTGGGCATCCGGACCGGCGAACCCTGCTCCGCCCAATGTGCAAGCCGCTCCGAGCCCCGTTTATGCTTCAGCTCCCCCCACGTGGCAGGCCGCGCCGCCTCCGGTTGCTCCGCCGCCTGCTCCAGCGCCGACCCCCCCGCCACCGGCCGCATATGCTGCTCCCGCCGCGCCCCAGCCCCTCGCTCCGCTGCAGCCGGGCGCAGAAGTCACCACAATCTATGTGGACATGACCAGCGGTGGTTACTCCTGCCTTCGTGGCGTCCAAGCCGAGCACTTGACGCGGGACATTTACCGTATTCTCGAGCCAATGCCACAGGGCGAAGAATGGCGATTCATGCCCGGCCAGGTGGTGCGCTGCAAGAAAGAAAAACTCTCTACCGGCAAGGCCATGGTGGCAGTAGAGGAAGTGCACCTACAGCAAGTCGGCTAACCCGCCCGTGGCGCAGGCAATCTTGCCAGCGGCGTCGGCATTCGTGCCGACGTTAGCCCCCACAGTGTGACGCCAGGGGTCTGTTTTCACCGCCGTCGCAAGACCTACCCGCGATAACTCCCCGGACCAGAACGCCCTCCCTCCGTAATCTCCGCACCGGGCAAACGAACCGCGCTCGCCGCAACAAAGCAAGCCGTGAAGTACCGCGTGGGCAAACTCCCCAGCTTCGCAAAACCATCGAGGAGCCATCGGATGATTCCATCCGCGCGCGCTCCACAAGTCCGCCGCGCTAGCAGGAACAAAACTGTCGAAAGCACTCGCGGATTGTGAATCAACGAACTCGTAGCAGTCACTCGCAGCCCCGCCTGCTCCAGCGTTCTCCGTAGCCTCGACAGCGATGGTGTGTAGCCAAGCGCGAACGGGCTGCGCCGTGCCGTACTAAGCCATCGCAGCGGGTAATAAAGCGGGTTGTGAGGATTGTCTACGGTTATCAGCAGCCGCCCACCCGGACGAAGAACCCTGGCCAGCTCAGCCACTGCCGCTTCGAACTCTCCCCGCGTGGCGAAATGATCGAGAGTCGAATTCGAAACCACGGCTTCAAGCGATCCCGTGCTAAGCGGCATGCGCCGCGCGTCGCAGACCAGAAACAGTGGCGAAGTCGACCCTAGGCGGGCGCGTGCTTCGAAAACCGTGTTCACTGCCACGTCCATCCCGATCCAGCTTTTGGCGAAAGGCGCCAGGTCTGATAGCAGCGCATCTTCGCCAAACGCTTCCTCGAAGACGTCAGTCTTCAGCGCCAATCGAGCGTTGGCGGGCATCCACTCGCGGAACAACTCGATGTGCAGATCCCGTTTCTGCCTTGCGACCAGCGGGTCCAGATACCACGAGGGTCTGGCGCTGGTGGCCACCCGCTCCCATTGGGTTGTTGGTTTTCGTTCCACGCCTTACGCCCGTAGTCAGAACGTATACCGCGCGGAAAGCTGCACTTGCCTCGAGGATGTAGTGGTGGCCGCGATCTGCCCTGCCGTGCCCAGGATGCGGAAGTTGGCGTGCGACGTCTGTCCGCTTGCTGACGCGCGCGGTTCAGTGCTGTCTGCGGATTGCACTGGACCGCGACCGTCAGGGAGCGGATTCGGACTTCCGCAACTTGGCATTTTGGAGACACCAGACATAAAAACTCGATTCATTGTACATGCCAACTGCCCCTTTCCAGCCGCCTGAATACCATCGATCTGCCCCGGTGGCGCAGGCGGTTTCGCCTGCGTGCTTCCGGTTATCGCTTCACACGCGATGAGAGTCCCCGCAAGCTAATATCGTTTGGTGAGCTCAACTTCCTGTCCACGTGCCCTGGCTCTACTCGCGATCGCCACCGCTCTCGAATGCGCCCAGGGAGCCACGCCTCCGCTGATGCCGCTGCCCGCGCGCATGCGGCTGGCTGAGCCTGCCGCGGCGCTGCGGATTGAAACCAGCTTCAATGCGGCCGCGCTCGGGCCTGGAGCATCCGACCCGCGAGTTCAGGCTGCCATCGTCCGTATGCTGGCCGGAATCACGCGCCAGACCGGGCTAATGGTTTCCGGGCAGCCGGCGGCCGCAACTGCGGCAACCACTCTCAAAATATTTGTGGCTGCCGAGGACCACCCAGCGCCACAACGGCTCGGCGATAGCGAACACTACATGCTGAACGTAACCGCCGGCCAGGCCACACTCATTGCCGATGCTCCGCTCGGAGCGCTGCGAGGCCTGAATACATTCCTTCAATTGATCGAGCTGTCAAATGCGGGCTTTATCGTTCCAGCCGTCTTGATCGACGATGCCCCGCGCTTCCCATGGCGAGGCTTGTCTCTCGATTGCTCGCGCCATTTCATTCCCTTATCCGCCATCCGGCGCACGCTCGACGGCATGGCGTTAGTGAAGCTCAACGTATTCCACTGGCACTTATCCGACGACCAGGGCTTCCGCGTCGAGTCCAAGCGCTTCCCCAAACTTCAGCAAATGGGCTCCGACGGACTCTATTACAAACAAACCGAGATTCGCGAGCTGATCGAATATGCCTATTCACTCGGCGTTCGAGTGGTTCCGGAATTCGATATGCCGGGTCATACCACGAGCTGGTTTGTCGGTTATCCGGAGCTCGCCAGCGCGCCAGGCCCATACTCGATTGAGCGAAAGTTCGGCATTTTCAAGCCCGCCATGGACCCCTCCAAGGAAGACACCTACCGATTCCTGAGTGATTTTCTGGAAGAGATGACTGGGCTATTTCCGGATGAGTACTTCCATGTCGGAGGCGACGAAGTGGAACCCGATCAATGGAAGGCAAACACCCGCATCCACGCTTTCATGAAAGAGCATGGAATTGACGGTGAGCCCCTGCTGCAGGCCTACTTCAGTAAACGGGTGCAGGAGCTGGTGGCCCGCCACGGAAAGCACATGGTGGGTTGGGACGAAGCGCTGCAGCCGGGTATTCCCAGAACCATCCTCATTCAGTCCTGGCGCGGACCTCAGGCTCTTGCGGAAGCCGCGCGCCAAGGCTACGAAGGAATTCTCTCCGCCGGTTACTACCTCGATCTGATGCAGCCTGCTTCCCAGCACTATCTCGTCGACCCCATCCAGGGAGAAACCGCGGCGCTCCCCGGCCCCGAACAAAAGCGGATCCTCGGCGGAGAAGCTGCCATGTGGGAGGAATTGGCGACCCCCGAGAACCTGGACGCCAAGCTCTGGCCCCGTCTGGCCGCCATCGCAGAAAGGTTTTGGTCGCCCGCCAGCGCGACGGACATACCCTCGATGTATGACCGGCTGGCATTCACCAGCTGCTGGCTGGAATTTCACGGATTGAGGCACCGCCAATCCCTGCGTTTGATGCGCGAGCGCCTCGCCACCGGCGGCGATCTCAGCGCCCATGATGCGCATGATTCCATCGAAGCCCTCGATCGCTTCGCCGAAGTGCTCGAGCCGATCAAGGAGTACACCCGCAACGAAGACGGTGAAAAATACACCCAGTCGACTCCGTTGAACCGCCTCGTGGATTCCATTCCCCCGGAAAGCGACACGGCGCGCGAATTCCGGGCGCTGGTAGCCCGTTATCTGGAAAACCGAAGTAACTCAGCTGTAACATCCGAGGCTCTTACTCGCCTTGAAGCCGAGCTGAGTGCGTGGCAAGCGAATCTCCAGAAAGTGCGCCCATTATTCAGCCGAAATGCCCTACTGTCCGATTGCAATAGCGTGGCCGATCGGCTGGAAACCATCCTTCAAGCGGGTCTGGAAGCCATCCGGGCTCTTCACGCTGGCCGGCGCTGGGACGCTTCCGAGACAAGCGCGCGCCTGGCCCGGCTCGACCAAGCCTACGCACCTCAATCTGAGCTGCTGATTCAAATCCAGCCAGGAGTTAAAGCGCTCGTGACCGCCGCCGGCCGTTAAGGTACTAGAACTGCGACTTACCTAATTCGTTCGCATTAGTCTTTCACCCGCCACATTTTCGGCTAGCATCATTAAGTAAGTGAGGCATGGAGGAAGGCTTTGAAAGTCTTCGCCTAGCATTGAAGGGGTCGGAGGAGCGGCTACAGCAAATACTCGATAGCTCTCCCTTCGGTTTTCATCAATACGATCTGACCCCGGAACAACAGCTTGTTGTTACGGGTGGGAATCGAACGGCTGCCGAGTTGTTTGGCGTCGATTCTCGGCAACAACTCGGCGCGCGGCTGGAAGAAGCATTTCCGTTTCTTGCTAACACCTCTTTGCCCGCCGACATCCTGCGTGTTGCCTCCGAAGGCCATAGCGTCCTCCCGCAGGAGCTGAACTTACAAATTGACTCCCGCCCTCTCACCCTGCTCGTCCGGGTCCAAGCCCTCGGCCCGCGTCGCGCTGGCGTCTTTTTCGAGGAATTGCCCGGAATACTGATTAGCCAGCTAAAGGACGAGGCTCTCCGTTTTCGCTGCGTCTTTGAACACGCCAACGACGCCATTATCGTTCTCCGAGACGGTCGCGTCGTCGATTGCAACGAAAGAGCCGGCGAACTCTTCGGCTATCCTCAATCTGAACTCCTGGCGAAGGCCCTGCACGAACTCTCGCCGGAACTTCAGCCGGATGGCTCAGGCTCTGAGGCGCTAATCGGCGAGTTGGAGAATCGCGCTCTGAATGGCGAGCCCCTGTCGTTCACCTGGACTCATCTTCGCCGCGACGGTTCCACATTCGCCGTCGAGACCACCCTCAGCCGCGCGTCCATCCATGGCCAGTTGCATCTCATCCTGGTGAGCCGCGATCTCGACGCGCGGAATCGCCGCGAGGAACAACTGCGTCACGCTCAAAAAATGGAAGCGGTTGGACGCCTGGCCGGACGGATGGCTCACGAGTTCAACAACTGCCTGACGGTCATCAACGGCTACTCGGCGTGGATGACACAATACGTTCTGCCCGAGGACCCGCTTTACGCTCAGGTTGCCGAAATTCAGAATGCGGGCCAGAACGCGGCTGACCTGACCCGGCGTCTGCTCTACTTTAGCCGCCACAACCCCATCGAATTGCATCCCATTGACCTCAATCAGGTGGTTATGAATGCAGTCGACGATATTCACGCCTTGGCTTCAGTAGGCATCGAGCTAAAGCTGAATCTGCAACGGCCCCTGGGCCTGATGCTCGGCGTTGAAGCGGAACTGCGCCAGATGATCCTCAATCTGGTTTCGAACGCCCGGGAGGCGATGCCGCAGGGAGGGATTCTTAGCATCGAGACCCGCGAAGGCGCCCTCGAAGCCGCGCGCCTGCCGCGTGCCGGCCCGCCCGTGCAGTTGACGGTCGCCGACACCGGTCTGGGTATGGATGAAACCGTGCGCTCCCGGATCTTCGATCCCTACTATACAAACAAGGGAGCAGGCCGCGAGGGGCTCGGCCTTTCCATCGTGCACGGCATCGTCCAGCGTTCCGGGGGCCACATCGAGGTGGCCAGTCCGCCCGGCAAGGGTTCAACCTTCACCATTCTGTTTCCGCAGGCAGGCCCTGGCCAGGTATCCCTGCCCGCAAGGTACGCGCAGGTGGACGCGCTCTTCGGCACCGAAACCGTGCTCGTTGTCGAGCACCACGAACAGATTCGGCGTTTGACGACGATGACGTTACAGCGCTATGGCTATCAGGTATTGGAGACCGGCGATCCGCGCGAAGCCCTGTTCATCGGCGAGTCGTATCCGGGCAAGATCAGCTTGCTGGTCGCCGATCAGGTGATGCCCGGGCTCACTGGCTTGGAGCTGGCCCGCATCTTGCGTATCACCCACGCGGATCTGGGGGTTGTGTTGGTCAGCGCTTACTCTGATCCGAAAACCGTGATTCAGGAGCTGGAGCCGCCATTTGCCCTGGTCGAGAAACCATATGAGCCCGATCTGTTGGTGTCCAAGGTGCGAGAGGTATTGCACTCCGGTCGCCGCCCTGCTCGAGTGCTCGTGGTCGACGACGATCCGGCCGTCCGTCAATTTCTCTGCTTCCTCCTCGAGCAGCAAGGCTACGAGGTGAAACAAGCCGGGAGCGGCCGCGAGGCGATTGCTCTGGTAAAAGCCTCTCCCGTTGACCTGCTGGTCACGGACTTGATCATGCCTGAGATCGAAGGCCTCGAGACCATTCAGACCTTACGCAAGCTTCAGCCTGAGCTGCTCATTATCGCCATCTCCGGCTATCAGGACGGCCGGTTCCTGAACATCGCAAGCAAGCTCGGCTCATCCGCAACGCTTTCCAAGCCATTTACCCCTCGCGAGTTCCTCGAAACCGTGCGAAGTGTCCTGCGGCCCGCCGCCAGAAACAAACCACCCTCACCCGAATAGCGCCAGCCGCCCGCCGTCGCAAGACCTGCGCGCCGAGCCGCGACCAAAGGAAGCGGTCTTAGGTCACAAAGCCGCGAATAAGCCGCCGAAAACCCGCGATGGCTGAACGCTGATAGCTGAACGCTGAAAGCTCTTGCCCCTTACGGAATCTCAAACGCCACATACTGAAGCTGCCCGCTGCGCTCAATGAGAAGCGCCACCGGATCCCCTGGCTTGACGCGCCCGATTGCCGCCTTCAGCATCTCGACGTCAACGATGAAATCGCCATTCACCGCATAAATCACGTCGCTCACCTGCAACCCTGTGTCGATTCCGCTCGGATTCGGGGAACGCGCGACGACGATGACTCCCGATGGAAGCCGCAGTTGTCCCGCAATTGCAGTAATGCGCTTGTCGATTGTCACGCCAAGGATGCCAAGCGAGGGGATCAGCGCTTCAGCCGGGTCGGCAAACTCCTCCAGGCGGTCCGCCTGGTGCGGCTCCTGCACGGGAACAATCTTGAAAGACATTTCCTGAGTGCCGCGCAAGACCCGAATGCTCACCGGTTGGCCGCTGGCCTGGTGATAGAAGAACTCCATCAAAGCCGGAGCGGCGTCCACATCCCGGCCGTCAACCGAGATTAAGATGTCGTTGAGCTTGATTCCAGCCGCTTCAGCCGGACCGCCCGGACGAACATCGCTGATCAGCACCCCCGAACTCCGCGAGAGCTTCAGCGCCGCAGCGAGAGTTGGCGTAATCGCCTGGAAACCCAGACCCACCAGCGACCGGTGCACATGCCCGCGTTTGCGCAACTGCGGATAAACCCACTGGATGAGCGTGCTGGGTATCGCAAAGCCGACGCCTTCGTTGCCGCCCGATTGCGACAGGATAAACGTATTCAACCCGACCACCTCGCCTGCGGTGTTCACCAGCGGGCCGCCGCTGTTTCCGGGGTTAATTGCCGTGTCGGTCTGAATGTATAAGAAGGGACTGTCGGGGTCCACCTGGCGGGCGATCGAGCTGATGACCCCCATGCTGACGGAGTTCTGCAGGCCCTGAGGGCTTCCAAACGCGAAGACAACCTGGCCCTGGCGGAGCCTTGTATAGTCGGCCAGCCGCAGAGCCTGAAGGCCGGTGGCATCCACCTTAATGAGCGCCAGATCACCTTCCTTAAAGATTCCGGTCAGAGTGGCATCCACGGCCGGCGCGTAGGATTGCGCGATCACTTTTTCAGCCGACTGCTCGCCGCCCGGGGTCAGATTCACCTTGATCGATCTCGCTCCCGCCACGACGTGAGCGTTGGTCAGGATGTAGCCGGTGGGGTCGATAATTACTCCCGACCCGACAGCTTCTTCTTCGCTCACCACCGCATCCGCGCGCCCGCCTTGTTCAGTGCTATAGCGCATTACTCGAATGCGAACCACGCTCGGCGACACGTGCGAAACCAGACTCTCGATCGAGCCGCTGAGTTGATCCAGAGCCGGAAACACGCTCGCTTTGCCGGGCTCCTGGGCGCTCGCCGCGGCGGCGAGCAGGCACGCAGCCAGCAGCTTCGGAGCCGTTGCCGCCAGTGAATCGTTCAATCGTGACATTGCAGGCGCCGGCCTCCTACACCGCTAGCCGAGACGCGACCGTAGCTCGCGAAGCGCGAGGGAGCGTTCCGACCACTTTGATGTTTGCACGTGCATACCGAGATACGGTATTAACCTGCGGCATTTCCCTGTTCCGGCCGGCCGTGGCGTGGCCTCGACTCCGGCCTCGCGCCCACCGCTCTCGGTATACTAAATTCCAAACGGGCCTCGCCGGCCCGCCGGCGAACACTTGATCACGAGGACCTGACCCAATTCATGACGCTGAAGCTGAAGCGCACCCCCGGTCTCTACCTGGTCGGTTTCATGGCATCCGGCAAAACCACGATCGGCCGCTCGCTGGCGGATCATCTGGGCTGGCCGCTCTTCGATGTGGATGCGGAAATCGAAAAGCGCAGGGGCATGCCCATTTCCCGCATCTTCGAAGAACACGGTGAGCCGGCCTTCCGGGATTTGGAAACGGAAGTCATCCGGCAGCGTGTCCGCCTGGTCCAGTCGGGCATGCCGAGCGTGGTCGTGCTCGGCGGCGGCGCCTTTGTTCAGCCTCGTAATTTCGAGATTCTCGAGAACAATGGCGTCACTGTGTGGCTCGATTGCCCCCTCGAGATAGTGCGGCAGCGATTGGGAGACGCCTCCATGCGCCCTCTGGCGCGCGACCCGGAGCGCCTCGAGCAGCTCTATCAAGACCGCCGCCCCCTTTACAGCCGGGCCGACTTTCGCATCGAGATCGGCGACGACGATGTCGAAGCAATTGTCCAGCGCGTACTAGGCCTGCCCATCTTCTGAGAAACTCCGTCAGGGTCGCTGTCCCGTAGGTTCCCTCTGCGCTCCACAACTTCGAGCCGAGCCGAGCGTTCTCAACCCCGCACCCTCCGCATCACTTCATCTTGAACCCGACCGTCAGCCCGTTCGCCTGTGCGATCCTGATTTCCGTGAAGAACATCGCGAAGCGCATTCCGCCGCGGCGTCTGCGGCGCGACGCCTTGGCCATCTTCGAATCCGCGCTTCGAGCAGCCGACGCCGGCGCCGCCGTGGAACGCTCCCTTCAATTCGAGTCCACTCGCAAAGGCGATTTCCTTGATATCGCTGGGCGCCGGATCCCGATGGGGCGTTTCGAGCGCATCTTCGTTGTTGCCGCCGGCAAGGCCGCCGCGCCCATGGCCGCGGCCGTCGAACGCATTCTTGCCCCTCGCGGCGTCACGTGCGGCGTCGCTGTAGTGAAGCGTGGCCACGCGACCTCCCGCCCTGCCTCCATCGCCGTGCGCGAAGCCGGCCACCCCATCCCCGACCAGCCGGGTGTCTCGGCTGCGCACGAAATCGAGGATCTCCTTCGCATTGCCAATGCCAGAGACCTGGTGATTGTGCTCATATCCGGCGGCGCCTCGGCGCTGCTGGCCGCTCCTGCGCCGCCCCTCACTCTGCGTGACAAGCAACGCATGACGGACCTGCTGTTGCGAGCCGGAGCCGATATCTTTGCCCTCAACATAGTCCGAAAGCATCTCTCCTCGCTAAAAGGCGGGCGGCTGGCGGTACTGGCCTATCCGGCCACCGTCGTCACATTGATGTTGTCCGATGTGATCGGCGATCCCGTCAGCGTGATTGGCTCGGGGCCCACCGCTCCTGACGAGTCGACGTTCGGCGACGCGTTGCGGGTTGTTGCCGATTACGGCCTCACTGCCAAGGCGCCGCGTGCGGTAATGGACCACCTCGAGCGCGGAGCGCGCGGTCTCATCCCGGAGACTCCCAAGCCCGATGACCCATTGTTTGCTAATGTCCAAAACGTTGTCATCGCATCCAATCGCCAGGCATTGCTGGCGGCGGCCAAGGCGGCGAAACGCCTCGGCTACCGGCCCATTTTGCTCTCCAGTTCGATGCGCGGTGAGGCTCGCGCGGTGGCCGGCGTTCACGCCGAAATAGTTCGCGAGATTTTGACCTCGGGCCATCCCGCCCCGCCGCCGGTCTGCCTGCTTTCCGGAGGAGAGACGACCGTCACTGTCCGCGGACACGGCCGCGGCGGACGCAACCAGGAATTCGCTCTTGCCGCCGCGATTCAGCTTCACGGCCTGGCTCGCTGGCTGTTGCTAAGCGCCGGCACGGATGGCACCGATGGCCCCACCGACGCCGCGGGCGCAATTGCCTCCGGGAACACGGTGGACCGCGCGGAGCGAGCAGGCCTCGCCGTCGCCGAAAGCCTCGAAGCAAACGATTCCTACACAGTGTTCCAATCAATAGAGGAGCTGGTGAAGACCGGCCCTACCGGCACCAACGTCATGGACGTCAACCTGTTTCTGGTTGTTTAAGCAGTTATCGCGCGATTAACGTTAATTCCTATGCGTCGCTCTTTATGGCAATCCGCTCTCTTGAGCCTGTTCGTGATTTGCGTGCTGGCCTCGGGCTGCTCGGTGGCCGCCGAGGCGCCCGTCCTTGGCTATCGCGTCGTTCACGAGTATCCGCACGATCCCCAGGCATTCACACAAGGCCTGATCTATCTTGACGGCGCGCTCTACGAGAGCACCGGCATGTACGGCGAGTCTTCGCTTCGCAAGGTCAAGCTCGAGACCGGAGTCGTGCTCCAAGTCGTCGCGGTGCCCGCTCAATACTTCGCCGAGGGCCTCACCGAGTGGAAGAACAACCTCATCCAGCTCACCTGGAAGACCGGCATTGGGTTTGTATATGATCGCCAGACCTTCGCTCGCAAATCGACCTTTGTCTATGGCGGCGAAGGCTGGGGGCTGACCCACGATGCAACGCGGCTTATACAAAGCGACGGGTCGAGCACGCTGCGATTCATCGATCCGGAAACGCTGCGGCAAATCGGCTCACTCCCCGTAACAGACGGAAATCAACCCGTCGATCAACTGAATGAACTCGAGTACATTCAAGGCGAGATTTACGCCAACATCTGGCAGACACAACGCATCGCCGTGATTTCGCCCAAAACTGGCGTCGTGCTGCGCTGGATCGATCTCACCGGATTGCTCCCCGCCGCCGAAAAGACCGGTCATGAGGATGTTCTGAACGGCATCGCTTACGACGCCGCTAAAGATCGAATCTTCATCACCGGCAAGTGGTGGCCAAAACTCTTCGAAATCAAAGTAGTCCCAAAGACCAAAAAGTAGTTGTGGGGCGGACCCCCCGGTCCGGCTCCTCCGCTCTTGTGGCTTTATCCGAGTCGCGCCCTCGCGCGCTGAGCCTCACCTTGGCATCGATCTGGACTTCTCCAACGCCTGCTTGCCTTCCTCCGTCCTACCCAACGCCATCAGCGTCTGCCCCAACAAATAAGTGGCCGAGTAGTTCTGAGGATCCAAACGCAGCGCCCGGCGCAACGCCGCCTCCGCATCCGCCAGCCTCTGCTTCTTGAAATAGCACTTCCCCAACAGGATGTATGGCCCGCTATAGTCGGGGTTCAGCCACACCGAAAGCTCCAATTGCGGAATCGCGAGGTCCCAATCCTCTCGCCGCGTGTAAGCGTCGCCGAGCTTGTAATAGACCATGGAATACCCCGGATTCAACTGCCTTTCTTCCTTCAACTCATCGATAGCTTTGTCGATTCGCCCACGAAAGATGTCCGTCTCCGCCAGCAGGAATCGTACATCCGGCAGCCGCGGATCCAGTTTCAGGGCGATCGCCAGTTGATCCAGCGCCGGCGCCTCATACTCTTGCTTCATCATCATTTGTCCGGCAAGCAGGTGGCCCGCCGCGCTCGCTGGGTCTACGTGAAACAAGGTGGCAAAAGCGTGTTCGGATTGGTCCATCTTGCCGGTGCGCAAGTAAGCGTTGGCGAGCATATACGTCACCTCCGTGGCTGGCGGCGCTTTCTCGAGCCAGGGGATGGCCTCTTCATTCCGCGACGTCATGAAATAGCATTGTCCAAGCAGCGCCGCCGACTCCTGAAACAGCGCGGAATCGGGCGGCTCACTCTTCGCGGCTTGCAACAATTCCTGTATCGCTTCGGCATACTTGTGCTGCCGGTAAAGCCCCACCCCAAGCGAATGCTGCGTCTCCCCCACTGGTGGCGCCACCTGGGCCAGAACGGCCCCGGCAGCAGCAACAAATAAGACAGGCAGGGAAGCGATCCTGACACGAGCCCAAAACATACCCCGAGTATAGTGATGCCCCACCCGCGGCCCAGAACCCACGTCGAGCCGCGACCAAAGGAAGCGGTCTTTTACCACTAACCTAATGAATTCGCACCGCAACGATTTGCGAATGCACCGGCACCCCTTTGCTGACCTTCACATGAAGAACAGCCTCAAAAGGCCGCACGTCGGCATCGCTCGAACCCGAAACCCGCCCGAGCAATTCTCTGATGCGCGCCGGATCGGTAGCAAATTCAACCGCGGCCTCGGTGCCCATGGTGGTGGTCCCTGCCAGCAGGATGCGGGCGGGAGCCGAAGGGTTGTCATTATTCTGCAGGGCCACTACCGCAAAATCGTCCGCGATCGGCATCGCGCGGTCGGCAAAGTACCTGGCTTCTTCTCCCGCTTTCGGACTTGCGTTAACCACTGCAATGTCCCCGCGCCTTGGACCATCCTCCACTCGCCGAAAGACGAAATCCTTGGATACCGGGAAATCGAGCAAGGCCAGATTCTCGGCCGATGACCCGACAAAGATCAAGTCGTGCGTCTTAGCGTCGTCAAGCGACAGAAGACGCCCGCGCTTCACCCGCAGAGGCAATCGCAGCGCGCTAAACACGTGATCCAGCTCGTGAACCGCCACCACCTCCCCCACCCCCGTGTAGTGGTCCAGCATCCCCTCGCGTGAATCGGTAGCCGTCAGGTAACGCATTCCCGTCTCCGGCCGCCCCGTGAATTCCGCGTTGCTAAAAATCACGATGGGTTCTTCCGGCCCATGCAGCATAGGGGTCCAGAAATGTCGCAGGGTCGCCAAATCGCTGGGCCGGACACTCTCGGCTCGGAGCATCGCTGCAATCTCCTGCTCTGCCCGGTTGTATTGCATCACGGCTACCGCAAGCGCCACCACCAGCAAGGCGATCGCCCCGCCCATGCCCCACCGCCAAGCCGCGCTCAGCCCTTCTGGCGCAGCGACATTTCCCTGTTCTAACGGAAACGCAGGCGAGTCATGGTGGGACAGCCCGTCAGCCGGAACCGGCTTGTGATGGTAGGTCAACAGATACGACCCCTTAGGCATCTCCACCACAACGTCGTCGCCTGCTCCCTCGCCACCGTAATAGTCAGCCAGCTTTGATCGCAGCCGCGCCGTCTGGACCCGGACCGTCGAGTCCGATTTCGGGTCGAACTCCGCGGGCCGATGGAAGAGTTCCGTGGCTATCCGGTATTCCTTCACCGCAGCGCCCGGATTCATAACGGCCTCGGCAGCCAGAAACCGGAGCAGGCGGCATAACGCTATCGAACCATTCAGGTGCGAGCTCGCAGCAATCTTTTCGATTTGCTGCTGCAACGGGTTATCAGAAGCCAGCACTGGTCCAGTAACAGCCATTAACGACAGCGTAACAAACGTTTCCCAGCTTCTTCAAGGCCATTGATTGCGAAGCCCTTGCCAACAGTTAATACCAGGAAACTTCCCCCGAACTTAGCATCTTCCAGCAAACTGTCTCATAACTAACACAAGACCGACAGAAACTGTCACCACGCTAGGCGTCTGCGTGTCATACGTGGCGCAGCCACTCGTGGCTGCCGCGCCGAGACTCGTCTCGGCGCTCCTATATGCTCCTGCCGCGGGATTCCAGCAAGGCCGAATGCCCACCCTCAAACTCTGCCTGACCCCTCCGATCCATGTGGCACAGCCTTAAGGCTGTGGTTGAAGCTTGTGGTGCAGCCGTTTGCCTTTGAGATACTATGACTTGCATCGCCGCCAATTCCTCGAAACGATCACCGCGCTTCTGGTCGCGCGAGGTTCCACTCCTGGCGCGGCCGCGAAACCGTTCGTCCACTTTTCCGACATTGGCCACGCAGCCGGCCTAGTCAACCCCGTAATCTACGGCGGCGTCGAGCGAAAAAAGTACATCGTCGAGACGAATGGCTGCGGAATTGCCTTCTTCGATTACGACCACGACGGATGGCTCGATATCTTCGTCCCCGGCGGCTCCCGGCTGGAAGGCGCTCCTCCGGCCACCAGCAATCGCCTGTACCGCAACAACCGCGACGGCACGTTCACCGACGTCACCCGCAAGGCCGGCCTCGAGCGCGTGTGCTGGGCCAGCGGCGTCACCATAGGCGATTTCAACAACGACGGCTTCGACGACCTCTTTGTCAGCTGCTGGGGTCAGAATATCCTCTACCGCAACAATGGCGACGGAACCTTTACGGAGATCACGCGCGAGGCGGGTCTGCTTCACCCCGAGCCCGTCTGGGGCGCCGGCTGCACCTTTATCGACTTCGACCGCGATGGATTGTTGGATCTCTTTGTCAGCACTTACCTGAAGTTTCAATTGGAAGCGATGCCTCTCCCCGGAGAGCGTCAATTCTGCAACTGGAAGGGCATCCCTGTCAACTGCGGCCCGCGCGGTCTCGAATTCGGACGGAATTATCTATACCGCAACAACGGCGATGGCACCTTCACTGACGTCTCTCAGCCCTCCGGCATCGCCAAGGTGGAGGGCCGCTACGCCATGACCGCCGTCGCCGCCGATTTTGACTCCGACGGCTGGCCAGACATCTTCGTCGCTTGCGATTCCACCCCCAGCATCCTCTACCGCAATAACCATGACGGCACGTTCGCCGATATCGCGCTCGAAGCCGGTGTCGCCTACAACGACGACGGACGCGAACAAGCCGGCATGGGCGTTGCCTTGGGTGACGTGGCCAACGCGGGCGCTCTCGACATCTTCAAGACTCACTTTGCCGACGACACACCCATCCTCTATCGCAGTTCCGGCAAAGCGCGGTTCGAAGATTCCACAAACCGCAGTGGCATGAATATGCTCACCCATTACGTCGGCTGGGGAGCGGGAATGTTCGATTTCGACAATGATGGCAACCTCGACCTCTTCTTCGTCAACGGAAATGTCTACCCGGAAGTCGAAAAGATTCTCAAAGAGTATCCCCATAAGAACCCCCGCGTGCTTTTGCGCAATCTCGGCGGCGGAAAATTCGAGGACGTAAGCGACACCGGCGGCCCAGGCGTCAGCGACCCTCACTCGAGCCGCGGATGCGCCTTTGGGGACTTCGATAACGACGGCAACATCGACATCCTGATCATGAATATGAATGAGCCGCCCTCCCTGCTGCGCAACGATCTGGCCAACGGCAACCACTGGCTGAAACTGAAACTCATCGGCACCCGCTCTAACCGGACCGCGCTCGGCGCAACCGTCATCGCGCGCGCCGCCGGCTGGCAGCAGCGCCAACAAGTGCTAGGGCAATCCAGCTTCTATTCGCAGAATGACCTGCGATTGCACTTCGGGCTTGGCAAGCTCACCCAGGTAGATGAGCTCGAGATTCTTTGGCCCCTGGGACTCCGCGAGACTTACCGCAACCTCAAGGCAGACCAAATTCTGACGTTGCGCGAAGGCGCCGCGCCCGCCCCCTGAAACGTGGCGCAGGCTGTCAAGCCTGCAGAGCCGAGATTCGTCTCGGCTTTTCTTGACCTGCTTTCACCTAGCCGGGCCTTACCCCGAAACCACCGCGTACTTCGTGAGGATTGCCGGCAGATTCTGCGAAAAGGCCGATCGCGCCATCACCACGTCGCAGCCACACTCCCTGGCCGCCCGCGTGAGGTCCGCTTGCACATGCGAAACAAACCCCAGCACAGCAATCGCCTTCAGTGCGGCGTCGCTCTTGAGTTGCTCAATCAGATGCAGCGGCTCAGAAGCCTTCGTGTTCAGGTCGAGAATGATCAGGGCTGCTCCCTCCCGGGCCAGCCTCAGCGCATCCTGTTCCGTCTTCACAAATACCGCCTCCAACCCGGCACGCCGTGCGGCCTCCTGAATCTTGACGATGAACATCAAATCGTCCAACACCGCGACAATGCCCCGCTTCGCCAACTTGTGCAGCTCTCCTTATGCGCCGTTCGTCGTCCGCTGCGACAAGTGTAGCCAACGTGGCACAGCCTTCAGACGGTGACTGTACGTGTGGAATACCCCCGTGGCACAGCCTTCAGACTGTGACTGTACATGTGGAATACCCCTGTGGCACAGCCTTCAGGCTGTGACTTGTGTGTGTGAGAAATACGACCTAACACAGAATTCACATGAAATGGTTGCGCCGGCGGGCGGCCCTGCGGGATATTAAGATTGCGCGATGCGGGCGGACCCATGGCCGACACGGACGTTATGCAAGATGCAATCGCCGGGGAAGAGTTTGTCTACCTGACGGAGCTGCTGGGCCTCAAGGTCTACGACCTGAAGGGCCGCAGGATCGGCAAGCTTCGGGATGCCGCCTTGGTGCCATTGATCGACCCGGTGCGCGTCGATCGATATTTAGTGGGCGCTGGCGAGACGTGGCTGAGCATCCGCCATGACCAGGTGCGCCTCATTGACTCTCAGGGCATTCACCTTCGTGACGAACAGCTCACTCCCTACCACTCCGATGAGTACATGCTGCGAATGGTTCGCGATCTGCTCGACCAGCAGATCATCGACGCCCAGGGGCAGAAGGTGGTTCGCGTCAACGATGTCACCTTCTTGAAGATTCACCGCGATGGGCGCGACCTGTTGCACGTCCTCGAAGTAGACATCGGCATCCGCAGCATCTTTCGCCGCGTGCTGGCCGGAATTCTTCCTGCCGGCTTGATTCGCAGACTGCAGCGTCACATCCCGCCGCATTCGATCCGGTGGGAATTTTGCAATATCCTCGAGCCCGATCCGCAGCGCCGCGTCCGGCTGAACATTTCCAACCGCCTGCTGGAGGACATGCATCCAGCCGACCTTGCCGATATTGTCGAAGACTTGAGCCCGGATGACCGCGAGGCCATCATGAGCAGTATAAATAGCGAAGTTGCGGCGGAAACCCTGACCGAAATCGAGCCTGACATCCAGGCCCAGATCATCGAATCTCTCGAAACCGAAAAAGCCGCTGAAATCCTGGAAGAGATGGACGCGGACGAAGTCGCCGACGTCCTCAACGAATTGGAAGAGGAGCGGTCGGAAGAAATCCTTGAGGAAATGGATAAGGAGAACAAGGAAGAAGTCGAGGAACTGCTCGATTTCAAGGACGATTCGGCAGGCGGCCTGATGAGCACAGACTTCATCGCGTTCGGCCAGGACACCACCGTCGGCTCTGCAATGCGCGAGCTGCGGAAAGACGAAGAACTCCTCGAGAGCCTCCACAACATCTTCGTCGTGGATAACGATGACAAGCCGGTCGCCGCCATACCGCTGCCCCGCCTCATCTTCGCCTCCAGCGAAACTCGCCTCGAAGACCTGGCAACCGACGCCGTAATTTCCGTTCCCGTTGACAGCCGGCAAGACCGCGTAGCGGAGCTTTTCGACAAGTACAACCTGCTCAGCCTTCCGGTTGTCGATGACGACGGGAAGCTGGTAGGAACCATCACCGTGGATGACATCGTAAGCGTCCTCCGGGCCGGATAGCGGCGTGGGGCAGGTTGGCAACCTGCAGCCGATTGGCAATCCGCCCTGGAAGTTACAATAAACGAAGTTGATGATCGATCTCGCATCCTCCTCGCAGCGTGTCAAACCCGCTCACGCAGTTCATGGCGTCATCACCGTGCCCGGTGATAAATCCATCTCCCACCGCTACGCCATGCTGACATCGATTGCCAATGGGAAGTCGCGCATTCTGAATTACTCCACCGGAGCCGATTGCCACAGCACGCTTTCCGCGATGGCGGCGATGGGTGTAATGCACGAGGAACGCGAGCGCGACGGCGCAAAAGAGCTGGTTGTCCACGGCCGCGGCCTTAATGGATTGGAAGCGCCGCAACACGCCCTGGATGCGGGCAATTCCGGATCCACCATCCGCATGCTCTCCGGCATCCTCGCCGCGCAATCCTTCACCTGCGAGATCGGCGGCGACGATTCGCTTTCCAAGCGCCCCATGAAACGCATCCTCGCTCCGCTTGCGCAGATGGGGGCGCTCATTCAGGCTACCGGCGGAGAGTTCCCTCCACTTCGCATTCAAGGCAGCGCCCTCCACGGCATTGATTACACGCTTCGGGTGGCAAGCGCGCAGGTAAAAAGCTGCGTGCTCCTCGCGGGCCTCTACGCCAGCGGCGAGACAATAGTGCGTGAGTCCGTCCGCACGCGCGATCACACCGAAATCGCCTTGCGCGAGCTCGGCGCCTATATTCACTCCGCCCCCGGCGCCATTCGCGTCAAAGGTGGCGTGCCGCTTGTCGCGCGCGACCTCACTGTTCCCGGTGATCTCTCGTCAGCCGCGTTCTTCCTGGTTGCCGCGCTGATTGTTCCCGAGGCTGAGCTTGTCATTACCAACGTCGGCCTGAATCCGACTCGTACGGCCCTGCTCGACTTTCTCACTTCCGCTGGCGCCTCGATCAAAATTCTCAACGTCCAACAGATCGCGGGCGAGCCGATCGGAACCCTTCAAGTGCGCCACTCCCACATCCGCGGCGGCCTCATCGAAGGGCCCCTGGCTGCGGCGCTGATAGACGAAATTCCTGTGCTCGCAATCCTCGGCGCCACCAGCGAGGCCGGGCTGGTTGTAAAGGACGCGGGCGAATTGCGCGTCAAGGAGACCGACCGTATTGCCACCATCGCCGAAAACCTTCGCCGCATGGGCGTTTCCGTCGATGTCGCCGCCGACGGCTTCACTGTGCCGGGAAAACAGTCCTTTCAACCCGCCGAGCTGGATTCGTTCGGCGATCATCGCATCGCCATGGCTTTCTCGGTGGCGGCGCTGGCCGCCGCGGGCGAATGCGTCATTCACAACGCCGGAGCGGCTTCGGTATCCTACCCAGAGTTCTATACGACACTGCGCCAGATCGTACAGTAGTTCGACGGCCCCGTTCGGCAGCACATAATGGACGACTCACCTGATCCTGATCTTACTTGCGAAAGCCTGGTACACGACCTCAACAACGTCTTCGAGACGATCACCGAAGCCGCCGAGCTGTTGAATTCGGATCGCCACTGGAAGCCGCTGGCCGCGACGCTCCGCCGCTGCGTGGTGCGAGGCAAACGACTGGTGGGCGCTATTCCCGACAGCACCCCCGACCTCGCCGCAATCGTGGACGATGCCATCCAAAGCAACGCCGACTATTGCAACGCCGCACGCCGGCCTCGCATGGAGTTCCATCGTAATCTTCCACCCGGACTTCGACTGCCGGGAACAGCCAAAGACTGGGAGCGCGTGTTCGTTAATCTCTTTCTGAATGCCGTCCAGGCAATCCACAAACCAGGCCGGATCGAGATCTCGGTGGATCAGGGCGAATCACTGCTGATCACCGTCGCCGACAACGGGCCGGGCATCCCCGAGGAAATCCTGCCACGAATCTTCCGGCCGAATGTCACAACCAAAACCAGCGGCTCAGGGCGTTCCGGCCTGGGGCTGCACATCGTCGCCTCCATCATTCGCAAAAACGGCGGCAAGATCACAGCCGCCAATCGAGAGACCGGAAAAGGCGCAGTCTTCCTGATCCAACTGCCAGGCAGCTAACAGGCATCGCCCGGCCGGCCCCATACCACTAGCCGAGACGCGACCGTGAGGGAGCGTTCCAAAGCGGAAGTGACGGCCAACTGGTGGGACAGGCGACCTTGTAGCCTGCCAGGACAGCGGACGTTTTCACTTCTTCTCGAGCCCCATGCGTCAGCTTGGGGCTGTGCACACCCGTCCACAATGGCCCGACCGATATCATTGTCGCTAAGGGCTGGTTCGCATTCCCGCCCCGGCAATCTCTCATGCAGAAGCAAAACCGGTTCCTTTGCATCCACGCTCATTTCTACCAGCCGCCACGCGAAAATCCATGGCTGGAAGAAATCGAAGTGCAGGATTCGGCCTATCCCTATCACGATTGGAACGAACGCGTCACCGCCGAGTGCTACGCCACCAATCTCACCGCGCGCATACAGGACAGCTCCAACCGCATCACGCGCATTGTGAACAACTATGCGCAGATCAGCTTCAACTTTGGCCCGACACTGCTTTCATGGGCGCAAACGCACGCCTCCGACGTATACGAAGGCGTTATCGAAGCTGACCGACTCAGCGCGAAGCGCTTTTCCGGCCACGGTTCGGCGATCGCCCAGGCTTACAACCACATGGTCCTTCCCCTCGCCAACCGGCGCGACAAGGAGACTCAGGTGAAGTGGGGGATTGCCGATTTTGAGTCCAGATTCAGCCGCAGGCCCGAGGCGATGTGGTTGCCGGAGACCGCCGTCGATCTGGAAACTCTCGAGGTGCTTGCCGCCGAAGGAGTCTCCTACACGATCCTTGCCCCCCGCCAGGCTAAAGCCGTCCGCAGTGTAGGCGCCGAAGCCTGGATTGACGTCACTGGCGCAAAAATCGACCCCAGCCGCGCCTATGTCTGCCCACTGCCTTCCGGCCGCAAGATCAATCTGTTCTTCTACGACGGCCCGGTTTCGCAGGCGGTGGCGTTCGAGAAATTGCTGAACGATGGCGAAAAGTTCGCGGCCCGGCTCACTGGCGGATTTTCCGACGCGCGCACCTGGCCGCAATTGATGCACATTGCCACGGATGGCGAAACCTACGGCCATCACCACCGCTACGGCGAGATGGCTTTGGCCTACGCCCTCGATTACGTCGAGTCCAACAACCTCGCCCGCGTGACCAACTACGGCGAGTTCCTCGAGTTGTCTCCGCCAATCCACGAAGTCCAGATCCTCGAGAATACTTCCTGGAGCTGCGTTCACGGTATTGAGCGCTGGCGCGGCAATTGCGGTTGCAACTCAGGCCGCTCCGGCTGGAACCAGGAATGGCGCCAGCCACTTCGATCCGCTTTGGACTGGTTGCGCGACCGGGCGGCGACGATCCTTGAAGAGCTCGGCGCCAATCTGCTGAAAGATCCGTGGGAAGCGCGCAATCAGTACATTGGCCTGGTGCTCTACGGCAGCGACGCAGCCCGGCAGGATTTTGGCATTCGCCACTTCAAGCGCAGCCTCACTCCGTCCGAGCAGGTGGATGTGTGGATGCTAATGGAAATGCAGCGCCACGCAATGTTGATGTACACAAGTTGCGGATGGTTCTTCGATGAGCTTTCCGGCATCGAGACAGTCCAGGTGATTCAATATGCGGCGCGTGTAGTACAGCTTGCTGAGATCCTGCAAGGAAATGGCATAGAAGCATCCTTTCTCGAGAAGCTGCGCGCGGCCAAAAGCAATGTGCCCGACCAGGGCGACGGCGAAAGGATCTACCTCAACACGGTGAAGCCAACCATCGTCGATCTCGAAAAAGTCGCCGCGCACTACGCGATTTCGTCATTGTTCGCCCCGTATGGACCGCAGACCCGCATCTTCTGCTATGGGGTCGAGCGGCTCGACTACCAAACCCGCGAGACCGGCAAGCTTCGCATGGCCCTTGGCAAGGCCAATTTCACATCGTCGGTCACCAGGCGCTCCGAGCTGATGACTTTCTGGGCTATTCATTTCGGCGATCACAATATCGCGGCCGGCGTCCGTGTGTTTGACAGTGAGAGCGCCTATGATGCGCTGGTCGAGGCTATTCTCAGCTCCTACTCCCGCATTGAAATCCCTGAAGTTGTGCGCCTGCTCGATCGCGGATTCGGCGGCCGCACTTACTCGCTGCGCTCCCTCTTCCGTGACGAGCAGCGACGCATTCTCCATCTCATCATCGGCTCCAGCCTGGCCGAGGCGGAAAACGCTTACCTGCATTTGTACGAAAATCACGCCGCATTGATGCAGTTCATCAGCTCATTGGGCACCGCCATGCCGGGCGAGTTCCGCACTGCCATCGAGTTCGCCCTTAACAGCCTTTTGCGCCAGGCTTTCACCAGAGACGAACTCGACGCCGGACGCATTCAGGGCTTGTTACACGACGCGCACGGATACCGCATCAGCCTCGACCAGACGACTCTTGAATTCGCACTACGCAGGACCCTGGAGCGCCTCTCCAATCGCCTCGCCGCCGATAACACCTCTATTTCCGCATTGGAGCAATTGCGGAATGGGCTTGTTATTTCCAAGACCATGCCATTCCTGGTGAACCTTCGCGCTGTCCAGAATCGTATTTACGACATTTACACGCGTCATTACACCCGCTATCTCAAGAAAGCTCTCAAAGGAGACAAAGATGCCCAATTGTGGCTCGCAAGCTTCCGTTCAGTGGCCGGCTTACTCTCCATTTACATCAAAGAACCACGAGCCTGACTCACAAGCATGTGGGGCAGGTTGTGAACCTGCGGGCCGATTGTCAATTGGCCCCGTCCCCTTGATGCTTTCGCGCCGGCAGTTTTTCCCGGCACTGGGCCTGCCAGCCGCGGCCTCTTTCTTCTCTGGCGCCCTTTTCCCGGCACTGGCCTCCTCTCCCGAGGACCAGAACAAAACGCCGCTCGTGGTTGCCCGCAGCTACTTTCTCAAGAATGGATCACAGCCGGAGCGGCTGCATGCCTTCTTGAAAAACGGCCTGTTGCCGGAGCTGGCGCATTCCCCAACCGGACCGCCGGTCATTTTGGATGCCGTCATCGCCGCACACCTGCCCCAGGTAATGACGCTCTTCAGTTTTCGTTCAGTGGAGCACTGGCGCGCGGCGGAGGACAAACTGGCTGCATCCACCGCCTATCGCGCCGCAGTTGACCAATGGGAGCGCGGCGACGATGGCCCCTACGAGGAATACTCCGAGCGTCTGCTGGGCACCACGCCGTTTTCTCCGTCGTTGGCGACGGCCGTCGCACAATCGAGCGATCAACCGCGAATCTTCGAGTTGCGCGTCTATCACTCGCCGACCATCCGCCAGTTGGAGGCCCTAAACGATCGTTTTGCGAAACAGGAGATCGGAATTTTTCACCGCAGCGGCATCCACCCGATCCTTTACACCAACGGAATCACAGGCGACCATCTCCCGAACCTGACCTACCTGATCCCCTTCGACAGCCTGGCGGCCCGCGAAAAGGCCTGGGCTGCCTTCGCGGCCGACCCCGAGTGGGTAAAGGCTCGCGCCGAATCAGTCCAGAAGTTCGGCCAGATTGCAAGCGTCATCGAGATGAGCATCTGGCGAGCCACCGCTTACTCACCTGTGCGCTAGGAAGGCGCATTCAGCTTTTCAGCTATCAGCCACTCCAGTGCCGCTAACAGCCGCCCCCGTGACACCGGCCCCTGGGGCTCTCCAAAACCGCTAGCCGAGACCCGACTGTGGTGAAGGAGCGTTCATAACCGAGAACCCCGCGCCCGAGTCACATCCTCATCCGTCCGGCCCACCCCGACGCAGCGCTGACCCGTGATCCCTGGCCCCTGACCCCTACTGATCCTTCTTAATTTCCACCTGTTGCGGCCCCAAAACCCCGAGATTGATCTCATCCTTTTGCTTCTGAGCCTTGTCGGAGGCTTCTTTGTACTTTGCAAATTCCACGGCGCTCTCTGGTTTGCGGCCCGCCTTGCCAAGCGCCATTGCCGCGTAATAGTGCGTTGTCGGATTAGCCGGCTCGAGTTCGGCAGCCCGCAACAAAACCGGTATCGACTCGGCCAGGCTTCCATTCGCCATCAGGGACCGCCCCAATCCGACAAACGCGTCCGCGAAGCTCGAATCCAACTTGGTCGCCTTCTGGAAATGGGAAATTGCGTCCACCCATTCCTCTCGCTGCCGAGCGATCTCCCCGAGCACATATTCTGCGGCTGCGTTATCGGGATCGATAACAAGCTCGGCTGCAAACTCCTTCTTGGCGTCATCCAGCGTCGTGGGCGCCTGTGGCTGCGAGAGGATCAACCGGCCGATCCGAAAGTGAATGCCCCGCATATTGGGATTTTGCTCGAGCACTACCTTATACTCGGAAAGCGCGGCCTTCCAGTTTCCCTGCGTCTCCAGCGCTTCAGCATTCATCTCGTGTACCTGCGGCGCCGACGGGTTTGTAAATAGCAATTCCTGCGAAGCGCGTATGGAAAGATCGGAGTAGGCGTGCGCGGTGAGGTAGAGGATCTCAGGGTCGTGTGGAAATTCTACCCTCAGCCATTCGATGAAGCGCGTCACGTCCTGGCTCTGATTGCGGCTCATCGCGCAACGCACGCCGGCAATTCCTGCGCGGCGCTTCAGCTCGGGATCACTGATGTGCCCTAGCGCGTTCTTCAGCACTGGCATAGCTTCGCCGCAGTGCCCTGCCGCCGCGAGTTCCACAGCCTGCGAAACCGAAATGGCCGGCGCCGGCCGCACAGCCGGCTTGGCGGCCGTTTGCCCTTCAACCTCCATGTTGCACAGGGCCAGCGGTAGTACAGCGAATAGTGCAAGGCGAATCATATCGGCTTTAAAGTTGTGGCGCCCTGCAGCCTCGGACCTGAGCCGCGACCAGAAATCGCCAAGCACAAGAGAGCGGTCCTTACCAAACACGCCACTTTAACAAGTGTACCGGCCAAGCCGCAGCTCCCACGTGGGGCGGACGCCCTCGTCCGCGCCAGACCCCCGGTCCGGCTCTTCGAAAGCGCCTCCACACCACAAAAAAGAACGAGCGGAGTGCGACACCCCGCTCGTTGAGTTCGTATTTCGAATCGTTCGTCAGAAGTGGTATTTCAACGCGAACTGAATACTGCGAGCCCCTTGCGAGCTGTTTAACAGACCCAGACCGCTTCCCAATCCGGCGTTTGGCGAATTGAGAATCGGAGTGTTCGTTAAGTTCACAAACTCGCTCCGGAACTCCAGCTTCTGCCGCTCCGTGATCGAAAAGAACTTAGAGACACTCATATCGAACGTTTTAAGGCCTGGACCGCGTACCGTGGCCACGCCGCACGTTCCAAACGTTCCGGCGGCCGGCGTTCCGAACGCATCCGGATTGAACCACTGGTATCCGCCAGAAGGCGAATCCTGATAGTTCGTGTATTGGACGGGTGAAATGCAGTCAGCCCGCGGACCGCGTGAGTTAGTGCCTGAATCATCCGGCCCTGAGATCGTCAGGGGGAACCCGGTGTGCAGGCTCAGGATGCCGTTCGCCTGCCAGCCGCCAACCACAAAATCCAGCGCCCTTGGCATGTCCTTGCCAAAAGTGCGGCCGCGGCCGAGCGGAATGTCGTACGTGACATAGCTGGTAAGAATGTGTGTAGCGTCGTAGTAGCAGGGGCCCCACTCCGCTTTCTGGTTGTAGAGGTCCTGGAAATAAGGCGAGGTCGGAGTTGCCGCCCCGTCCCAGTTGCCGTAGTAGCCGCTCGAATCGGTCATGCACTTTGAGTATGTGTAAGCGACGTTGTATTCCAGCCCGCTTGCCAGTTGTTTGTGGAGAACCGCCTGCAACGAGTTATAGCTCTGGTTGCCATTCGAGGCGGTGCCCGAAATCTGGCTGATCTCATCCTTCAGCGTCGGATTGCCGGATAGATACGGGCTTTCTTCAGTCGCTCCACCCGGAAGCAATTCCAACTGGTTATAGGGCATCGGAACCATGAGATGTGTGTTCTTCTGGCCCACATAAGCCACTTGCAGGGTTGTCGTGTGGTTGATCTGACGCTGCACCGCAAGGTTCCATTGGATGGAGACCGCCGGCCGGACGTTAGGATCCCATAGCCGGATCAGCGCTCCATCGTATGGATTGCTCACCGAACCAATCGGCGCGAATCCTTCGTCGAGCGTCGTCGGCGGGATCGCATCCGATGTATAGGTTGCGTTCTTTTCTGCCGCAAATGGCGGATTGATCGTCAAACGCAAGTTCGTACCCGTTCCTTCCAGGTACGAAGACATGGAATAGGAGCCTCGCAACACCGTCTTCCCGCCCCACGGCGTCCAGGCGAAGCCCAGGCGCGGTTGGAAATTGGTGATGCCGTTGTACTCGTTGTAGCCCGCCCGGCTGGCGCCGTCCACGCCCGCAATTTCAATCTGGCCGCTAATTAGGCCGAAATTGGATTGCCGGTTGTCGACTTCCACCCACGGGGTGTGTATTTCGTATCGCAGTCCGACGTTCACCGTCAAATTGCTGCTCAGGCGCCAGTCGTCCTGGACAAATGCCGACCACACGTTTGCGCGCTGCCCCCAGGTGCCGCCGTTGGTGCCGACACCAATGCTATCCGGCAAGCCGAGCATGAAATCGGCTTCCGGTATGCCAAGCGCGGCCCCGCCCGTACAGCTGCTGGCCACAAGTGCGCAGGGGCCCGCCGTGTATTGCCCGCCGAATTGCATGTTGCCGGCTAAGCCATTGTTGCCCGAATAAAAGGTGTCGATTCGCTGGCGCCATCCCTGGAAGCCAAACTTCAGCGTCTGGCGGCCCTTTGACCATGTCACCGTATCGCCATATTGAATCACCGCGTCCGCAAATAATTCGTAGGCGTCCGCGGTGCCTATTTGCGCCGCTAACCCACCGTTAAAATCCATCGCTGGAAGAATGGAAGAGGTGGCGCCAGGGAAGCCGATCGTCTGGGGAAAATTCGTGGCGCTACTGGCCGCGGCGCCATTGTTGATGAACACGTAGTTCACACCCACGCGCGCGTCGTTAACCAGCGTGGGGCTGACCGAGCGCGTCCAATCCATCACGCTATTGTGCGTGGGAAAGACATTAAACGAATTGTAAAAAAGTGGCACCGAATTCGTGCTCGGGTTCGTGCCGCTGCTTTCCGAATAGCGCGCAAAGAACCGGTCCTTCTCGCTGATATTCCAATCCACTCTTGCATCGCCCTGGTCTCCATTGATGGAGCTGTGCGTGGCGTACAGAAGGTTGTTGATCAGCCCCGGACCCGTCGCCGCCGGATAATACGTCGAGTCCACGATCTTAAGCGCCAGCGGACTCAACAGTGAGGAAGGAATGACGTTGCCCGCGAAAGGCACCCGCTGTCCCGCCGAATTCAAATCAAACGGATTATAAATCTGGGTAGTGAACTGCGAGAAGTTGCCTTCGCGCTCCAGGCTGGTCAACACCGAAGTTGCTCCTACACTTGTGGGCGTGTCGAAACGCTGGCCCTGGTAGTCGACGAAAAAAAACAGCTTGTTCTTCTTGATTGGCCCGCCGGTGGTCGCGCCAAACATGTTCCAGCGCAGCGCCGCGCGCGGCGAGTCGGTGAAGTTGTTTGACCACTGGTTGGCATTTAGCACATTGTTCCGGAAAAACTCAAACGCATCGCCGTGAAACTGATTCGTGCCGGCCTTGATGCTCGTGTTGATAATCGCGCCCATATAGTTGCCGAAGTCCGCCGGCGCGTTGGTCGTGATTTCGTTGAACTCCTGAATGGCGTCCACGCTCGGCGCGTAGCCCACCAGGTTGTCGGAAACCTGATTGTTATCCATGCCATCCAGAATGAAGTTGTTCTCCTGCTCGCGGTTCCCGTTCACGTCCGGCCGGCCGCTCCCGCTGGTGGTCTCGCCGTTCGTGAAATCTTGCGGCGAGGGGTGAACCGAACCAGCCGCCAGAAGTGTCAGCTGAACATAGTTGCGGGTCGCCAAAGGCAGCGTCGTGTTGGTGCGCGCGTCAATGATTTGCCCCAACTGCTCGGAATCCGTTTGCAGCAGCGGCGGCGCCGCGCTCACTTCAATCGACTCGCTTACGTTCCCCACTTTCAACTGGAAGTCGATGCGGCCAATCTGGTTCAGCACTAGCAGCACGTTGGATTGCTGTTCCGACTGGAAGCCCGGGCTTTCCACCTTGACGGTATACGTGCCCACCGGCAGTTGCGGCAGATTGTACACACCGTCGCTATTGGTGATGGCGTTCGAGACGCTGCCTCGATCTACGTCGGTTGCCGTAATTTTGGCGCCTCCAACCGATGCTCCGCTGGGGTCCGTTACTTTACCGGTAATTGCGGCAGTGACTTGCTGCGCCCAGCCCGCTGTCGGCGCCAGCGCCACGCACAGAATTAGCGCCAGCAGCATCATGCATGCGAGCCTGGACTGCGTTTGGGGTTTTGAGACTTTCCTCATTTTCGTATCCCTTCCCTGATGAAATCCTTGCCGTCTGCTGCGAGGAGACTTTTGGCAAGCTAATACTAATCGATTAATGCGATTGTAAGGAGGTTAGGACAGAGGTGTCAAGCGAAAAGAAAGCAAAAGAAAGCCAAAACTTGTATTTGGGCGGCAACTCGCTTGCATTCAACACCACAGCAAGCCGCGTCAGGAGCTCAAAAGATGCATCGCCGACGAGGGCAGCAATCGCGGGCACGATCTGACTTCCCTCGCCGCGCCTAGGCCACAATCACTTCCACACCGCGGGCGCGTAGCGCTTCGACGGTCTTGGCCGGGACCCCGGAATCGGTTATAACTCGTTGTACTTGAGTAAGTTCCGCAATTACAGCCAAACTGCGTCGACCGAACTTGCTGGAATCCGCCAACACAGTCACTTCACGCGCGGCTTGGATCATCAGCCGGTTCAACTGGGCCTCCATTATGTCCAACGTCGTCAGGCCCACTTCCAGATCAATCCCTACAGTAGAGAGAAAGCAATGGTCGGCATGCATGCTGCGGATCACCTGCTCGGCATGCGGCCCAACGAAAGCACTCGAAACCTGCCTCAAAATGCCGCCGACCATCACCAAAGATACGTTTGCGACATCTGCCAGGCGCGACGCAATGTTCAGCGCATAAGTAATAACGGTGATATTTTCAAGCGGCGACCGGCGCAGCTGGCTGGCAACCTCCGCGGATGTCGAGCCGGAACAAAGAATTACAGTTTCAAATGGCCGCAGCAGACCTACGGCCGCGCGCGCAATCCGCGTCTTCTCCTCGTGCAGAATGCTTTCCCGCACTCGCAGGGGGTGGTCTGGGCCTTCCGTTAATTGCCGTATGCCTCCCCCGTGGCAGCGCACCAGGGCGCCCGTCGACGACAACGCATCCAGGTCCCCTCGCGCCGTCACCGCCGAGGTGCAGAACCGGCTCTTGATCTCCTGCACCGTAACCCGGCCTTTCAAGTCAAGCAGGTGAAGGATCTCCCGGCGCCTTTCTTCAACAGAGAGTTGGCCGTGGGCTTTGGTCGCCATTTATCTTCTTTCGCGTGTGCCCATTATCTTACAATAGCCAGCCGCCATAAGAAAGCGATTCCTTTCTTTTGCTTTCTTATTGCCTTTGTAGGGCAGGTAGATAAGCTGCAGCCGGTTGGCAACCCGCAATGGGTTCGCCTCCTCCTTTTTTGACCCCACCCCGTCCTCTCGCTTACGATCGAATTCATCCAATGCCAGTCGCCAATCGCAACGGAACCGCGCTCTATTGGGAGTCCGAGGGTTCGGGCCAGCCGGTGCTGATGATCATGGGCCTCAGCTTCACCCTCGACATGTGGTACCGTCTGCGGCCCGTCATAGTCCCCCGCTATCGGGCAATTCTGTTCGACAATCGCGGCGTTGGCCGCAGCGATACGCCTCTCGGTCCCTACTCGATGCGCCAAATGGCGGAGGATGCGCGCGCCGTGCTGGATGCGGCCGGAGTCGAGTCGGCCTTTGTAATGGGCGCGTCCATGGGCGGCATGATTGCCCAGGAACTCTATTTCCGTCATCCTCACCGCGTGCGGGCTCTGCTTCTCGGCTGCAGCGGACCTTCTGGATTGCGTTCCAAACTACCCGAGTTCCGGCGCGTTCGCGCCCTGGCCCAGGGTTTTGCCGCTCCGATCACTCGCGAGGAACGTGAATGGCTGATAGCGCCCCTGCTCTACTCGGGCGACACGCCGCGTGAACGAATAGCGGACGATATTCAGGTGCGTTTGCGCCACGGGCTGCGGCGTTCCGGCGTGCTAAGCCAGCTTGCGGCAATTCTTACCTGGAGTTCCTATTCGCAATTGCCGCAAATCCGCGTTCCAACCCTTGTCCTGCACGGTGATCGGGACTACATATTGCCGCTAGACAACGGCCGTCTCCTGGCCCGGCATATTCCCAAAGCCGAGCTAGTCGTAGTTCCGGGCGCCGGGCACGTGATGGCGACAGACGCCCCCGAGGTTGTGGAACGCGAGACCTTGCGCTTCCTAGATAACCTTTAGACGCCCGCGCAAACCTGTCACTCCCATTGGCCACGAACAACCAATTGGGCCCGGCTATGTTCGAATGGGGAGCATGGAAGAGGCGAGCAACCCACCGTCCAGCCAAATTTCGGAAACCAACCGAGCAACCGTGGCAGTGCTGCGGCGCATCTTTGAGCCGTTAACGGGACTCCTGAATCCGGATACCGAGTCCGTCCTGGTCTACGACGCTGCCGCGCAGTCCTCAAGCTCCAGCCAATCGGAAACTGCCAAATGACGATTCGAGAAATGGGCCGGCTGCAGCGCGCAGGCAAAACCTCATCCGTAGAGCTTGTAGAAGAAGCGCTTCGCGGCGCCGAGACCATCGGCAAGCAACTGAACGCCTTCATTTCCATCGACCGTGAAAGGGCGCTCGAGCTGGCGGCGGAGCGCGACCGGGAACTCACCGCGGGAATGGACCGCGGCCCACTGCATGGCATTCCGACGGCGCATAAGGATCTGTTTTGTACGCGAGGGCTGAGGACGACTGGCGGCTCGCTGGTGTTCCGGGATTTTGTGCCAGACTATGACGCGACCGCCGTCGACAAGCTTGCGATCGCCGGAGCCGTCAGTATCGGCAAGACGAATCTTCATGAGCTGGCGTACGGGGTGACTTCGAAGAATCCGCACTTTGGGTTCGTGCGCAATGCGCGTGATCCGGATCGGATACCGGGCGGCTCGAGCGGCGGGTCGGCCACCTCGGTGGCGGCAGGCATTCTGGCATTTTCGTTGGGCACCGACACGGGCGGTTCGATTCGCATTCCAGCTTCGTACTGCGGTGTGGTTGGGTTAAAGCCCACGTATGGGCGCGTGAGCCGGCATGGCGTTCTGGCGCTGGCGACCAGTTTCGATCATGTGGGTCCGCTGGGGAGCTGCGTCGAGGACTGCGCCCTGGTTCTGAGCGCAATCGCCGGCCACGATCCGCGTGACCCCAGCTCGTCGCGCGAGCCATTAGGTGACTACACGGCGAAGCCCGAAACCCGGCTCGACGGATTGATTGTGGGTGTGCCGCGGAATTTCTTTTTTGACCGCATCGATGCAGAGGTGGCCGCATCGGTGCGGCAGGCAATCGGCGGAATGGAGCGCCTGGGAGCGATTGTGCGCGAGGTGACCGTGCCCGATCCGGAAGCGCTGAACGCGATTCACCGCGTGATTCAGTTGAGCGAGGTTTCCGCCCTTTACCACGCCGAGCGCGACCCGGCGCGGTTCGACCCAGCGACATGGAATCTGCTGGAACAAGGACGGCTGATCGCGGCCACCGAATACGTAAACGCGCAGCGGCTTCGAACCATATTCCGGCGCGAGTATGATGCGCTGTGGCGTGAAGTGCATGTTGTAGCAGTGCCAACAACACCGGTGACAGCGCCGCTCATCTCGGCAACCACCGTCGAGATTAGCGGCGAGACGGAGGATCTCCGGATGGCCTCCACGCGCCTGATGCGGTCGGCGAATACGCTGGGTGATCCAGCGCTCTCGTTGCCATGCGGAAAGTCTCGGAGCGGATTGCCGATTGGGCTACAGCTAATCGGGAGGCCGTTCAGCGAGGGGTTTCTGCTTACGCTTGCCCGCAGCATAGAAGCTAGCCTGTGACCCGTGACCTGGAGCCGATCCAACCCGCTAGCCGAGACGCGACCGTGAGTGAGCGTTCCGGCAAATCCGTGCCCCGGACGTTACATGGTCGAGCACGACCAAACTTGAATCGTGCAATTCTTTCCACCAGCTTTCTGGCATTCGAGAAGGGCCCTTGCCTGAGCATCTTTTCTTAAGTAGGCTGTTCCCCACGTCGTGATACTGCCATCGATTGCCACTGCGCCGCATTCGTTCTCATAAATAGCCCAGAATTCGCAGCCCGTGCCGCCGTGCTGTACACACTTCTGCATTGCTTCTTTCTTTGCCGCATCCCGGTCATTGACGCCAGTCGACCAGCCGTATGCCTTATCCTTCTTGCTGTATGCGATTGCGCCCCACCATCTCTTGCCCGAGCACCTCGCCTGGCACTTTGCCCTGAGTTGCTGGCACATAGAAGACGTGTTGCCAAAGTCGGCGCACGTGGAGCCCTCGCAGTTGTAAAGGCAGTCGCCGCCGACCAGAGAGTTTCGCCTGGAAGGCTTCATCCCCAACGCCAAAACCAACAAGAGGAGCAACAACGGTTTTGCAAGCTGTTTCATAACGTCCCTCCTCGACATTACGAGTTTGCCTTCCCGGGTTTTAGACAGTATATCCGGCGTCCATGCAGGAAGGCCGGTGCGCGGTAGTGACCTAATAATAGAGCTAACGGGGCGGGATGAAGGCTGCCGGGGACCTACGTCTTTGCCGCCTCACGCTCCAGAATTTTCCCCAGCGCTCCGAAGACATCGACCGGCACGGGGAAGACGACGGTTGTGTTCTTCTCCGCCCCGATTTCCACCAGCGTCTGCAAATAGCGAAGCTGAATGGCGACCGGTTCGGTTTGAATCAGCTTGGCAGCCATGGCGAGCTTTTCGGCGGCCATATACTCGCCCTCGGCATGAATCACCTTGGCGCGGCGCTCGCGTTCGGCTTCGGCCTGGCGAGCAATGGCGCGAATCATCTGGTCGGGGAGATCCACTTGCTTCACCTCGACGATCGACACCTTCACGCCCCACGGGCCGGTATGCGTATCGAGCACCTCCTGCAGGCGCATGTTGATTTTCTCGCGCTTGCTGAGCAATTCGTCGAGTTCCACTTCGCCTAGCGTGCTGCGGAGCGTGGTTTGGGAGAGCTGGCTGGTTGCGTAGAGGTAGTTCGTCACCTCGAGGACGGCCTTGATGGGCTCAACCACGCGGAAATACACGACGGCATTAACTTTTACGGTGACATTGTCGCGGGTCACGATGTCCTGCGGGGGCACCTCCATGGCGTCAATTCGGAGTGACATGCGAACCATCCTGTCAATAGGCTTGAAGACAAAGATCAAGCCGGGCCCTTTGGTGGAGCCGAGGATGCGTCCGAGACGGAAGATGACACCGCGTTCGTACTCGGCCAGGATCTTGACGCACGAAAGCAGGTAGAGCAGCAGGATTATGACCAGCAGGAAAATCACACCCGAAGACACCGCAAATGATTCCATGATCAGATTGCCTCCACTTCCAGAACGAAGCCTTCCACCGCGCGCACGGAAACGCGCTGGCCTTCGGCGATCGAGGAGCGGCTGTGGGCGTGCCAGTATTCGCCGTGGACCAGCACCGTACCTTCAGGATCAATTGCCGTGCGGGCCAGCCCAGTCTCGCCCACCATCGTCTCGACACCCGTACGGGCGGGCGCGTTCTGCGCCTTCAAGCCGAGATAGCCGAGCAAACCCGTGATGATGCCGACTGCGAGCGAGACCGATATGCCGGTAGCCGGCGAAAGACGCCCGAAAGGAATAAATAAAAGAAAAGTGCTGAGGGCCAGCAACAGGGTCCCCGATATCAGGAGCGCGGGGTGGGTGTGAGACTTCAATTCAAAAAGCAGAATGCCGACCGAGATGGCGAGCAGGAGGGAGCCGTACCAGGTTGGGGTTGCCAGGTAGAGGCCGTAAATGCCGAGACTGATCAAGACGGCGCCGGCCACGCCGGGCAAGAACAAGCCAGGCGCATGCAGTTCCCAGGAAAAGGCGGCCACGCCCAGAATCAGAAGCAGCAACGCAAAGTTGGGATCAGCGAGGTTGACGGCGGGCGGCATGGCGAACACAGCGGAACTCTCCCGCTTCAATAGTACGCCCGAATCGGGGTGTTGACACGCGGAACCTCAGGAGCTCTTGTTGCGCTCGACCGGCAGCCCGGATGCTTCGATGGCGCGCCAACCGCCATCGAGCGAAATCACGTTGCGATAGCCCATTTTCTGGAGGTTGTCGGCGGCGAGCGCGGAGCGGTATCCACCACCGCAATACAGGACGAGGCGCGTGGAGGTGTCGGGCACAGTCGTTTCGATATCGCGTTCAATAACGCCCTTGCTCAAGTGAATGGCGCCTTGCGCGTGGGCCGCGTTCCACTCGTTGTCTTCGCGCACGTCCACAAGAAGGTGAGGTTCAGCGGCCTCGCGCAGGCGCTTGTAACCGTCGATGTCGATTTCGGCGATTCGCTTTTTTGCGTCATTAACCATCGCCAGAAAGCCTGCGCTGTGCTGTTTTGCGGGTGTTGCCATGTTAGTTCTCCGAAGCTTTGAAACGGTAAAACGCGGCCGGCCGCGATGAACGCCAATTCGAGAACAAAATGGCTTATCTCGCGTTGACCCGCGTTTATCGGCGGCCAAAAATCATAAAGCGAAAATCCTTCGTCATCTGCTTGGCTGCTCAGGCGCGAATGCGCTCGATTTGCGCCCCGGCGGCCGCTAGTTTTCCTTCAATATTTTCGTAGCCGCGATCAATATGATACACACGATCGACGACTGTCTCTCCTTCGGCGACCATTGCGGCGAGCACGAGCGAGGCGCTGGCGCGCAAATCGGACGCGAGGACTTGCGCGCCCGTGAGACGGGGAGTCCCCGCGACGATCGCTTGGCGCGCTTCAATGCGGATGTTGGCGCCCATGCGTGCCAACTCCTGCGTGTGCATGAATCGATTCTCAAAAATCGTCTCGGTGACAAAGCTAATGCCTTCGGCGACGGTCATCCAAGCCATGTACTGGGCTTGCAGGTCGGTGGCAAACCCAGGGTATTCCTCGGTGACGATGTCGACTGCCTTGGGGCGGCGCCCGCAACGGACTCGCAAAGAGCCCGGCGATTCTTCGGTTACTTCGGCGCCGGCCAGACGCATTTTCACAATAAGAGCCGCAACGTGTTCGGGTATGCAGCCCATGACAAGAAGGTCACCCCGGGTGATGGCGCCGGCGAGAAGAAACGTGCCCGCTTCAATTCGGTCGGGTATGATTGTGTGCTCCGCGCCGTGGAGCTCTTCCACACCCTGAACGCGAATGCTGCGGGTTCCAATGCCATCAATGCGCGCGCCCATTTTGATCAGAAGCACGGCCAGATCCTGCACCTCAGGCTCCTGAGCCGCATTCGTAATCACAGTCTCGCCCTTGGCGAGGACGGAGGCCATCAGGATATCTTCAGTTCCGGTAACGGTGATGCGATCAAAGTGAATTGCGCCGCCATGCAAACCCCGCGGCGCGCGAGCCTCGACGTAGCCATGCGCCTGCTCGATGGTTGCGCCGAGGTGCTCGAGAGCAGCTACATGCAGGTTGATCGGCCGGGCGCCTATCGCACATCCACCCGGCATGGAGACGCGGGCGCTGCCAGTGCGGGCGACAAGCGGGCCCAGCACAAGGCTCGACGCGCGCATGGTCTTGACGATTTCATAAGGAGCTTCGGGTTTGGCCAGGTCGGCCGCTTTGACCGTGATACAACCCGGCTCCTCGGTGAGCGAAGCCCCGGTGTAGGAGATCAGGCCCTGCATCGTCTTTACGTCTTTTACCGGTGGGATGCCGCGGAGCTTGACCTCTTCGGCCGTGAGCAGGCAGGCGGCTAGCGCCGGAAGGGCCGAGTTTTTCGAGCCGCTGACCCGGACTTCGCCGCGCAGAGGGGCGCCGCCGATGATGCGAAATTGATCCATGAGGAAGTTATGGGCTAACGAAGTCGTCGATCCTGCAAAAAGCGACTGTCGCGCGCTCACCTAGGCTTATTCTCTCCCAGCGCCACCCGCAGCCGTCCTTTGGCGCGGCGAACCCGCTCCTCGGCCTCCGAACGGCTGACACCCAGCTTTCGCATGACGATCGCGATGCGGACTGATCCGGCTTCCGCCAGCAATGCGGCGGCCTCCTCTCGCGAAACGCCAGTTGCGGCGGCAATTATGCGCTCGGCGCGGTCCTCGAGCTTGCTGTTGGTGGGCTCCACATTCACCATGAGGTTGCCGTAGACATAGCCGAGCCGGATCATGATGCCGGTCGAGAGCATGTTCAGAACGAGTTTGGTTGCGGTACCGGCACGCATGCGAGTGGAACCGGTGATCACTTCCGGCCCCGTCACCGTGGCGATGGATAGGTGAGCGATCGCGCCAATCTCGGAATCCGGAACGGCGGAAAGCGCCACCGTGAAGGCATTCAGGCCGCGGGCATAGGTGAGCGCTCCGACCACATAGGGAGTACGGCCGCTCGATGCGATGCCCACCACGGCATCGGCAGAGGTGAGCTGTTTCGCCTCCAAATCAGCGCGGCCTTGGTCGGGCCGATCTTCGGCACGCTCCACGGCATGGCGCAGCGCAACGTCTCCGCCCGCGATGATGCCCTGAACCATTTCAGGCGGGGAATGAAAGGTGGGTGGACATTCGGACGCATCGAGGACGCCCAGACGGCCGCTGGTTCCGGCGCCCACATAGAACATGCGCCCACCGGCGTCCAGTAGCGGCGCGATGCGATCCACGGCAATCGCAATGCTAGGTATTTCAAGTTGAACGGCGTCGCAGATGGTTCGATCTGCCTGGTGGATCACGCCTAGCAGTTGCTCAGTGGGAAGCGCGTCGATATCACGGGAATCGGGATAAATGGCTTCCGTGACAAGGCTATCGAGCATGCGATCGGTTTCATGGTAACAGCACCATGCGTCAGCTTGGGGCTATTCCTTTGCACGCGCTAGCCCCAAGCTGACGCATGGTGCTGAAGCATGAAAACCAGCTTACTCGCTTTTCCGGCGTTTTCTTACATGGCCCCTTGTGAGCTATGCGTGTTTTCGCCGTCTAAGACTAACGGCTTGCCTGGCACCGAAGTATGCAAGCAACGCAACACACAAGACGATTAACCCGACGCGGAGGTAGGTGGCGGTGGATAAGGAAACGCCGACGCCGAGACCAACCGCCAGATACATCGCGATACACAAGGGACATTTGGGGATGAGGGCCAGGATGGCGGCCGGAACCAGCCATCCTGCCGCATTGAGATTGCGATTCATCGAAGCACGCGAACAGTGCAGGGCGAGCTTCGCATGACAGCAACTGCCCGCGTTCATCCGCGATGTGCCTCCGCATGGCAGCACTTGGCGGAGACTTTGTGATCATCCTCTTTCTGTAGCGGCTCGACGGCGTAACCGTGGTCGTACCGGTCATGGTGGCGAACCCAGGACATCGTGTGCGGTAACCCGTCTTCATCGCGACCCTTGGGCGTGAGGTCGAGGAAATTGTAAACGCCTACCAGGATATCGAGGCCGCGAGCGTAAGCCGAGTAAGTGTGAAACACTTCGCCGCTTTCGTTCTTATAAAACACACTGAGGCCGGGAGCTTCTTCGCTGGGAAACGCCTGCATGGCGTAGTTGTAGTTAACCTCGCCTTTGACTTCGTCCATAGTGAACGAGACGTTATAGTCGAAGTTAAAGCTGTTGTCGTACGCCGATACCCAATTGAAGTGCCAGCCCATGCGCTTCTGGAAGGCTTGGATCTCGGCGATCGGCGCACGTGAGACCACCGCGAGCGTTACGTCCCGATTGGCGAGATGAACAAGGGTTCCGTCGAAATGATCAGCCAGGTACGAGCAGCTCTTGCAACCCTCTTTCCAACCAGGGCCGAGCATGAAATGGTAAATAACCAGTTGGTTGCGGCCCGCGAACAGTTCTTCGAGCGTCTGTTTGCCCGCCGGTCCGTCGAACACGTAGTTCTTGCCGACCTTGACCCACGGAAGTTCGCGGCGCTGGCGGCTGAGTTCATCCCGCTGACGAGTGAACTCCTTTTCTTTTGCAAGAAGCGCTTTGCGCGCCTCAATCCATTTTTCTTGTGAGACCACGTCGTGGCCTGTTTCAACGGCGGTCATTACTTCGTCTCCTTTGCTTTGTGTTGAGTCGTCTTTTGTTCCGCGGCGCGGCAGATTCGCGACATGAGGCTTGTCCATCCAGTGTCTACCTTCATTCCGTCCGCATGTTCGGGCGCGATTTGCCCGATGGCCCGGTGCGAGAACTTGATTCGCGTTGCTCCGCCTTCCGGCGTCAGTCGATAAAGCACGTGCGAGATCGCCGGCGACGACATGAACAACGGCCCATGAATTTCAAGCAGCGCCGGCGGCTTAAAAGATTGAACATGCCCCCACAAGTGGCCGGTGTTATTCCCTAAGTCGCGGAACCAGCGGCCGCCCGGCCACGGCTCGAGCTTCATCGGCAAGAGTCCGGTGTCCGGCGCCTCGTTGTATGGGCCCATCTGCTCGAGAATCGTCTCGAAGACAACGTCAATGGGGGCGGCAATCAAAATGTCCTTCTTTACTTCGAGCACTTGCATGGCGTGTTCTGAAAAGCTGTTCGACATGCTTATTTCTCCTTATCCGGGTGGCGTTGATCCTCTGGCTTCAAACGCGTGATCATCTTGCGTTCGGCCCGTAGTTTGACGAGGTCGAGGTGGTGAGACCAGAAGCGCTCATACTTCCTTACCCAGTCGTGTACGGGCCTTAGCTGATCGGCCTCCAGGCGATACAGGCGGAGTTGCCCGCGCTTGGTGACCGATACAATCCCAACCTTGCGAAGCACGCCGAGGTGCTTCGAGACGGCCGGTTGGGCGATCTGGAGCGAACTCACAAGATCGCCAACGGCGCGTTCCTGACCATCGAAAAGCAGGTCGACGATCTCGCGCCTTCGAGGCTCGGCAATCGCGTTAAAGACGTCGGTAGTTGTTGCTGCTCGGGCCATCAATAAAAGTATATTCCTATATGGGAATATGTCAAGTGGAAAGTTCGCCCGCTTTTTGAAGTTTCAGGCACAGATCAAAAACCACTCCCCGCAAGCCGTGACCAAAGGGAGCGGTCTTTGCCGGGTCGTTTGATCTCGCCCTCGCGCTTCCCGAGCAATTAAAATGGACTCAAATGAAGTCGAGCGCCATCGTCCTCTTGCTGTCCTTTGCCGTTTCCTCCGAGGCGGACGAAGGCATGTGGCTGTTCGATCGTTTCCCTCGCGAAACCGTCAACCAAAAATACGGAATGAATGTTTCGGCGGGATTCTTGGACAGCCTGCGGCTTGCTTCCGTGCGGATGGGCGGCGCCGCGGGAGCCTTCGTCTCGCCCACGGGCCTTTTGCTGACCAATCAACACATCGTCTCCGCTTGTCTGGCCAAGGTCAGCTCGAACGCGCACGACTACTTGAAAGATGGCTTCTATGCAGCTTCCTCTGCGGAAGAGTTGCGCTGCCCCGATCTCGACGCGAAAGTGCTGATGAGCATAGAAGACGTCACGGCGCAAATGCCAGTAGCTCCCAAGAAGGGCGCCACCGCCAAAGCGGCGCAACAGCGCGATGCAGCCATCACGCGCATCCAAAATGAGTGTACGGCGAGCAGCCACGAAGTCTGTGAAGTCGTCAATTTATTCTCGGGTAGCCGCTACGACCTGTACCGGTACAAACAGTACACCGATGTCCGGCTGGTATTTGCTCCCGAGCAGCAACTCGCTTTCTTCGGGCGCGAGCGCGACAGCATCACCTACCTGCGCTATGGGCTTGACGTTGCGTTCGCCCGCGCCTACGAAGAGGGCAAGCCGGCCGCTACGCCCCATTTTCTGAAGTGGAGCAACGCCGCCGTGAAAGAAGGCGATCTGGTATTTACGGCCGGCAATCCGCGCACCACGGTTCGCGAAACCACCGCCGCGCAGCTTACCTTTTATCGCGATACCGCGCTGCCGTTGGAACTGGCGCGCCTGGCCACGCGCATTACGGCGCTGAACGAGTTTGCCTCCAAGAGCGAAGACAATCGCAGGCTTGCCGAACCGCAGCGGATCATCTTCCTCGAAACTTATAAATCCGCGGCCGGAAAATTGATCGGCCTGCGCGATGACCGCCTGGTGTCGCGAAAGACAATCTTTGACGGCAAAATCCGGCGCGCGGTGGAAGCGGATGCAAAGCTGGGCGCGGAAGCCGGAAAAGTGTGGGACCAGGTAGCCGCAGCTTACAAAAACTGGGCTCCCAATGAGAAGGCCTACCAGGTGCTCGAAGCCGCGCCGGCTTTCGGCTCAAACCTGTTTCGCATCGCTCGCGATCTGGTGAGAGGTCAGGCGGCAGCGGGCGAGACGGCGCGCGGCTCGGAGCGTGACGTGAGCATCGAGGAGCCTCTCGAAATCACTTTTCTCACGCAATATCTGGAAGAACTGAAAAACCTTGCCGACCACGGCAACAAAGACGTACCGGTGAAGGCCATCCTTTCCGGGCGAACGCCGCAAGCTGCGGCCGAGGCCTTTGTGCGTTCGAGTCACCTCAACAGCCCGGGTGCGCGGCGCCGGCTCGCGATGAATCAGGATGCCATCGCCAATTCCGAAGATGGAATGATCCGTCTCGCGCAACTGCTCGAGCCGGCTGCAGACCGCATCCGGAAAAAACATGAAGAGATCATTGGCGTCGTGGAGGCGACCGCAACCGCGCAGATTGCGCAGTATCGATACCGCCTGTTCGGCGACGCGGAATATCCCGACGCCACGGGCACTCCGCGAGTCGAATACGGCGTGTTGAAAGGCTACACAGATCGCGCGGGAGTAAATGAGCCCTATGCGGCAACGTTCAGCGGCTTGTATTACCGGCGCAACAACCAAGGCCCTTACCAGGTTCCGAAGCGATGGGTTGACGCAATGCCTTTGCTCGATGTCGTGGCGCCCCTCGATTTTGTCAGCACCTGTGACCTTGGTGGTGGCGACGCCGGCAGCCCCACCGTCAATCGCGCCGGTGAGCTTGTAGGCATCCTCTTCGACGGCAATCTGGAAAGCTTACCCAACACCTATCTGTACACCGACGACCAGGCGCGCGCAGTCCACGTCTCCGCGCAAGGCATTGTCGAGGCGCTAGAAAAAGTCTATCGAGCGGATGCCCTGGTTAAGGAACTGGGCATACAGCCGGCAAGCAAGCTCGATGAGTAGCTGCGAAGCTGTGGCACAGGCTTCAGCCCGTGTCAGAACCACAGCCTGAAGGCTGTGCCACAAAGCTTCAGAACTGGGAATCGCTTACAACACAATCAGCATCTGCGAAGCTGTGGCACAGGC
>Ga0181525_10000103_pt1 | contig 77255 bp, 62 predicted proteins | sample PEATcosm2014_Bin_48_FD_121100 | JGI IMG/M metagenome (GOLD analysis project Ga0181525, IMG submission 121100) | Peatland microbial communities from MTU Mesocosm Facility, Houghton, MI, USA - PEATcosm2014_Bin06_10_metaG | ecosystem: Environmental > Terrestrial > Soil > Wetlands > Peat | place...
CGATTATCTGCGCATCGCGCGTGAATATCACACCGTGATTATCGACCGCATCCCGGTGATGACGTTCGACAACCGCAATGCCGCCAAGCGCTTCATTATTCTGATCGACACGCTCTACGATATGAACGTCAAACTGATTGCTTCCGCCGAAGCCGAGGCAGATGAGCTTTATCGCGGCGACGAAGGCTTCGAGGCCCAGGAATTCAAGCGCACGGCTTCACGCCTGATCGAGATGCGTTCGCAAGCCTATCTGGCGCGGCCGCATGGCGCCGCCCATGCGCAAGTGTCCGGTGCGGCAACCGGCATCGTCGAAACCTAGCCGCCGACGCTAGTGACAAGCATCGCGGCGACGACGACAGCCATGAGGGCCGTCGCGAACCAGCCGAATATCATCAGCGCGCGTGAAGCGGTGTATTTGCCCATGATCTTGCCGCTGCCGACGACCGTCATCATAGCGATCATCAACGGCACGGCGACGATGCCGTTGACCACCGCACTCCAGAACAGCATCCGAATCGGATCGAGGGGCGTAAGGGCTGCGCCCAATCCAGCGAGCGTTGCCGCGGCGACGACGAGATAGAAGCCCGGCGCGTCGCGGGCCGGCAATTCGAGGCTTCCTTCCCAGCCGAAGCTCTCCGCCACAGCGTAGCCGGCAGAACCCGCCAGCACCGGTACGGCGAGGAGTCCGGTGCCGATGATTCCGAGCGAAAACAGGAGAAACGCCAGCGGGCCGGCAAGCGGCCTGAGTGCTTCGGCGGCCTGGGCTGCCGTGTCGATTTTCGTAATGCCATGGGCATGCAGCGTCGCCGCGGTTGCGACGATGATGAAGAAGCCGATGATGTTCGACAGCATCATGCCCGCGGTGGTGTCGAGCCCGATGCGAAAGGAGTCTCTTTGCGCCAAGCGATTGGGCAGGGCGGCCGCGGCCGCGGCGTCTGGCGCTTTGCTGCGCAGCTTGCGTCCCTCCGCTTCAAGCGAAGCCTGCCAAAAGAACATGTAAGGACTGATCGTGGTGCCGAATATCGCCACCAGCATCAGCGTGTAATCGCGATACCATGACAGATGCGGGACGAAGGTCGCGGCAAGCACCTGGCCCCAGGGAACGCGGATGGTGAACGCGGTCGCGACATAGGCGAACAGAACTAATGTCAGTGTTTTCAGGTAGCGCGAATAGCTGCGATACGGGATCAGAATCTCGGCGGTGAGGCAGCCGACCCCGAAGGCGGCGATGTAGAGCAATTCCGGCCCGCCGATCACGAGGCGCAGTGCGTCGCCCATCGCCGCGATGTCGGCGGCGATGTTGAGCGTATTAGCGATGAGCAAAAGCCCAACCAAAGCGTGAAGCAGATTGCTGGGCATCGTCTTGCCCAGATTGGCGGCGAGGCCTTGTCCAGTCACCGCGCCAATGCGGGCGCTGACCATCTGAATCGCGATCATGAACGGCGTGGTGAGAAACATGGTCCAGCCCAGCGCGTAGCCGAACTGGGCGCCGCCCTGCGAATAGGTGGCGATGCCGCTTGGATCATCATCGGCGGCGCCGGTGACCAGTCCGGGCCCGAGCATGCGATACAGCGTCTTCGCCGATCCGGCTTTATTGGTATTGGTCGCCATCCGACAATCTCCGCCCGTCAATAGTGACGGCACCGCTTTCGTTCCCGCGGCGGGTATATCGCAATTGCCTCGACTTGAACGCGTCATCCGAAAGGGCTAATGACCGCGATAGCCGGGCGTTTTGGTCAGTGAAGGATTTCTGCGATGGCGCGAAACAAAATTGCGTTGATCGGCGCGGGGCAAATCGGCGGGACATTGGCGCTACTGGCGGGCCTTAAGGAGCTCGGTGACGTCGTTCTTTTCGACGTCGTGGAAGGCGTACCGCAGGGCAAGGCGCTCGACCTCGTTCAGGCCTCGCCGGTCGAAGGCTTCGACGCACGCCTGACCGGCACCAATTCCTACGAGGCAATGGAAGGCGCCGACGTGTGCATCGTCACCGCCGGCGTGCCGCGCAAGCCCGGCATGAGCCGCGACGATCTTCTCGGTATCAATCTCAAGGTGATGGAGCAGGTTGGCGCCGGCCTCAAGAAATACGCGCCCGGCGCCTTCGTCATCTGCATCACCAATCCGCTCGACGCCATGGTCTGGGCGCTGCAGAAATGCTGCGGCCTGCCCAAGCAGATGGTGGTCGGCATGGCGGGCGTGCTCGACTCATCGCGCTTCCGCTATTTCCTTGCCGACGAATTCAACGTCTCGGTCGAGGACGTCACCGCCTTCGTGCTCGGCGGCCATGGCGACAGCATGGTGCCACTGACGCGCTATTCGGCTGTGGCCGGCATCCCGTTGCCCGATCTGGTCAAGATGGGCTGGACGACGGCGGCGCGGCTTGACGCCATCGTTGATCGCACGCGCAACGGCGGCGGCGAAATCGTCAGTCTCCTCAAGTCGGGCTCGGCCTTCTACGCGCCCGCGGCCTCGGCGATCGCCATGGCGGAAAGCTATTTGCGCGACAAAAAGCGCGTACTGCCGGCGGCGGCGTGGCTCAACGGCGAGTATGGCGTGCGCGACCTCTATGTCGGCGTGCCGGTCGTCATCGGCAGCAAGGGAGTCGAGCGTGTGGTCGAGATCGAGCTCAACGGCGCCGAGCGCGGCATGTTCGACAAGTCGGTTCAAGCGGTGGAAAGCTTGGTCGAAGCCTGCAAGAAGATTGCTCCCCATCTCGCCAAGTGATGTAGTGATCGTTCCATCCCCTCACGTTCCGGGCGCGTCGTTCGGGACTCGTGAGCGAGCCACATGAACATTCACGAATACCAGGCGAAGGCGGTGCTACGCGAATTCGGCGTGCCGGTGCCGCGCGGCTTTGCGGCAATGGGCGTGCCGGAGGCGGTCAAGGCCGCCAACGATCTCGGCGGTCCGGTCTGGGTGGTCAAGGCGCAGATCCATGCCGGCGGCCGGGGCAAGGCGGGCGGCGTCAAGGTGGTGAAATCGGTCGCCGAGGTCGAAAGCGAGGCTAAACGGCTTCTCGGTTCGACGCTCGTTACGCATCAGACCGGGCCGCACGGCAAGGAAGTGCACCGTCTCTATATCGAGGAAGGCTGTGCCGTCGATCGCGAATATTATCTTTCGGCGCTGGTCGACCGCGCAACTGCGCGCATCGCCTTCGTCGCCTCGACCGAAGGCGGCATGGACATCGAGGAAGTCGCGCGCACGCACCCGGAAAAGATCCTCTCATTCTCGGTCGATCCGGCGACCGGCTTCATGGCGCATCACGCCCATCAGGTGACGCAAGCGCTCGGATTGAGCCGCGAAGTCGCCAAGCAGGCCGAGAGCGTGCTGCCGAAGCTCCATGCGGCATTTCTCGCCAAGGACATGAGTCTGCTTGAGATCAATCCGCTGGTCGTCACCAAGGCGGGCGGGCTCATCTGCCTCGACGCCAAGATGGGCTTTGACGACAGCGCGCTTTATCGCCACCCGGATATCGCGGCGCTGCGCGATCCGACCGAAGAAGACGCCAAGGAAATCGAGGCCTCGCGCTACGATCTTAATTACATCGCGCTCGACGGCACCATCGGCTGCATGGTCAACGGCGCCGGCCTTGCCATGGCGACCATGGACATCATCAAGCTCTACGGCGAGACGCCGGCGAATTTTCTCGACGTCGGCGGCGGCGCCAGCAAGGACAAGGTGACGGCGGCGTTCAAGATCATCACCTCAGACCCGCACGTGAAGGGCATTCTGATCAACATTTTCGGCGGCATCATGCGCTGCGACGTCATCGCCGAGGGCGTGGTTGCCGCGGTGAAGGAAGTGGGCTTGCGGGTGCCGCTGGTGGTGCGGCTCGAAGGCACCAATGTCGCGCTGGGTAAGGAGATCATCAAAAAATCGGGGCTTAACGTCATTTCCGCCGACGACCTCGACGCCGCCGCGCAGAAGATCGTCAAGGCGATCAAAGGGGCGGCCTGATGTCCATCCTGATCGACAGAAACACCAAGGTGATCTGCCAGGGTTTCACCGGCAAGAACGGCAGCTTTCATTCCGAGCAGGCGATCGCCTACGGCACCAAAATGGTCGGCGGCACCTCGCCGGGCAAAGGCGGCACCACGCATCTCAATTTGCCGGTCTTCGATACGGTGGCGGAAGCGCGCGAAAAAACCGGCTGCGACGCCAGCGTGATCTACGTGCCGCCGGCTGGCGCGGCAGATGCGATCTGCGAAGCGATCGACGCCGGCATCCCGCTCATCGTCTGCATCACCGAAGGCATACCCGTCATCGACATGGTGCGGGTCAAACGCGCGCTATGCGGCTCGAAATCGCGCCTAATCGGGCCGAACTGCCCGGGCGTCATGACCGCTGGCGAGTGCAAGATCGGCATCATGCCCGGCAATATCTTCAAGCCGGGCAAGGTCGGCATCGTCTCGCGTTCCGGCACGCTGACTTACGAAGCCGTGTTCCAGACGACGCAGGAGGGTTTCGGCCAGACCACCGCGGTCGGCATCGGCGGCGATCCGGTCAAGGGCAGCGATTTCATCGAAATGCTGGAAATGTTTCTCGCCGACAAGGCGACTGAGGCGATCGTCATGATCGGCGAAATCGGCGGTTCGTCGGAAGAGGACGCCGCGGAATTCCTGAAGGACGAAGCCAAGCGCGGCCGCAAAAAGCCGACGGTCGGCTTCATCGCCGGGCGCACGGCGCCGCCGGGACGGCGCATGGGACATGCCGGCGCTATCATTGCCGGGGGTAAAGGTGACGCGGAATCAAAGATCGCCGCCATGGCTTCCGCCGGAATTGCTGTCTCGCCATCGCCTGCACGGCTGGGAAAAACCCTCGCTGAAGTATGGAAATAATGATTCATTCCTTGCGTCTTTCGTCTGCCGCATCGAAGGATTAAATAGGATACAAGAGAAGTCGCCTGCTCCGGGCCGGGCCGACTGGGGTCTTTGGGTCTTTCCCCGCCGTTTGCGTGTCTCTGTCACCAGCGTGTCGTGTCGTCCTGTTCGGTACTGCCCAGGAAAGCCATCCGATGTCCCGCCAAGACGCGAATGCCGCCTTCGCCCGCACTTCGTTTCTCTACGGCAGCAATGCGCCGTACATCGAAGACCTTTATGCCCGCTATGAAGCCGACGCGACGTTGGTGGATGCCGAGTGGCAGGCGTTCTTCCAGAGCCTGAAGGATAATTCCCGCGACGTCATCGAAAACGCCCGCGGTCCGGCCTGGCGCCGGCCGGATTGGCCGCGGCTGCAACGCGATGACCTGACCGCGGCGCTCGACAGCGACTGGACCGAAATCGGCAAAACGCTTGGCGCCAAGGTTCAGGCGAAGGCGCAGACCAGGGGCGTCGACATTGCCAGCGCCGACGTCGAGCGCGCCACCCGCGACTCGATACGCGCGCTGATGTTGATCCGCGCCTATCGCGCGCGCGGTCACTTCCACGCCAATCTCGATCCGCTCGGCTTGCAGCTGCAGCCCAAGGAGGAAGAACTCGATCCGAAGGCTTACGGTTTCGGCGAAGCCGATCTCGACCGGCCGATTTTCCTCGACAATGTGCTCGGCCTCGAATTCGGCACTGTCCGCCAGATCGTCGCCATCCTGCGGCGCACCTACTGCCAGACGCTCGGCGTCGAATTCCTCCACATCTCCGATGGCGCGCAGAAGGGCTGGATGCAGGAACGCATCGAGGGGGCCGACAAGGAGATCAGCTTTACCCGCGAGGGCAAGCGCGCCATTCTCAACAAGCTGGTGGAAGCCGAGGGCTTCGAGAAGTTCTGCGACGTAAAATTTACCGGCACCAAGCGCTTCGGCCTCGACGGCGGCGAGTCGATGATCCCGGCGCTCGAGCAGATCATCAAGCGCGGCGGCGCGCTCGGCGTGCGCGACATCGTGATCGGCATGGCGCACCGCGGCCGGCTCAACGTGCTGTCCCAGGTGATGGCCAAGCCGCACCGCGCCATCTTCCACGAATTCAAGGGCGGCTCATCGACGCCGAACGAGATCGAAGGCTCCGGCGACGTGAAGTACCACCTCGGCGCCTCGTCGGATCGCGAATTCGACAACAACAAGGTGCACCTGTCGCTCACCGCCAATCCGTCGCACCTCGAAATCGTCGATCCGGTCGTGCTCGGCAAGGTGCGCGCCAAGCAGGATCAACTCGGGGCCACGCGCGAAGACCGCACCATGGTGATGCCGCTGCTGATCCACGGCGATGCGTCGTTCGCCGGGCAGGGCGTGATCGCCGAATGCTTCGGGCTTTCCGGCTTGCGCGGGCACCGCACCGGCGGCTCGGTGCACTTCATCGTCAATAACCAGATCGGCTTCACCACCAATCCGCGCTTCTCGCGCTCCTCGCCTTACCCTTCCGACGTGGCCAAGATGATCGAGGCGCCGATTTTCCACGTCAACGGCGACGATCCGGAAGCGGTCGTCTACGCCGCGAAAGTGGCGACCGAATTCCGCCAGAAGTTTCAGAAGCCTGTCGTCATCGACATGTTCTGTTATCGCCGTCACGGCCACAACGAAGGCGACGAGCCGTCGTTCACCCAGCCGCTGATGTACAAGGCGATCGCGCAGCACCCGACCACGCTGGAAATCTACGGCGACAAACTCGTCGGCGAAGGGGTGGTGACGGCCGGCGAAGTCGAGAAGATGAAGGCGGATTGGCGCGGCCGGCTCGATGCAGAGCTTGAGGCCGCCCAGAGCTATCGCGCCAACAAGGCCGACTGGCTCGACGGTCGCTGGTCCGGCTTCAAGCGCGCCGACGATGCCGACGATCCGCGCCGCGGCCAAACCGGCGTGGAGCTTGGCAAGCTCAAGGAGATCGGCGAGAAGATCACCACGCTGCCGGCCGGCTTCCATCTGCATCGCACGCTCAACCGCTTTTTCGAAAGCCGGCGCAAGGCGATCGAGACCGGAACCAACGTCGATTGGGCGACCGGCGAAGCGCTGGCGATTTGCGCGCTGCTGCTTGACGGTCACCGGGTGCGGCTGTCGGGCCAGGACTCGGAGCGCGGCACTTTCTCGCAACGCCATTCCGTGCTGACCGATCAGGAAGACGAGCACCGCTACACGCCGTTCAATCATCTAGCCGAAGGGCAGGCGCGCTTCGAAGTGATCAACTCGATGCTGTCGGAAGAGGCGGTGCTCGGCTTCGAATACGGCTATTCGCTGGCCGAGCCCAACGCGCTGACCATGTGGGAAGCGCAGTTCGGCGACTTCGCCAACGGCGCTCAGGTGCTGTTCGACCAATTCATCTCATCGGGCGAGCGCAAGTGGCTGCGCATGTCCGGCCTCGTTTGCCTGTTACCGCACGGCTATGAAGGGCAGGGACCGGAGCATTCCTCCGCCCGGCTCGAGCGCTTCCTGCAAATGTGCGCCGAAGACAACATGCAGGTCGCCAATTGCACGACGCCGGCGAACTACTTCCATATCCTGCGCCGCCAGCTCAAGCGCGACTTCCGCAAACCGCTCATCCTGATGACGCCAAAATCGCTGCTGCGCCACAAGCGCGCGGTGTCGCGGCTCGACGAAATGGGTCCCGAGACGTCGTTCCACCGGCTGTTATGGGATGACGCTCAGCTTCTGCCGGGCGAAAAGATCAAGCTCGTTCCCGACGGCAAAATCCGCCGCGTCGTCATCTGCTCGGGCAAGGTCTATTTCGATCTCTACGAGGAGCGCGAGAAGCGCGGCATCGACGATATTTATCTCCTGCGCATCGAGCAGCTTTATCCGTTCCCCACCAAGGCGCTGATGACCGAGCTTTCGCGTTTCAAGGACGCCGAGATCGTCTGGTGCCAGGAAGAGCCGCGCAACCAGGGCGGCTGGGTGTTCGTCGATATCTTCCTGGAGTGGGTGCTCAATCAGATCGGCGCCAAGCATCGCCGGGCGCGCTACGCCGGCCGGCCGGCTTCGGCGTCGACCGCCGTCGGGCAGATGTCGCTCCATCTCGCCCAGCTCAAGGCATTTCTTGAAGAGGCGCTGGGATAGTCGCCGGCGCGGGGGATATTATGGCAGACATTCGCGTGCCCACGCTCGGCGAGTCGGTGACCGAAGCGACCATTGGCAAGTGGTTCAAGAAGGCCGGTGACACGGTTGCCGTCGACGAGCCGCTGGTCGAACTTGAAACCGATAAGGTCACGATCGAGGTGCCGGCGCCGGCCGCCGGCATCCTCACCGACGTGGCGGTGAAGGACGGCGACACCGTCGCCGTCGGCGCGCTCCTTGGCGCCATCAAGGAAGGTGCCGGCGCAGCGCCGCCGAAGCCGCAAGCAAAACCCACCGAAGCGCCGGCAAAACCGGCCGCCCCGCCGGCCGCCGAGACGCCGCTGGCGCCGTCGGTGCGCAAGATCGCCGCCGAAACCGGCGTCGCCCCAGCCGCCGTACCCGGCACCGGCAAGGACGGCCGCGTCACCAAGGGCGACATGCTCGCGGCCATTGAGCGCGCCGCGGCGCAACCGACGCCGGTTGCTGCGCCCGCCGCCGCCGTGCAAGTGCGCGCGCCGTCGCCGGCCGATGACGCCGCGCGCGAGGAGCGGGTGCGCATGACGCGCCTGCGCCAGACCATCGCCCGCCGCTTGAAGGACGCGCAAAACACCGCCGCCATGCTGACGACCTTCAACGAGGTCGACATGACACATGTCATGGCGCTGCGAGCCCAATACCGCGAGCTGTTCGAGAAGAAGCATGGCGTCAAGCTCGGCTTCATGGGCTTCTTCGTCCGCGCCTGCGTGCAGGCGCTCAAGGAAATCCCCGCCGTCAACGCCGAGATCGACGGCACCGACATCATCTACAAGAACTATTATCATATCGGCATCGCGGTCGGCACCGAGCGCGGCCTGGTGGTGCCGGTGGTGCGCGACTGCGACACCAAAACGATTGCCGAGATCGAAAAATCGATCGCCGATTTCGGCAAGCGCGCGCGCGATGGCGCGCTCAAGATCGACGAATTGCAGGGCGGCACGTTTTCCATCACCAATGGCGGCATCTACGGCTCGCTGATGTCGACGCCGATCCTCAACGCGCCGCAATCCGGGATTCTCGGCATGCACAAAATCCAGGAGCGGCCGATGGCGGTCGCCGGCAAAGTCGAAATCCGGCCGATGATGTATCTCGCGCTGTCCTACGATCACCGCGTCGTCGACGGCCGCGAGGCGGTCACCTTCCTGGTGCGGGTCAAGGAATCCCTTGAGGAGCCGGCGCGGCTGGTGCTGGATTTGTAATTCCGTCATGCCCGGGTCAAGCCCGGCCATGACGATTGAGAGTTCGGAGTCATTATTATGCCCTACGACCTCATCGTGATCGGCACGGGGCCCGGCGGCTATGTCTGCGCCGTGCGCGCGGCGCAGCTCGGACTAAAGACCGCCGTGGTCGAAAAGCGCGCGACCTTTGGCGGCACTTGCCTCAATGTCGGTTGCATCCCCTCAAAGGCGATGTTGCATGCATCCGAGCTTTACGAGGAGGCCGAACATAATTTCGCGCAAATGGGCATCAAGGTCGGCACGCCGAGCGTCGATCTCGGAGCATTGCTCAAATACAAGCAGCAGAACGTCGACAGCAACGTGAAGGGTGTCGATTTTCTGTTCAAGAAAAACAAGATCGACGCTTTTTTCGGCGCGGGCCGGATCGCGGCGCCCGGCAAGGTCGAGGTCAAGGGCGCCGACGGCAAGACCCAGACGCTGGAAACGAAGAACATTGTCATCGCCACCGGCTCGGACGTCGCGCGGTTGAACGGCATCGACATCGACGAGAAGCGCGTCGTGTCGTCGACCGGCGCGCTCGAACTTGCCAAAGTGCCGGACAAGCTCCTCGTGGTCGGCGCCGGCATCATCGGGCTCGAGCTCGGTTCGGTCTGGCGGCGGCTCGGCGCCCAGGTGACGATCGTCGAATTCCTCGATCACATCGTGCCCGGCGTTGACGGCGAAATCGGACGGCAGTTTCAGCGCCTGTTGCAAAAGCAGGGGTTGACTTTCAAACTGTCCTCCAAAGTCACGGCGATCGACGCCTCCGGCAAGACGCTCAAGGTCAAGGTCGAGCCCGCCGCCGGCGGCGCGGCGGAAAACCTGGAAGCCGATATCGTCCTGGTGGCGATCGGGCGCGTGCCTTTTACTGACGGCCTCGGTCTCGAAGCGGCCGGGGTGAAGAAGGACAATCGCGGCCGCGTCGCCATCGATCCGCATTTCCGCACCAATGTCGCCGGCATCTACGCCATCGGCGACGTGGTGGCCGGCCCGATGCTGGCGCACAAGGCGGAAGACGAGGGCGTCGCGGCGGCGGAAATCATCGCCGGCCAGGCCGGGCATGTGAATTACGAGGTGATTCCGAACGTCGTCTACACATCGCCGGAAATCGCCGCGGTCGGAAAAACCGAGGAAGAGCTGAAAGCCGCCAGCGTCGCCTATAACGTCGGCAAGTTTCCGTTCACCGCGAACAGCCGCGCCCGCGCCAACCTCGCCACCGACGGCTTCGTGAAAATCCTCGCCGACGCCAAGACCGACCGCGTGCTTGGCGTGCATATTCTCGGCCCCGATGCCGAGGCGATGATCGCCGAGGCCGCCATCGCCATGGAATTCGGCGCGTCGTCGGAGGACATCGCCCGCACCTGCCATGCCCATCCGACGTTGAGCGAAGCGGTGAAGGAAGCGGCGCTCGCGGTCGCCAAACGCGCGATCAATATGTGATGCGCCGCGTCACTCGACGACAATCTTGATCTCACTGCCGGGCCTCAGGCGTTCGCCGGGTTCGAGCCCGTTCAGCACGCGGAAGCGCTCGACCTGCCGGTCGGCGACCGCCATGCGGGTGGCGAGCTTCTCGACCGTATCGCCCGGCGCGACCGTGATCACCTGCAGGCGGAGCGGCTTCGCATCCTCGATCTCGGCGAGGCTCATGCGACGGAACGTGCCGATCGACTCGCGGAAGACGTGGTCGGTGTCGGGCGTGCGGCGTTTGCTGGCGAAGATGAAGCGGTAGACGTCGCTTCCGAAGCGGATGGCGTAAAGCCGGAAGTCCCACTGGTCGCCCTTGGCCGCGGCGGTCGCGCCGGGGAAGCCGTTGACGGTGATCTCCTCCACGGTGCCGGGATCGATATTCTCGATCCAGCCGGAGGTCAGGTAGCCGGCCAAAGTCTGCTCCGACGGCACCCGCACGACGTCGAGCCGGAGCGCCTGGCCACCGCCGCGCTTGACGCCGAGCACCGCCTGCGCGGTGTTGTCGAGCGTGAAGCCATCCGGTGCGGTGAAGGTGAAGCCCAGCCGCGGATGCAGGAAGCGGCGGCCTCGCACGAAGCCTTCGCTCGGGTCTTCGCCGAACACGATGCCGTCGATGCCGGCGAGATAGGCGTCCCGGTCCCGCATGCCGATCGTGCCGGTCGGACCCGTGGCGGCCGCGGGCCGGCCGCTATATTGGCGGGCATTGGCGGTGGCGTTGCTGATCCGCTCTGGGGTGGCCGGATGCGACGACAGGAAATCCGGCGCGCGTGGATCGATCGCGGCGCTGTTTTGCTGCGGCTTGAGCTCGGAATTGTGCTCCATGGACGTGAGGAAACGCACCGCGCCGTAGGGATCGTAGCCGGCCCGCGACGCAATCCCGATGCCGATGGCGTCCGCTTCGAATTCCTGCGCGCGTGAGAAGCTTGCCAGCGCGAGTTTCGATTTGGCCAGCGCCAGCGCGCCGGCTTCCGGATCGGTGATGACGTCGCTGACCACGCGGCCGACCAGCGCCGCCTGCTTGGTCTGCTCCTCGCGGATCGCGGCATGACGCGCGATCACATGCCCCATCTCGTGGGCGAGCACCGACGCAAGCTCGGATTCATCGTTGGCGAGCGCGATCAGGCCGCGCGTCGCATAGAGTTGCCCGCTCGGCAGGGCAAAAGCGTTGATCGATTGCGAGTTGAGCATGGTGACCTTGTAATGCAGGTCGGGCCGCTCGGACGCAGCCACCAGGCGCTCGACGGTCTGCTCGATCATGCCTTGCAGCTTGGGATCGTTATAGACGCCGCCATAGGCGGCGAGGATGCGCTGATGTTCGCGCAAGACCGCCGGCGACATGTCGGCGGTCTCGGCAGGCTTCGCCGGTGCCGGCAGCGAAGCTTGCGGCTCGACAGCCGGCGGTGAAGCTGTGCAGGCCGCCAGCACCAGCGCGAGCGCGGCCAGGCCCGCATGCGCAAGCCGAAGCCTTGCCGTCGCCTTGGTCGCCGAAAGTATCACCCTCGCTCGTCCATTTGCTGCCGGTCGGTAAACTCGATCTGCTCGGGCCGCGCCGCCTCGATCCAGGGCCGCGCGCCTCGATCCATCCGCGCGCCCGCACGCGCCGGCCGGCGAGCATCTTCGGTTCGAGACCCGCTGCCGTGAAACTACGCGCATTTCGCTTCAGGATCGTAACAGTGAAGTCCCTGCTCCACCGCCGCCCGAAATTCACGTAGATGGTCGCCCCGCTTTCGCGTACCGAAGCCACTAACCCTCGACCAGCGCGAAACGGCCTTGCTCGGCCGGCACATCGGCAGGGTTATCGGCGTCGAGCGAGTCATAATACGAACTGGCCCAAAGGCCAAGCTTGGCCGTCCGTGCAGCACCTTCGCGCGTCAACAGCTCCGCGGCGCAGGCGCGGCTGCCGGCGCGCGCCGCGACGCGCGCGTATCCGGCCGCGATCAAACCCGCCTGCACCGAATGATCGATGCCGTAGTGCGTGGTAAAGCCGTAAGCAACCAGGCAGCCGTAGCGATCAGTCTGTTGCGGTTCGGCCTGCTTGAGCACGATTTCGGCGCCCGCGAGGAGCCCCGCGAGTGCGTCCCTGGCCGCCACGCCACCGGGCACCGCTTGGGAATCTTCCGCCGGCGCGAACGGCGGCACTTCGATGCCGACGAGCCGGACCTCGCGGCTGTCGTCGAGCGTGAAAATGCGACCGTCGATCGCGCGGTTAGCGGTGCCACCCGCGATCGTCGCGCCGCCGCAGGCAAACGCCTCCTGCGGCGGCCGCTCTTGCGCGCCTGCGTTGCAGCATCCGCATGCCATCATGAGCGCGGCCGGGCGGCCGAAACCCCATCCCACGACCCGATCATCGTCGCTGAGCGAAAAGCCGGAATGCGGCGGTACTGCGGCGAGTTCCATCTTGCCCGATGCAGCGGCAAGCGGGCGGGCGGCCGGTTATCCGGCCTTCCGGTGCTTGGCCGCGGTCCGCTGCGGTTTGGCGGGTTCCTCCCGCGCGGCCTTTTTGCCGGCGATCGGGAGCAGCATTTCCTTTTGCCCCTCGATCTTCTTGCGGCCCTTTTTGCCGCCGGCGCGGGCGGTACGCCCGTTGCCGGTCTCCGCCCGCACCGACTGGCGGAGCGCGTCCATCAGATTGATAACCTTGCCGCTCGGCCGTTCCTTCGGGACTTCGATCTTTTCGCCCTTGGCCTTCTTCTCGATCAGCTTCTTGAGCGCGTCCTCGTAATGGTCCTCGAACGCTGCCGGCTTGAAATGCCCGCTCTTCGTCTCGACTATGTGCCGCGCCAGATCCATCATGTCCTTGGTGAGTTTGACGTTCGGGATGTCGTCGAAATATTCGGCGGAATCGCGTACCTCGTAGGGAAAGCGCAGCAGCGTGCCCATCAGTCCTTTGCCGCGCGGGGCGATGGCAACGATATGCTCGCGGCTGGTGAGCACCACGCGGCCGATCGCGACCATCTTCATCTGTTCGATCACGTCACGGATGACGACGAACGCGTCCTGGCCGACTTTGCCGTCGGGCGCGATGTAATACGGTCGGATATTGTAGAGTTCGTCGATCTCGTTGCGCGGCACGAACTCGTCGATCTCGATCGTCTTGGTGCTTTCGAGCGCAACCGACTCGAGTTCCTCGTCGGTCATCTCGACATATTCGCCTTTGGCGACTTCGTAGCCCTTGATGATCTGGTCCGACGGCACTTCCTCGCCGGTCTCGGCATCGACCTTGCGATAGCGGATGCGGTGGCCGGTCTCGCGGTTGATCTGGTTGAAGCTGACTTTTTCGCGCTCCGAAGTGGCCGGGTAGAGGGCAATCGGACAGGAAACGAGCGAAAGGCGCAGATAGCCCTTCCAATATGCGCGCGGGGCCACGGACCACTCCTGAAGCTACAACCGACAACAAGACTTCATCATACCTCGTTCCGGAACTCGGAGGAGGCGCGGTCGAATAGTCGTTGCCGGTTTGTTCCGCCGCGTGTTCTTTTAGGGTAAAGTAATTGCCTAAAATGCTTCGGATCTGACCGGATCGCGCTACGCGGTCTTTTGCTCGCTGAGGCCGAGCTCCTTGATCATCGCCTCGCGCATGATGAACTTCTGCACCTTGCCGGTAACCGTCATCGGAAAGGCATCGACGAATTTGATGTAGCGCGGAATCTTGTAGTGGGCGATCTGGCCCTTGCAAAAGTTCTGGATTTCTTCGGCGCTTGCCGTTTCGCCCGGCTTGAGTTTGACCCAGGCGCAAAGTTCTTCGCCGTATTTGAGGTCGGGCAGGCCGACCACCTGCACGGCTTCGATCCTGGGGTGGCGGAACAAAAACTCCTCGATTTCGCGCGGATAGACGTTTTCGCCGCCGCGGATCACCATATCCTTGATGCGACCGACGATGTTGCAATAGCCCTGCTCATCGATGGTGGCGAGGTCGCCGGTATGCATCCAGCCGGCGCGATCGATCGCTTCCGCCGTTCTTTCCTCATCGCCCCAATAACCGAGCATCACCGAATAACCGCGCGTGCAGAACTCGCCCGAAGTGCTCAGCGGCACGATGCGGCCGTCGCGGTCGACGATCTTGATCTCGACGTGCGGATGCACGCGGCCGACCGTGGCGACGCGACGTTCGAGCGGATCGTCGCAGGAGGTCTGCGTCGAAACCGGGCTGGTCTCGGTCATGCCATAGGCGATGGTCACCTCGCGCATGTTCATTTCGTTGATGCAGCGCTTCATCACTTCGATCGGGCAGGGCGAGCCGGCCATGATGCCGGTGCGCAGCGAGGAAAGGTCGAAGCGCTTGAATTCTGGATGGCCAAGCTCGGCGATGAACATGGTCGGCACGCCGTAAAGCGCCGTGCAGCGCTCCGCTTCGACCGCTTCGAGCGTCGCCAGCGGATCGAATCCTTCGGCGGGATAGACCATGGCCGCGCCGTGGGTGATGCAGGCGAGATTACCGAGCACCATGCCGAAGCAATGATAGAGCGGCACCGGGATGCAGACGCGGTCGCGATCGGTAAGCCGCATCGCCTCGCCGATGAAATAGCCGTTGTTGAGGATGTTGTGATGGGTCAGCGTCGCGCCTTTCGGCGCGCCGGTGGTGCCGCTGGTGAACTGGATGTTGATCGGATCGTCGAACTGAAGCTTTGGCGCCAGCTCGGCCAGCAAAGCGCGGTGGCGATCGCCGCCCATGCCGAGCACGTCGTCGAAACGGAGGAACCCGCGCTTCTCGCCCTCGCCGATGCGGATGAGCGTGGTCAGATGCGGCAGCCGCCTCGACGCGAGCTTGCCGGGCGCGCTCCGCTCGATTTCCGGCGCCAATTCGCGCAACATGCCGACATAGTCGCTGGTCTTGAACGAGTCGGCGGTGATCAGCGCCTTGCAGCCGACCTTGTTGAGCGCATAGTCGAGTTCGGAAAGCCGGTAGGCGGGATTGATGTTGACCAGGATCAGCCCGGCTTTGGCGGTGGCGAATTGCGTGATCGCCCATTCGGCATTGTTCGGCGACCAGATGCCGACGCGCTCGCCCGGCGAGAGACCAAGTGCAAGCAAGCCGGCGGCAAGGGCGTCGACCCTGGTTTTGAGATCGCGGTAGCTCCAGCGGATGTTCTGCTGCCGCACGATCAGCGCGTCGCGGTCGGCCCAGCGCTCCGCCGCCTGATCGAAATAGACGCCGATCGTGTCGCCGATCAGCGGCGTCGTGCCGACGCCGTGGATGTAGCTTTGGGTCAGCTTGGCCATAAATCGGTGCCTCCCGGGACCATGACTTTTTCTTTATATCTAACGGTCTTCGCGGCGATGCGCGACTCCCGCATCATGCGGCAGAATGCTGGTAGGCCTCCGGCAGCAGGCGCGCGAGCGACGCCGCCCATTGTCTCTGCCCGGGTTCATCGGCGATCAGATCCTGACGGATCTCGATCAAGACGTGCAGTAGCCCGCGGCGTTCACCGTGCACCGGAATGGTGTAGTCGGTCGTATCGCTGACGAAATACGGCTCGTTGTCGCCGACGATGAGTTCTTGGTCTTGCCGCAGCAGTTCCAGCAGCTTTCGCGCCAGCCGCGGATCGCGGTTGTACAGGAGAGCCGCCTGCATCGCGCGCGCGACGCCCTTGAATACCGGCGTAAAGCTGTGCAGCGCGATCAGCGCCGTTGCAGGATTGGCGCCTTTTCGGCGGTCAAGCTCGCTTTCGATCGCCTGATGGTAGGGCCAGAAAATATCGCGGGCACGCGCGTCCCTGTCCGCTTCGGTCAAGCCTTCATTGCCTGGGATGGCGGTCAGTTCGCTGATCTCCGGGATCGACGCCAGTGTCCCCGGCGGCCGGTTGCAGTCGATCACGAGCCGCGAATAATTTTGCTGGATCAACGTGGCGTCGATCGCTTCCGCCAGCAGCCGGCCGATGGCCGCGATGCCGATGTCCCAAGCGATGTGGCGTTCGCGTTCCGCTGCTGGAATTCCAAGCCCCGCCACCGAGCGCGGCATGCGATTGCCGGCATGGTCGGCGACCAACAGGAACGGCGAACGGCCGCTGGCATTAAGAACGGTGACCGCCACCGGTTCGTCGGCGGCAAGTAAACTTCTCGTTGTCTCATTCATTGCCATTTCGCCAGCAAATATATGCAATTTGTGGCCCGAGAAATGCATGTTATCGGCCTGTCCGTTATTGTAGAACGTCCCGGCACCGGGCACACGATTCGTGCGGAAGAGCTTGTTAGATGAAAATTCGCGCCGGCTACGAAATTTCCTATCACTGCCCGCAGCCGACACCGATGATCGCGATGCTGAGCGTGCATCCTTCGCGCGCCGCCGACCTGATCACGCCCGACCAGTTGCGGCTCGCGCCCGAACTGCCGGTCAACTTCTACGAGGACGGCTTCGGCAATATCTGCGAAGTGATCCACGCGCCGCAGGGACGGTTGACGCTGTCGACGGATTTTTTGGTCAACGACAGCGGCGTGCCGGACGAAGTAGCGCCGGAGGCGGTGCAGCATCCTCTTGAGAAGCTTCCGGTCGAGACACTGGTTTACCTGCTCGGCAGCCGCTATTGCGAGACCGACCGCTTCACCAAGATCGCCTGGTCGAAATTCGGCAAGGTGCCGAAAGGCTGGCCGCTTGTGCAGGCGATTTGCGATTATGTGCACGAGCGCACCGAATTCGGTTACGCGCACGCAAACCCGACCAAGACGGCGTGGGACACACACAACGAAGGGCGCGGCGTCTGCCGCGACTTCGCCCATCTCGCCGTCACGTTGTGCCGCTGCATGAACGTGCCGGCGCGCTATTGTACCGGCTATCTCGGCGACATCGGCGTGCCGCCCGAGCCCGATCCGATGGATTTTTCCGCCTGGTTCGAGGTCTATCTCGGCGACCGCTGGTACACCTTCGATGCGCGGCACAACACGCCGCGCATCGGTCGTATCCTGATGGCGCGCGGCCGCGACGCCACCGATGTCGCCATCACCACGTCGTTCGGCGTCTGTACGCTGGCGGGTTTCAAGGTTCATACCGACGAGGTGCCCGCGGCGGCGATGGCGGCGCCGTGACGGGCGCGCTGCGGCGCGCCGTCGGAAAAACTCTCGCCGGCGACGGGCAAAAAAGAGCCCCAAGCGCCGGAGGGGAAACGAGCGCTTGGGGCTCGTAGGCCGGGCAGTGCCGGCCTTTAAGCTTGCGTGGTTTGCGCCTGGGTGACCCAAACGCCGCATTCGCCGCAGCCGTAAGTCCGCAAATCCGGCAGGCCGCTCGTTCCCTTCGTGATACGGGTGAAATGCATTGGCCGGCCGCAATTCGGGCACAGCGGCCGGGCCGTTACAGAAGCGCTGTTGCGCTGCGTCAACTCGCCGATCGCCAACATGCTCACTTACCCAACTCCTGCGATAATTTTTTTAAACGCCAGAACGAAATTCAAACGGACGTTTGAGACACGCCGAAGCCCAAAATGGGGAGTTTTTGTGACTTTCCGCAGCGGGCTGCCTGACTTATAACGATGAAAATTCGAAGTTCCGCAGATGGTCCCGTAGCTCAGCCGGATAGAGCAGCGGTTTCCTAAACCGAAGGTCGCAAGTTCGAGTCTTGCCGGGACCACCATTGCCTTGAAAGCGTGCAAGGCTGGACGCTGCACAAGAGATAGCCGCGGCCTCCTATTGCCGGTGGCGATCTCTTGCTAAGGTTCGTGGCAGGCCGGTGAACAACGGGATCCGCGCGCCATGTCCGAAGCTCTCAATCATGCCAAGCTGGCGATGCTGTTTCGCCAGGAATTTCAGCTCTGCAACTTGCAAAAGGGCGAAACCGTCGTGCTGTTGAGCGATCTCGGAGCGCGGCGGGATTACGTTTCCGCGGCCTTCGCCGCCGCGGAAGACTTCGGCGCCGACGCTTATGAGATGTGCGTCAACGCCATGCCGTCGTGGACCAAGGTCGGCGTCGAAACGGTGGGCCGCTGCAAGGGCACGCTCGAGGCCATCAAGTCCGCCGACATGCTGGTTTGCCTCCACATTCCGCTGTTCACGCGCTGGCTGAAACAAGCACGCGACGCCGGCACCCGTGTGCTGATGGTGATCGACGGGCCGGACGAGCTCGAAGAGCTGATGGCGCCGCCGGGCCTTAAGGAGGCCGTCACGCATGCGGGCGAGCGGCTGCAACGCGCCAAGTCGATGCGCATCACGCGGCCGGGCGGGACCGATCTCTCCGTGAAGCTCGGCGAATATCCCACCATGATCCAATACGGCTTCTCGGAATCGAAGGGCCGTTTCGATCATTGGGGCGCCGGCCACGTGCACACCTTCCCCAGCGAAGGTTCCGCCAACGGCACGGTCGTGCTCACCCCGGGCGACATTGTCGTGCTGCCCTATTGCCGCTACGTGCAGGACGAAGTGCGGCTCGACATCCGCGACGGCTTCATCCGCAAAATCGAAGGGGGGCTCGACGCCAAGCTGATGAGCGATTGGCTCGACGGCAACCGCACCAACCCCGACGACATGGACGGCCACGCCATCTCGCATCTCGGCTGGGGACTGAATCCGCAAGGCCGCTGGGATGCTATCGCGCTGAACGGCTCCGATCCGAAGCGGCATCACGCCGGTGCGCGCTGCTTTGCTGGCAACTTCCTGTTCTCCACCGGGCCGAACTCGCAGGGCGGCGGCAAGCGCACGACCAAGGGCCATTACGACGTGCCGATGCGCGACTGTACGGTCACGCTCGACAACGACGTGATCATCGAGCGCGGCCGCTTCGCCGACGAGAAAATGCGCGTCGCGCGCGCCGCGCGCTAGCGCCGGGCGCCGCGCGCATGAACGCTCCGGCGGCCAGCGCCCGCGGCGTCAGCAAGCATTTCGGCGCGACGCAGGCGCTCGACAACGTCGACTTCGACGTGCTGCCGGGCGAGGTGCATGCGCTGGTCGGCGAGAACGGTGCCGGCAAATCGACTTTGGTGCGTATTCTCGCCGGCGTGCATCGCCCCGACCGGGGCGATATCGCCGTCGCCGGCGAAGTTTGCGCCTTCAACGGTCCGCGCGACGCCATCGCGGCGGGCATCATCACAATCCCGCAGGAGCTGCGGCTGGTCCCCGGCCTGTCGATCGCCGAGAACCTCACGCTCGGTGATCCGCCTTTACGGCGCGTTTTAGGCCTCGCGATGATCGATCGTGCGCGCATGCGCCGGGAAGCCGGCGAACAGCTGGCGCAGCTCGACTTCACACCCGACACCCGCTTGCGCGTCGATCGCCTGAGCTTCGCCGAGCGCCAGCTGGTCGCCATCGCCAAGGCGCTGCGCCGGCGCTGCCGTGTCCTTATCCTCGACGAACCGACTGCCGCGCTGGAGACGCGGGAGGTCGAGCGGCTGTTCGCTGTGCTGGCGCGCATGAAGAGCCGGGGCACGGCCATCGTCTATGTATCGCACCGGCTGGATGAAGTGGTTGCGCTTGCGGACCGATGCACGGTGCTGCGCGATGGAAAGGTTGCCGCCACCAGCCGGCGCGGTGCGTTCAAGGTGGCCGATCTGGTCGAAGCGATGACCGGCCGCGCCGCATCTAAGGTCGACGCCGTAGTGTCCGCCCCCGGCGCCGTGGTGCTGGAAGACGTGACCCAGCGGCCCGACGCGATCCGGCTGCGCGCGCACGAAGTGACCGGACTAGCCGGCCTCCTCGGCAGCGGCGCCAGTGCCGTGCTGCGACGGCTCTTCGGCATCGGCGGCGAGACGATCGAGTTGCGCCGGGACGGCGCGCTCACGCGCATCGCCGGCCCGGCGGCGGCCGTGCGCGCGGGCATCGGCTTCGTACCGGACGAACGCCGGCTGGGGCTGGTGATGAATATGTCGGTGCGCGACAACATCCTGCTGCCGAGCCTCGACCGGCTGGCGCGCGGCGGACGCCTCGACCGCGCCGCCGGCGACCGCTTGGTCGGAGAATTGATCGGGCTGCTCGATATCCGCCCGCGCGCCATGCATGCGCGCGCGTCGGCATTGTCGGGCGGCAATCAGCAGAAGGTGATCCTGGCGAAATGGCTGGCGCGCGAGGTCGGCGTGCTGCTGCTCGATGAGCCGACCCAGGGCATCGACGTCGCGGCCAAGGCGCAAATCCACGCCTTGATCGGCGACTTCTCCAAACGCGGCGGCGGCGTGCTGGTGCGTTCGAGCGACCTCGCCGAACTCGCGCTTATCTGCGACGGCATCCTCGCGGTGCATAAAGGCCGCATCACGGATCGCCTGCAACGTTCGGATGGCTTCGACGAGAAACGACTGCACGCCGCGATCGGCGGATAACCATGCGGCCGCTCAAGCGCCTCAATCTGTTCGGCCAGGGCCCGCTGATCGCGCTGTTGGCGCTGTGCTTCATCATCAGCCTGCTGACCGGCCGTTTCCTGTCGCCGCTCAACCTCACCAATATTCTGGTGCAGTCCTCAATCATGGCGGTCATCGCCATCGGTATGACGTTCGTGATCATCGGCGGCGGGTTCGATCTTTCGGTCGGATCGACGGTTGCGTTGGCCGGCTGCGTTGCCGCCATGGCGATGGTGCAGTTCGGTCTGGTCGCGGGCGTGCTGGCGGGTATCGGGGCCGGCGTCGCGGTGGGTCTGGTCAACGGCGTGATTGTGGCGAGCTTGGGCATCAATCCGTTCATTACCACGCTCGGTACCATGGTGCTGGTGCGCGGCATCGTCTTTCTCATCACCGGCGGCGCGCCGGTCGGCGACGAGCGTCTGCCGGCAATCTTCCTGGCGTTTGGCACGGCGCGCTTCCTGGGAATCCATTATTTGGTGTGGGTTCCGGCTGTCTTGCTCATTGTTTTGTCGTGGGTCATGGCGGCCACGCCGTACGGCCGGCGCATCTATGCCACCGGCGGCAGTCGGGAAGCGGCCTATCTCTCCGGCGTTCCGGTCGAGCGGGTCATTGCGTCGACCTATATGTGGTGCGGGGGATTGGCCGGGCTTGCGGGCGTCATGCTGGCGGCGCGCTTGCAGTCGGGCCAGCCGACCGCCGGCGAGTTCTACGAACTCACCGCGATCGCGGCGGTGGTGCTCGGCGGCGCCAGTCTGCACGGCGGCGAAGGCACTCTCTACAACAGCATCATCGGCGTTTTTATCATGGTCGTGCTCGGCAACGGGCTTAACCTGCTCAATGTCGATTCCTACTGGCAGCGGGTGGCGATCGGGGTGGTGATTGTTGCCGCCGCTGCGGCAGATCGGCTACGCTCGCGCTCTTAGAGGGAGTCGTTGTCATGTTGAAACTTCGTCCGGCTATCTTCGCGCTTGCCGCGTTGGCGACAACGCTCTGCCTTGGCGCCACGCCTGCGTCCGCACAAAAGATCACCATCGGTGTCTCGCTCGCCCAGGACGACAATCCCTTCTACATCGTGATGCTCAAAGGCATTCGTGCGCGCGCCGAAGAGCTTGGCTGGGATGTCGCCACCGTTTCGGCCAACGAGGACAAGGTCAAGCAGATCAACGGCGTGCAGGATCTCATTGCGCGCGGCGTCAAGGGCATTTTGATCTCGCCGATCGACGCGGTTGGCGTCAACGCGGCCTATGACGCGGCCAAGGCTGCGAATATTCCGATCGTGTCGATTGCGCGCGGCTCGACCTCGCCCAATCAGACCATCCACGTCGCCATGGACGAAAAGCAGATCGGCCGCGACATTGCCGAATGGACCGCCAAAGCGATCGGCGAGGAGGGCAAAGTGGCGATGCTGCTTGGCCCGAGCGGCGCGCCCACTTTCCGCAACCTCGCCGAGGGTTACACCGAGGTCATGGCCAAATATCCGAAAGTCCAGATCGTCTTTAAAGCCGACGGAGCGATGACGCGCGAACGCGGCGTCAAGCAGGCTGAGGACGCGCTGGTCGCCAATCCCGATCTCAAGGCGATCTATGCCGCCAATGACGACGTCGCTTTGGGCGCCGTGCAGGCGGTGATCGCCGCCGGCCGCGCCGACAAGACCATCGTCACCGGCATGAACGGCGTGCCGCCGGCGCTGCACGCGGTCAAGGACGGCAAGCTCGCCATGACGGTCGAACTAAATCCGTATCTGTGGGGCCGGCTGGGCGTCGATGTGCTGGCGACCTATCTGAAAGGCGACAAAGTCGAGCCGCGGGTTTTCATCACGCACGTCGTGGTCGACAAGACCAATATCGACACGAAGCTGCCGAAGCCCTAGAGGATCGCGACCATGGCCAGCCTCGCGCCGGCCGCCAAGCAAAGCGACTTCGTCGCGCAACTGGAAGCAGCCAACCTGCATCCGTTGTGGGACCGCTTCCGCACGATCACGCCGGTCAAGCCGCAGGCCGCTGATCCACCGTTCATCTGGCGCTGGCGCGACATCGAGCCGTTCACCAAGCGCGCGGTATCGGAAGTGCCGATCAACGACGTGGAACGGCGGGCGCTGATCCTGGTCAATCCGGCGTTTGGCGGCGAGACGGTGACGACGTCGAACCTGATCGGCGCTTTCACTGTGCTCGATCCGGGCGACCGGGCGCGCCCGCATCGCCACACCTTCGCGGCGATCCGTTTCGCCACCCGGGCCGAGGGCGCGGCCACCATCGTCAACGGCCGGCGCTGCGATATGCATGACGGCGACCTGATCCTCACCCCGCCGATGTGCTGGCATGGCCACATCAACGAAAGCGATCACCGCATCGTCTGGTTCGACGCCGCCAACATTCCGCTGATCCGCGCGCTTGACGCCAATTTCTTCGAGGCCGGCGATCCCAAAGCCAACCAGTTCTGGCAGGTCGATGAAGGCGACGAAAAGCTGTGGGCGGAATCCGGCATGGTCGGCGCCGAATTGGAGCACGCGCCCACCCATTCGCCGAAATATCACTATTCCGGCGCCGCCGCCCGGCGACTTCTGTCGGCGCTGCCCGCCGGCCGCGACGGCGCGCGCACGCTGCGCTACGCCGACCCCGCGACCGGCGGTGCCGTCATGCCAGCGCTCGACTGCTATGCGGTGCGGCTTTCGGGGGACGTGGCCACGCGGCCAAGGCGCACCACCTCGAACGCGATCTGCCTCGTGGTTTCCGGGTCGGGACAATCGACCGTCGGCGAGCACACCTTCCGCTGGTCGCAGCACGATGTGTTCTCGATCCCACACTGGAATTTTGCCAGCCACACGGCGAGCGGCGGCGAGGCCGATCTTTTTGTCGTCTCGGATCGGAGCGCGTTCGAGCGCCTCGATCTGTTCCGCGAGGAATACCAATAAATCCACGCCCGACCTTGGCGCATGAGGGCATCGGCGCGCCGGTTCGCCGCGTCGAGGACGATAAATTCCTGCGCGGGCTCGGCCAATTCGTTGCCGACATCACGCTGCCCGGAGAACTGCATTGCGTGCTAGTGCGCTCGCCGCATGCACACGCAAAAATTCTTCGGATCGACAGCACGGCGGTCGCTCGGCCCAGCGTCGTCGACGTGTTCACCGGCGCCGATATGGCGACGGACGGCATCGGCCCGATGGCGCCGTTGTGGGCGATCAAATCGGGCGACGGCAAACCGATGGCGGAGCCGCCGCGCTGGGCTTTGGCGCGCGGCGCCGTGCGCCACGTCGGCGAAGCGGTGGCCGCCGTCATTGCCGAAAGCGCGACTGCGGCGCGCGAGGCCGCCGATCTCGTGCAGGTGGATTACGAGGCGCTGCCGGCGGTGGTTGACGCCACGGCGGCGATGCGCGGTGACGCGCCGCTGCTGCATCAGGCGGCGCCGGGCAACGTCTGCTTTCGCTTCGCCCGCGGCGACGAAGGCGCCGTGCGCAAGGCCTTTGCCGGCGCGCCGCATATGGTGCGCCTCGATCTGGTCAACAATCGCCTGATCGGCGCGGCGATCGAGCCGCGCGCGGTCGTGGCCGACGGCAGCACGGCCGAGAAGCTCACGCTTTATTGCGCCACGCAGGTGCCGCACCTGATCCGGCGCACAGTCAGCGAACAATTGAACCTGCCGCAGAGCGCGATCCGGCTCATTGCGCCCGACGTCGGCGGCGGCTTCGGCTACAAGGGCAAGCATTATCCCGAGGAAACCATCGTCGCGTGGGTGGCGCGGCGTTTGCGGCGACCGGTGAAGTGGATCGCCACGCGCAGCGAGTGTTTCGCGTCCGACAATCAGGGCCGCGATCACCAGACCCATGCCGAACTGGCGCTCGATGCCGAGGGGCATTTCTTGGCGCTGCGCGTCGATACCATCGCCAATCTCGGCGCTTATATCTCGACCTTCGGCGCCGCGATCCCGAGCGCGATCTATTCGGCGCTGCTCGCCGGCGTGTACCGCACGCCGGCCATTGCCATCACCTCGACCGGCGTGTTCACTAACACCTTGCCGACCGACGCTTATCGCGGCGCCGGCCGGCCGGAAGCCTGTTACGTGCTGGAGCGGCTCGCCGACGAAGCCGCCCACCTGCTCAAGCTCGATCGGGCTGAAATCCGGCGGCGTAATCTCATTCCCGCCGACGCCATGCCGTACAAGACGCCGATCGGCCCGGTCTATGATTGCGGCGACTTTCCCAAAATTCTTGCGCGGCTCCTGGACATCGCCGATTACCGCGGCTTCGCCAAACGGCGGCAGAGCGCGGAGCGCGCCGGCAAGCTGCGCGGTTTCGGCTTCGCCTGCTACGTGGAATCGTCCGGCGTGGCGCCGTCGCGCTTCGCCGCCGCGCTCGGCGCTCGGATCGGCTTCTTCGAAGCCGCCACCATCCGGGTGCAGCCGGATGGCAGCGTGCAGGCGCTGCTCGGCACGCACAATCACGGCCAGGGCCACGCCACCACGTTCGCACAGATTCTTTCGTCCCGGCTTGGCGTGCCGATCGCGCGCGTCGAAGTGATCGAAGGCGATACCGACCGGGTGCCTTTCGGCTCCGGCACTTTCGGCTCGCGCTCGATTGCGGTCGGCGGCTCGGCGCTCGATCGCGCCGCGGCGAAGATCATCGACAAGGGCAAGCGCATCGCCGCGCATTTGCTGGAAGCGTCAGCCGCCGACATGACCTTCGGCGGTGGCGTGTTTTCCGTCGCCGGCACCGACCGGGGCATGACTTTGCGGGAGGTAGCGCGCGCCGCTTATGTTCCTGCCTCCTTTCCAGCCGACATGGAGCTCGGGCTGCACGACTCGGCGGTGTACGATCCGCCGTCGTTCGCCTGGAGCAATGGCGCGCATGCCTGCGAGGCCGAGATCGACCGCGAAACTGGCGAGGTGCGCGTGCTCGGCTATTGGGGCGTCGACGACGTCGGCACCGTGATCAATCCGATGATCGTCGACGGCCAGATCCAGGGCGGCGTCGCGCAGGGGCTCGGGCAGGCGCTGCGCGAGCACTGCGTATACGATGACTCCGGCCAATTGCTGTCCGGCTCGTTCATGGACTACGCGCTGCCGCGCGCGGCCGACATGCCGCCGGTCGTTTCCGAGCTCGACGAAAGCCAACCCTGCACCCACAACCCGCTGGGCGCCAAGGGCTGCGGCGAGGCCGGCTCAATCGGCGCGCCGGCGGCGGTCGTCAGCGCCGTGCTCGAAGCGCTCCGCCCGCTCGGCGTCACCGACATCCAGTTGCCGCTGACGCCAGAACGGGTGTGGCGCGTGTTGCACGGGGCCAAGCCGGGCGCCTAGGCTTTTCGCCACCTCGCGCCCGATACTGCAAAATAGTATGCTTTCCTGAATTCCGTATGGCCGCTTTTGGGTGAGGCGACATTGAAATCGCGTGCGAGAAAGCCGCGCAAGGCTTCACGGCCGGCCGCCGCGAAGACCCCGACCACGCGCAAACTGGTCAAAGCCAAGGACCCGGCGACCGCCGATCCGCAAAGCGAGTTGGCCGCGGCTCGCGGTCAACTGGCTGCGACGTCGGACGTGCTGCGCGTCATATCGAGCGCGCCCGGCGACCTGCAACGGGTCTTCAAGATCATATTGGAGAACGCCACGCGCCTCGCTGGAGCCAGCTTCGGCTTGCTGTCGCTTTACGAAGGCGACGGGCGTTTCCGGGTTGTCGCGATGCACAACCCGCCGCCCGCTTTCGCCGAACTACGGCGGCGCGAACCCGTCATCCGTGTCGGGCCGCTCCTGCGCGTGGTCGCCACCAAACAACCGGTCCACATTCCCGATTTGACCGAGCATCCTGCCTATAAGCAGGGCGAGCCTGACATGCTCGCGTTCAGCAGGCTGACCGGGGTGCGAACGCTGCTTGTGGTGCCGATGCTCAAGAACAATGAGCTCGTGGGCGCCATCGCCGTCTATTGCACGGAAGTCCAACCATTCGCGACCCGGCAGATCGATCTTATCAAGGATTTCGCCGCGCAGGCCGTCATTGCCATCGAGAACACGCGGCTGCTTAACGAGCTGCGCGAGTCACTTGCGCGGCAAACCGCTACGTCGGAAGTGCTGCAAGTCATCAGTTCGTCGCCTGGTGACGTGGCGCCGGTGTTTCGCAGCATTCTGGAAAACGCAACCCGTATCTGCGAAGCGAATTTCGGTACGATGTTCCTGGCCGAGGGCGGCCGCTATCGGACGGCTGCGATGCACAACGTGCCGCAGGCATTCGCCGAAGCGCGGCGCCGCGATCCGTGGGTGAGCATGACAGGCAATTCGGCGCTGGCGAAAGTGGCGGCGACGAAGTTGCCGGTGCGAATCGACGACGTCTCCGAAGATCCTGCCTACCGCACCGACTCGCAACGCCGAAGTTTTATCGCTCAGACCGGCGCGCGCAGTATTCTCGACGTGCCGCTGCTCAAGGACAATGAACTGATCGGTGCGATCAACGTTTATCGGCAAGAGGTTAGGCCGTTCAGCGACAAGCACGTGGAGTTGCTCGCTAACTTTGCCAATCAAGCCGTCATCGCCATCGAAAACACGCGGCTGCTTAATGAGCTGCGCGAATCTCTAGCCCAGCAGACAGCGACGTCGGAGGTGCTGAGCGTCATTTCAAGTTCGCCAGGCGACCTGCAGCCGGTGTTCGAGAGCATGCTGGCGAACGCGACGCGGCTCTGCGAGGCTAAATTCGGCAACCTGTTTCTGCGCACGGAGAACGGCTTTCGCTTTGTCGCGATGCACGGCCTGCCTTCCGCGCATATCGAAATATCACGGCGGCAACCGGAATTCGTGCTCAGTGAGAATCCCAACTGGCCACTCGCCCGGATGGCCCGGGCAAGAGCAGTCGTTCATATCACCGACCTCGCCGTGGACCAAAGCTATACCGAGGGCAATCCGCGCATGGCAGCGCTGGTCGAAGGGGCCGGCGCTCGCTCGATCATCGCGGTGCCGATGCTCAAGGACGACGCGCTGGTCGGCGCGATCTCGATTTATCGCACCGAAGTCCGGCCATTTACCGACAAGCAAATCGAGTTAGTGCAGAATTTCGCCGCCCAGGCCGTCATCGCCATTGAGAATGCGCGGCTGGTCAACGAACTGCGCCAGCGCACGGGCGACCTCACCGAATCGCTGGAGCAGCAGACCGCTACTTCCGAAGTGCTCAAGGTCATTAGCCGCTCGACATTCGATTTGCAGACGGTGCTTGATACCCTGGTCGAATCCGCGGCGCGGCTGTGCGACGCCGATATGGCCTCGATAAATCGCCAGCATGGCGAGGCCTATCGGCAGGTCGCCTCTTACGGTCAATCGCACGAATTGCAAGCCTACATGGACGGTCATCCCATCCCGGGCGGTCACGGTTCAGTCGTCGGCCGCACCGTGACTGCAGGCAAAACCATTCAAATTCACGATGTTCTAGCCGATCCGGACTTCAAAATGACGGACTCGGCAAAAATTGGCGGCATGCGCACCATGCTAGGCGTTCCGCTGCTGCGCGAAGGAACGCCGGTCGGCGTCATCGTCTTGCAACGCACGAGCGTGCGACCATTCACCGACAAGCAGGTCGAACTGGTCGAGACTTTCGCCGACCAGGCCGTCATCGCCATCGAGAACGCGCGGCTGCTGAACGAGCTGCGTGAATCGCTGGAGCAGCAGACGGCAACTTCGGAGGTGCTGCAGGTCATCTCGAGCTCGCCAGGCGATCTTGGGCCAGTGTTTGCAACCATGCTGGAGAACGCCATTCGCATCTCCGGCGCCAAGTTCGGAATTATTCACGGCTGGGACGGAGAGAACCTTAGACTTCTGGCGACGCATAATTTGCCACCCGCATTCAACCAGGCGCGCACGGGCGCGCCGGACTTCAAGCCAGGCCCCAAAACCGGCATTCGCCGCGCGGTGGGGGCGAAAAGCGTCGTTCATATCCCCGACCTCAGGCGGGACGAGGGTTTTCTCGAAAATCCTACGCCGCAAATCATCGCCGCGGCGGAAGAGGGCGGTGTACGGACGATGTTGATCGTGCCGATGCTGAAGGAAAACGAGGTCGTCGGCCTGTTTACGGTCTATCGTCAGGAGGTTCGCGCTTTCACCGACAAGCAGATCGAACTGGTCAAGAATTTCGCCGCGCAGGCCGTCATCGCGATCGAGAATGCGCGGCTGCTGACCGAGTTGCGTGAAACCTTGCAGCGGCAAGCCGCTACCGCGGAGGTTCTTGGCGTCATCAGTCGATCCAAGTTCGACCTCCAGCCCGTCCTGCAAAGTGTTGTTGATACTGCCGAACGGCTTTGTCGGGCGGAGCAGACCGTCATTTTCCGGCGTGAGGATGGAGTTTACCGGTTCGCCGCCGGCCACAGCTCCAATCCGGCCTATTTTGACGTCGAGCGCCAAAGCATAATTTTGCCCGGGCCAGGCACGGTCGTCGGGCGCGCGGCGATGAGCCGGCAGGTGGTGCAGATCGACGATGCTTTGAACGACCCGTTTTACGAACAAAAAGACGACGCCAGGCTTGGCGGGGTTCGCTCGATGATCGGCGTGCCGCTCCTGCGCGACGGCGAGCCGATCGGCGTCGTTGCGCTGGCGCGCAATCGGGTAGAGCCTTTCACGGACCGCGAGATCGAGCTGGTGACGACGTTTGCCGATCAAGCCGTTATTGCGATCGAGAATGTGCGGCTGTTCGAGGCCGAGCAGCAGCGCACCGCTGAACTCACCGAATCGCTGGAGCAGCAGACGGCGACTTCGGAAGTGCTCCAAGTCATTTCGAAGTCGCCCGGTGAGCTGTTACCTGTGTTCGAGACCATGCTGGAAAACGCGACCCGTATCTGCGGAGCGCACTTCGGCAATTTCTTGCTGTACGAGAGTGATGCATTCCGTATCGTCGCCATGCACGGCGCGTCTTCGCCATGGTCGGAGCTGAGACGCCGCGAGCCGACCGTCCGCCCGCCTGTCAATGATCCACTCGGCCGGCTCATCGCGACGCGACGGTTGCAGCACGTGACCGACATGCGCGACGAGCCGGCTTATATCGCACGCACCCCAGGGGCGGTGGCCGCCGTCGAACTTGGCGGCCTTCGTACATTGCTCGCGGTTCCGATACTCAAAGAAGACGAGCTTGTCGGCGCATTTGCAATCTATCGCCAGGAGGTTCGTCCCTTCACCGATAAGCAGATCGCTCTGGTGCAGAACTTCGCCGCCCAGGCTGTCATCGCCATCGAAAATGCGCGGCTGCTTAACGAACTGCGGACGCGCACCCATGAGCTGGCCCGGTCGGTCGAGGAGTTGCGCGCGCTGGGAGAAACCTCGCAGGCAGTGAATTCGACGCTCGATCTGGAGACCGTGCTCTCCACCATCGTTGCCAAGGCGGTGCAACTTTCCGGCACCGAGGCGGGCGCCATCTACGTTTTCGACGAAATGCAACGCGAATTCCATCAGCGCGCGACCTACGGTATGGACCGGGAGCTGATCGAAGCACTTTCGCAGCGGCATATCGGCCTGGATGAACCGAATGTCGCGGCGGCCATGGCGGCAGGCGAGCCGATCCAGGTTGCGGATTTGCAGGAGAGCGCCGGCGCCTCGGAGATCAATGCGATCACATTGCGCGCCGGCTACCGGGCCCGGCTGGTCGCGCCGCTGCTGCGCGGCGAGGAGATCGTCGGCATGCTGGTTGTTCGCCGCCGCGCGCCCGGCGCCTTCCCGCAGAATACCGTCGATCTCATGAAGACTTTTGCCGCGCAATCGGTGCTGGCGATCCAGAACGCGCGGCTGTTCCACGAGATCGAGGACAAGGGCCGGCAGCTCGAAGTGGCGAGCCGCCACAAATCGCAGTTCCTCGCCAATATGAGCCACGAGCTGCGCACGCCGCTCAACGCTATTCTCGGCTATACCGAATTGATCCTCGACAGCATCTATGGCGAGGCGCCGGAAAAGATGCGCTCGGTCCTGGAGCGGGTGCAGACCAACGGCAAGCATTTGCTTGGGCTGATCAACGACGTGCTCGATCTGTCCAAAATCGAGGCCGGACAGCTGACGCTGTCGCTGTCCGACTACTCGCTCGCCGAGCTGGTACAGGGCGTCTATGTCGCGGTCGAGCCGCTGGCGTCGCAGAAGAAGCTCGTCCTGAAAACAAATGTCGCCAAGGGTCTGCCGATCGGGCGCGGCGACGAGCGGCGGCTGGCGCAAGTGCTGCTCAACCTAGTCGGCAATGCAATCAAGTTCACGGATAAGGGCGAGGTGGCGATCGAGGCGTCCTGCTCCAACGGCGCGTTCAGCGTGGCGGTCCGCGATTCCGGTCCAGGCATCGCCGTCGCCGATCAGACGAAAATCTTCGAGGAGTTCCAGCAGGTCGACAACACCTCGACGCGGCAAAAAGGCGGGACCGGATTGGGGCTTTCCATTTCCAAGCGGATTGTCGAGCTGCACGGCGGCCGCATTGTCGTCGATTCCGAGCTCGGCAAAGGATCGACATTCACGATCAAGCTTCCGGTCAAGGCCGAAAGCGAGGGGCATGCCGCATGAGCAAGCGTATTCTGGTGGTGGAAGATCAGGAGGATAACCGGCGGATCCTGCGCGACCTGCTCACCAGCGTCGGCTTTCAATTGTGCGAAGCCGAAGACGGCGAGCAGGGCGTTGCCGCCGCCGAGGCGCACCGGCCGGATTTGATCCTCATGGATATCCAGATGCCGGTGCTGGATGGCTACGAAGCCACGCGGCGCATCAAGGCCAATCCCGAACTCAAGGCTATCCCGATTATCGTGGTGACGTCGTACGCGCTGTCCGGCGATGAAGAAAAAGCCCGCGCCGCCGGCTGCGACGGCTATATCACCAAACCGTATAGTCCCCGGCAATTGCTCGCCAAGATCAAAGAGCATTTGCAGTAATCGCGGCGCGCAATCTCCGATGCACAATCCTCCGCGCATTCTCATCGTCGATGATAATGAGACCAACCGCGACATTCTGCGCAGCCGGCTGGCGCCGCAAGGTTATGAGTTACTGGAGGCGGCGGACGGTGAGGAAACCTTGTCGGCTGTGCGCGAGCACCGGCCCGACCTTATTCTGCTCGATGTGATGATGCCGAAAATCGACGGCATCGAAGTCTGCCGCCGGCTGAAAGCCGATCCGGATTTGCCGTTTACCGCCATCATCCTGGTGACGGCCAAGGCCGACAGCAAGGACGTGGTCGCCGGACTGGAAGCGGGCGCCGACGAATATCTGACCAAGCCGCTTGACCAGGCCGCGCTAGTGGCCCGCGTCAAATCCATGCTGCGGATGAAGGAACTGACCGACAAGGTGAGCGCGCAGGCCGCCGACCTTGCCGGCTGGAACCGGACGCTGGAGGAGCGGGTGGAGCAGCAGCTTGCGCAGATCGGGCGCATGGATCGCCTCAAGCGATTTCTGTCGCCGCAGGTTGCCGAGCTGATCCTGTCGGCAGGGGATGATCGTGCGCTCGACAGCCACCGCCGGCAGGTCACGGTGGTGTTTTGCGATTTGCGCGGATTTACCGCCTTCGCCGAGACCGCGGAGCCGGAGGAGGTGATGGGCATCCTGCGCGAGTATCACGCAAGCGTCGGCACCATCATTCACAAATTCCAGGGCACGATCGAGCGCTTCGCTGGCGACGGCCTGATGGTGATGCTCAACGACCCGGTGCCGATCGACGATCCCTGCGGACAGGCGGTGCGTATGGCGGCGGAGATGCGCGCGGCAGTCACCGATTTGAGCGGCCGGTGGCGCAAGCTTGGCTTTAATCTCGGCTTCGGAATGGGCATCGCACACGGGTACGCCACGCTCGGCCGTATCGGCTTCGAAGGCCGGTTCGACTACGCCGCCATCGGCTCGGTCACCAACCTTGCCGCGCGGCTTTGCGCGGAGGCGAAAGATGGGCAGATTCTGATCGACGGTAAGGTCCAGGCGGCGGTGGAAAATATCGCCGAGCTTGAGCCGCTGGAGGCGCTGACGCTGAAAGGATTTCACCGGCAGGTGAGCGCGGCGAACGTCCGGGCGGTCTGCGCCTGACGCTGTGCGCCGTGGTGTCGCACTTTATTTCGGCGGTAGCATCGCGACCGCTTCGATCTCGAACAGCAGACCGTCAATCGCAAGCCTGGACACCACGACTAGCGTGCTGGCCGGCGGCGCGACGGTGTTGATATACATGTCGCGGACTTTTCGATAATGCTTGAGGTCGGCGATGTCGAGCAGGTAATTGTTGATCTTCACCACATCCTTGAAGGTGGTGCCGACTTCGGCCAGCGCCGATTTCAGATTCTCGAACGCCAGCACCATTTGCGCACGGGCGTCCGGAGGGATCTTCAGATCGCGGTCGGCGCCGACCTGGCCGGCGATATAGACCATGCGGCCGGAACCGGTGACTTCGACGACGTGGCTATAGCCGGGCGGCTTGAATAAAGCCTGCGGGTTGAGAAAACGTGCGATGCTCATGCGGTACTCCCAGGATATTCACGAGATGGAAATCTTAGCGCCGTGTTGCCGAACTTCTCAATTTTCGTAAAGGTTATCCATTCGCTTCGAATGTTTCCATACACAGACTGTAAAGAATACGGTTTCAAGCAATCTTCAGCATAGGCCGAGAACCCAGCGGCAAGCGGGGAAAAGCCTAGGCACTTTCACCAATTCAATACTACCGGCGCACCAATGTCAGCGCGCGAAGAAAAAAACATCTCCGCGGCGTGAACAGGAATTTGGTCGTGCGCAAAAGCACTATTGTGATGATCGGCTTTGCTGGCCTGTTCGGCCTGCTCGCGGTATTTTTGGCGCAAACTTGGCTCACTAACCAAACCGAAATGCGCATGCGCAATCTCGAGGCGCAGCGAAAGTCGGTTCCGCCGGCGCACACGATTGTTGTCGCTAGCCAGCCTCTACGCTTCGGCGACGAGTTGAGCGCACACTCACTGCGTGAGATGCCGTGGCCGAGCGATGCATTGCCGGCCGGCGCTTTCGGCAAAATTGCCGACCTCACCTCGGGCAGGCGTGTCGCGCTTATGCCAATCGACACCAACGAGGCGATCCTTGCTAGCAAGATCACCGGGCTGGGCCAGCGCGCGACGCTCTCGGCGGTTCTGTCCGATGACATGAAGGCGGTCACCATTCGCGTTAACGACGTGGAAGGCGTGGCTGGTTTCGTGCTGCCGGGCGATCGTGTGGATGTCTTAGTGTCACGGGCGGGAGAGCCAAATGCCGCCATGAGCGACATTGTGCTGCAGAACGTGCGCGTGCTTGCCGTTGACCAACTTGCTGACGAACGTGCCGACAAACCCGCCCTCGTAAAAACCGTCACGCTCGAAGTAAACGCCACCGATGGGGAAAAAGTCGCGCTTGCGTCGATCATGGGCACGTTGTCGCTGATGTTGCGCAAAGCCGGCGAGGTCAGCGAAGCGGCAACCCGGCGTATCACGTTCGCCGATCTCGGGCACGCCACCGCGCCATCGCATGACACACACTTCGTCACCATCGGCGTGATGCGCGCATTGAAGAGAATGGACTACAGCGTGCCGGTCGAACGGACGCCGACACACGCCGCGGCTCTTCCCGATCCGCCGGCGGCGCAGAACTAAGGACAAGACGGAAGACGATTTACTTTTGGGGACGTGAGCAGAGTTGGGAATAACTAACCAGTGGCGGGAGGCGAACGTGAAGAGCCAGTATCAAATTCGAAACACAATTGCCGGGCGCATCCGGCGATCTGTGAACCGCGATAGACTTCGGACGCTAGTGCAACGTTGCCGGTTGGCGACGGCAACCGCAGTCGTGGTACTGGCCGTCTTTCCATGCGAGGTGTGGGCGCAGCAAGGGCTTGCTTTGCTGAATCCCGCCCATGCCGCGCGGGTGAACGTCATCCTTGGCAAGACGGAAGACGTTCGGACTGATCAGGGCTTGGTTGATATTTCGGTTGGCGATCCCACGGTCGCCGACGTCAACCCGCTGACCGATCACGCCCTGTCGATCCTCGGTAAGAAGGTTGGTACCACGCGCGTCACCGTTTACGGCGATAACAAAAAGCCGGTAGGAATCTTCGACATTGAAGTTTCCTATGACATATCGCGGGCGAGCGCCGAAATAGCGGCGCTTTCCGGCGGCAGCATACGAGTCTCAGCGGTTAACGGCCGCATTCTGCTCAGCGGGACGGCCGTGGACGCGGTTACCCTCGACAAAGCGGTGATGATCGCACGGCAGTTCGTGCCCGATCCCATCAATACCGTCCAGGTGATGCGGCCGCAGCAGATCATGCTGGAAGTGCGCTTCATCGAAGTCTCGCGCTCGGCGAGCCGCGAACTTGGCGTGCAGTGGAATATGTTCGGCAGCAATTCGACCGTCAATATCGGCAATCAGGTCACTGCCAACAGCCAGCCGCCTGCGGGCGCACCACAGCTGCCGCTGACGACGAGCGGCGTTGCCGCCGGCGTGCTCTCCGGCGTGGCGCCGTACGGGTTCCTCGTCAGCCAATTGATCGGCGGGAGAAACGCCCTCGACGTGTCGCTTAACGCGCTCGAGCAGAAAGGCCTCGCCCGCAGCCTGGCGGAGCCCAATCTGGTGGCATTGTCGGGTGACACCGCGAGCTTCCTCGCCGGCGGGCAAATTTACATTCCGGTGCCGGGCTCGCTCGGCACGGTCACGTTCGCCCCTCAGTCATACGGTGTCGGTCTTTCCTTCACCCCAACCGTGCTCAAGGACGGTCTCATCAATCTCGAGATCAAGCCGGAAGTGAGCCAGCTCGATACCAACAATACCGTGACAATCGCCGGAACTTCGGTACCTGGGCTCATTCTGCGCAAAGCCTCGACCACGCTCGAATTGCGCGACGGCCAGAGCTTCATGCTGGGCGGCCTGTTGCAGAACACCAGCAATACCGCCCAGGACCAACTGCCCTGGATAGGCGACGTGCCTGTTCTCGGTGCGCTGTTCCGTTCGAGCCAGTACCAGAAGAACGAGACCGATCTCGTGATCCTGGTGACGCCGCATCTCGTTAATCCGATGCGACCGACGAACGTGGCGCATTCGCCGCTCGACAACTCCTTGCCGGCAAACGACGTCGATTTCTTCCTCAATGGCAAGGCGGAGGTCAGCCCGGCGATGGCGCGGCTCGCGTTCGGCGCACCCAGCCGGCCCTATGTCGGTCACGTTCTCGACCTGCCAAAGAAAGGAGGCGCCTATGTGGTGGCCAAAAACTGAGGCTCGCCCAAGCGCTATTGCCGCAGCCGTTATCGTCTGCGCCATGCTGGCCGGCTGTTCCGATCCCGGCCTGTATTTCGATCGGCGCGATACGATTGCGCTCAGCGCCGGCGATGCGATCGAAGCCAACAAGGTCGCGCAGGTCATCGATCCGTGGCCCGCGTCTAGCGGCAATACCAACATCGCTTTCAACGGCCAGAGGATGCAATCGGCCGTCGAGCGCTACCGCACCAACCTGGTCACCCCGCCGGTAGACCCGATGATGATGCAGGTCACAAATCCATCGCCGGCGGCGGCACAGATCGGTACCCAGCAGGGCACGCCTCCCGCCAGCGCAACCAGTCCGGGGGGACCGAGCGGTTTGACGACGACCACCACTTTAACGACGACGAACCCGACACCCACTCAGTGAAATCCGTACCTCGAATCAGGTACTGAACAATGCCCGATCGTCGCTCCATAAGCCCGGCGAGTTCGCCGCGGGTTGTCGTTTTGACAGTCGATCAAGGGTTCGAGGACACCGCGCGCGCGACGTTCGGCGCCAGCGATAAAATCGGGCTTAGCGTCGTCAAGAGCACATTGTCGCAGAGCGGCGAAGCCGATGTCGACGGCGCCAGCATCCTGATAGCCGATCTCGGCGCCGCCGACGAAGCCGAGTTGATGGCGCTTGCATACATGATGCGACGCCTTGGCGATTGCCCTCCGGTCATCGCGATCGCCCAGAGTGTCGACGGCCCAGTTGCGCGCCGCCTCCTGCAACTGCGGGTGACAGACTGCTTGGTCAAGCCGGTGTCGCCGGTTGAGCTAATGCGCGCTTGTGCACGCGCAGCAAAGTCTCCTGTCAAGGAGGAAGTGGTTGAGGCGCAGACCTTTACCTTCTTGCCAGCAGTTGGCGGCGCTGGCGTCACGACACTGGCCGTGCAGACCGCGATGCTGCTCCTCAATGCCGGCACTCGCAGCAAGACACCGACCTGCCTGGTGGACTTGGACTTCCAGCACGGTACCTGCGCCGATTATCTCGATATCGAGCCGCGCCTGAGTCTCGGTGAGATCGAACCGCGGCCGGAACGGCTCGACCGGCAACTGCTTGAAGTCATGCTGTCGTATCACGCTTCCGGCTTGGCGGTTGTCGCAGCGCCCAACCGGCCGGCGGAAATGCGGTCGTTCGATCCGGATGTCGTCACCCGGCTTTTGGACCTTGTATCTTCACATTTCGATTTTGCCGTATTCGACATGCCGCGCACCTGGTTTTCCTGGACAGATAGCGTGCTCCTCGGCTCCAACAAGGTTTTCATCGTCAGCGAAGCGACGGTGCCGAGTCTGCGCCAAGCCAGACAACTCATCGAAGCGATCCGCGAACGACTGGGCGACGACGTCAGGCCGCAAGTGATCGTTAACCGGTTCGAGCAAAAGCTGTTTTCGTCTGGATTGCGTCGCGCTGATGTCGCGCGCGCGATCGGAAATGATGTCGCTGGCTACGTGCCGAACCACTACAGCCTCGTGCGTGAAGCTATCGATCGCGGCATGCCGCTTGATGAACTCAAGCCCGGCAACAAGATCACGGCGCAGCTGAAGAAGTTCGTACTGCCGCAAACCGGCAATGAAGCTAGCAAACGTACGGCGAATGCTGGCAGGGACTTAGGCCCGCGTGGGGCGGGCGTTAATTTGGAGGGTGGACGGGTGAGCAGCGCGACCGCGCCGTAGGGAATATCCATGGTAGGTCGTTTTTCAGTTCGCCGCGTCGCTGCTCCGGAGCCCGCTCCCGTCGGGGCGGCCGTCGTTGCCGAGGAGGAGACGCTGTCCGTCATCCCCGAGGCCGTTCCCGAAGTCGGCAAGCTCTTGCTGACCGCAAAGCTTCTCGACGCCAAGGTGCGGCTGCATCGCCGGTTGATTGAGGAAATCAACCTGGCGGCGCTGGAAAAGCTGCCGCCCGAGGAGATCCGCAGCCACGTTCAGCAGCTCGTATCGCAATACGTTTTGGCGGAGCGGTTGGCGCTCAATGCCCAGGAGCTGAACGATTTTGTGTCGGAGATTCTTGATGAAATGCACGGCCTCGGGCCGCTTGAGCCCCTGCTCAAGGATCCGGCGGTTAACGACATTCTGATTAACGGCCACGAAAACGTTTATATCGAACGCGGTGGCTTGCTCGAGCCAACCAGTGTTCGCTTCAAAGATGAGGCGCATCTTTTACGTATCATCAACAAAATCGTCTCAGCGGTCGGCCGGCGGGTCGATGAAGCCCAGCCGATGTGCGATGCGCGGCTGCTCGACGGCTCGCGCGTCAACGTGGCGGTAAGGCCGGTGGCGGTCGATGGGCCACTGGTGTCCATCCGCAAGTTTTCTAAAAAGCCTTTCAGCCTCAACAAGCTCGTTGAGATCGGGGCACTGCGGCCGCAGATGGCTGAACTGTTAGCGAAGGCGGTAATGGCGCGCGTAACGCTGATCATCTCCGGCGGTACAGGTTCGGGCAAGACGACGATGCTCAACGCACTGTCGTCGTTTATCTCTGCGGATGAGCGGCTCCTGACCATCGAAGATGCCGCCGAACTGCAGCTGCAACAGCCTCACGTCGGTCGTTTGGAAACCCGCCCGCCAAATATCGAAGGGAAAGGCGAAATTCGCCAGCGCGACCTAGTGAAAAATGCGCTGCGCATGCGTCCGGATCGCGTGATCCTCGGCGAGTGCCGCGGCGAAGAGGCCTTCGACATGCTGCAAGCCATGAATACCGGTCACGAAGGCTCGATGGCAACCATCCACGCCAATACGCCGCGCGACGCCATCTCGAGGCTAGAACAAATGATCGGCATGGCTGGCATGCCGATGACGGTCGCCAGCATTCGCGGTCAGGTCGCAGCCGCGATCCGAATTATCGTGCAGCTCTCGCGGCTCTCCGACGGCAAACGCAGGGTGATGAGCATCGCCGAGATTACCGGGCTCGAAGGTGACATCATTCAGATGCAGGAAATCTTCAAATTCGTGCGCACCGGCACGGCGCCAGACGGTAGCGTGATCGGCCACTTCCAGGCCACCGGCGTGCGTCCGCGTTTTCTCGCCGAATTGGCCGCCATGGGAATCAAGATTCCGGGCGCTTATTTCGACCCTTCGCAGCCGCTGTGATGGTCATGTTTTTTGATCTCGACCCGATTTATCTGATCTGGCTTTTGGTCGCTCTTTCTGCGGCATTGACGGCCGAGGCGGTCTATCTCCTCTGTTTCTCGACTGCTTCCTACCGGAATCAGATCAACCGGCGGCTGATGCTTGCTAAGGACCGCCTCGATCGCGAAAACGTTCTCATCGCGCTCCGGCGTGAGCGCGGGCTCACCGCGCAAGGCGATTACCGACTCAACCTGGTTGCGCTTAATCGCCTGGTTTTGCAATCCGGCATCACCATCGGCTTGGGTCGCCTTGCGTTGCTCATTGTGATCGGCAGCGTTACGGCCTTTGTCGCTACGGTTTTGCTTCGCGGCAACTGGATGGAAGCGGCAGTAACAGCCCTCCTTTGCGCCACCGCGCTGCCATTGTTGCTTCTACGCATGCTGCGCGCCAAACGGCAAAAGAAATTTAATTCCCAGTTTGCCGACGCGCTCGACACGATCGTTCGCAGTCTGCGCGCCGGCCATCCGGTTCCGATCGCGATTTCGCTTGTTGGTCGGGAAATGCCCGATCCAATTGGCAGCGAATTCGGTGTGGTCTCCGATGAAATCACCTACGGGGCAGGTCTCGAAACAGCGATGCGGAATCTTTACCTTCGGATCGGCTCGGATGATTTGCCGTTGTTCATCACTGCGGTCGCCATCCAGGCTTCCACCGGTGGCAATCTCGGCGAAATTCTCGACAACCTTTCCAACGTCATTCGCCAGCGTTTCAAGATGCGGCGAAAAATTCGCGCCTTAGCAGCCGAGGGACGTGCTTCAGCCATGATTCTCTCGGCATTGCCGATAGGCTTGTTCATAGTGGTTCAGCTGACGGCGCCGGAATTCTACGCTGCGGTCTGGCATGAAAACCTCACCAAAGTTCTTTTGGTGAGCGCCGGCGCCTGGATGCTGATCGGCAATCTGACGATGTTCAAAATGGTCAACTTTAAGGTCTGAATACATGAGCGCATTCGGCGACAGCGGGGTAGCGACATTAGGCATTCTGGTCTTCCTCGCCACCGGCACGCTTGCATTCGCGTTGATGGTTGGCGCGCGGGCGCGCAACGAGGTGCGCCGCCGGGCCGCTAGCGTTGCCGCGGATCATGGGTTTTCCACCGACTCGCATGCGTTGCATCAATCTGGCCTGGAAGCCGTGCGCAAGTTCATTGAACGTGCAACCAAGCACTACGCATCGGTCGATAACAAGGATATGAAGGTTTTGCGCCGGCGGTTGTTACTGGCCGGTATTTATAATCAGCACGGCGTCGCGTATTTTTTCCTCGCCCGCGTTGCTCTCGCCGCCAGCATGGTGCTGGCGTCGTTGTTTGTCGTGTCGCTTTTGGCGCTCCATGCCAAAGCATCGTTTTGGCTTTTGGTCATGACCGGTGGGGTCTGCGGCTATCTGGCGCCGAGCCTCTATCTTGATCGCCGGATCGCGGCGCGGCGGCAAGAGCACCAGGCGGGATTCCCGGATTTCATGGATCTTCTGGTGGTCTGCGCGGATGCTGGTCTCGCCATGGAGGCAGCGCTTGAACGGGTTGGTCGTGAACTTGCCGACTCTCACCGTTCGCTGGCTTTCAACATTCACATCACCAATCTGGAAATCCGCGCCGGCCGTACGCTGGCGGAAGCACTTGAGCATTTAGCTGACCGTCTTGGCCTCGAAGAGGCGCGCTCGTTTGCCAGCCTGATCCAGCAATCGGATGAGTTCGGTTCAAGCATCAGCAATGCGCTCCGGGTCTATAGCGACGACATGCGCCACAAACGCATGTCGCGCGCGGAAGAAAAAGCCTACGCCCTGCCGGCCAAGCTCGCGGTTCCGATGATGCTATGCATTTTCCCGGTTCTGTTCATCGTCATCTTGACGCCGGTCATCGTCCGTCTGGCTACCGGCAATTGGTAAGCGCCGTTCGTTGCTGGCTGGCCGATGGCCAGGGACGGGCTGATCTCGCCAGTAACAAGCGGTTTTGTGCCTTTCCCAAGCGGACAAGCAATTCCTTAACTGTCATCACCTAGCCTTAACAAACGCCGGGCTGGTCCGGCCCGCCGGTGGGATAAAGCACCCTAGCCTTTGGGGAATTTAATCCGGCGCGTGTAGTCCGGAGCGCGTTGATGAGCACCCGATCTGTCCTGCTCCTCATAGGCGCGTCGCTCTGCCTTGCGCCGCTGGGCGGTTGTGCGTCCTCGTCAAAACTCAGCGATTTATGGCCATCCAAGGGCGCCGAGGAGTCCGCTACGACGCCAGCCGACACCAACGACACGACCGGCTCCATTGTCACGCAGCCGGCCGAGCCGGGCCCGAGTGGCGAACCGACCGCGCCATTGGCCAAGCCCGGTCTCCTTGGCGACGATCCCTCTGATGACCTGCAATTCGGCAAGAAATATTTCCGCAGCAACAATTTCGGGCTGGCCGAGAAAAGCTTCCGCTCGGCGGTCGAAAAACATCCGCGCGATGCCGAGGCTTGGGTCGGGCTAGCTGCCTCCTACGACCGATTGCGCCGCTTCGACCTCGCCGACCGCGCCTATCAAGAAGCCCTGCGGATCGTGGGCAAGACGCCGGAAGTTCTCAATAATCTCGGCTTCTCCTATATGCTGCGCGGCGATTACGCGCGCGCGCAAAAGACGTTCCGCGAGGCGCAGGCAAAGGATCCAGCCAACCCCTATATTCAAGCCAATATGCGGCTGCTCGAAGAAAGTTATAGCGGCGGGAAAGCGGTGCAGTGATCCGCAATACCGCGCGCTAGCCGGCCGCGTTCAGTCAACCTCGTCGTGAATGTCAGGCCGCCGGCCTAAAAAGGCAGCCGTGCTGGCAAGGACCACCGCCACCATGATGACGTAGCCGCAAATAGCCATGGAACGGTCACCCTCGCGGCGGAGCCTCGGACCGAAGATCATAAGCCCGCCTTAGCGGCCGCATCGCAATTTGTCGCCAATTCCACAAAAGCGGCTTTATAATTGTCTCAAACAAAGGATGACGTTTTCTCTTTTGACGGTGTAACGCCGGAGGTGGCCTTTGAGCAGATCGAGACAATTGCATCTCGGCGCTTTCATGCGGCCGGTTACCATTCACACCGGTGCCTGGCGCTATCCGGGCGCGTTTCCGGATGCAAATTTCAACTTCGCGCATATCAAGCGGTTCGCGCAGACGCTGGAGCAGGCCAAGTTCGATGGCTTCTTCATGGCCGACCATCTGGCGGTACTCAACATGCCGCTCGACGCGCTCAAGCACAGCCACACGGTGACCTCGTACGAGCCGTTTACCCTGCTTTCTGCGCTGGCGATGGTCACCGAGCATCTCGGCCTGATTGCCACCGGCTCGACCACCTTCGACGCGCCGTATCACGTGGCACGGCGTTTCGCCTCGCTTGATCACCTCAGCGGCGGCCGCGCCGGCTGGAATATCGTCACCACCTCCAATCCCGATGCGGCGCTTAATTTCGGCATGAGCGATCACATGGAGCATGGCGAGCGTTATCGCCGCGCCCGCGAATTCTACGACGTGGTCACCGGATTGTGGGATTCCTGGGCGGACGACGCCTTTATCCGCGATGTGGAGCAGGGATTGTTTTTCGATCCGGACAAGCTGCACGTTCTCAATCACAAGGGAAAGTATTTGTCGGTGCGCGGGCCGCTCAATATCGCGCGCCCGGTGCAAGGCTGGCCGGTCATCGTGCAAGCCGGCGCCTCCGATTCCGGCCGCCAGCTCGCTGCCGAGACCGCGGAAGCGGTGTTCACGCCGCCGTCCAACATCGCCGCCGGGCGCGAATTCTATGCCGATGTGAAAGCGCGTATGGAGAAAGCCGGCCGCGCCCGCGACCACATGAAGATCATGCCGGCCTGCTTCGTCGTGGTCGGGGACACCGTCGAGGAAGCGCGCGCCAAACGCGCCAAACTCGACAGCCTGGTATATTACGACAGCGCCATTGCCTCGTTGTCGATCGCGCTCGGGCACGACGCTTCGCGCTTCGATCCTGATAAGCCGCTGCCGGAAATTCCCGAGAGCAACGCCAGCAAGAGCGCGCATGAGCGCGTGATCAAAATGGCGGCGCGGGAAAATCTCACCGTCCGGCAACTGGCGCAGCGGCTCGGCGGCTATTCCGGCCTCGCCATGGTCGGCACGCCGAAAACCATCGCCGACGAGATGGAAGAATGGCTGGCGAGCGAGGCGAGCGACGGCTTCACCATCATGTTCCCGTATCTGCCCGGCGGGCTTGACGATTTTGTGGATAAGGTGGTGCCGGAATTGCAGCGCCGCGGCATCTACCGCCGCGAATACGAGGGCAAGACCTTGCGCGAGAATCTCGGCCTGCCGCGGCCGGGCAACCGGTTCTTCGAAACGCGCAAGGCCGCGGAGTGATCGGGCCTCGCGCCGCGCTTTACTTTCGCCGCCGCTCGGCCGCCGATCGCGCGCGCGGGGCGGGAGGCCGTCCGACGCAGGCATAATCGAAACCGGCGCGGCTGATCTCATCGAACGGGTAGATATTCCGCAGGTCGACGATGACCGCACGCTTCATCAGCTTTCGCAGGCGCTTCAGATCGAGCGCGCGAAACTGCTCCCACTCGGTGGCAATCACCAGCGCGTCGGCACCTTCCGCGCAGACGTAGGCGCTGTCGCTGTAGGTCACGTTCGCAAGCACAGCCTTGGCCTGCTCCATGCCGGCCGGATCGAAGACCCGAACCTGCGCGCCCATGTCCTGCAGCGCGGTGATCAAGGGAATCGAAGGTGCTTCGCGCATATCATCGGTGTTCGGCTTGAAGGAGAGGCCCAGCACCGCGACGGTCTTGCCGCGCAGACCGTCGGTGAACATCGCGGCCACCTTGCGCGCCATCGCCCGCTTTCTGTTGTCGTTGACCGAGGCGACGGCTTCGAGGACGCGGAGCGGCACGTCGTGGTCTTGCGCGGTCTTGATCAGCGCGCGTACGTCCTTGGGAAAGCAGGAGCCGCCAAAGCCCGGACCGGCATGGAGGAATTTGCTGCCGATGCGGTTGTCGAGGCCGATGCCGCGGGCGATTTCCTGCACGTCGCCGCCGACCTTCTCGCACAAATCGGCGATCTCGTTGATGAAAGTGATCTTGGTCGCCAGAAACGCATTGGCGGCGTATTTGATCAGCTCGGCGTTGCGGCGGCTGGTGTGCAGAATCGGCGCCTGGCCGAGGCTGAGCGGCCGGTAGATTTCGGCCACCACCTCGCGCGCACGCTCGTCGCTTGCGCCGACCACGATGCGGTCGGGATGCTTGAAATCATGGACGGCGGCGCCTTCCCGCAGGAATTCCGGATTTGACGCCACCGCGGCGTCCTTGCCCGGCGCATTTTCCCTGATGATGCGCTCGACTTCATCGCCGGTGCCGACCGGGACGGTCGACTTGATGATGATGACGATGAAGCCGGCCAGCGCGGCCGCGACTTCGCGGGCCGCATCGTAGACGTAGGATAAATCCGCGTGCCCGTCGCCGCGCCGTGAGGGGGTGCCGACGGCGATGAAGACCGCTTCGGCTGCGGCAACGGTCGCGGCCAGGTTGGTGGTAAATGCAAGGCGTCCTTCCTTGGCATTCCTGCGCACAAGGTCGTGCAGCCCGGGCTCGTAGATCGGAATCTCGCCGCGTTTGAGCGTCTGGATTTTGTCGGTGTCCTTGTCGACGCAGGCGACGTGATGGCCGAAATCGGCCATGCAGGCGCCGGAAACCAGCCCGACATAGCCGGTGCCGATCATAGCGATCCGCATGCAGTCTCCCCGTCCGCCACATTTCGCCCTATTAAGCGAAGCCGCTAGCCCGATTCTGCCACAAGGTTTTAAGTGATTCCCGGACTGATGCGCAGTGAAAACAGCCGAGATGGGAGTATCCCAAGGTGGTCGATAGTCACGGCCAATTCGTCTGGTACGAGTTGATGACGACGGACGTCAACGCCGCCAAGGCGTTCTACGCCAACGTCGTGGGCTGGGACGCGCGGGACGCCTCGACGCCCGGTGGGGCGTACATCCTGTTTACGGTCGGAGAAGCCGTGGTCAGCGGGCTCATGAACCTGCCGGCGGACGCGAGGACGATGGGCGCCAAGCCGCGCTGGATAGGGTATGTCAGCGTCAGCGACGTGGACGCTACCATCAACCGCATTAAGCAGCTTGGCGGAACGGTGCAGTTTCCGCCGACCGATATTCCCGGCACCAGCCGCTTTTCGATGGTCACTGACCCACAAATGGCAACGTTTGCCTTGATCAAGTGGCTGAGACTCCGCCAAGAGCTGCCCGCCGCGCAGGATTCACCGGGCCGCGTCGGCTGGCACGAGCTGATTGCCGCCGACGGTGAAACGGCGTTCGCTTTCTACAGCGAGCTTTTTGCCTGGCAAAAAGCGCAAACCGACGTCGACGCGATGGGGGCGTATCAACAGTTCAGCGCCGGAGGACAGACGATCGGCGGCATGTTTACCAAGACTCCGACCCAGCCGGTCCCCTTCTGGCTTTACTACTTCAACGTCGATGATATCGACGCGGCAGCACAGCGTGTGAAGGCCGGTGGCGGGCGGATCCTCAACGGACCGTTTGAAGTGCCGGACGGCAGCTGGGTCGTTCAGTGCGCCGACCCGCAGGACGCCATTTTCGCCCTGGTTGGAAAGCGAAACCGCAACCCCATCGGATATTTCGAGCGCACATCGCGCGATCCCTCCGACCTGCGGCGCCGCCGCTGGTCTTGGTGAGCGAGGGAAGCCGCTTCAATCCGAGGCCCCGGCTTCGATGCCGCGACCAAGTGCAAACTGACCGACCGGGCCCTCGATGTGGAATTCGATTCCCGTCATCTTTGCGAACAGATCGATATTGGCGGTTCCGATCGCACAAGCGCCAAGGCCCATTTCGGTTGCCGTCAGGTAGAGGGTTTGCAGCAGGACACCGGCGTCTTTGAGAATGAGTGAATAGGCGATCGAGCTGTACTTCCAGGAAACCCGGCCGAAACGCGCAGCGATCGTGATCAGGACTTGCGGCGCTGCTGATACGCCCATGGCCTGTTTGGCACCCGCCAGCAGGGTTGCCAGCGCGTTTTCGGCAACCCGGATCGGCGCCAGGGCGTGCGCGCTGGCGTCGTAGTGATAGAAACCCCGGCTCAGTCCTTCGCATTTGTCGACCGCCAGATAGAGCTCGAGTTCGTAGCTGGCGCCCGCCGACGGATACGGCCTGACTGTGTACTCAATCAGCAGACCCCCGTTGCCGGGGCCGATGCTACTTTTGCTTTTCGGCAACACCCGCGCCGCGCCGGCGAGAAACTGCGAAAGCTCGGCGAGCGTGATCGGTCGCTGGTCGTCGAAGCTGCGCGTCGAATGTCGTTGCCGCAAGAGCTTTGCCAGCGGTGGCGTGGCCGCCAGATCCGCGATCGGGATCTTGAGCAAATTGATTTTCTTTCCGGGCCAGCGCCGCCGCACCGCCGGCGGCGGAGGAATAATCCCCGCGTACGCATAAACCCCGCCGACCGGGTTGGCGTGTCGGCCTTCCGTGCTGCGGGCGTGGAACAGGAGATCGTGAAAGTCCCAAAGAACAAGCGGATCGTCGCCCTCGGCCGCTCGCAGGCCGCTGTCATCCGTAACCTCGACCTTGAAAAGTATTTGGCAATCAAGCAGCAAAGCGAGCAACTCGACCCCCGGGAAACCATCGATCCGACGCAGTTGTTTGATGCCTCGCGGCGTCGATAGCGTGGCCAGGTTGGTCGCGATCTTGGGATCGCAAATCTTGAACAACGCGCCGGCGCGCGGCGATTCAAGAACCATGTCGTTTGCGCGCCGTCGCATGTACGCAAACCGGGACAGCGCGAGAACATCGGCATTGCCGAGCCGCGGCGTTCGCGGCCAATAGTCAGGTAGCTGCGGTTCGATGACGACCGTATCCTCGCCGCCGCGCCCAAGGCGGTATTCCAATAAGCCGCGGCTGGCCAATCGCCGGACCATTAGATCGATCTGTTTGTCGGCGCTCCGGTTCCCGGGCGCCAACGCGGCCAGTGGCAGACCCGTCCGCAGCGTCTGCGCGCGTTCCGCTGCATCCGCGCTGAAGGTTCCCAAATTGATCGAGTAGCCATCAAAGCAGGCTGCTATTTTCCCGCCTGCATGCACGTCCAGCGTTACGCGGCTGACGAGCCGGGCGGCAATCGTCAGCGGCCGCGCCTTTCGCCCTCTCTTGGTTGCGGGAGCGCGCAAGCCGCGGTGTCCGTCAGGTGTGGGGGTGAAACGGATTGAGTTCGGTTTCCAGGAGCGGCCGATCGCGCCATCCGAGGTTTACCGGGACATCGTAAAGTCGGCCGGGTGCGAAGCGCCGATAGAAATGCCGCATGCCGGGAACGATCACTCTGACGACCGGGACGCCGATGTCGGGGCGGGTCTGGTCGAGGACAAGAAAATCGAGGCCCTGTTCCTCGGCAAGGCGCACGCAGGTAGCCACCTGCTCGCGCGTGTCGAGGCGGCCGAACTTCGAACCGAAGCCTGGTTGCACCGCGGGATTATTGCCCGGCGTCAAAAAGGAATGATCTTGCAGACGGAATGGATTGACGCCGTCGAGGCTCGATTTGTCAGATTTCCTGCCGCCCATGAGACCGATGGACAAAAATTGGTTCAGTTCCGTCAGCGCGCGCAACAGAGCGATTCGGGTATCGAAGTGCGCGCCAGAACCGAACTCGATATTTTCCCGCCCCTCATCCATCCAGTGCGCTATCGCCACAAAACTCGGAATCCCGAGATCGGTGGTGACATCGAGCACCCAAACCCGCCGCCCAGTTTCATCCAGCTGGATTTGCAGATCGCGAATGTAGGAATCGTCGAACTGGCCGAGGTCCAGTCCCCGCCGCTGTAACCGGTTGTACCACCAGATCGCGTATGCGTCGCGCTCCACCAGTTCGAGGAATCCCTGGACAATCGCTTCCTCCGGCGTGTTGCCCGCCGCACAGCCGTTGGAGTCCGCCAGGTGGGCGGCGCGGCCCCGGTAGAAAAAATACAACAAGGTGGTCGGCAGGTATCTGAATCGCTTGTCGCGCAGAGACCAGACCGGCGACCATTCGATTTCGGCCGATGGATCGAACGGGGCCGGTGTCTGCGAATCGTCAGTGCCGGGTCTCGGTGCTACGCCTCGACGGTATTGCGCGTCGCTGAACAACAAAACCTTGTTCGGAGCAATGGCCTCGCCTGATGGGAACTCGGTAAATCGCCGTGTCGTTTTGATCTCGTCGCCGTCAAAAATACCGGAGTAACGCTCGATCGCCTCCATCAGCGCACTGGCTTCCCCCTGTTCGGCGGTGCTGCCCTTGCCGAAGCTGCCGCCGCTCAGCCCCGCCCGAAGCTCATTGACGGTTTCGGCCGGCGCCGAAAAATTATGGCTGGCATAGTAATTGGTGTTCAGGGGCAAGTCGGCTTCGATACGTTCGAGGCGGGAGACGACCCCGGTCAACGGGCTCACATGCTTGCGGAAGCGTGCAACCGTGGCCCGTGACGAAACCGTCCGGTATCCGCCGCTCGTCATGACCGACTTGGCGCCGGCGGCAAGCTCGAGCGGAACCGGCGCACGGTTTGGGTCGCGCAGTATCTTGCGGCCGCAGGCCGTACATTGCGGCCGCTTCGCCACGTAATGCTTGACGATGGTCGCGCCCAACAAATCGAGACTGACGATGTGATCGCCCAAGTCAGTGCCGAAGCCGGTGGCGATCGCCTTGGCGATTTCGATGGCCGCAAGCTGGATGCCGCTCTGTCCGAGCGTGCGCCGGGCGAGGGGCGAAACGGCGACGGCACGCGTATCGCCGCGATCGAGCAGCGCCTTCACCTGCCGATTTCGCTTCATGCGATCGGCAAGGCACATCCAACAGGCGCTCTTGCCGGGCCTGAACACCGGCCCTACCAGAGGAAAAATGCCGGGAGACTGGACCAGCAGCCAGGCGGACCCGTCCGACAAATGCCGCCGGTTCCGCTCGGCCAATTGCCGTTCGAGATAATCATTCACCAGTGTGATGGTCAGGTCGGGGGAGCGCTCGACAACGCGAACGCCCAGCCCTTTCAAGGCTGCGCCGAGTTCTCTGGCCCCCGGCGCGTCGATCGATTCAATCCGCACCCGACATTTCTGAAGATTTTTCTCCGCGATCCCGGGCGGCAGGCCGAGGCTCGCCCAATATCCGGCCACGGCGCCATTGGACGAGTGTGACGTTCGGACCACGTAGCGGCGGTCGACCAGCCGCTTCAGCGCTTCGTTGATTTTGTCGGACGGAAAATCCCGCTTGAGCTCGCGAACGAGGTCCCGAAAGCTTCTTCCACCCTTGCCGATCGCAGATGCGAGCGCACAATAGAGTTCGCCGTGAAGAAAGAACTTCCGGTCCTCGGAATAGAGGCACACGACGTCGGGCGGCAGCACATAGACGGTGAAATTCGGCGCGAACCGCGGAACGTCTTTGCTGTTGTGCCGCGAAAGGCGGGTCCGGCGATGGCCTGTCATGACGTCCGCATGCGCGCACCTGCACCGCTATTCCGGATCCCCGGTGCAAGCCGGGTGCTCCGCACCAGGCCCGCCCGCGCATGCGCTTCGCCGCATATGACAAATGGGCTATTCCGGGTCAAACCCGGTCACGACGGCCTTGCGTCGGTCAACGCGTTGGGAACCTGCTTTAATCTAGCAGACGCGGCAACCTCCCCACGACAAGCAGCAGCTGCAACTACAGCCAGCGCAGGCTGCGCAACCTGCACAGCCGCCGCAGCCTCTGCAGCCGCAGCCTCTGCCGCAGCCGCCGCATCTGCCGCAACCGCCGCAGCCGCAGCCAAAGGCTAGTTTTTCGCTGAGCCGGGGTGTTGCGGCATTTTCCTTATCGAAGACATAGAACGTCCCCAGGCTGACGTCGGAGAGTTCTTCTTCGCCCAACGAGATTTCGTGATTCACGGCGGTGTTCCGCGCCGTCGGTATATCGGCCGATCCACCGGTCGTCGCTGAAGCGCCCGCCGCCAACGATAAAGACAACCCGGCGGCCCCCAACACCGGCAGCGACGATACGGCTTTACGCCTACGCTTTCGCTTCAAAGGGGGCTTTGCGCGCGACATAGGGACCTACCTTTTGGAAAATATTCGGCCAATGGAATGATTTGAGATCGTACGCCCCGATCTCTGTCCTCGACAAGTGTGAAGTGAGGTCGGGAGTTTCCAGTCATTGCTCGCGTGCAAACCCTAATCAGCGCAATCGGGCTTTATTGTGGGTTTTTCGGAGCTTGCCCGGGCTTAGACGCGTGCGTCTGTTTGCGCGTGGCACTGGTGGCCTGATGCGGCGGGTTTGACTGGTTTCCGAACAGCGACGTCGTGTAGTCGGTGCCGGTCCAGCAGCCGCAGCCGCCGCAGCCCGAACAGCCGGCGCAGGCGCCGCCGATGGCAAGACGCATGCGGGGCCGCGATGCTGCCGCGGATTCCTTGTCAAGGACGTAGAATGTCGCCAAGCTGACGTCAGCAATTTCCTCCTCACCGAGGATAATTTCGTGACGTGCTCCGGTGTTTCGCGCCTGCGTATCAGTTACCAGCCGGTCAGTTGCCGCGGTTGCCGCGCTCGCCAGGGATAGCGATAAACCAGCCGCCCCCAATATCGGGGCGGCTTTTCGTCTTCGATTTCGCTTCGAAGCCTGCTTTGTTGGGGACATGGAGAGTTTCTCGATACGGCCGTGGCGGCTTGTGTCCATCTACGGATTCGGAACGAGCCTTTAATCTACCTTTGATCTAACAGTAGCGGCAGCCTCCCCACCTCAAACAGCAGGCACAGCCGCAGCCACAGCCCCCGCAGGCCCACCAGCCGCCACAGCCGCAGCCTCTGCCACAGCCGCAACCCCTGCCGCAGCCGCCGCATCGGCCGCAACTGCGTGCGACTTTTATGCCGGACCGAAGCGCTTCAGCGTTTTCCCTGTCAAAGACATAGAAGGTGCCCAAGCTGACGTCGGAGAGTTCTTCCTCACCCAAGGTGATTTCGTGATTCACGGCATTGTTCGGCGGCGTCGGCACATCGGCCGGCCCACTGGTCGCTGCTGAAGCGCCGCCCGCGAACGACAACGACAATCCGGCCGTCCCCAATACCTGCAAGGACGGTACGGATTTACCTCTACGCTTTCGCTTAGCAGGTGGCTTCGCGCGAGACATTGAGACCTCCCGGAAGATGTTTTGGCCAATCGGTCGAACGAATACCCAAGCTCAAGCGTACGCTCAGGCCTCGCAGTGGACAAGTATCAGGTGGGTCGGCAGTTCCCTCTATGTTACGGCTGCGCGTTGATTGCCAGCCCGCTGGGTCCCGCCGTTGCGCCGCTGGCCAATGATAACGACAAACCGGCGGCCCCCAACATTGGTGCAGCGCTTCGCCTTCATTTGCGCTTTGAAGCCTCTTCGCCTGCGACATAGCGGCTTTCTTCGGCAAAATTTTGAGCAAATGTTCGACCAATCGGACCGAAACACGAGAACGAGCCGTACGCTCGGCACGCCCGCGCAGCAAGGGAGAGGGGGCATCGCGCCGATTGTGGACGGCGGCTTAGCTAAACACTTTTGAAAGGCGCAGAGGCGGGGAGTTCGGCAAGGGCATGGACTCATTAACACCAAGCCACGGCCTGATGGATGCAATTGCATGAAGGCGAGATAGTTTGGTGCGAGCTTGTCATAACGCGTCGCGACTTGCCGACATTGCTTGATCTTGCTGAAAACTCGCTTGCCGAGTTTTTCGGTAATGTGCCAAGATCATCCGAACTAGACGCGGTAGCAAAACCGCTACGACAGGGAGGTTATCCATGCGCAAGAGTATGATATTGGCCATTCCGGCCATGGTGCTGCTCGCATCCGGGACGGCATCCGCCCAGAGTAATCCAGGCAACCTCGAAAAGCTTGGGCAGTTCAAGACCACGGGCGCGTCGCCCAACATCCCGATGGTCCCGCAAGGCGGCGCTAAAGCCGCAGCACTCAAGAAGAATTTGGAAAAGATCAAGCTGCCGAGCGGTTTTCACATCGGGCTCTACGCGATCGTGCCGGACGCGCGCCACATGGCGGTCGGACCGCAGGGTATCGTGACGTTCGTCGGGACTCGCAAGGCTCAGGTCTATGCAGTAACTGACCGGGCGAAGTCGGGTGTCGCCGAAGAGGTAAAGCCATTCGCTTCGACTCTCGATCTCATCATTCCGAACGGTCCGTGCTTTTCCAAAGACGGCTTTCTGTTCATTGTAGAGCAGAACCGCGTCTTGATGTATCCGGCGGCCGAGTTCTTCTATGAAAGTCCGGACGTCGTTGCGGTTCCGATCGTGCCGCAAGGCGAGCTGATCCCGAAGGACGACGAGAGCTATAATCACACGGCGCGGACCTGCCGCGTTGGTGCAGACAACAAGCTTTACATAACGCTGGGCCAGCCCTTCAACGTGCCGCCTCCAGAGAAGCTCGACGAATTCAAGAAATTGGGTATCGGTGGCATCATCCGTATGAACCGCGACGGCAAGAACCGGGAGGTCTATGCCTGGGGAGTACGCAATTCCGTCGGCATGGATTTCAACCCCAAGGATAAGACACTTTGGTTCACCGACAATCAGGTTGACGGCATGGGCGACGATATTCCGCCTGGCGAGCTCAACCGCGCCGTTAAGGCCGGCCAGAATTTCGGCTTCCCGTATTATGGCGGCGGCCACGTCCGCACTGAGGAATACAAGAACGAAACCCCGCCGGCCGACCTGGTCTTCCCGCTGGTGGAGGAGGCGGCGCACGCCGCCGACCTTGGTATGACCTTCTACAGTGGGAAGATGTTCCCAAAGAAGTATCAGGGGGCAATCTTCTCGGCGCAGCACGGCTCTTGGAACCGTACCGTTCCAGTCGGTGCCCGCGTAATGGTCACTTACCTCAAGGAGGACGGCACCGCGGATAAGAGCGAACCTTTCGCGGAAGGTTGGCTCAATGAGAATGGCGAGTATCTGGGCCGGCCAGTGGACGTTGCGCAACTTCGTGACGGCTCGATCCTGGTGTCCGACGATTTCGCCGGCGCGCTCTATCGAATCTGGTACGACGGCAAATAGCGTGGTTTATCGCTTGATCGGCGTCGCGCTTGATTAGCGCGACGCCGCGCGTGGTCATGTCATGACGATGTGGATCCAGGTAACGGGGTCGATAGCTGTTGCCACAGTCGTCGTGAGCCAAGGCCTGGCGGCCGGTAACGTAACCGCCGGGCGGCAAAAGGCGCTGATGTGTCAGACCTGCCACGGCCTAGACGGCAAGGCGAAGATCGCGGAGGCACCGAACCTCGCCGGACAAAGCGAAATTTATCTCGTCAAAGCGCTGAAAGACTATCGTTCCGGCGCGCGCAAGAATGACATGATGTCGCTGGTGGCACCGACTCTTAAAGGCAACGACATCGACGATTTGGCCGCCTTCTACGCGGCGATCGAGTGTACTGCCGCACCGCCACCAAAATAATTCAACCGTCGCATGCCCACAGTGTCGGAATTTCGCGCGCCTGCGGCCAGCGAGCGCAAAGTTTTATTGGCTGCCGCGGGTCCGCGCGTGGTCGGCCAGGGCGAGGACGGTTTGCTCAAGGCGCTCCACGCATTCAAAATCCGTAAACGCCTCGGCTGCGGCCTCGCCACCATGGCGGACGTCACCTACGAGCTCGGCGATAACGATATGCGGGCGTTGGCCCACTATATGGCAGCGCGACCTTGACATGCGGCGGCGCAATCTTGGCGTTTGGAGCCTGGGCTCCGCGAAACACCCCTTGCCGAAGCCGGCCACAGCGATTTAATGTATGTACTCAGGCCTTCTAAGCGGCCGTGATACGATCGGATCCCTTAAGGGCCTTTTGACCGAGGAAACAAACATGGCGTGGACAACCCCGACCCTTGTCGAAATCTGCATCGGGCTCGAGATCAACGGCTATCTGCCGGCCGAGTTCTGATCCACGACTCCAGTCCTCCACGATCCCCGTGAATGGGGCGCTTGACCGCCATCGTGCTCGGTGCGGCGGCCGGTGGAGGCTATCCGCAGTGGAATTGCCGGTGCGCCGTATGCTGCTTGGCGTGGGCGCAAGACAAGCGCGTCAAGGCCCGCACGCAAGCGAGCGTTGCCGTTTCCGCTGACGGTGTGCATTGGATTTTGCTCAACGCTTCCCCCGACCTGCGTGCGCAGGTGCAAGCGACGCCGGCTTTGCAGCCTCGCGCTGAACCGCGCGACAGTCCGATCGCAGTCGTCATTTTGACTGGCGCCGAAGTCGACCAGATCGCCGGGCTACTCTCGCTGCGCGAGCGCCACGACTTTTCGATCATCGCCACCGCTGAGACGGTCGCAGCGCTCAGTGCCAATCCCATCTTCGGCGTCCTCGGCGCCGGTATCGTGGCGCGCAAGAGCGTCGCCCGCGGCGAACCTTTTTTCCTGCCCGGCGGCGTGAGTGCAGAGCTGTTCGCCGTTCCCGGCAAGGTGGCGCTTTATCTCGAGAGCGAGAATCCCGCGCTTGCGGCCGAGAGCGGCGCTAATGTCGGCGTCGAACTTGTCTACGGCTCGCGGCGGCTCGCCTATGTGCCGGGCGCGGCCGGCATCACCACGGAAATGCACACGCGCCTTGCCCGCGCCGACGTCATTTTCTTCGACGGCACGCTCTTCGTCGAAGACGAAATGATCTTGTCTGGCACCGGCGACAAAACCGGCCGGCGCATGGGCCACATGCCGCTCGACGGCGAGGATGGAACGCTGGCGGCGCTCGCCGGTCTTGCCGGCCGGCGCATCTTGACTCACATCAACAACACCAATCCGATTCTGATCGAGGGCTCCGTTGAGCGGCGTAAAGTAGAGGCAGCAGGGTTCGAAATCGCCGAAGACGGGATGGAGATCGTGCTGTGAACGCTTTGAATCCCGAGCAACTCGAAGGCCGCCTGCGCGACATCGGCGCGCGGCGCTACCATCGGCTGCACCCCTTCCACAAGCTCTTGCACGGCGGCGCCTGCAGCAAGGGCCAGGTACAGGCCTGGGCGCTCAACCGCTACTATTATCAGGCGATGATCCCGATCAAGGATGCGAACCTGATTGCGTGCTGCGAGGATTCCTCGATCCGCCGCGAATGGCGGAGCCGCTTGGTCGATCACGACGGCGCGCAAGAGGGTGAAGGCGGCATAGCGCGTTGGCTCAAGCTGACCGATGGGCTCGGCCTCGACCGCGACTACGTGGTATCGCTGCAAGGGCTGTTGCCGGCGACGCGCTTTGCCGTCGACGCCTATGTGCATTTTGTGCGCGAAAAGACCCTGCTCGAAGCGATCGCCTCGTCGCTCACGGAGTTGTTCTCGCCAGAAATCATCAGCGAACGCATCGAAGGTATGCTGAAGAACTATGATTTCGTCACCGCGCAGACGCTCGCCTACTTTTCGCTGCGTCCGCAGCAAGCCGAGCGGGACTCGCGGTTTGCCCTCGATTACGTCAAACGGCACGCGCGCACGCCGGAGCTGCAGCGCAGCGTGCTTTCGGCGCTCGAATTCAAGTGCAGTGTGCTGTGGGCGATGCTGGATGCGCTCTATCATGCTTATGTCGCCCCGAAGCACGTTCCGCCCGGCGCGTTTGTGCTCCAGGATTAGGAAACGATCGTGAACGAGACGACACCGGCGATTGCACTTGATGCGCGCCCGCGCCTGCCGCACGGCGTGCGGCTCGTGCACAACGAGGCGCAGGGCGGCTGGGTGCTGCTCGCGCCTGAGCGCGTGTTCAAGGCCGATGCCATCGCCGCCGAGGTGCTCAAGCGCTGCACCGGCGAGGCGACGTTCGCGGCAATCGTCGACGATCTGGCAAAAACCTACGCGGCGCCCCACGAACGAATTCTCGCCGACGCGACCAAGCTGCTACGCGGGCTTGCCGACAAAAGGCTGTTGGAATTGTGATAGAGTCATTCCGGGGCGCGCCGATCGGCGTGGGTCCGGGACCCGTAACCACAATCGTGCAAATTCTGCTCGGTCTGGGTTATGGATGGTCGCAGCGCGGCTTCCGCAATGACAATCAGTGAGAGGCCTCACGTGGCGTCGTCGAATGCACCCCTGCCCAAGCCGCTCGGCCTCCTCGCCGAGCTGACGCACCGCTGTCCGCTGGGCTGTCCCTATTGCTCTAATCCGCTGGCGCTCGACCCGCGCGAGAGCGAGCTCGATACGGAAACCTGGGCGCGGGTATTCACCGAGGCCGCCACGCTCGGCGTCCTGCAGGTGCATCTTTCCGGCGGCGAGCCGGGGGCACGGCGTGACCTCCCCGCCATTACGGCGGCGGCGCACGCAGCCGGCCTTTACACCAATCTCATCACCTCGGCCGTCGGCATCACCCCCGTCACTTTGCAAAAACTCGCCGCCGCCGGTCTCGATCACGTGCAGATTTCGATCCAGGACAGCATGCCGGACAGCGCCGACCGCATCGCCGGTTACGAAGGCGCCTTCGCCCGCAAGCGCGCGCTCGCCGCCGAAGTCGTGGCGCTGAAGATCCCACTGACGGTCAACGCCGTGATGCACCGCGCCAACATCGACCGCATCGGCGAGATGGTGGCGCTCGCACTCAAGCTCGGCGCCAGCCGGGTCGAGATCGCGCATGCGCAATATTACGGCTGGGCGTTGAAGAACCGCGCCGCTTTGATGCCGACCGCCGCGCAGGTCGGGCGCGCGACCGCGGCGGTTGAGGAATTGCGGGCCCGGCATCGCGGCGAGATCGTGATCGATGCCGTGGTGCCTGATTATTACGCGCGGCTGCCGAAACCATGCGTCGGCGGTTGGGGCCGGCGCTCGCTCAATGTAACGCCGGCGGGCAAAGTGCTACCTTGCCATGCCGCCGAGTCCATTCCCGGGCTCGAATTCTGGTCCGTGCGAGAGCACTCGCTGGCCGATATCTGGGCGAATTCGCCGGCGTTCAATGCCTTCCGCGGCACCGCGTGGATGGTTGAGCCGTGCCGAAGCTGCGCGCGGCGCGACATCGATTTTGGCGGCTGCCGTTGCCAGGCTTTCGCGCTGACCGGCAATGCCCGCGCCACGGATCCGGTCTGTCATCTCGCACCCGACCACGACCAGGTCGCCGCGCTCGCCGCCACGCGGCATGACGAGCGGTACGCCTATCGGCGGATGTGACGGCGTTGCTCGGGAGGAATTGATACAACCTCCTCATTCACGGTTGTTTGGCTGAACTTTCATTCCCTAAGCGCGGTCGCCAAGAATTACAGCTCTGCGATTTCCTAAAACGGTGGCGATGTGATCAACGCACCTGCAGGCGCTGAAGAGTGACATCGCAAGGCATCTCGGCCGATCGCGGGGTGATCTCCAATTTGAGATGCGATCCCAAACCGGGCACAGTTGTTGCAAGCGAAATAGGTTGCTGGCCGGCACCTTGCGCAAGAAACCTAGTTGCGAGCGCTTCGCCCTCCACGCCGCCGGGCGTTACAACTTGTATTGTGAGCAAGACCCCTTGAGGGCAACTCGTTGTTGCGACTCCACTGAGGTCGATCAACCCCGCGGGCATCTCATCATAGGACAAATACCGTGCCGGCCAGCCATCCCCGGTGATTCGATTGTGCGCCAGGACGTCACCTTTACCTCCTACCTCGACCGGCTGCCCTCGACGCGGACGCCCAATCTCAATCCACGACGGCTGTCGAGCGCCTCGCAACGGCACAGCAGTCCGCAACGCCTCGATCGTGGTTAGCGCCCTCCGATCATCGGTCGCTCTGAAACGCTTATAGATTGTTACCGAGAATCCCGGGAACGCGACGGCTTCCCCCATGCGCTCGAAGTCAACCGCCGCCAGAATGTGGTCAGAAAACATAACGCGCACGCTCGCGAGGCCCTTGGTACCTGCCGGCCTGAACTGTGTTTGCAGTGGGTCGGCGACCAGCACAAAATCCGCGTCCATAATCTCGCTTACTGGCAGCCTATCTCGCGCATCGCTCGCCGGAAGCCATTCGAAAAAGTAGGATTTCGCCAGAGGGCCAAGCAGCGTTTCGGCGGCCGACTGGAGCAAAGCTTCGTTTAAGCCGACGGAACTCGCGACAGCAAATATCATTCTGGGCTGCGGTCCCTCGACCTCCATACGAGCGAACACTTCCTTCAGCGGCCCCGCCATCCCTCGGTGCAACGAAACCTTCGTCACACGAGCTTGCAAGAAGGACCTGGTTATTGGCTTACACGGTTCGCAGTTAACTTCGAGTGGTTGCACCATTACTCCCGACACGGCGCTGTCGACCAGGCGACCGGCGTTAAGGACGAGTAGCAAGAATGCGGTGCCGAGCGCGGCCGTAAGTGTGCGCGCACGCAATTTCTCTGCGAGCACCCCGATCCCGAGGCCAATGCCGACAGGCAAGAAAACGGCACCCGGTGCAATCCAGTATTGCGGCCCTGCCTGGCGTAGGACAAAGACCCACATGACGATGTGTCCGACGGCGCCGAGGCCGAGCCCAACGATCTCCAATCGTCGGCTCCTGAAAACAATCGCGCCGGCAACATATCCGGTCGCTGACAAGACAACCGGGATGATTCCGATCACCCCCAGCATGGCGACCGCAACCGCAGCGGGGCTCCGTTCAAAGTCGCTATATGCGTGGTGTACCGCGATCCACGCCATCGATCGAACATATGATGGAAACAGGATGAGAATGATGCCGAAGGCAATAATGGCCGAAGCCGCTAGGGCGCTGATCCCTAATGCACCCACCTGCAGCCGCAGGCGCCGTTCTCGCGGATCACTCGATCGCCAGCCGACCCAGCATTCGATCGCGGCAGAAATGGTCAGGCCGCTTGCGAGCGCGCCCCATGCAAAAAGAAGATGTCTGCGGAAAAGGAGGACCGCAATCGTTAAAACGACCAGAGCGCCGGTGCGCAGCCAAGTCGGGCGCCGCAGCAATAGGATCGCCCCGATGACCCACAAGGCCAACACCAAGGCGTCGCCGACGTCTGGATAATACCAGATGACCGCAAGCCACACTGCGCTGCTTGTGGCAGTGACTAAGGCTGCTGCAACGAACGCCGGAAAGATGACCGAAGGCCGGTAACCAGCAAGAATAACGACAGGGACGGCGCCGACTGCCACGCTGGCGGCGGTCCCGTAAATCACCGCAACAGCCATCCCATAGACGTAATACGACTCGCCAAAAGTCATCAGAGCAGGGGCCAATGGCAGCCCAAACAGCGCGTTGTATTCGCTTGGTAGGGTTGCCCGAAACGGCGCCCAGGAATTTGGCTCGCCGGATAATAGCGCTCGGGCTACTCGAGCGAGTCCATAGTAAAGTCGCTGGTCCCAAAGCGGATAAACCTCAGGCGCGCGCAATAAAAAATCGCCAAAGGACCACATGAAAGCAACAATCACCAACGAAATGGAGAGGTATCCGGCAGCATAAATGTGTTTTAACTTGCCCCTTCGCGGTTCCATGGTTGCTGCTCACTGCATGCTCATCAGTGTGAGGGCTTGGGTGAAGGTGAGGGCGCAGGTGAAGGCGCAGGTGAAGGCGCGGGTGAAGGCGCGGGTGAAGGCGTGGGTGCAGAAGGGGCTGACGCTTGAACCAGAGTGGCAACAATATCCGGAATATCTTCTGGCTTAAGTTTGAGCGGAAGCATGGTGGTGCCACTTGCAAACTTGAAGGGATCGGACAGAAATTCAGAAAGCAGAGCTGGAGTCCAATTCCCCAACTTTTGCTTAGCGCGGAGCGCCGGCGAATACGCGAAAGCATCGGATGCGATTGGCCGGTTAAGTAGGCCACTCAGGGACGGCGCGAAGTCCGTGGGATTGGTCGGTCCGAAATGATGACAACCCAAGCAGTTGCCATTTTCTAGTGCTTCGCTGAGGATGTCCGGCGTTCGGCGTCTCACCTCGAGTTGGTCCGTATCAACGGTGATGAACAGAAGCTCAGTGTCGTCGGTCCATAATACAATGGTTCCGTCGTTTGTTTGCGTTAGATCGCGGATCCGCTGCCCGATCCAAATCCGCTCGGCGTATAGCACGCGATCGGCTTCTAATCGGAGCCGATAGAGCGACTCTGCCTTCAAAGTACCGACCAGCAGATCGCCGTCCCAGCGGGGATGAAAATTGCTGATTTCGATGAGTTGTGTCGGGGCGATGCTCGGCACCCACGCGAACAGAGGGGCCTTGTACCCGGTGTGGCTTCCGACAAGTGACGTGCCAACGTTCCAATCGTATCTATTGTACGCGGTACCTGGCGTTACATTCGGCCAACCGTAATCGCTGCCTTCTTCGATAACGTTGAGTGTGTCGCCGCCTTGCGGGCCATGCTCGGTCGAAACCAGTTGTCCAGACTTGCGGAATGTCAGTCCTTCTGGGTTTCTGTGGCCTTTACTAATCTCATGCCATTCCTTTGTCGCTAGATCTATCTCGATGATCTTTCCAAAGGTACTATTGGGATCCTCGGATATCTTTGGATCAACTGTATAGTGATCGCCGAGGCTCAGGCAGAGTTTGCCATCGCCACGGTAGGCCAGGATGCCGCCACCGGCGGTGGCACCCTGACCGTAGGCGAAGCCATCACTAGCAAAGATTTGTTGCCAGGCGCCGCTTGCCGTAAGGGTCGTCACATCGAACGAGATGACCGAAACGACAGTCCTTGTTTTGCCCAACGTCTCGTCGAATTTGTCGTAAGCGACGGCGAGTTCGTTTCGCTCCGCTAACAAAATGATGCTACGCGCGCGAACTTCGTCGTTGGGGGCCTCGCCAAGGTTGACCGGGCCACCGGGACGGTGAGCAAGATAGCCCGCTAGATTGTTGGGCAATTGAGGAATCCCGGGCAGTAGCCCGAAGGAGCGAGTCTTCAAGTCGTAACGGTAGAAGCCGCCAAGTCGATCCAGGATGATGACCGTCGAACCGACTGCGACGATCGCGCCACCCATTTTCGGCACTGGATAGGAGTCGGAAAGTCGCTTTCCATCGATGATTAGCGGGAGAAGAGCGGTCTCCGCATAGCGGCGAAAATAAACGCCGCCGTCGTCCTGCGTGAATTGGAGTGTGTCGAACGAACCCCAGCCTCGCTGGTGAACCCGCCAGTGTGCGAGCGGCGACCTGAAAAAATCACCGGTGGAAGCACCAAAATAGCTGAAAAAGGCCCGCGGTAGATATCTTTCTAAGGCCACTCCCATGGCAAAGCACAGCAGAAGACATGATCCGAGAATTATCCTGTCACGGCGCATCATGGACCCCTGGCGCGGCGGTATCTATGTCTGCCCCTGCAGCGAATTTATCCTCTTCTACATTGAAGTCACAAGCGGACGATCCGGACAGATAGTCGACCAATCGGCCGACCAGAGGGCTGCGGCCGAACTGGCTCGAAGCCACGCGATGACATGTACGCCATGAACGATTTCGGACGCCGGCAATGCCGCCTTTGCGTCATCGCAAATCTATCGGCTGGTTACGATGTGGACGTCGCGGCCGGCGGCGGACCGGTGAAAGGCCAGATCGGAAAGGATTTGGCTGGTGGCCGAATGATCGGGAAAGAAAAACCGATTGACGAAGATCAGTTTCCGCATTGCGGCCTCCGCGAAACGGCGTTATCAGCCGCAGCCGGCGATGGCGACATGTCGGGCTTACGCACGTTGCGCCCGACAACGAAGCCGTCGCGATCGACCGTGCCGTGCTGCTTTATTGCCGCGCCGCACGGACTCAAGCGGCGCTATTTTATTATATAGGATTGGTCTCCGATAAAAATCCTCGCCGGGATGGTGTTTTCAAAGTGCCGCTGTTAAATCGATCATCGTTCACTGGCATCTGGCGACGGGATTTCGAAGACAATGAATGAGATTCGCCGCAAGTCGGCGCTTATCACCGGCGCGACCGGGCAGGACGGCGCCTATTTGGCGGAATTGCTGCTGGCAAAGGGATACGTCGTGCACGGGATAAAGCGCCGGTCTTCCTCTTTCAACACCGCCCGGATCGATCACCTGTACCGCGATCCGCACGAGCCGGACGTGCGATACCACATGCATTTCGGCGACGTCACCGATGCGACCAATCTCGTTCGCGTCGTGCAGGAGACCCAGCCCGACGAGATCTACAATCTGGCGGCGCAATCGCACGTGCAAGTCTCGTTCGAGACGCCCGAATACACCGCCAATGCCGATGCGCTAGGCACGCTGCGGCTGTTGGAAGCGATCCGCATACTAGGCCGCGAAAAGATCACCCGGTTTTATCAGGCCTCGACTTCGGAACTCTACGGCAAGGCGCAGGAGACGCCGCAAAAGGAAACGACGCCGTTCCGTCCGCGCTCGCCCTACGCCGCCGCCAAGCTCTATGCCTATTGGATCACGGTGAATTATCGCGAGGCCTACGGGATCCACGCCTCCAACGGCATTTTGTTCAACCATGAGAGCCCGATTCGCGGCGAAACGTTCGTCACGCGCAAGATCACGCGCGCGGTGGCCGCGATCGAGCTTGGATTGCAATCGACGCTGTTCCTCGGCAACCTGAATGCGAAGCGCGATTGGGGCCATGCCCGTGACTATGTCGAAGGCATCTGGCTTATCGTGCAGCAGGACGAACCCGACGACTACGTGCTCGCGACCGGCGAGACGCATTCGGTCCGCCAGCTCGTGGAAAAGGCCTTCGCCCACGTCGGCCGGACCATTGTCTGGAAGGGCGCCGGCGTCGACGAAAAAGGCATTGATCGCGGATCGGGCAAAGTGCTGGTCGAGATCGACCCGCGCTACTTTCGCCCGACAGAGGTCGATCACCTGGTCGGCGATCCGCGCAAGGCGCACAACAGGCTCGGCTGGCGGCATCGCGTGACGTTTGACCAATTGGTGCGCGAAATGGTGGATGCCGATCTAGCGGTGATGCGTTTCGAGCGGCAGCGACATGGCCGACGCGAATGACATGTCCGGTGTCCGCTAACAAGCGGGTGGGACGAAGCTCCGCAGAGGTCGTCGCCGGGATGGTGTCTCGGGGATACGCTGCCGGCGCCGTGTCCCAACGTTCGCGCCACGCCTCGAGCGTCAGCACATCCTAGATCAGATTTTGCCAGTTCCGGCGCCCGTCGACATGCTCGCGCCAGTGCCGGCGCACCAACGCGGCATCGAGCAGGCCGATTTCGCGCAGCCGCTGCGCCTAGAGCCGGTGCTCCACCCACTGGCGTAGCGGGCCGCGCAGCCATCCGCCGAGCGGAATGCCAAGGCCCATCTTTGGGCGTTGCATGAGCTTGCACGGAAGATGGCCGTCGAGTATCCGGCGCTGTCTTCCGGGACCTGGCGACGTGTCCTCGTGCTTTTAAGCCCCGCTGACTTTGACCGCCGTTAGGGGCAAGAGCAGGGCCGGTCCATCGCATTCTCGGACGTGGGATCGGCGGCATTCGCGGATTCGGACATGGAAACTCTGCCGGAGACTTTTCAGCACGTCGGTAACCGCTGAAGGTAGCCGGCAATTAATGTTACCGCGCATTTCGACGGCACACGGACCCAATTTGGGCCGCGATTTGCTCACAGTGCTGCCAGACACCGGGCCTGTTTTGTAAAGGGATTAATCATGTCCTTCCATCGCGCCATTATCGCCGTTTTCACCGGGTTATTCGTCACCGGCACGGCGTCGGCCGCACTTGCCGGCTGCGACAGTTGCGGCATAAAGTTGACGACGGCACCGCAGCCGCGGGCGGACCTCAAGCCGTCGTCGGCGGACGGCGCCGACCGACTGGGCTTCGTGCTCGATGATGCGCAGATCGCCAGCATCAAGGCGCGGCTACATCTGACGCCCTACCAGGAACGCATGTGGCCCGCGGTCGAATACGCGCTGCGCTACGTCGCCTACGCGAAAGCCCGCGCCGCGTATCTGCGCGGCGCGCCGGCGAGCACGGAAATCGCCTCCGTCGATCTCAACAGCGCGGAAGTGCAATACCTCAAGTCCGCGGCCATCCCGTTGATCATGAGTTTCAATGACGAGCAGAAGAACGAGGTGCGCAGCCTGGCCCACCGTATGGGACTGGATCGGCTCGCGTCGGAGTTCTGACGAATTCCGGCGCGTCGTGCAGGGAACCACCGGTTGAAATAAACATACGCCTTCTGTGACGTTTTCGCCTGTGCAGCCTTTTTTGCTAGATCCGCGCTGATGCCGATTGCCGGTGATGTCGCGGAAACGACGATGATCGTGGCAGACAGGATAACCGCACCTATGGCCATCAAGAGATTTCTCATGCGGGAGCTCCGAAAGACAAGGTCGACCGGGGGCGCGGATCGTTCGGCGTTACTCGCGTACCATTGAGCCGTCGGCGTGCCCAGCTTAAGCTTAGCTTTTAACGTTAGATATTGGATCATTGGACTGCGACCTAGCGTTCGGTGAGCAGTTGCAGGATATTTTGCACTGGGTCTTGCAACGGCGACCGGCAGTGTCCGGTCGTGGGACCGGCTAATCGCTCGGCGTGTGATGCCGATCACGCCGAGCCCAAGGTTAGTGTGCAAAAAATGGTTTACGGCGGGAACCCTATGCGGCGCCCGCCCCCGGTTGAGGGATCGAGTCGATGCAGGCAATCGTTCCCACAGAGCGCCAACGGCCTCGGTCAGTCGCCGCCGGCAGTTTGCCGGTTCTACAATGGCTTTCGATTTCTGACCTCGTGGTTGATCAAACGGTCCGCCGGCCGATCGCTGGCAACGCGCGTCGACATGTGGATCGGATTGCGCAGACATTTTCCTGGTCTTGCTTTGCCACCGTCATCGTCACACCACTCGAAGGTGGCAAGTTCGCCATCATTGATGGCCAGCGTCGAACCGCAGCCGCAGCCTTGGCGGGCTTTGACAAGGTACCCTGCCAAATCATCTCGGTGTGTTCTCGCGAACAGCGGGCGGTCGCATTCAAAGCGCTCAACGGCTCGACCACTGCAGCTTCCCGCATGACCCTCCACGCCGCGGCGGTCGCTATCAGCGATCCCTTGGCGGTCCGCTTAGCTGATGCCTGCGCTCGTGCGCAAGTTGAACTGCTGCGTTATCCGGTTCCGATCGACCGGCAGGCTGCCGGACAGACCATGGCAGTCGGAACATTGCTCCGGTGTCTCAGGCGCTACGGCGAAGAGACGCTGATTACGGCGCTGCAATGCGTTACCCAGACCATCAATAATAAGCCCGGGGTGCTGTCGGCGCGGACGATCAAGGCGCTATGTAGTGTGCTTGCGAGCGACGCTGCGCTTCGCGACAGCGGTATCGCGCTCCTGGAGATATTCGACCGGATCGATCTTAAGGGCTTGGCGGAACAGTCCGCCAGCGATGCCGCCGCAAAAAGAATGAATTCAGCGCAGGTGATGGCTGATCGACTTCGTCTGCAGATTGGCCGCCTCGGGTCCAGCAAAACCCGCCTTGCGCCAACGCGGAAACTGGAAACTCCCCGGGAAAAAATTCGCAGGCCGATCGGGCTGCGAAGCTCGGCCGCTGACAAAGCACGTCACGGGCCACCAGACCGGAAGTCTTGATTTTGCGGCTGCAAGTTTGCCGTCAGCTTGCTGCGCTATTAAAATAATGGGCCGTGGGCTCGGAAACGGGCCGCGCCCCCAGCGTTGCGTCGATCAGTTGAGAACGCCCCGAAAACGGACATTCGATCTCCTTGGCGTGATGTCCGCCGAGGGCCAACAGCAGACATGGCGGCGCTATATTTCTGAAAATGGCTTTCGGCAAACGCTGAAAATGTGCGGCTCGCCCACCCACACAGCAACGTCAAGGATGAGCTACAGACGTTCGCGTAGGCCGGCGGACGACTCTCACCTTGCTGCTGCTTCCGCCTCCGCAGAAAAACTGATCTCGTCCATTGGACTCGAGCCCTTTCATGGTGGACAAATCTCCCGCGGAAGTCTTCGCCGCGATCAACAATGTGCGCGGCTGGTGGTCAGGGGAAATTGACGGCCCAACCGATAAACTCGGCGCGGAATTCACCTACCGCTACCAGGATCTTCACCACAGCACGCAGAAGATCGCGGAACTGGTGCCAGGCAAGAAAATCGTCTGGCACGTCAAAGACGCCGCCATCAACTTCGTCAAAGACAAGGCTGAATGGAACGGCACCGATGTCGTCTTTAAGATCGCCAAAAGGGCGACAAGACCGAACTGCGCTTCACCCATGTTGGCTTGCGCCCGGCCATCGAATGCTACGGCAAGTGCGCGGGCGCCTGGGGCTTCTATATCAAAGACAGTTTGCGCAGCCGGATCACAACGGGCAAAGGCGACCCAAACGGGAAGGAACACTAAAACGAAAGCCCCGATCATCGCACGGTGGTCGGGGCTTCGATTGTTTCAAGCTTGAGGGACTAGGCCGTGAACCCATAAATCTGCGGGGCGGACGGCTTGCCAGAGTCCGCTATGTCCCGATGGCGACCAAATTTCGCGGCGCAGCGAAATGACGCCAGGGGCCAAACTGCGACATTTGCAATGCAGTAATCCAAGCCTGTTCGATTTTCACAGGCATGAGCGTTGTTCCTTCAGGCGGTCAACACGAGCACCCAATCGGGATCGCCGCCGGCATTGTTGCCGAATGGCGAGAAGTTGTGGGCGCCAGCGTTCGCGAACGTCCCGATGTTTGTGTACGATCCGTTCGTCGGGTCGAGCCAGCGCGCGGTCACGGACGTGGCGAAAGTTGACATGGCGACCGTCAGCGTGTTGCTGCCACCCTGCGGGAAATAGGCCAGCGTCAAGGTGCCATCCGGCGTTGCGGAGACGGTAACGTAGTCGTTGGTTTGGTATGTGCCGCTCGCAGCTGGCGTGCCGTAGCCTGCTGTGCCGACTATGTGGTTCTGATCTGGCACCAAGTTCCACCACTCAATAGTATCAAACAGATTGATGAGGACGCCAAAGGCGATAACGCCCGGCGAATCCAAGTTGTTTTTCCACAGCGGCGTCGTGGTGTTGTAGCCGCTGACCGGGGCCCTGCCGCTGACGATGAAGCTCGTCGCGGTAAAGTGCATACCGTAGATGTAACCGCACGCGCCAGAAAGATAGGTCCACCATAATACGCGGCGCATATTGACCGGGATTCCGGGATCACCGCAGTTGTTTTCCCACTCATAGTCAGATTCCACCATGATGGTAGGGCATGGTGGCGTCGTGTTAGTGCCGGCTCCGAAACCTCCAAAGTTGACTGACGAATTGTTGTAAGTGCGCAAGACTTCTGCATAAACCGGGGCATAAGTATAAGCGCCGTTGATGTTTTGGTAGGGTGGTAGAAAATTGGCATCATCAAATGTCGACACTCCCTTGACGCCTATTGCAAAACACAGTTCACCACCCCGCAACTGATGCGGCGCAACGCTTTCGACGCCGTCGATCAGCGCCTGGACACAGGCATCGTTGCTGCTCGGTAAGTGCAAGCGCAGGTACGACTTCGCAAATCGCAGATAATCACGCAATGTCCATGGGCCACGGCTCGCCTCGAAATCGTTGCCGAAGTGCCACATGACGTTCGAGTAGCCGGCGAACAGATTGGCGACGTACTGCCCGTAGGCATTGCAGGCCGCCGCCCCGGCATTATTAAGATCAGTCTGCCCGGTCCCACCCGCGCCAGTCTCGTAAGGATTGAGCCACGCAACGAGGCCATTTTGCTGCATGATCTGCACGAACTGGACCATGCGCGCGAAATAAGTGGGGTTCGGCGTCGTGACCTTGGCGCCAGTGAACGGCGGCATGCCGTCGTGGGTCGTGTAGTTGGTGGCGTCCGGGTTGCCGACGTAGCCGGTGGCGATCAAGTCGAACTGGATTGTGTTGAAGCCTTGGGCGCTGCGCTGTTGGCAATAGTAACTAAAGTCAGCGACCGATTCGATCGCGCCGCCTTGGCAACTGTCCGCGACCACGAGAAAGGGCGTCCCGGTCGCGGTCACGAGGTATCGCCCGTTCGCGCTGACGGAGAGCGGAAACGGGTCTGTCCCAGGGGGCGTGAGCAGCCCTAACGACGGTGCGGGCGCCGCTTCGGCATGGTCCAGCAGCACGCCGATGTGGCGCACGCGGCTCGGATGCTGCGGACGCGCCATAAGCGCCCAAGCCGCGCAAGCGCCCCCGAGAAGGGCAACGACTTCCCGCCGCCTCATGGACTATCCTCAGGTCGAGAGTGGAACCCCTATCACATTCGTTGAGTGCAAGGTGAGCCGTGCATCGCGGGTCACGAACTGCCTTGCAGCAATGCTGACAGTTAGTCTGTTCGTCGCTCAATTTCAGCGGCCGCGGCGCGGAAACAGTGCTCCGCCCGGACACGAGCGCATGTTCGACAGGCGCCCGGTGATTTCTTAAACAGGCTGCAAAGCCTGCCTTCCGCCTTGGGCCAAACGCTGCGGAGCCAGTCAGGCCCGACGGCGCAGTTTGTCCGCTGTTGGTCCGATAGCGACCTCACTTTTGCAGCACCGTGAATGACTTAAGGCCATGAGCGGACTCTGGACGTATCGCTGCATCGCACTAACTAGAGTTACAGCGAAGCTTGCCAAAGTCGAGTTATCAATGATCACCGACGACTTCAATTACGCGCGCTGCCGGACCGGACAAACGGCCGGCCATTACGAAAGTTACTTTCAACGCGCTAATCATCCGACTCAGCCGCAGGCGTTCTGGGTCCGGTATACGATCTTCAGCCCTGCCGGACGACCACACGATGCCATCGGTGAACTCTGGGCCGTCGTATTCAATGGCAGCACAGGCCGTCATGTTGTCGCAAAAACTGAGGTGCCCATCGACCAATGTGCTTTTGGCATCGACCGGTTCTCTGTAAGCATCGCCGACTCGTCGCTTGCTCCCGGAGTTCTGATTGGACGCGCCGGCTCGGACTCAAACAGCATCACCTGGAACTTGAGTTACGGAGGCGGCAGTCCACCGGTTTTTGACCTGCCACTGGACAGATATGAAGCCAGCTTTCCAAAAGCGAAGGCCCTTGTAGGTGTCCCAATGGCGCGCTTCATCGGAACGATAACGCTAAATGACAAAACACTTGCAATTGACAATTGGGTTGGCAGCCAGAATCACAATTGGGGTGTGCAACACACCGATCGATACGCGTGGGGTCAGGTGTGCGGGTTTGACAACGCATCAGACAGTTTTCTGGAAATCGCCTCGGCGAGGTTCAAGATCGGTCCGATCTGGTCAAAATTGATAACGCCTTTGGTTCTGCGTAATCGCGATAAGGAGTACGCCTTCAATTCGTTGTGGCAGGGACTGAGCGCTCATGCATCGTATGATTATTTCCTTTGGCGTTTCGCCTCAAAGAACAAATTGGCCCAAATCAAAGGTGAAATCCGCGCGCGGCAAGAGGCTTTCGTGGGGTTGAGATATTACAATCCGCCGGGCGGAGTGAAGTATTGCCTAAACTCGAAGATCGCCGGCTGTACCTTGCGCGTGACGGATTTTGCGACCGGTCGGACCGAGACCCTGCGAGCATCGAACAGAGCTGCATTCGAGATCCTCACCGATGAGACCGATCACGGCATCGACATCTGTGCCTGAAGGCCGGATTCAATAACGGCCGACATTGAGGCGAACCACGCCAGTTCCGCTGCCGGGGCCACCCTTATAGTTAGTCGGTCTTGGTAGGTCCGGTTTGGGTCTTGACAGACATTCCGCGCTCTTCGCCTCACGTCCGCTTTGCCCCCTGTAAGCAGACATTCATGAGCGGCTCGCCTAGGTCAGCTTTGGGCCACTAGCAGACGTAGTGGCGAAGCAACAAGGTACTTCTTCTCTCAGCAGCCCCGATGTCGGCGGAATTCAAGCGCGACCGCAACACTTAATGATGCAGCTACTTCACCGCGACCGTAACGCGAAGGAAGTTAGCCGCAATTATAGTCACGTTGTCGCTAGTACTGCTGTTCTGACTCTCAAACAGCGTGCTTAGTTCGGATCTTAGGTCCTCCGCACGGCCTGTTTTTTCTGCCGCCTCAAAAGCGTTCATGGTAGGCCCATAATAGCGTCGGAATGTGTCTACGAACCCGGAAGGCGTACCGGGAAAGTTGAATAAGCAGTTCTCCCGCTGAAAGAAGACGTTGTCCCGGGGAACGCCGGCGCTGATTTTCAAAATCTGGGCAACTAACGTGGGGTCATTGGGAATCCAATTCCCCATAACAATCCTGCCACCTGGGCGGGTAACGCGCACCATCTCTTTAGCCACGTCAAACGGTTTGGGCGCGAACATCGCACCGAAGATACTGATGACAAGGTCGAATGTCTTGTCCTGCAATCCGGCAAGATTGGTGGCATCGCCTTCTTGGAACTGGAGGTTTTTTAGACCCATCTCTTGCGCGCGCCGCTTCCCTGCCTCGACCAGGTTGCGCGCAATATCCACACCCAAAACGTCTCCGCCTAGTTTTGCAGCTGGACGGCTGTGTTGCCGTCGCCGCACGCGAGATCAAGGATCTTAAGTCCTTTCGTAATTCCAAGCGCGCTAACAAGAGCCTCGCTGCTGCCACGAAAGGTTGCGGCAAGGCGTGTGAAGTCGCCCTTTTCCCAAAGTGCCTTGTTTGGATTCATCGAAGCCCCTCCTGTGGTCCTAGGCAGCCAACCACGGCCAGGACGTTTCCCGCACGCAAATCATGCCGCAGCCTGATGATGTCTGCAACGGGTCATCCGCGTCCGATGCATTCAGTACCGTGCCGATCAATGTCCGTTGTTACTCCCATAGAGACATTATTGTTCGGCGCAGCGAAGTGACGTTAGGGCCACGAAGAGACTCATGCACTGCAACACGATCGGCGAGACGCGCACAGAGAAAGACCACCTCACGGCGGTCTCTCCGAAATCCGATAATGTTGTTTGGATCAGGCGGCAGCTATGGCAGCGGAGTCGTTCTTCTTGCGACGATAGACCGCGAAGAAGCCAAAGCCCGCAAGCCCGTGAGGTGTCCGGTGAGAGCTTCGGCGAGGCCGTCTAACCGGCCCCGATTTTCGTGCGTGCGGCTTCTTGTTTTTTGTTCTCCAGCGCGTCTAATCCTGCGTTGGCCCACCCCAAAATAGCCACTAGACAGCAGAGTACCGCCACATAGGCGAAAACGCCGGGAAAACTGAGCAAGTATTCAACAATCTTATCTAGCCCGATGTAATTTGGCGCCTTTGGTAGCGGTAAATTCCACTCAATCAAAAGGTCCGCAATTGTGAAGGGCGTCCAAATACCTGTCTTCCACCAACTGCCCGTGTGTTCAAGAACTGCCAGCCCAAAATACGCGGCAGCCAAGCCGGTTAGCCACTTCACCAGTCTGTACCAAACCGTTTCCAACCAGATGCGACCTCCTCAATCATACGGCTCGAACCTCACGTCGTCACAGGGCCATGGCAGCAATTAAGCGGCCAGGACCCATAGGCAGAAGGAGGATCGCGCGGTCCTGACCGTTTGACTTGGCGTGTGGACACCCATGGTCGGGCATGACGGTAAGGGCGGTGGGATTAAGAGGTCCTTGCCGGTGACATAAGTATGATTGCGTAGGCCGCTTGTGGCGTTTGCGCCATAGAGAATCGATCTGACCTTTTCTCCCCAGATGTCTCCGACGGGGGCGAAAAACTTGCCCACCTGATCGACGGATAGCGGTGGATACGGGTATCCGCAAAGTAGCGCCACGTCGATCGTTCCCGGCGATCTTCCGGCAAATGCCGCATCAGCGAGCGCACGTCGGCGAGCGTCTTAAGCCTCATCACGCCGGGGATTGTCAGCGGCCGCAGTTACAGGCCACGACTAGACGGCACGATTACGCGAGGTGCTCATGACGGTCATTATATGCTGCCGATCGGCCGCGCGCTGACGGGGCCCACGCGCGCGGCGGGGCCAACCGCGGCGCAAGCCGCGCCGCCTCGATTGCAGGCGGCCGGGCGGGAGAACTTCGGCGGGCTGTGCATAACCGCAGAACGTTTCGAGAATGCGCAGCGCCCGGCGAAAGACAAATTGTCTTAAGGCGCTCTCAGCGAGCGGTGTCGGAGTATGGCAACTGACGGCTTTTTGCGTGAACGCAGGCGGAACGCCCACGACTGTCAAAGGGAACCGACTGTCCCAGCGCGCGCTTTGTGGATAAGGGCAGCCGCCGTTCAGAACTTTGAGGGCCCCGGCCTGCGCGGGGGTACGGATTGCGCTCTTAACCGGGGCCCGGTCCAGTGCGACGCCCGTACGGATTTCCCCGTCCCACTGTTCCGGCAGCGACGGTAGCGGCGATTGGTTACGGGGCGGTTTAATGCACGACACAGCCGCAGCCGCGCGGCATCCAGAAAATTGCGGACGGACGGCCGCTTCTGGCGCAAGCACCGATGTTGGATTTATGCCGTTTCCGGCGCCGCCCTCGATCGAAAGCGAGCCGAAGGCCATCAACGAGGGCCGTGCTTTGGGCCGGGGCCGAAACACCCCAGCGTAATGGTAGTTGGGCTTGTGGTTGGCGTGAAAAAAGGACCGAACTCGGGATCGCATTTGCTTCGGTCGGGTGCATGATCCCCGATGATGGCGCCGATCACGATCGCAATCGCCGCGACCGCGCCGGCCATTGAGATGATCCGAGCGCGCCGGCCCTCACGCGTATGCTGCACGGCGTGGTGATTTGGAACGCACAAACTCAAGTCTGACACAACCGTTCCCCAAGCATGATTCGAAAAGATACCCTCGCGCGCGCCTGAAGTTGCTCGTGGCCGTCATCGGCGCCCTACCATCCAATTCAGGAATGCGTCGAATTTTTCCGGGTAAGCCAGAAAGTAGAGGGTAACGGACAACGGAACCGCGATTAGCAAGATGTCCAAAGTATATTTGGCGATTTTCCGGATTTTGGCCATTCGGCCCGAATATGCGCTATTGGGCCAAGCTTGCAAGGTTTGCCTTATTCAAACTGACCCACTACCGATCGTATCACAGCGGGAAAGCACTCCGCGTTCATTGGACACGATAACCTGCACAGCGCAGCATTTCTGAAATTCCGAAATCAGGAGTAGGAGTTCCGATGTCCGACGGAAGGTCGCCTGTAGAGGCCGTGCGGGCGGCTATCGTGGCGGAGCATGGCAGAAAATGAAGCTTATCCTCGCGTCGCTCTTAATTGGTGCCATGTGTTTGTCAGCCAACGCGCAGCAGCCAGCAGGGGCCCTTGGCTATGGTAGCACGACCTGCAGCACTTGGATTGTGGAACGCCGTGCCGGCTCCTATTCGCCAGTAGCGCTTCACGCTTGGATCACCGGATATCTTTCCGGCGCGGCCCCGACCGGAAGTCCCACTCTATTGGAGAGAAACGACGAAGCCTTTATTGATGGCTGGATCGATAATTACTGCTACGGTCACCAGCTTGCCACTCTAAGCGAAGCAACGGCGGCGTTAGCCAAAGAGCTGCTGCGATACCGGGCAAAAAACTCAAATTAGGACACTACCGATCTCCTTAGACGCGTTCGCCGAGCACTCGATCCTTATTTCTTATCGATGGAAACGCCGTTCGGTCCAATATCGATTTTCAAGTCCGGTTTCTGGCGGTCCTGGTAGAGCTGATAACCCATGATCGCGACGATGACGACGAGCGCGCCGATGGCGAGGTAGATAATGTTGCTGCGACTCACGGTCTGATCTCCCTAAAATCCAATCCCGAGTACCGGCAAGAGTCGCTGCAAGATTGCCGCAATGCAAACCAAAACCACAAGTGGCGTGAGGATGCAGACGATTGGCGTGCGGTCAAAGTAGCAGCCGATCCAGACCCCGGTATGGATCTAAAAATACTTTCCTGGACCGACATTCCCGCCGCGCCGAACCTCGACTCGCAGTTCTGACAGCGGACTTTACCGTCTGATCACCGCGGTGGCGTTGCGTTGCACACGGCAGGCGGTAGCGCCTCTCGGCCTGCGTATTCGTACTTATGTCACCGGCAAGGACCTTTTAATCCCGCCGCCCTTACAGTGATGCCCGACTCTGGGGTGTCCACACGCCAAGTCAAGCGGCCAGGACGAGTGATCCTCCTTCTGCCCCAACGGGATCGATCCTGGCCGCATTTGGCGATGGCCTGTGACGACCTGAGGTGCGAGGCCGTATGATTGAGGATGAACAGGCGGTTGGCAATGTCAGCTTGGATGAGCTGCTGGTCCGCCGCCAAATCAGGGCGATCATATCCGGCACAGCATATGTTGTGGGCGGCGACGATCCTCTCGGCACCGAGGCGCACCTCTATCGCAAGATAGCGATCAACTGCCAGAGGAAACCGGAACTTGCCGCTGCCTTGGCTGCAACAAGCAAGAAGATGGGTGCCGAAACGCCACAACGAAACAAACGACCGGTACGGCTCGTAAAGGGCTAGGAAGCCGGTTTTTCCCCGACCTTACTTGCATAATGTTCGGTTAATGGCTCGGCGGCAAGACGTCGGCTCTTCCCCTCATAGCCGACATTTGCTGCGGCGGTCGGGATGTCCGCTTAGAACCACAAGGAGACATCAGTAAGCCTCCGCATTGTCCGTGCTGTTGGGGATGTGAGCTTCGTTCTTATTGGCCGAACTTGTAATCAACGCCGACGCGCAAGCTCCCGGAAGTAGGTCCGCGCTCAGCGCTCGTAATGCCGGATCATGCGTAAGTGTTATCCGCTCAACTCACTGAATGTGATTAAAATTAGATCAAAACGCGCAGCCTGTTCATAGGATTGGCTGATTATCAAATACAGTGTGGGGTCTAAGGGGCGGTCATTTCCTCTTGGAAAGCTGCTGCCGTGTTCGCGTACAAGTTTGCAGTTGCCTGTGTTGGCGCGATACTAGGCATAACGATTGCCGTCGCCTTGGCTCATCCTTCCACTGAGACGAATGACAGAAAGTTTTTCAAAGCTGCAAAACTCGATGTTTTGGGTAGCCAGCCGGATGTGGAATGCCCAAAGATTGCGTGGCCGTATGGGTGCGAGTGGCATCCGCGAGTAGCCACACCAACCAAGCACGCGCGACGACGGCGGCATCATTACAGCTTATTTGAATAAACGCACGCTACGCCCGGTTCTGGGCCTTGCGCTTGTCTCTGACATTATCTGCGGCGGCCTTCAAAATCCGCCAGCCGTCGCGTCGATCGTCGCCAGCAATAAGGGCCGGTCGGGCGCTGGCTTGCTGCGCTTCTCCTTCTGATGCTTGAGGCCGTACACACGGACCTCGTTTCACCATCAGCCTGAAGCGCAGCACCCAAATCTTCAGCTATCCACAAGAACGCCGGCCGATTACCCCATCTTTTCCGATAGCGGACATTCATGAGCGGCTCGGCTGGGTCAGCGTTGGGCCAAAAGCTGACGTTGTCGTCTGGAACACCGAAGCGATCAAGCGCTTCATCGGCCCGATCGCCATAGTGGCCCGGGTCGCACCAGGCTTCTTTTTGCCGAAGACTGGCTCGATACGGTGCAATCTTGGCGAACGTCGTGCCTATCACCCGCCTATTTATTTCGATAGCGCTGCTGCCTGAATAGCCTTCCAGTCAAACTTCTCGGCCAGTTGCAACGCTTCGTTTTCGGTTATTCCGCTGTAAGAGAAGCTGAGCAACGCGTTCGGCCCAAGCGCGACTAAAATCGCGGCCGATTTATCCTTCATGTTGTAGGTTTTGGTAACCGGCAGGCCGTTGACCGTCGATGTAATCATGTGGCCGTCGGCAGTCTCGAAGTTCATCGCACTCCGCGTGGGAGCCAAGGCTCCCGCGGCGGCTTGGCCGATAACGACACCGGCGTGGAACTTTGACGTATCTCGATCATAGTCGCGGGTGGCAGTCGCCATGCTGTTGTTCGGCATCTCCATCGACATGCCGTCAGGCTTTTTGCCGTGCCAACCGTCGAGATCAATCAACAGTGGAATGAAACGCTGGAATGCCTGGTCAGCGAGTGCCGGGGAAGATTCGGACAAGCAAACCGTGAACAGCGTGGCCAAGGCCATGCCGAAAGCAAAACAGCGGTTGATCATTTGCCCCTCCGATCAAATCGTCGATAAGCATAGCAATTTCTGCCCAGGGCCGTCATCCGCACGCGTCGGCAATACGGTCAGCACGGAGACTCAGCTAGTCTTTGGGTCGAGCGCTGCCGAGCCATTTCGGTGCTGGTGCGAATCAATGACCGCTTTTGCCCGCAAGTGACCAAATCCCGGACGAGCGAAATGGCGCCAAGGGCCAAGAGGCGCCTCACGCAGCGCGACGTAAATATGGGGGGCTTTTTGCTAGATTTTGCTAGTGAGCGGTTCGCCGGGTTGCGCGCCACAGCGCGCCACGGAGCCGACTGGCAACCGCGGACAGGTACAGCGAGCGAAGCCCCAGTCCGCAAAGGTAGCCAAACTGCAAGCTCGCCGCGCCGAGGACGCCCATCAGAGCCCGCAGCCATGGCCCTTCGGGCCCGGCGATTGCGCCAGTCAGGGCCACGACCAGCAGGGTGGCTGGTAGCAACACCAGCCCTTTGAAACGTTGGGCCAGCAACAGTCCCAGTGCGAGGCAGAGGTAGAGGAAAGTCATGTGGACAAAACCGCTCCGCCGCGGAGCGTTTCGGCTGAACGCTATAAAATTTGTTTGTTAGCAGCGCCGATTCGCCTGAGAAATCAATCAGTAATATGTGTGCCGTGCAGCGAGGCAAGGGTATTTCGCCATCGCCGACGCCGGGAGGATTCAGTTGTTCATTTCAGTTGCGTCGCTCTTTGGCCGTGGTGACAGGGCTGGCGCGGTTTGCCATGATCGGGGTCGTGGGACGGCCGCGTTGGCGGTTCCTAACGGCAGGGGGAGTCAAAAATGCGGACGCAAACGATCTGGGCGGCGCTGGTACTTGGTTTTGCGCTGATCAACGGCTCCGCAAGTTTTGCCCAGGACGGCTACCGGGTTCTCCTGACCCCGTTGGAACGACACGCTTATCGCGCCTGTTTGTTCGAAGCTTGGATCGAGGATTGGTGCCACGGCAATTCAGCATGGCCAACATCGACCTACGACCGGGTGTATGCCGGCTGCGTCGCAGCCAACAGGGGAGGGCGATTTCCCCTTCGTGGCCGTAACGTTTTCAATACGGACGATTACTGCTGGGCGGCTGCGCACACGGTCGAATATCGGCAGCGCTGATGCTCCGGTTTTAGGGCGTCGAACACCGCGCAAAGCGTCGCCATCACGTGAAAGTCTGGTTGATGGATGTCGCCAAGCTACTTTGCGCTACGTTAGCCGTAGGGCTTATTTCCGTCACCGCCGCGCAAAC
>Ga0181525_10000104_pt1 | contig 77002 bp, 80 predicted proteins | sample PEATcosm2014_Bin_48_FD_121100 | JGI IMG/M metagenome (GOLD analysis project Ga0181525, IMG submission 121100) | Peatland microbial communities from MTU Mesocosm Facility, Houghton, MI, USA - PEATcosm2014_Bin06_10_metaG | ecosystem: Environmental > Terrestrial > Soil > Wetlands > Peat | place...
ATCGCCGCGGCCGCTGCCCGCGAGGGTGCGCACGCCTGGCGCGGCGAGGGCTGCTGCTCGATGCCGCTGTCAGCGCTGGGCGGCGGCCATCAGCACGCTCACGACGGCGACTGTTGCGCGTAGTGCTCGCGCAGGCGCTGCTTGTCGATCTTTCCGACCGAGGTGGTCGGCAGCTCGTCGAGTACCTCGATCCGCTCGGGAACCCACCAGCGCGGAACTGCGCCCGACAACCTGGCCCGGACCGCTGCGAGGTCGATCGGCTGTGATTGCTCTGCGGTCAGCAGGGCCAACGGCCGCTCCCCCCAGATCTCGTCGCCGACCGCGATCACGACCGCCTCGCGCACACCCGGCATCTGCGCCAGGTGCGCTTCGAGCTCACTCGAGCTGATCCACTCCCCGCCCGACTTGATCAGGTCCTTCAAACGGTCGACGATCTCGACCGACCCCACGGGATCGATCCGCGCGAGGTCACCCGTCCGCAGCCAGCCGTCGTGGAAGCGCGTTTCGTTCGCGTCGTCGCCGGGGTCGAGGTAGGCGGCGGCGATCCACGGGCCGCGCGCTTCGAGCTCCCCGACCGCCACGTCATCCCATGGCAGCTCACCGCCGTCGCCGTCGACGATCCGCAGCTCGACGCCGGCGATCGCTGGGCCCTGGCGGAGCGTCGGCGAACCACCGCCGAGGTCTGCAGCGGGGCGCAATGTCGTGCCGGAGTTCGACTCGGTCATCCCCCATGACGAGACGAACTCGACGCCGGCCGCGCGGTAGCGCTCGGCAAGCGCGCGCGGCGCCGCCGAGCCGCCCGAGACGACACGCCGCAGGCAGGAGAGGTCGCGCGCCGGATCCTCGAGCGCATCGAGCAGCCGCGCCCAGAAGGTCGGGATCCCTGCTGCAAGCGTGACGCGCTCGGATTCGATCAGCGCGCCGAGCGCCGCAGGCGAGTTGTCGGCGCCGGCGAGCACGAGCCGGGCCGGCGCGAGCGCCGTGGAGTACGGCAGGCCCCATGCCATCAGGTGGAACATCGGCGTCAGCGGCATCACGACGGCGCCGCGCGCGACGCCGTGGTGGTCGGCAGACAGGGCGCACAGCGCGTGCAGGACGACAGCGCGGTGCGAGTAGGCGACGGCCTTCGGCGACCCTGTCGTCCCGCTCGTGTGGGCGATCGCGAGCGCCTGTCGCTCCTCGAGGCTAGCGAGCCGCTCGCGCGGCTCGCTACCGTCGAGGAGAACCTCATAGTCCAGTGCGGTGGCGAACGCGTCGGCCACCTCGCCGCCGTCGGGGAGCACGACAATCTTCCGCGGCAGGCGCTCGCGAAACGGCGCCAGCAGCGGCGTCAGCGACGCGTCGACGAACAAAGCGCCGTCACCGACCTGCTCGCTTTGCGAGACGAGCCGCGCCGGGTCGACGCGCGCGTTCAGCGTGTGCAGGATCCGCCCACTGCATGGCACCGCGTAGAACAGCTCGAGGTGGCGATGACTGTTCCAGGCCAGCGTCGCGACGCGCGCCCCGACCGGTAGGCCGAGCGTGTCGAGCACGCTGATCAGCCGCCGGGAGCGCTGCGCGATATCGCCCCAGCTGTGGCGCACGACACCGGCTGGTGTCGCCGAGCTGACGGTGAGTCCGGCGCCGACGGTTTCGATTCGCCGCAGCACGAGGTCGAGCGTCAGCGGCACGTCCTGCATCAGACCCTCGAGCACCTCGGCCGCGGCCGAGCTCGCGCCCGCCATCAGCGCACGTAGGTTTGCAGTCCGGGGCGGATCTTCTTCTCGTCGAGGAACTGCTTGAGGCCCTCCTCGCGCCCGCCTTCGCGGTCAAGGAATTGCGACTGCTCGAGCTTCGCATAGAGGTAGTCCTCAGAGACCTCCCAGGACATCTCGCGACAGTTCTTGAAGCCGAGCTTGGCTGCTGCGAGCACGACCGGGTTCTTCTCGAGCAACTCGCCCGCGAGGGTCTCGACCTCGCCACGCAGGCTCGCCAGCGGCGTACTCCAGTTGACGAGCCCCATCTCCGCCGCGCGACGGCCGTCGAACGTGCGCCCGGTCATGATGTAGAGCAGCGCGTCACGGCTGCCAACGGTCTCCGCGAGCGCGCGACTGACGACGCTCCCCGGGGGTATCCCCCAGTTGATCTCCGACAGCCCGAACGTCGCCTCATCGGCAGCGACCGCCAGATCGCAGCCGACGAGCGGGATGAACGCGCCGCCGAAGCACCAGCCGTTGACCATCGCGATCGTCGGCTTGGCGTAGGAGCGCAGCATGTGGTATTGCCAGGCCGAGTTCTCGCGCCGCACCTTGCGCTGGACGTGCGCCGGCGCCCCGTCGACCTCGCGGAAATACTCCTTCAGGTCCATCCCGGCCGAGAAAGCGTCGCCGGTCCCTGTCAGCACGACGACGCCTGCATCGTCGTCGGCGTCGAGCGCCTCGAGCACCTCGAACATCTCCCGGTTCAGCGTCGGGCTCATCGCGTTGCGCTTCTCCGGCCGGTTCAACGCCACCCAGGCGATCCCGTCGACGACGTTGACAGCCACCGTTCCCCAGCGTTCCTCGTAGCCCATCAGGCACTCCAATCGATAGAAGTCAAAGCCCCAGGGAGCGGCCGACGATCTCTCGCATGATCTCGTTCGTGCCCCCGAAGATCCGTGTCGCGCGCGCGTCGACCCAGGCCCGCGCGATCGGGTACTCGCTCATGTAGCCGTAGCCGCCGTGCAGTTGCAGGCAGCGGTCGAGGACGCGGCCCTGCAGCTCGGTGCAGGCCCACTTGGCGATCGCCGCATCCTCAGCGCCGAGATCCCCCTCGAGCAGCGCCGCGATGCACGCGTCGAGGTGCGCCTGCTCGACCTCGATCTCGGCGTGACACTCCGCGAGACGGAAGCGTGAGTTCTGGAAGGCGCCGATCGCCTGGCCGAAGGCCTCGCGCTGCTTCACGTACTCGAGTGTTTGTGCGAGCCCCGCGCGCGCCGCGGCGAGCGCGCCGATTGCGATCGAGAGCCGCTCCTGGGCGAGGTTCGAAACGAGATAGCGGAAGCCCTCGCCCTCCTCCCCGAGGAGGTTGTCGAGCGGCACCTCGAGGTCGGTGAAGAACAGCTCGGCGGTGTCCTGCGCGTGCTGGCCGATCTTCTCCAGGTTGCGCCCGCGCTCGAACCCTGCCATCCCGCGTTCGAGCACCACAAGGCTGATGCCACGGTGGCGCTGCGTCGGATCTGTCTTGACGGCGGTGATCACCAGGTCGGCGTTGATTCCGTTGGTGATGAATGTCTTGGAGCCGTTGAGTCGGTAGTGACGGTCGTGCCTGGCGGCGGTTGTCTTGATCGAAGCCAGGTCTGAGCCTGTCCCCGGCTCGGTCATCGCGATCGCGAGAATCAGCTTCCCGCGGGAGATCCCCGGCAGCCAGCGCTCCTTCTGCGCGTCGGTCGCATGGCTGAGCAGGTACGGCAGGCAGACATCGTTGTTCAGCGTCAGGCCCAACCCGAAGCCGGGCACCTGCGCCAGCGCAGCCTCCTCACCGAGGATCGCGTTGAAGCGGAAGTCCTCGACCCCCGCCCCCCCGTATTTCTCCGGCACCGCCATCGCGGCGAAACCGTGATCGGCGGCCCGAGCGTACAGATCGCGCGGAACTATCCCGGCGCTCTCCCATTCGCCGTGGTGCGGGACCGCCTCCTCCGCCAGGAAGCGCCGGAAGCTCTCGCGGTAGGTGTCGTGCTCGTCGCTGAACAGAGTGCGGCGCATCACGCGTCGCTGTACAGCAGCAGTACGCGCAGCGGCGAGCCGGTGCCACCCTTCAGCTTCAGCGGCAGCGCGACGAACAGGCCTGTCGCCGGCACGTTCGCAAGCCCCTGGAGACCCTCGACGATCAGGATCCCGCGCGGCAGGAACCAGTGGCTGTGTCCGTGCGCTTCGCCGATCTCGCCGTCGACGACGGCGTTGTCACAGGCGGCAGTGTCGGAGGCGACCGCCGCGACGCCGGCCTCGGTCAGATAGCTGCACGCGGACTCGTCGAGCCCCGGCATGTTGAGCCCCCAGAATGACTTCGTGTGGTCGCCCTCGCCGCTCGGCCAGTGGCGGTCCCAGCCCATCTCGATGATCGCGATGTCTCCCGCGGCGAGCACGAAGTGCCCGCGCGCGGCGGCTTCGCGCAGGTCCTCCTCGCTGAGCAGCTGGCCGGGCTGCGGATCCAGCGATGAGAGGTCGAACTTCTTGTAGGGCAGCAGCAGCAGCGCGTCGCCGGCGACCTGTTCCATCGTCTCGCCGTTCGGGTCGAAGTGGAATGGCGCGTCGACGTGGGTCCCGGTGTGCTCGGCGATCGTGAGCTTGTTCGCCGCGACGCCGACCTCGGCGTGGGTGATCAGCGGCGTGATCTCGGGCCCGTCGTAGACGACGAACATCGGCATCCCGGGCTCGATCACCGGCGAGGCATCGTGCACGCGCATCTGTGCGAGCGCTGCGAGCAACGCTTCCTGCGGACTCTCCTCGATCGCCACCCGGCGATTCTCGCCGCCGCTCGCACCGCCGTCAACATTGCCGTTCCGCTCAGCGGTACACCAATAGAATGCTGTGATGGACGGCAGCTCGAGCGCGGAGCGGATCGTCGGAGTGCTCGAAGCCTGCGCGGCGAGCGCCGAGTCGATCCCGCTGGCCGAGCTCGTACGCGCGACCGGGCTGCCGAAAACCTCGGTCCATCGCCTCTGCGGAAAGCTGTGCGCGCTCGGCGTGCTCGAGGCCTCGCCCGGCGGCTACCAGCTTGGGGCGCGCCTGTACGCACTCGCCGGCAGTCCCGCGATCCACGCGCTGCGCGCCCGTGCGATCCCGGTGCTGCACGAGCTTGCGAACACGAGCGGCTTCAACGCCAACCTCGCGGTCTTATCGGGCTCGCGCGCGCTGCTCGTCGAGGAGGTCTACGACCGCGACTGGCCGACGCGGATCGTCGGCCAGTCGCTGCCGCTGCACTGCACGGCGGTCGGCAAGGCGCTGCTACTCGGCCGTAGCGCTCGCCAGATCGAGCAGCTCGTTGGCGCGGGGCCGCTGGCACCTCAGACCCGCCACTCGATCGTCCGCACCGAGCTCTTGATCGCCCAGCTCGCGGCCGCTGGGCGCAACGGCGTCGCCTACTCGAACGAGGAGTGGCGGCTCGGCATTTCGGCCGTCGCCGCCCCGGTGCCTGACACGCGGCGCAGCGGCGTCGCGATCTCGCTCGCCGGCCCGCCCGGAGAGCGACGGATCCGCAGTCTCGCCGAGCCGGTCCGACGCGCAGCGCACGCACTCGGCGTCGCACTCGATGGGAGCTAGAGCAGCGGCATGATCTGCTCGCTGACCTCGCTGACCACCTCACGCGTCAGCGGCGGCGGGGCCCAGATCGAAAGGTTTCGAAGGCCCGCGTCGCGCAGACCAGCGAGGCGCTCCGCGATCTCCTCGGCGCTGCCGGTGAGCGTCGTCATGCGGACTATCTCGTCGGTCAGGACCTTGTCCTCGCCCGGCTGCAGGTGCGATAGGTGGCCGCGATGGGTGAAGCGGTGGCGCTCTGCTGGTCCCCCGGGAAAGCTGTCGAGCACCTCGCGCTGGTAGAGCTCGAGCCGCTCCGCGACCGCAGGCGGCAGGTGCTCGGCGATTCGCGGATCGTCGGCCCAGGAGTGGAACGGCATCATCGCGTAGGCCCCGACGCGCCGAAGTACGCGCGGCGAGGTCGGTCGCTCGCCCGGCCCGAGGATGCACAGGGTGTTGGACCAGAGCGAGTACTCGTCGACGCTACGGCTCGCGGCCCGCGCGCTGGCCCGGACCGCCGCGAGTGAGTCGCTGAAGACCGCGAGCGCGTCGCCCATCACGTCCGCGTATTGCAGCGTCGTGACCCAACCGTCCCCCGCCTGCCCGACAGCCGCCAGAGCCTTCGGCCCGTCCCCGGCGAGGTAGATCGGGATGCGATGGTCAAGGTCGATGTAGTCGTCGCCCTGCGCGAACTCGATCGTCGTCGTGCGCTCGCCCTCCTGATGCTGTGTGCTCGCACCGTCGAGCAGCGAGCGACACGTCAGCGCAAAGTCGCGCATCCGCTTTGCCGGCAGGGCACGCATCCCGAACGTGTTGCGCGACGTGTAGCCGGTCCCAAGCGCCAGGAAGACGCGCCCGGGAGCGAGGCGGTTGACCGTCGCGACTCCCTGGGCGGTCGTCGCCGCAGAGCGGTTGCTCGGGACGGCGAGGAACGGGCCGAGGCGGATCGTGCTCGTCGACTGCGCGGCGAGCGCCATGCAGGCGAAGGTCTCGCCGCCGAGCAGCGGCGAGTCGACGAAGCCGGCGGTCGCGAAGCCGTGGCGCTCGGCGAACGCGACGTCCTCCCAGCAGCTGTGGTAGCCGAGTAGGCCGAGGCCGAATTCGAGCGCGGGCGCCACCAGGAGCGGGATCATGCCCGATGTATCGTCTCCCGGTGCGGGTCGTGTCGATCGGGAACTCGAGGATCGGGCTCGGCCGCCCGAAGCCGACAGCCCCGTGACCGACCGGTGCGGTCGGGTGGAGCACCACGACGGCCCCGCGGCGGTCCAGCTCCTCGAACAGCGGCTCCTGGGCGGGGTCGCCCAGGTACTGGCCATTCGCATTCGTCAGCAGCGAGACCCCGTCGGCACCGAGCGTGTCGAGCGCATACTCGAGCTCGGCCAGCGCCGCGCCGACATCGGGCAGCGGCACGCAGGCGAGCAGGCCGAAGCGGGTCGGTCGCTCGCGCACGAGCTCGGCGATCTCATCGTTGAGGGCCCGCGCGAGCCTCGCCGCCGCCGCGTCGTCACCGAAGTGGATGCCGGGGGATGAGATCGCCAGCAGCGTGGCTGCGATTCCGAGCCGATCCATCAGCCCGAGCGCGCCCTGCGGGCTCCAGTCGGGCAGGCCTGGAAGCCCGTCTGGTGCGCTGACGCCGGCCGCCTCGAGCGCCCGACTGTGGACCGGCGCGACGAAGTGACTGTGTACGTCGATCGCGCCGGGGAGCATCCTGGCGCGGTGGGACGCTTCGCGCTCATAATGGGCGGTGCCGGCGCGATCGGCGGGGCGATCGTGGACGCGCTGAGGGCCAGCGGCCACGAGGTCGCCGTGCTCGACCGCAATGGCGACTTTCCCTGTGACCTCGACGACGAGCAGGATGTCGAGCGGACCGCTGAGGCCGTGCTCGAGCGCCGCGGGCGCTGCGACGTCCTCGTGCACGTCGCCGCCGCGTTCGACCAATTCACGCGCGTTCCTCGTCTCCGAGGCTGCCGGGCGATCACCGGCCAGACGATCTGCGCCGACGGCGGGCTCGTTACGCGCTAGGCGGCGTGTAGGGCTCGCGCAGGCCCGCCCGCTCCATCAGCGGCAGCACGTCGCGAGCAAAGCTCTCGAGCCCCTCCTCCCACAGCGGGAAGAGCAGCACGCAGCCGGCGTAGCCGGCGTCAGCCAGCGCAACGAAGCGCTCGACGATCTGCTCGGGCGTCCCGACCATGCCGACGCCACCCCAGCCGGCCATGAAGCGCTCGCGCGCCCGCTCGTAGTTCTTCGGGCCGAGGACCTCGGACTCGAGTCCGAGGAAGTGCATCAGGCGGTCGGCGGCGTCGAAGTCGCCGAGCTCGCGGACGTAGTGCTGGTAGAACGCGCGGGCCTCGGCTTCGGTCTCGCGGCAGACGACGTAGGCCTGGGTCCAGACCTGGACGCTGCGGCCGTAGCTCTGCGCGAGGTCCTTGACGCGGTCGACGGCGGTCTTCGCGTTGCTTAGATCCTCGTCGTCCTGGACGTAGGCGAAGAGCACGTCGCAGTTGCGCGCGGCGAAGTCCATGCCGCGCCCCGAGCCGCCCGCGTTCATGATCGGTGGACGCGGCTGCTGGAGCGGCTTGGGCTCCGAGTAGCCACCGTTGACGGTGAAGAACTCGCCCTTGTAATCGAACTCCTCGCGCTCGCGCCACAGGCTCAGCAGGATCTCGGTCCACTCCTCGGCCATGTCGTAGCGGCGGTCGTGCTCAAGCAACTCCCGACCGAACATCTCGAGCTCGGGGCGGAACCAGCCGCCGACGATGTTGAGCCCCGAGCGACCGCCCGAGATGTGGTCGATCGTCGTCAGCTGCTTGGCGGCGACGATCGGATGCATCGTCGGCACGTGACAGGTCGAAAAGATGTAGGCCTGCTCGGTTACGGCGGCGAGGCCCGCGGCCCAGCAGAACGTGTCAAACGACGGCCCAGCGTAGTTGGTGACGCCGCCGTAGCCCTTCCAGCGGGCGACCGGAACGAACAGCTCGAGGCCCATGCGGTCTGCCGTCTGTGCGATCGCCCGCACGCGCGGCCAGTCCGGATGCAGGATTCCCTCCATCGTCGTGATCGCGCCGCCGCCGTCGAGGTTCGTTGAGAATGTACCGAGCTTCAGGCGGTTTGCGTTGCCGAGCGCGCCGCGCAGAGGTGGTTGGGGACCGCTCGTTCCAGTCACGCGCGTGATTCTCTCCGAACCGGCTAGACGATGACCGACTGGCCGCCGTCGACGACGATGTCGACGCCGTTGACGAACGCCGCGTCGTCGGAGGCGAGGAACAGCGCCACGCGCGCGACGTCGTCCGGCTCGCCGATCCGCCCGAGTGGGTGGTTGCGCGCCTGGACTGACATCGGGTGCTCTGGATCGCGCAGGAACTCATCGATCTGGAGGGTCCGTGTCGGTCCGGGGCTGACTGAGTTTGAGCGGACGCGGTGTTTGGCGCCGGACGCGGCGAGGTGGCCGGTGATCGCGACGACCCCGCCCTTGGCGGCGCCGTGAGCCGCCTGCTCGACGCTCGTGACGCCACGCTGTGCGGAAACCGAAGCGGTGTTGACGATCGCAGCGCCGCCGGCGGCGATCAGGTGCGGCCACGCAGCCGAGGTGACGGTGTAGATCAGGTCGAGCTCGTTGCGCATCGTGAAGCGCCAGTTCTCCCGCGTCATCTCCGCGAACGGACCGACCCACGGCACCGAGGCGTTGTTGTAGAGGACATCGATCCGCCCGGCCGCCTTGACGCCGTCGGCGATCCATTGCGCCGCGATCTGCGGGTCGCCAAGGTCGACGGGCGCGAACGAGTCGATCGTGCCGCCCGCCGCGCGGACCAACTCGACGGTCTCCTCAGCCCCGACGACGTTGACGTCACAGCCGACGACGTGGGCTCCTTCGGCGGCGAACAGCAGTGCAGCTGCTCGTCCCTGCCCTGAAGCGGTCCCGGTGATGAATGCGACCTTGCCGGCGAGGCGTTCCATGAGCCGCCGGCAGGCTATCAGAGAGTGTGTCGAGTTCGCCGAACCGTATACAGTTTGGCTCAGGCGTCGGTCACGTCAAACGGCGCCGAACCACCGATCACCGCGCCTCTGTCAACGCCCGCCGCGGGGTCCAGCGCCGGCCAGGCGAGCTCCTCGCCGTGGACGAACGAGCGCACGATCGCGATAAGCGCATCGGACGCTGCAGCGGTGTCGGCGCCATTGCCGCAGAGCGCCGTCGTTGTCGGATCGCTGGCGAAGGTGGCGAACATCAGCCCGACGTCGATCGAGTGCGTGGCGCCGAGCTCGGGACGTGGGCTGCGGTGATCGATGCGGTACCTGTGGACCCGTCCGCCGCCGCTCGCCCGCGCCCGACCCCAGTCGGCGGCGGGCTCGCAGACCAACGCTGCGGTCGCGATCCGTGCGAAGCGCTCACGTGGATCGCCGTGCCCGTGGTCTGCGTCGACAAGCTCGAGGGCTCGGCGCTCGTCGAGACCGGGCAGGTGCGCGACCCGAGCGAGCAGGTCTTGCTCGCTCCACTCACCCGGAGGGGCCGCGAGGTAGGCGAAGAAAGTGCCCTCGTTGGCGGTCGTGCCGAGCAGCACATCGATCCCGACACTCGCCATCGCGTTCTCCCGCGGGCCGTGCTGGAGGCTCGCGGGGTCGATCCGTGGCAGGGCGCCGCCGCGCGTCCCGCGGAACTCGTCGGTCGCGAGCAGCTGTTCGTGCAACAGGCTCAGCTCCTCTGCCGGCAGCGCCCGCAGAGGCTGCGGATCGAATTCCCGGCTGCCCGTCACCTGCGCCGAGAGCGCGAGCGCCCAGCGTTCCGTCAGCTGCGGGTCGGCGACGGCGTCCGCCATCGGCGGCGACTGTATGAGCGCGCGATGGAACAGACCCGCCGCCGCGGGCGTCGCCAGCAGGTCGATCACCGACAGCGCGCCGGCCGACTGACCGGCGAGCGTGACGGCGTCGGGGTCACCACCAAACGCGCCGATGTTCTCACGCACCCACTCAAGCGCAGCGACCTGATCGAGTAGGCCCCAGTTCGCAAACGGCGCCCCGGCATTCTCGGCTAATCCAGGGTGCGCGAGCCAGCCCGAGGATCCGAGCCTGTAGTTGAGTGTCACGACAACGGCGCCGGCGGCACTCGCGAGCCGCGCACCATCGAGCGCAGCGCAGCCGGCCCGCCCGACGATGAAGCCCCCGCCGTGGATGTAGACGAACACGGGTAGCAGCTCGGCGCCAACGCCTTCCGGCCTCCAGACGTTGACGCTCAGGCATTGCTCGGCGAGCATGGTCGGCGGGCCAAACACGTTGTCGCCGGTCGGTCGGCGCGGCTGCGGTGCAGCGGGGCCGAAGGAGTCGGCGTTCAGTGCGCTCCAGGGCTCGGGCGGTGCCGGCGGCGCGAGGCGTGTCGCCTGCGCGTAGGGAATGCCGAGAAATGCGCTACCGAGCGTTCCGCGCCGGCCACTGACAGGACCACCGCTGACCGTCACGGTGTCGGGGAGCGCCGTCATAGTTGCGCTATATGCCTATAACCGGTCATGTTACTCTCGACAATATCGTGAACTGCGCACACTTCGCCGGACGTCGGTCGTGACCGGAACATCGACTCGCCAAGGCGTCGAGCACGTTCACCGCACGATCCGCGAGGCGATCCTCGACGGGCGGTTACCGCCCGGGACGACGATGTCGCAGGTCACGCTTGCCGACGAGCTGGGCGTTTCGCGCACGCCGCTGCGCGAGGCCCTGCGGATGCTGCAGAACGAGGGCCTCGTTCATTCCGAGCTCAACCGCCGCGTGCGCGTCAGCGAGCTCTCGATCTCCGACCTCGAGCAGCTGTACGCAATCCGCCTGCCGCTCGAGGCGGCCGCATTGCGTCTGTCGCTGCCCGGCATGACACCGGAGCACCTCGCACACCTCGAGGGACACATGGCCGAGATGGCGCACTTCGCCGACGAGCAGGACTACACGCGTTGGTACATCCCCCACCGCGCCTTCCACAAAGCGCTGACCGCCGGCGCCGGGCAGCGCGTTCGCGATCTGCTGGCAGAGCTCTTCGACCACGCGGAGCGCTACCGACGCTTCCACGTGGGTCGCTCGTTCTCCGACCGCACGCAGGCCGAGCACCGCGCGATCCTCGACGCGGTCAAGGCAGGTCAGGCGAAGCCTGCGGCGGCGCGCCTGACCGAGCATTTGGCGCGCTCGGCGCTCACGGTGATCGAGATTCTCGGGCCCGACTACGAGACCGTCGCGCTCGACCAGGCGCTCGCCGACATCTCTGCAGCGCTTGGGGCGCCGCTCCAGGTCACGCGCTAGCGCGTGACCCCGTCCCCGTAGCCGGCTCGCCGTAGCGCTCAGACCAAGAGATGATCGGGTTACGCAGGACACCGATCTTCTCGATTTCGGCCTCGACGACGTCGCCGGGCCGCAGGTAGAGCGACTCGGCGTCCTCGCTGAAACCGGCGACGCCGGCAACGGTTCCGGTCGAGATGATGTCGCCCGCGCTGTAGCCCATCGGCGAGTAATGACTGATGATCTCCGCAACCGTCACCGACATCTTGCTCGTGTGCGAGACCTGCCGCGCCTCACCATTGACACGCAGCTCCATCGAGAGGTTTTGCGGGTCGCCGAGCTCGTCGGGGGTGACGATCCACGGCCCGATCGGACAGAACGTGTCGATTCCCTTGCAGAGACTGAAGACCCCTGACTTCATCTCCTGACGCTGGATGTCGCGCGCCGTGATGTCGTTGAAGATCAGGTAGCCGGCGATGTACTCCTCGGCCTCCTCCGGCGAGAAGAACTTGCCGGCCTTGCCGATCACCGCGGCCAGCTCGAGCTCGTAGTCCATCTCCTTGGTCAGCGCATCGGGATAGACGACCGCCTCGTCGGGTCCGATGATCGCATCGACGTTCTGGAAGAAGACGATCCACGGCAGCACCGGATGCGACCAGTTGACGCGCTCCGACTCCTCATGGTGCTCGCGGAAGTTGCCCGCCGTGTGGAAGAACTTACGCGGCACCAGCGGCGCGCGAAGCGTCACGTCAGCTAGGGCGAGCTCGCGACCACTCGGCGCGACCTCGCCGCCACGCTCAAAATACGTGCGCATATCGGGAACGTCGAGCTCCACGACAGCGTCGCCGTCGATTCGACCAACCCGACCGTCATCGAAGGTGATGAGCTTCATTGCTAAGCGGCCTCTCTAGTTGTCGCGGAAAGTTGTCTGGAGCTCGCCGATCCCGGCGATCCGGCTGACGAGCTCGTCGCCCGCTCTGAGGTACACCGGCGGATCGCGGCGCGAGCCGACGCCCGACGGGGTGCCAGTGAACAAGAGGTCGCCCGGCAGCAGCGGACAGATCGCGGAGATGTAGGCGATCAGCTCGGCGACCGAGAAGATCATCGCCTCGGTGCTCTCGCGCTGCATCGTCTCGCCGTTGAGGATGCACTCGAGCTCGAGCTCGCCTGTTATGCCGGGCTCGTCGGTGGTCACGACCCACGGCCCGATCGGACCGAAGCCGACGAAGGACTTGCCGAGGCTGAACTGCGGCGCCGGACCCTTGCGCTGCACGTCGCGCGCCGACAGGTCCTGACCCACCGTCACGCCGGCGACGTGATTCCAGGCCTGCGACTCGGTGACGTGGGCGGCGGTGCGGCCAATCACGCAGGCGAGCTCGACCTCGTAGTCGACGAACTGCGTCGGCAGCGCCACGTCAGCGACCGGCCCGGTGAGGCAGGTCGGGAACTTGGTGAAGATCAACGGGACCTCGGGCTTCTTGAAGCCGCCCTCGGCGGCGTGCTCGGGGTAGTTGAGGGCGACGGCGAAGACCTGGCGCGGCCTTGGAACGGGGGCGTCGAGATCGCCTGCGGCGATCTCGAGCCCCTCGAGTGGGGGTGCGCTCGATGCCCACGCGGTGAATTCGTCCCAGGTGTCGTAGACCCCCTGGGGGTCGGGGCCAAACTTGCCTTCGCTTGCCTCTGCGACATCGACGAACCCGCCGCCGCCGGAGGCGGCCATGAAAAGCCGGCCGTTGTGGTTGGCGAGCCGCAAGCTCAGGCCCCCAGCATCGAGTAGCCGCCGTCGCAGATCATGTAGCTGCCGGTGATGTGACCGGCCTCGTCGCTCAGCAGGTAGAGCGCCGAGCCCGCGAGCTCCTCAGGCGGCGGAATCTGCCCGGCCGGCGTTGCCTTGACGAGCTCCTCGCCGCGACCGGCCTTCCAGTCGGGTCGGTTGAGGACCGCCTCCGTGCGCATGAAGCCGGGCGCGAATGTGTTGACGCGGACCGTCGGGGCAAGCGCCTTTGCGTAGGACTTGGTGATGCCGAGCACGCCATACTTTCCGGCCGCGTACTGCGGTGCCCGCGGGCTTCCGCGGACGATCACGGTCGAGCCGATGTTGACGATCGCGCCGCGCTCCTGGGTGTCGAGCATCCGCTGCCCGAACTCGTGGACCATCAGCATCGTGCCCTTGATGTCGACAGCGAGCACATGGTCGATCGACTCCTCGGTCACCTCGCGCCAGGAGTTCTGGCCTGAGGCCATGTCGCCGACGTTGTTGACGAGGCCGTCGAGCGAGCCGAGTTCGCCGTAGACGGTGTCCGCCATCGCCCGGATCGCGTCCCAGGAGATGATGTCGCCCTGGACGAGCAGCGCCTGAGCGCCGGCGGCGCGCACCCGCTCCGCCGTCTCTTCAGCGCCCTTCTTCGAGCTGCGGTAATGCACGATGACGTTCGCTGCGCCGTCCTGTGCGGCGCGTTCGGCGAGCGTCTGACCGAAGCCCGTGCCGGCCCCGGTCACCATGATGTTCTTGCCTTCGAAGCGACCGGCCACTGCCACCTAAACCACCGTCCTTCCGCCGTCGATGTAAAGGACCTGGCCGGTGATGAAGCTTGAGTGCTGGGAGGCGAGGAAGAGGACCGGCCCGACAACCTCCTCGAGCTCGCCGAAGCGCCGCGCCGGAATCAACCCGATCAGTTGCTTCTCGTAGTCGGGGTGCTCGGCGAGGTAGCGCTCGGTGAGCGCCGTACGCATGTAGCCCGGGGCGACGGCGTTCGCGGTGACGCCGTGGGGCGCGTTCTCGTTTGCGATCACGCGCATCAGCTGGTTGATCGCCGCCTTCGTCGCTGCGTAGGGGCCATGGTCGCGATGCCCGCTGCGACCGGCGACCGACGAGAAGAAGATCAGGCGGCCGAAGCCCTGCTCGCGCATCGGTGGGAGCGCGGCCTGGGCGCTGGCGAAGGCGCTCGTCAGGTTGATCGCGATGATCTCGTCCCACTCGGCGGCTGTGTAGTCATCGATCGGCTTGCGGTTGTTGATGCCGACGCAATGGACGAACACGTCGATCGCGCCGATCGCCTCGCGGGCCTGCGCGAGCGCCGTGTGGGCAGCTTTCTGCTCGCGCAGATCGGCCTCGATCGTCGCCGCCCCGGTCGCGGCTGCGAGCTCGTCGAGCGGTGAACCGCTGCGATCGATTGCAGCGACGCGCGCGCCAACGCCCACAAAACCCTCGACGAGCGCGCGGCCGATCGTGCCCGCACCGCCCGCCACAACAACCTTGCGGCCTTCGAGGCCGAGCCAGTCAGTCATCGACACGCTTGGAACGGCTCGTGAAGACGTTCAGCGTCTCGGCGCCGCTCGCGCCGACGTTGGCGGAATGCGGCGTGCCGCCGGGGAGCGCGGCCAGCTCCCCCTCGTGCAGCGTCACCAGCGCGCCGTCGACGACGAAATCGATCTCGCCGCGCAGCACTGTCGTGATCTGGTCCTCCGGATGCTGGTGCTCCTCCCAGCTCGAGCCGGGCGCGTAGCGGTAGAAGGTGGCTGTCAGCTGGGGCGTGTCGATCGTCGCACCGAAGATGCCGGGGCGCACCTCGGCAAACTCCTGCGTATCCCACTGGATGACCCGCGCCTCCTGCATCGCGGGCGCAAGTGTATACAACTGCCATTTCTGCGTCAATTCCGCGTTTAGCGCCGCGGCCCCGGTGATAAATCGCCAGCTGATGCGCACGCCATCTCGAGGCTCGGTCACGCCGGCCTGGCGGAGCGCGACCTCGGGCGATCGGTCAGCCGATCAGATGGAGTGTCCGATCAGCTGATCAGGTCGACGGCGCTGGCGGTCCAGCCGAGCCGCGCATCGCCGGCCGCGAGGTCGCGCTCGATCGCAGTGCAGGCCTCGAGTAGCGGCGCCACCAGCGGCGGCTCGCCCTCGACCACGTCGCTGCCGACACCATGGGTGACGAGCGCCAGAGCCGCGACAACGCCGCGGTTGCGATCACGGACCGGCGCCGCGAGGGCGCGCAGGCCCGCCTCGAGTTCCTGGTCGACAAGCGACCAACCCTGCACACGGACGCGCTCGAGCTCGGCCTCGAGGCCGGCGCGCGTCGCGATCGTCCTGGCGGTCAGGGGCTCGAGTTCGATCCGGTTGAGTACGTCGTCGAGCCGTTCCTGCGACAGGCTCCCAAGCAGCACCCGTCCACTGGCCGAGGCCCAAGCCGGCAGGCGCTGGCCGAGGACGATCGTGCCTGTGATGATTCGCCGGGCGGGGACGCGGGCGACGCCGACGGTGCAATCGTCGTCGCGGACCGAGAGGACCGCCGACTCGCGGACGCGCTCGACGAGCCCCTTGATGTGGGGCAGCGCGATCTCGGGCAGCGTCAGACTCGACAGGTAGGCCGATCCGAGCTCGAGTACGCGCGGAGTGAGTGCGAAGCGGCCGCCCGACTGGCGGACGTAGCCGAGGTGCTCGAGCGTCAGCACGAAGCGGCGCGCGGCAGCGCGTGACAGTCCCGCGCGGCGCGCCACCTCGCTCAGCGACAGCGGCTCGGGCGCGTCGAGAACGCCGATCACCGCGAGGCCGCGCTCGAGCGACTGGACATAGTAGTTCGCGGGGGCGACTGCCTCGTCCATCGCGCTCACGAAAGCTCCGACGGCGGGTCGACGACGCCGGCATCGCGCAGCGTCTCGTCGGCGATCGCAAAGGCGCGGTTTGCGACCGGGACGCCGGCGTAGACAGCGGTATGGAGGAAGACCTCGGCGATCTCGGCCGGCTCGAGCCCGTTGCGCAGTGCCGCGCGAACGTGCATCGCGATCTCGTGCTCGCGGCCGAGGGCGCAGAGGACGGCCAGCGTGATCAGGCTGCGGCTGCGGCGGTCGAGCTCGTCGCGCGCCCAGATCGTGCCCCAGGCGTAGCGCGTGATGAAGTCCTGGAAGGGCTCCGTGAATTCGGTCGTGCGGGCGATGGCTGCGTCGACGTGCGCGTCGCCGAGAACTGCGCGACGCACCTCCATGCCGCCGTCGTAGATGGGGTCAGACATGCGCACCAGCCGCAAGGTGCTCGGTGATCAGTGGGTTCACGTCCCGCTCCTCCTCGATTGTCACGATGTGCGCACCGTGGGGCAGTAGCTCGAACCGCGCTCCGGGGATCGCCGCGGCGATCGCGCGGCCATGCTCGGGCGGCAGTGAGAGGTCGCCGGCGGCCGAGATCACGAGCGTCGGAGCGCTGATCCGGGCGAGCCCGTCGCGCAGGTCGAGCCGCTCGAGAACGCCGCAACAGCCGGCGTAGCCCTCAGCGGGCGAGCTCAACAGCATCTCCCTGGCGGCGGCCACGCGCTCGGGCGAGCGAGCGGCGAACTCCGGCGTGAACCAGCGTCCGACGACGGCATCGGCGATCGTCTGGGTGCCGCCGGCGGCGAGGACCGTCTCCGCGCGAGCTGCCCACTGCCCCGAGGGCTCGGGGTGGGCCGAGGTGCAGATCACGATCAAGCGCTCGATCCGCTCCGGAGCGTTGATCGCGAGCCACAGGCCAAGCATGCCGCCAAGCGAGATACCGCAGCAAGACGCGCGCTCGAGCGCGAGCGTGTCGAGCAATGCGAGGACATCACCGCCGAGCTCTTCGATCGAATATGGCGGCGGAGGAACTGGCGAGTCGCCGTGCCCGCGGTGGTCGAAGCTGATCACGCGATGATTGGCGGCGAGCAGCCGGCGCTGCGGCTCCCACATCGCGCGGGTCGTGCCGAGCGACGAGGCGAGCAGCACCGTCGGCGCGCCGGGCGGACCCTCGACCTCGAAGCTGAGTGCCACCGAGCTCATCGTCGATGGGCCTCGAGTGCTCGCTCGATCAGCATTCCGGCACCGGCGAGGTGCTCCAGCGGCACGGCGGCCTCCTCGACGCCGTCGGCGGCAAGCCGCGCGAGGTTCTCGAGCATGCGCGCCGGCACGACCTCGAGGTTCTCGAGCAGCTCACGCGTCCACGCTGCCGCGGAGCCCGTCAGCGTCAGCAGCTCGCCCAGCGTTCCCCACTCGCCCTGCCAGGTGCCGGCCGCACGCTCGTGCTCCTGGACCATCGCCGAAAGCAACGTCGCGACGAGCCCGGGAATGCGCGTAGTGCAGGCGATGACCGAGATCGCGGCAACCGGGTTTCGCTTGTGAGCCATCGCCGAGGAGCCGCCGCGTCCCGCGCCGCCGCCTTCGCGCAGCTCGCCGACCTCGCTCTGGCTGAGCAGCGTCACATCGCGCGCGATCTTCGCGAGGACGCCTGCGAGCGCGCCAAGTGCGCCAGCGAGCTCGGCGACGCGAACGCGCATCGCCTGCCACGGGAGCGTCGGCTCAGCCAGGCCGAGCTCCGCTGCGACGCGGGCCGCGATCTCCGGCGGCCGGCTGCCCACCGCCCCGCCCATCTGCACGGCGAGCCGCGTGTCGCCGACGTCGGCGAGCCGAGCGAGCGTCTCGTCGATCCCGACCAGCCAGCCCGCGGCGCGCAACCCGAAGCTCGTCGGGAGCGCCTGCTGCAGCAACGTCCGCCCGGCCATCGGCGTCTTGGCGTGCGCACGTGCGAACACAGCCGCCGCATCGGCGCCGGCGCGCGCGTCGTCGAGTAGCGGTCCGAGGCAGCGCTTGGCAATCAGCATCGCCGCCGTATCAAGGATGTCCTGACTTGTCGCACCCCAGTGCACGTAGCGTGCGTGCTCGCCGCCGACCAGCTCGCGCAGCGCGTCGACAAGCGGCACGACCGGCGTTGCGCTGTCTGCCGCCTTGGCCCCGATCTCGGCGATGTCGAAGGCGTCGCTCTCGCAGGCCGACGCGATCGTCGTCGCGGCGCCCGCTGGGATCTGTCCCTCGAGTGCGCAGGCCCGCGCAAGTGCCGCCTCGACGTCGAGCATCGCCTGCAGCCAGGCGTCATCGCTCGCGTGGAGCGCTACCTCGCCGCGCCCGTAGAGCGCGCCGAACAAACGCTCAGACCGCGAAGAAAACGGTTTCGCCGGGCCCTTGGAGACGAATATCGAATCTGTAGCCATTGTCGGTCGACTTAGCGATCAGCGTCTCGCGACGCTCTGCGGGGACGCTCGCCAGGATCGGATCGGCTGCATTCGCCGCCGTCTCGTCGGCGAAGTAGATCCGCGTCACGACGTGCTTGAGCATGCCTCGCGCGAATATGTTCGCGTCGAGGTGCGGCGCGAGCACGACACCACTGGGGAGCTTGACGGGAGCCGGTTTCAGCGTGACGAACTCATAGCTGCCGTCGCCATCCTCGTGCGCACAGCGCGCGAAGCCGCGAAAGCCGGGCACCTTCGACGGTCCGGCGTAGTCCCACAGATCGGCGTAGTTCCCGTCGCCGTCGGCGCCCCATGCCTCGAGCAGGTAATCGGGCACCTCGTCGCCCGCCCCGTCGTAGAAGGTGCCGCTGATCGTGATCGCACCGGCGGTATCCGCTGGCACCGCGAATGGTCCATCGGGCCACGGCAGCCCGATCGCGAAATAAGGCCCGACCGTCTGTGATGGCGTCGTTGCGTAGATCACAGCGACTCCTCGAACGGCGTCGCACCGGGGCCACGCAGATAGATGTCCCAGTTGTAGGCGAGCGCCCATTCCGGTTCGCTTTCGTGCAGCACGAGGCGCGAGATCATGCGCTCGCGCGCAGCGTCGTCGTGCACCGAGTTGAAGATCGGATCGTGGGGGAACAGCGGGTCGGCGGGGAAGTACATCTGGGTCACGAGCCGCTGCGCGAAGGCGCGGCCGAGCAGCGAGAAGTGGACGTGTGCGGGGCGCCACGCGTTGTAGTGGTTGCCCCAGGGGTAGGGCCCGGGCTTGATCGTCGTGAAGCGGTAGCGACCTTCGTCATCGGTCACGCAGCGCCCGGCGCCGGAGAAGTTCGGGTCAAGCGGCGCCGGCCAACGATCCCAGCGGTGCAAGTAACGACCGGCCGCATTTGCCTGCCAGACCTCAACGAGCGTGTGGCGAAGTGGTTTGCCCTCTGTGTCGTAGACACGTCCGCTGACCGTGATCCGCTCGCCGAGCGGCTCCCCGGCATGCTGGCGCGTGAGGTCGTTGTCGAGCTCGCCGGTGACGCGCACCGAGAGCTGCGGGCCCGTGATCTCGGTCACATTCTGGGGCAAGTAGATCAGTGGCTGCTTGGGGTGGCGCAGCGCGCTCGACTTGTACTGCGGCGAGTCGAGCGGCGGGTGGGCGTCCGCCGATTCGCGGTAGTAACAGGGCGGTGTGTCGAGGACCGGGTCGTATATGTCGTGTTCAGTTGTCCGTGGATCGGTCATCGCTTCATCTCGACTTTCGGTCATCGACGGAGTTTCACCCTTCCAAGATCACGGCGAGGCCTTGACCGACGCCGATACAAAGTGCTGCAAGCCCGTACCCCCCACCGGCGGCGCGCAGCTCGACTGCCAGTCGCCCAAGGATTCGCGTCCCCGACGCGCCTAGCGGGTGCCCGATAGCGATCGCGCCGCCACGGATGTTCACCTTATCGGGGTCGAGCTCAGGCCAGCCGGCGAGGCAGGCCAGCGACTGTGAGGCAAATGCCTCGTTCAGCTCGACGAACTTGATGTCAGGCCAGGTCAGACCGGCCTTGGCGAGCGCCTTGTTCGCGGCCTCCACCGGGGCGATCCCGAAGACATCGGGATCGACGCCGTGCGCGGCTGATGCCACTACGCGCGCGAGTGGCTCGCGGCCGAGCGCGCGACCAGCCGCCTCGCTGCCCATCAAGAGCATGCTCGCTCCGTCGTTGAGCGGCGAGGAGTTGCCCGCGGTCACGCTGCCGTCGGCGGAGAACGCGGGCTTCAGGCCGGCGAGCTTCTCCACCGAGGTGTCGGCGCGAATCGACTCGTCGCGGGCCAGCTCGATGCCCGGCAGCGGCGCAACCTCGGTCAGCACGCCCTCGTCCCAAGCGCGCGCAGCCAGCTGGTGGCTGCGCAGCGCGAACGCGTCCTGGGCCTCACGCGAGATCTTGTAGATCCCAGCCAGCTTCTCGGCGCTCTGTCCGAGCGAGATCGTCCATCCCTCAGGCATCTTCGGGTTGACCATCCGCCAACCGAGGGTCGAGGAGTGGAGCGTCGCGTTGCCCGCCGGGTACGCGCGCTCGGGTTTCAGCAGCACCCACGGTGCGCGACTCATCGACTCGATGCCGCCGGCGACGATCAGCTCCGCGTCGCCGCAGACGATCGCGCGGTTCGCCTGGATCGCTGCCTCGAGGCTCGATCCGCAGAGGCGGTTGACGGTGACGCCGGTGACCGATGTCGGCAGACCAGCGAGCAACACCGCCATCCGTGCGACGTCGCGGTTGTCCTCACCGGACGCGTTCGCGGCGCCGAGAATCACGTCATCGATCTGTGCCGGATCGAGTGAGGGCACGCGCTCGAGCAGGGCCTTCAGCGCATCGCTCGCGAGGTCGTCGGGGCGGACGCCGGCGAGTGCCCCGCCGAGCCGGCCGAACGGCGTCCGCACGGCTTCGTAGACGAACGCGGAGCTCATCGCGCCAGCAGCTCCCGCAACGCCTCGAGCTCATCCTCGCTCGGCGGTTCGATCACGGCGACCTCGTTGGCAACCCGCAGCTCCCAGCCCGTCTGCTCTGCAACGTCCTCGACCGAGACCCCAGCCATCGTCGCCGTCAGTGTCAGCTCGCAGGTGCGGAGATCAGGCTCGAGCACGCCGAGGTCTGTAATCAGGGCGCTCGGACCCTTGCCGCGGAACCCGAGCCGCTCGCGCGCTCCCGGTCCGTCACCGTGGCCGACGGTCGTGACGAAGTCGAGCCGCTCGACGAGCGTGCGCTTGTTGTGCGGCGCGATCACGACCACCTCGCCGCAGCCGACGGCGATCTCGGGCGCGCCGCCGGCGCCGGGTAGGCGCGTCTTCGGATTGTCGTAGTCGCCGATCACCGTCGAGTTGAGATTGGCGAAGCGGTCGACCTGCGCGGCACCGAGGAATGCGACGTCGACGCGTCCGGTGCCGATCCAGTAATTGAACATCTCGGGCACCGAGACGACGAAGTCGGCTGTCTGGGCGAGCTCGCCATCGCCGATCGAGAGCGGGATGTGAAATGGCTTTGCCCCGATCGTGCCCGACTCGTAGACGAGCACGAGATCGGGGTTGTGGACCATCCGCGCGAGGATCGCCGCCGTGCTCGGGCGACCGACGCCGATGAAGACGCTGCGCGCCTGCTCGAGACGCCGCGCAGCGACGACAGTCTGCGTCTCCTCGGCGGTTGCGGTTGCGGTGGCGCTCATCGAGCCACCGCGACGGCGCGAACGTGCTGGTCGATCCAGGCCGTGAACGTGTCGCGCTCTCGGCTGATCACATCCCACTCCTTGTAGAAGTCGTTGTCGCGCTCGGTGACGTCGAGGCTGTAGGACGGCTGCGAGCCGCCGGGGGCCAGCACGACGGCGTCGATCACCCAGCCCGGGATGACGATCGCCCCGGCGCGCGGCGCGAGCTGATCGACGATTCGCTCGACCGTGACGAGCGAGCGCTTGGCGGCGAGCACTGCCTCCTTCTGGACGCCGGGGATACCCCACAGCTGCACGTTGCCGGCGCGGTCCGCCTCCTGAGCGTGGATCACCGCGACGTCGGGGCGCAGGGCGGGCACCGCGGCGAGCTCCTCGCCGGTGAAGGGGCACTTGATGAAGGCAACGCGCGTGTGCTTTTGCAGGTCGTTGCCGCGGTACCCGCGCAACACACCGAACGGAAGGTCGGCGGCGCCCGCCGCGTAGCGGTTCGCCATCCCGGCGTGACTGTGCTCTTCGAGCTCGATCGCACGCGGCCAGCCGTGCTCGACCGCATCGCGGAAGCGATGCAGCGACCCTACGCCGGGGTTGCCGCCGTAGGAGAAGACAAGCTTGCGTGCGGCGCCGACGCCGACCATCTGGTCGTAGAGAATGTCCGGCGTCATCCGGATCAGCTCGAGCTCGGCGCGGCGCTGACGGATCAGCTCGTGACCCGCGGCGAAGGGGATCAGGTGCGTGAAGCCCTCGAGCGCCACGGAGTCGCCGTCGTGGACGAGCTCTGCAATTGCCTCTGGGAGGTTGAGGATCTGGGCCATTGCGGGAGCCGCGTTGCTGTGCGCTATGAGAACACAGGGACGCGCTGCGCACATCGTACGCAGTCGCGGTTGCCTGCGCAACAAACGCAGCCAGTCGCGGTTACGCCTTTGGAGCAGGCCCTCCAGGGTAGCCGCGCGTGCTCGTGTGGACGTCAACGAGCACCGCAGAGCCATCCCGGGCTTCGGCGACCGCCGCAGCCAAAGTACTTTCGAGCGTGGCGGTGTCGCTAATCGGGCCGTGACCGATGACCAGGTCGGTGCCATAGGCCTGGCGCAGTGTGCCTCCGAGATCGACCCAGTCCAGCGCGAGCACGAGGTCTGCTTCGCGCGCGAGCGCCGCCCCGCTCGGCGTCAGGAACGTGCCGGGCACGGCGCTGTTCAGCGGATGCGCCGAGGGGAATGCCGCGCCGACCTTGAGGTCCGTGAGCACTCGTGCGCCGAGTCGCTCGGCGACGCGCACGCGCGCGCCCCAGGACTCCCTGGTCGCGCCCCGCGCGACCGGCGAGGAGGAGCGGCTTCGTCGCGCTGGCGAACTCGGCGAGCAGCGCCTCGAGCTGCTCGGCGCTCGCCCCGGGCGGCTTTGGCGCGGCGTAGCGCGCGAGGTCCGGGAAGCGGACCTCGCCATCCAGGGGCGCTTCCTGCACGGCCGCATCGAGGCACACGTAGACCGGCGCGGAGGGGTAGCTGCGAGTGATCAGGTCTGCTCGGACAAGCGACTCGACGCCGGCGGGCGCCGATGCCGGCTGGTCATCCCACTTGAGGAAGCTGCGGACGAGAGCGCCCTGGTCGGCTGAGGTGTGAATCCAGTCGATCCAGGGCCGTCGCAGCGCGGCGTCGACGGGCCCGGTGGCGCCGAGCATGAGCATCGGCACGCGGTCGCAGTAGGCGTTGTAGAGCGCCATCGTCGCGTGCATCAGCCCGACATTGCTGTGCAGCGCGACGGCGAGCGGGCTGGCCCGTGACCTTCGCGTAGCCGTGCGCGAGCGCGACGGCATGCTCCTCGTGCAGGCAGAGGATCATCTGCGGCCCACGGTTGCCGCCGTAGTTGACGAGGCTATCGTGCAGTCCGCGGTAGCTGGCGCCCGGGTTCAGCGCGATGTAAGGGAGGTCGAGGCGGGCCAGCACCTCGGCAAATGCGTCGCTCCCCCAGGCGAGTGCCGCCCCGGGACCGGTGGTGCTTGCGGGCAGTTCGACCGAATCGGCGCTGTGCTGCGCGGTACCCGACGCCGGCCGCCCGGCGCAGACCGGCTGTTCTGGGGTCGGAGGACCGCTCATCTAGACGTGATATTGATTATGGCCGATGAGGGAGTCGCACGGACGCTGCGCTGTCGTGACCGGCGGTGCAGCGGGGATCGGTCAGGCCTACGCCGCTCGGCTCGCCGTCGATGGTCACCGTATCGTGGTCGCCGACATTGTCGACGCGAGCGAGACCTGCGCGCTGATACACGAGGCCGGCGGCGAAGCGCTCGCCGTCAATTGCGACGTTTCGTCCGGCGAGAGCGTCGCGGATCTACGGGCCGCCGCCGAGGCTGCGTTCGGTCGCTGCGACATACTCGTCTCGAACGCCGGCATCTACCCCTACGCGATGCTCGAGGACACGAGTTGGGAGCAGTGGCGGGCAATCATGTCGGTCAACCTCGATGCGTTGTTCCACCTCTCCAAGGCGTTCCTACCGGGCATGCGCGATGCCGGCTGGGGACGGATCATCGCGATGGCATCGAACACTTTTCACTCCGGGCTCGCGGGCCTGACGCCCTATGTCGCGAGCAAGGGCGGTGTGATCGGCTTCGTTCGCTCACTCGCCGACGAGGTCGGCGAGGACGGCATAACGATCAACGCAATCGCACCAAGCCTGACGCGGACGCCGGGCACGACCGGCGGGCCGCAGGAGCAGTGGTTCGAGCACGTCAGCGAGATTCAGGCGATCAAGCGGACGCAGACCCCGGACGACCTCGTCGGGGCGCTGGCCTTCCTCGCATCCGATGAGGCCGGCTTCATCACCGGGCAGACCCTCGTCGTCGACGGAGGCAGCGTCCGTGGCTGAGCTCGTTGGCGCCTTTGGCGTCCCTCACAACCCGCATTTTCCGAGCCTCGTAAGCGACGGCGCCCCGCTCGCCGACGAGATCTCGGCGATGTATGGAAAGGTCGCCGAGGCGCTCGCCGCCTGCGAGCCCGACGCCCTGATCTACATCACCTCGGACCACTACAACCTGTTCTTCGAGACGCTGCCGGTGTTCATGGTTGGCATCGCCGACGCAGCCGTCGGCGCAAGCGATTACCCGACGATTCCCGAGCGGCAGGTCTCGATCGACAGCGAGCTCGCCCGCCACATCCAGCGCTACCTGATGGCGCACGACTTCGACGTCGGCGCGCTGCAGGAGCTCGAGCTCGACCACACAGTGATCGCACCGCTCTGGTTCATCGCTCCCGACTGGGATCTGCCGATCGTTCCCTTCTTCATCAACGGCTTCCTGCGCCCGCTGCCAAGCGCGCGCCGCTGCTACGCGCTCGGGCGGGCGTTGCGGGGCGCAGTCGACGCCTATCCAGCAGGCCGCGTCGCGGTCGTTGCGAGCGGCAGCTTCTCGGTCGAGATCGGCGGTCCGAGAATCCTCGCTGACGCCCACGTCGGCGTGCCGGCGCCGGACTGGACCGAGCGCGTGCTCGAGCTGCTGCGCAGCGCCGATCTCGCGACGCTCGTTGCCGAGTCGACCGACGAGCAGATGGCCGAGGCCGGCAACGCAGGCGGCGAGATCCTCGACTGGATCACAATGCTCGCGATGTTCGACCCGGCACCGCCCGCGACGCTCGATGTGCAGCCGTGGTTCGGCCACGCCTACGCGACCTGGCCGGCACCGTGAGCGTCTACGCGGTCAACAAGCTGTGCCGGCGCGTCGTCCACGAGCCGGCGCTACGCGAGCAGCTGACAAACGATCCGGAGGCGACCCTGCGCTCACTCGAACCGCCGCTGAGCGAGGAGGAGATCGATTTGCTGCTCGTCGGCGACGTTGGCGCGCTGGCCAAGCACGGCACCAATCACTTCCTGCTGCACCAGCTCGCCCGCTGGCAACTGCTCGGTCTCGATCTGCCAACGCACGGTGAGCGCATCCGCGCCGCCTTTCCCGCCGAAGTATTGAGGAGCCCATGACCTACGCTAGGTTTTTCGTATGACCCGCCTTGGGAGCAGCGACATCGAGGTCTTTCCACTCTGTCTCGGCGGCAACGTCTTCGGCTGGACCGCCGATCAGGCGGCGTCGTTCGCCGTACTCGACGGCTACACCACGGCCGGCGGGAACTTCATCGACACCGCCGACAGCTATTCGCACTTCGTTCCAGGCAACAAAGGCGGCGAGTCCGAGACGATCATCGGCAGCTGGATCAATGCGCGCGACAACCGGGACCAGGTCGTGATCGCGACAAAGGTCGCGAAGTGGCCCGAGCACCCCGGCCTCTCGCCCGCGAACATCGCGACATCGATCGATGGCTCGCTCGAGCGTCTGCGGACCGACCACGTCGATCTCTATTACGCGCACGAAGACGACGCCAACGTCCCGACCGAAGACTGGTACGGCGCGTTGGACGCGCTGGTCAAGGACGGCAAGGTGCGCGCGCTCGGCCTTTCGAACTTCAGCGACGAACGGATCCAGGAGGTCGTTGCGATCGGTGTGCGAGAGGGTTTCGCACCGATCGTCGCGCTCCAACCGCACTACAGCCTCGTTGAGCGCGACGAGGGCGACCTGCTTGCGCTCTGCGACCGGCTCGGGCTGGCCTGCATCCCGTACTGGGCGCTGGCGCGCGGTTTCTTGACTGGTAAGTATCGCCCGGGAGGCGCCAAAATCGATAGCCCGCGGGCTGGCCAGGCAGCCGCCTATCTCGACAACCCCAACGCCGAAGGCCTACTCGCGGCGCTGGACGAGACCGCGGCGGCGCACGGCGCCCCGATTGCCTCGGTGGCGATCGCCTGGCTGCGTGAGCAGCCGGCTGTCGTCGCGCCGGTCGCCAGCGCCCGCAACGGCGACCAGCTCGCCGACATCCTGCCGGGCGCCACGCTCGAGCTGAGCGACGATGAGCTCAGCAGACTCACCGACGCCTGGGCCTAGATGGACTCGCGCAGGGCGAATGTCCGTCTGACCCTGGCGATCAACGACTACGACCACGTCCGCGACCTCGTCAGCGGCGACGTCGCAGTTCAGGGGATCGACCTGACCTGCCTCGAGTTTCCGGTCGAGGAGATCTTCTTCCGCTTTGCGCGCCATCGCGAGTGGGACATCTCGGAATTCTCGCTCGCGAAGTACTGCTCCCTGCGCGCAGCCGGCGACGAGACGATCGTTGCGATACCGGTGTTTCCATCGCGATCGTTTCGCCACTCGGCGATCTTCGTCGCCGCCGGCGGACCCGTTGACGACCCTGCTGCGCTCGCCGGAGGACGCATCGGCGTACCCGAGTGGACCCAGACAGCAACTGTCTACGCACGTGGCCTGCTCGAGCACGAATACGGGGTAAGCCCGCGAGATGTCAGCTGGTTCCAGGCCGGAACGAACGAGCCGGGACGCATCGAGGGAATCGCGCTGGCGCCGCCGCCGGGCATCTCGCTGACGGCGGTTCCGGACAGGACGCTCAACGACATGCTGATCGCCGGCGAGCTCGACGCCGTCATCGCGGCGCATCCACCCCGTGCCTTCAGCGACGGCACGATCGTGCGACTGTTCAGCGACTATCGCGCCGTCGAGGAGCAGTACTACGCCGCGACCGGGATCTTCCCGATCATGCACACGGTCGCGCTGCGCAGCGAGCTGCTGGTGGAAAACCCGTGGATCGCGGGCAACCTCTACAGCGCTTTCGTCGAGGCGAAACGACGCGGTCTCGAACGCGCGCTCGACTCGAACGCGCCGCGCTATCCGGTCCCCTGGAGCTTTGCCAACGCAGGCCGGGCGGTCGATATCTTCGGCGAGGACTTCTGGCCCTATGGCCTCGAGCCTAACCGCGCGACGCTGCAGGGCTTCCTGGACTACGCCTTCGAGCAGGGTGTCGTCTCGCGCGCGCTGTCGTGCGAAGAGCTGTTCGTGCCGGCAGTGCTCGAGGCGTTCCGGATCTGAATCCCTGGACGCGCCGGTCGCTGCCCGGAGCCACTAGGCACACGTACGCGGCCGTGTGTTTTCCTTGCGAGCACTGCTCGCTCGTCTCGGAAAGCGCGGGCGCAGTGCGCCGGCTGGCCACGGGGTCGCGCTCAGTCGAGCGGTGGCAGCGGCGCGTGTGCCGAAATCGCGGCGTCCAGGCGCGGGCCGCTGCCAGCGGCGATCGCCGCGACAAGCTCGCTGTGCACGGCGACATTCGCAGCGCCATCGAACTCGTGGTACACGGCGTGGTCGAGCTCTGACTCGAGGTGGTCGAGCAGCGCCAAATAGATCGTCCGCAGCGGCACGTTCGGCGTCAGCGACGCAAGCCTGCGGTGGAACTCCCAGTTGAGCGTGAAGTAGCCTGTCGGGTCGTCCTCGTGGCGGCCCATCCGCTCAACGATCTCCTCCAGCGAGCGAACGTCCTGGGGGCGGCGGTTATGGGCCGCATCGCGGCAGATCAGCGGCTCCAGCGTGTCGCGGACCAGCAGCCAGTCGCGGTAGGTGCCCGCATCTGACTCGAGCCCGAAGACGTTTCGAACCGTTGTCAGCCGGGCAACCTTCCGAGCAACGAAGATGCCGCCACCGGGGCCGGGCCGAGCCTCGGTCAGCCCGCGCGTTTCGAGTAGCCGCAACGCCTCGGTGACCGTCGCGACGGCGACACCGAAGCGCTCACGCAGATCCTCCTTCGTGCCGAGTCGCTCGCCGGGCGTGTAGGCATCGGCAAGGATCTGGCGCTCGAGCTCCCCCGCGACGTGCGCGGCGCGCGAAACGCGCGGAGGAAACGGTGGTGCCGAGCCGAGGGGCGACATCGCGCGTAATCATAAGGCTCGAACTGGGAGGTCTGGAGACCGTGGATTGCAGCCCAGACTGATGCAGCGCGCCAATTACCGGGGGGCGGCGGCATCGGTACTGGCCGGCGGAGCCTGCGTCGCGGGCGCAGATCCAACCCGTCGGCGTCGCGAGAAATCGATGTACCGCGCGGATCTGTCTGCGCGCAGATCGATGCGGACCTCGCATCTTCGACTGGACCGGCGAATGCGCTCGCGGCGACGATCGCGCGTTTGGCACGCCCGACGTGCCGCGCGGAACTCGCAATCGCGGCACCGATCGTCGGAGTCAGCAGCGGCTCGCGCCGCGCGGGCCGTGAGATGATCCTCTCGGCGAGACGCCAAACGTGTCGCTCAGCAGACTCTTACCCTGCTCAGTGTTAGCCTCGACCCACATCCCGATGCCGGTTTGCCGCTGCTCCCAGCAGCTTCTCCGGTCCGTTCGCGACGTCGGAGGGCGGCAGTGAGCGTCGAGCGAGCAGAGAAGAGCGCAGGCCCTGATACTGCGTCGGCGCCGGCGCGATCAACCGGCAGCGCGCGTCGCGATGGAACCGCCGACGTCGTCGGGACGCTCCGCGCGATGCTTCTGAACGGTCAGCTGGCTCCTGGCGCCGAGCTCTCCCAGGTCGGTCTGGCACGGCGACTGGGCATCAGTACGACGCCGTTGCGCGAGGCCCTGCGCCAGCTCGAGGCCGAAGGTCTCGTCGAGACGCGGCGCAATCGTCGCCCGCGAGTGCCGCCATTTGATCCGCTGGACCTCGAGGCCGTTTACAGTGGGCGCGTCGTCCTCGAGTCGCTCGGCATAGCGCTATCGGTCCCGTTGATGACCGACGACGACTACGACGCGCTCCGCACCAGCGTTGACGAGATGCGCGACGCCGGCATCGTCGCCGACTTCAGCCGCTGGGAGCCCGCCCACCTCGCGTTCCACGCCGGCCTGATCGCGCGCTGCGGTCCTCCGCTGCGTCAGCAGATTCTCACCCTCGCGGCTCGTAGCGACAGGTACAGGCGGATGTCTGTGCTCGGGCAGCACCCAGCAGGCTGGGTGGTCGGCGAGGCAGAACACGAGGCATTGCTGGAGGCGTGCATGAAGCGCGATCCACGCGCCGCCGCCGGTCTGCTCGCGCGACACTTGACGCGCTCGGCGCTGACAGTGGTGGCCCATCTGGCGCCCGACGCCGACCCGGTCGGCGTCCGCCTCGCGTTACAGATGGTGCTGAGCTGGGCCGACTCAGATCAGGAGGAACTGGACCGGCGCGCGAAGTTCGCCTGATCGCTCGGTTCGGCGCGGCGGGCCGGGCCGGCCTAGTGACCCGCGAGCGGCGCAGCGCGCTCGTCGCGAGGGTTGTTGATCTCGCCGGCGAGCCACAGCCGGCCCCGCTCGTAGAGTTCGTCGACCTCCGGTCCGGTCAGCGCCGGCATGTCCCCTTTGACCTCATATCCGGCCTCGGTCTGCAGATAGGCGAGGTGCCGATAGCCACTGGGAAAGCGCTCCAGGAGCTGCTTGTTCAGCACGACCGTCGCCGCGGGATCAACCGGGTTCACCCGATCGCGCTCATAGATCGGCTGGCGCACGACAAATCCCCAGCGGCCATCGCGACGCTCGAGGAAGTCGCAGAAGCGACCTGTGCAGACCACGTCACAGACGACGCCCTCGAGCGGGCCACGCTGCGAGATCGTCATCTTCGTCTGGGTGAATGCGCGGTCGCCGTCGAGGTCGATCGTCATCCCGCCAAGGAAGTGAAGGATGATCACGCCCCGATTCCAGCCCTCGATATTGACGCGAATGAAGTCCTCGTAGGTGCCCTGGAACCACGTCGCGTTCATCCAGCCGTCGTCGTGCCAGACGGTACGAAATCGGTCCCACAGGCCGGCGTCGCGGTAGAGCACCCAATTCTCGATGAGATCGCGGATCTCCTCGCGTGCGTCTCTTTCAGGGCTGATCGTCGACTCCTTCGATCGGGGGCGTCCCGTAGGTGTGGAAGGTCTCGACCGTCGGGTTGCCCCAGAACTGCCCGCGGGCCCGCTCGGCCTCAGTCCAGACAACCGTCGGCTGCTCGGGGTCGTAGACGTAGTAGCCGCCGGTGGTCACCTCGATGCGGTTGCCGCCTGGCTCGATCACGTAGACGAAGAAGCCCTGAGCGACAGCGTGTCGGGAGGGAGCGAACTCGATCTTGATGTCCGAGTCGACGAAGATGTCGCCGGCGCGCAGGCACTCCTCGCGCGTGTCGACCCAATAGGCGAGGTGATGAAGCCGGCCGCGGCCGTGGCGGTGGTCCTGGGTGTAGATCAACTCGTGGGCGGCAATCGTTGCGCTCATCCAGGCGCCGACCTCGGTACCGTCATCGAGCTCGATCCGCTCGTAGAGGCGATAGTCCAACGCCTCCTGGGCAAAGACTCGATTGGCGCGAACGTCGTCGGCGAGGACGTTGAGGTGGTCGAAACGTTTGACCGCGCAGCCGCGGGCCACGTAGCGCTGTGGCTGGTTCTTGAGGGTCGGGCGGAGGTGCTCGGGGGCCTCGTAGCGCTCGACCTCGTAGTACAGCTCGAAACGGTGGCCGTCGGGATCGCGGAAGCGATATGACGGCCCGCGGCCACGGGCCTCGTCGCTCCAACCCTCGCCGAGGCCGGTGCGCTCGATCGCAGCGACCCGTCGCTCGAGCGCTTCAGGGCTCCAGGCGCGCAGGCCGGCGTAACCGAGACCGGAGTGCTCGGACTCGGTGAGCTTGAGGCTGTAGCGCTGATAGTCGCCCCAGCCGCGCAGGTAGACCGAGCCATCCTCCTCGCCCTCGATCTCCATCCCCATCAGCTCGTGGAAGAAATGGAGGGTCTCCTCGCCCTTCGGCGTCAGCAGCTCGACCGGGCCCAGGTGCGCGATGTCGGTCACGCACCCTCGACGATCGCCCGCAACCCGTCGAGGTCATATGAGAGCGCCCCTTCCTGCAGCTTTCCTCGCTTGATGCGCTCCTTCTCCTCGCGCTCGAGCGAAGCGGCAAGCACCTCCTCGACGCGCTCGGCCTCGACCACCGCGACGCCGTCAGAATCGAGGACCACCACGTCACCCGGGCGGATCGCGGCGCCACCGACGAGCACCGGCACGTCGAGCTCACCGACGAGAGCCTTCGTCGCGCCCTTGACGCGGACCCACCGCGCCCAAATCGGCAGTCCCAGCTCCACAAGCTCCTCGGCGTCGCGAATCGACGCGTCGATCAGCACTGCGGCCGCGCCGTGAGCCTTTGCCTGCGTTGCCAGCAGGTCACCGACGAGCGCTACAGGGCGCGGCTCGGGCATCGTCAGAACCAGCACGTCACCGGGCTTCACCGCCGCCATCGCGGCGTGGACCATCAGGTTGTCGTCCTGGCCGCAGCGCACCGTCCGCGCCGGTCCCGCGACCCGCGAGCCGGGCAGGATCTGGTGGAGATCGAGATCGATGTAGCCGCCGCGCCCCCCGGCCTCATAGACGGTCGCCGAGCCGAGCCGGGCGAGCTCTGCGAGCGTCGCGTCGCTCACAGCTCCACCAGGACCTGCGGGATCATTCTTTGAAACGCCTCAGCGAACTCGACGTGGGCGCTGCCGCTGCCGCGGCGCGCATGGTTGCCACGCTGGGCCGCGCGCTGCTCGTAATAGGTCTTCAGATAGCTCTGGGCCTTCATCTCGCCCATAGCCGCGATCTTCTTGTCCATCACCGGCGTGATGTCAACAAACGTCGTCGGCGTGAAGTTGCACAACTCCGGCTGATGCGGCTCGAACAGGAAGAGCTCCGGCGGGCTGATCGTCTCGAACGCGCTCGTAACCCCGGCTCCGGCGGCGAGGCTGCGGGCACGATCGACCGCCGCGTAGGCCACGGGGTGATCGGGGTTGAACGGATCGGTATCGGTGTGCGTGATCAGGACGTCCGGCGCGAACTCGCGGATCACCTCGGCGATCAAGAGCAGGGCGTCGGTGTCGATCTGGAGCGGGTAGTCCCCCAGATCCAGACAGCGGAAGCTCGCGCCAAGATGCGCCGCCGCTGCGTCCGCCTCGGCGTGGCGGACCTTCTTCACGTTCTCGATCGTCTGACCGTCCTGCTTCCACAGCTCCCCCGATTCACCGCGCTCGCCGTAGCTGAGCGCGATCACCTCAGCCGTGCCGCCGGCCTCCACCGCGACGGCGATCGCGCCGCCCGCGCGCCAAACGAAGTCGGCGGAGTGAGCCCCGATCACCTGGATTCGACGGCTCATCCGAGTGCCTCCACCGGCTCATTTGCAAGGGCTCGAGTGTTCGTGACCGCCATCGTGATGATCTCCCCGTCGCTGAAGCCAGCGGCGAGGAACTTATCGGCCATCAGGGCAAGGCCGTCCTCAACCGGCGGATTGAAGACCTGACCCAGGTCGCTCGACCAGACCGTGTGCTCTGCGCCGACCGCGCGGGAGGCCTTGAAGATCAGCTCCCACGGAGCCTTGCCGGTGTGCGGCGTGGTGAAGCAGCGCTCGAGTAGCGCGCCCTTCTCGGCCAGTGCCAGCTGATCCTCAATTGAGATCCGCTGCGAGGGAAACTCCGGATGGGTCACGACGACCCTTCGCACGCCGGCCGCGACCGCGGCATCGACCAGGAGAAAGATCTCGTCGCGTGAAAGATGCCCCGTCGCGAGCACCATGTCGTTGCGCGCGATCGTCTCGAGCACCTCATGCGCCGACGCTGTCAATTCGCCGGCGTCGTCGAGCACCGCGACCGGCTCGGGGTCAAGACCAGCTTCGCGAAGCTCGAGTTCGAACTTGACCCACACAGGCACCTTGGCTCCAGGTGGCGGGGGATGCACCTCATCCTGCTCGTTGACCGAGTTCACCGTCGGGAACCACACCGTCCGCGCGCCTTCACGAGCCGCGATCTCAACCGCCAGCGCGTTGAGTCCCCCGACCGAGCGGTTCAGGGTTATCGCACCGAATACCCGCACCCCGGGAACAGCCTCGGAAACGACCCGCGCCCGCTCCGCCGTCGAGCTGTAATGCGACTTCAGCTGAAACCCGGCGAGACCGAGCGCGAGACAGCGCTGTGCAAGCCCGATGTCGCTGATCCGCCGCTCGACGACGTCGGGTGCGATGTGCACGTGCATATCGAAACTGCCGCGCACAAGCTCGCGGGCGCGAGGGCTTGGTTCGCTGTCTGGACTCACCGGTTGTCTGTCTCGAGAGCGGTGAGCATGCGCGACACGGTCATCTCGGGGTGCCCGCAAGTATACGATTGGCCCCCGAGAGCGCATGACAGCAGAACCGCAACAGCGCCGGCCGCCGGCGACGAATGTCCCCGAGTGGGTACGCGAGCACTACCGGCTCGTCGACGCCGCCGACCTCGAGGCCTACATCGAGGACTTCGACCCGGATGTCGAATTGCGCTTCGGTCCCCACCCCCCTGTCCGCGGACGCGACGCGGCGCGCGAGGGCTTGGAGGCGGGTCACGCGGCCCACGGGATGGCCCACACGATTGTCGGCTTCTTCGAGGATGGCGCGACATCGATCATCGAATTCGAGGTCGTCTATTCGTATCCCGATGGCGGCACCCTCGAAACGCCGTCCTGCTCCGTCATCCATCGCAACGCTGAGGGCAGGTTCGACAACGTTCGAATCTACCTCGATCAGCACCGCCCCAGCTCAGACTGACTCAGCCGCCGCGGCGCCGCGGGCTAGACACGCCCGACGAGCTGAGGGATCGCCCGGCGCACGCCGGCTTCGATCAGGCGCGGCAGGATCAGATGCTCGAGCTGTTCGAGGCCCTGCTCGAAGTAGGGCCAGGAGATCGCGATACCGTCGAGGCCGAGCTCGTGCAAATCGATCAGCCCCTGGGCGACCTCATCAGCCGTCCCGACAACCGGCAGCGCCCAGAAGCCGCCGATCATCCCCTGTAGCACCTGCTTCTCCTTGAGCTCGTCGAATGGCGTGCTCTTCGAGTTCTGGCTGACCATGTTGGTCACTTGCCTGGCGCCCGCGATGTCTGCGTCGGTCCAGTGGATCCGCTCATACTCTGCCCACGCCGCCTCGGTGCTTTCGCCGATCACGACATGCGCACGACCGAAGATCGCGAAGTCGGTGCGTCCGCCGGCGATCGCCTGAGCCTTGATCTCGTCGATCTGGGTCTTTGCGCGGTCGAGCGCGGTGAGCCCCGCGAAGATCAAGTCCGAGTGCTTGGTCGCGAAAGCGCGGCCGGGCCCGCTGGAGCCGGCGTTCATGATCGTCGGCCACGGTCGCTGCAACGGCTTGGGGTCCGAGAACGCCTTCTTGACCTGGAAGTAGGTGCCGTCCCAGTCGAACTCCGTGTCGCTGGTCCACAGCTTCTCGAGCATCGTCGCCCACTCGTCGGCGACTTCATAGCGGACGCCATGCTCCGCGAGCGTTATTCCGAACATCCCGAGTTCGTTCTGGTTGTAGCCCGCCACGATGTTCAGGCCGAACCGCCCGCCTGATATGTGGTCGGCGGTCGCGGCGACCTTGGCGGCGGTGACCGGGTGCCAGATCGGGACGTGACAGGTTGCGAAGACCTGAATCCGCTCGGTCCCGGCGAGCAGGCCGGTGGCCCAGGTGAAGGTCTCGAACGAGCGCTCGCCGAGGTTGTGATCGCCTCCATAGCCGCGCCAGCGCGCGACTGGAATCACGGCCTCGAGGTCGAGGCGATCAGCTGTCTGGGCGTAGCGGAGGGTCTCCTCCCAGGTCGCCTCGATGTTCCCCTCGAACTCGGCGAGCGTGACGCCGCCGCGAAGGTTCGTGCCAAAGATCCCGAGCTTCAGAGCGTTGTCGTCGTTCAGGACCGGCGCAAGGTGCTTGTCAAATCCCTCTCGCAGCACCTATTGATTATAGCCGTTTGCCGTCGCCGTGACCGCGGTCCGTAAACCGGGCAGTCAGGCGGTCCGACCAGGATCGACGACCGGCGGGCGCTCGCCCCCACGCAGCAGGATGATGTCGGACTCGAGCGAGACCCAGTCGCCATGCGGGATCGACAAGGGGCGTTCGGGATCGTCGGCGTCGCGCGGGACGAAGCGTCGCAGCAGCGAGCCCTTGACCGCGAATACAGCGTCGGAGTCGAGGTACTTGCTCTCTTCGTCGAAGAGGTGTGTGACCACTGTCCTGTAGCCCGGAGCACGGACAATCACGTGGATGTGAGCAGGACGCCACGGGTGCCGCCCTGTTGCATCAAGCATCTTGCCGACCGGTCCGTCATAGGGGATCGGGTATGGCACCGGGCGCACAGCCGTGAAGGCGAAGCTGCCATCGGCGCGCGTGATGTAGCGCCCGCGCAGGTGATCCTCCTTGCCCTCGGGTTTCTGCACCGCGTAGAGCTCGTCGAAACCGTTCTGCCAGATGTCGAGCTCGGCGCCCGGTACCGGCTCGCCATCATCGCCGAGGATCCGCCCGAAGACCCAGGCCGGCGTGCCCTGCTCGTCGGCCTCCTCGACCATGCTCTCGCCGTACTGGCGCAGCGGGGAATTCGCCACGAAGAACGGTCCGATCACAGTCGACTCGGTGACCCCCGGCGGCAGCGGATTCGCCAGCGCGTCGACGAGGTTCGAGACGCCGAGGCTGTCGGACCAGAGGATGAACTCCTGGCGACGGTCGTCAGTTATGTGGCCGGTCGCGGTCAGCTCGTTGATCGCCTGGCCCCACTCGGCCTCGGTCAAGCCGACCTCGATCGCAAACCCGTGGATGTGTCGCACCAGGGCCTGCATCAATTCGCGCAGCCGCTCGTCGGTGCAGGAGTCGAACCGGCGCACTACCGCCTCGGTCAGCTCCTCCGGTGTCGCAGGTCTCGTGGCGGTGGCCATCAGACGATCGGGATCGCTGTCTCCATCATCTCCATCGGCGGTCCCGGCCCCCACAGGTTTGCAAATCGTGGGTCTTCGATGCTCCAATGTCCGGCCTCGTAGCCGCCCTCATCCCAGACGTGGTAGATGTCGGCGTAGTACTCGACGATATGGCCGGCCGGATCGAAGTGGTAGGTGAAGATATTCTCCCCCGCCCCGTGGCGGCCCGGGCCCCAGATGAAGCGGCCGCCGTTCTCGGACAGGACATCGCCGAGGTTGCCGAGGACGCCGAGGTCGGCGACCTCCCAGGCGTAGTGGTTCAGTCCGCTACGCGGGCCCTTACCGACGCCGACCCCATGGTGCTCGGAGTGGCAGCGCATGAAGACGAGGATGCCCTCGCCGACGTCGTCCGAGAGCCGAAAGTCAAGCGTGTCGAGGAACAACGCGACCGTCGGGCCGCTGTCCTCGGCCGTCAGCATCGGGTGGCCGAACTTGCGTGGCTGCACCCCCTTGCCAGTCACCGTAGGTCCGCCGGCGCTCATGCCGGTGAAAACCTCGATCACATGGCCGGCGGGGCCTTTGAAGCGGATCGCGCGCTCGATGCCGTGCTCCTGCGGGGTGTCCGACAGGATTTCGATTCCGGCCTCACCCAGCCGCATGATCAGCGCGTCGAGTGCTGCTCCGTCGTGCGCTTCAAGCGAGACGTGATCGAGACCCGAGCTCTTTGCCTCGATCAGCTGCAGCGAGTGGTGACAATCGGAGTGCGTCAGATAGACGCTTCCGCCGTCGCGCTCGACCTCGCGCAATCCCATCACTGTCGTCGCCCAGCCGACCGATGCGGCGAGGTCGGGGACCGCGAGGGCCACGTGCGCCGGTCGCTTGATGAATTCGGACACTGGGGCCGCTCCTTGTGGTTATTCGTCGACGACGGTGTTCTCGAGCACGCCGATTCCGCCTACCTCGGCACGCATGACGTCGCCCGGTTCGAGGAAGCGACCGCGACCCACGCCGACACCGGCACATGTGCCGGTGCAGATCATGTCACCCGCGACGAGCGGCACGATGCGACTCAGATATGCGATCTGCTCGGCCAACGAGAAGATCATCTCGGAGGTGTTCGAGTCCTGCATCACGTCGTCGCCGACCGTCAGGCGCAGGCTGAGCTTCTGCGGGTCGGGGCAGTCGCGGGCGGGGATCAGCCAGGGGCCTGCGGGACAGGTCGTGTACCAGCCCTTCTGACCGATCCAGTCGAACGTCATCGCCTCCTCGGAGCCCTGCCGCACGAAGCCGTCACGCGCCGAAACGTCGTTGACGACGGTGTAGCCGGCGACATGGTCGAGCGCATCCTCCTCGGCAACATGGTGTGCTGGACGGCCGATGATCGCGGCGAGCTCGACCTCCCAGTCGAGCCGCTTGATCTGCGCCGGGCGCACGACGTTCGCGCGGTGCCCGGTCAGCGTGCTCGTTGGCTTGAGGAAGAAGAACGGGCCCGCCGGTGGCCGCTCGATCGGCGCGCCGGGCGGGAGCTTGCGCATCTCGCGCGCATGATCGGCGTAGTTGGCGCCGGCCATGTAGAGGTTCGCGGCATCCGGCACGGGCGGCAGGAACGAGACGTCCTCGAGCGCGACGCCCCCTTCAAGGCGACCTGCATCGAGATCGGCGGCGGTCGTCTCGAGTAGCGAGTCCCAAGCGGCCAGGGCCAGGCGGATGCTTTTCGTGTTCGCCAGGATGTGGGCGCGGCCATCGCGAACGGCAGCGACAGCGGGGCCTGTTTCACCGGAAATCGTGGCGAGGTAGAGCTGATTTGACACCGGCGCGAGTCTATAGACTCTGTGAGGTGGATGACGACGGCCGCTTTGCGCTGCGCGGCAGCGCGCCGTCGTGAAGGCGGTCGTAGTCCGGCGCTTCGGCGGCCCCGAGGTCCTCGAGCTGATCGACTGGGCCGACCCGGTTCCGGGACCAAGAGATGTTCTGATCGGTGTGCGCGCGGTCAGCGTCGGGCGCACGCTCGACGTTGAGGTGCGCCAGCGTGGTGCGGACTTCCGCGCGGCGCTACCGCGCATCCTCGGCTCCGATCCGGCGGGGGTCGTCGTCGCGCTCGGAGACGAGGTCGAAGACCTGGCGATTGGCGATCGCGTCGTCTGTACAAGCTCGCTGTACTGCGGAGAATGCGAATTCTGCCGCGCCGGGATGGAGCACGCTTGTGTCGCGCACGAGATCGTCGGCGTTCATCGCGATGGCGGCGATGCGGAGCTGTGCTGCGTTCCTGCGCGGATCGTCAAGCCGATCCCCGACCACGTCGCGTTCGACCAGGCTGCGGCGATGGCGGTCAACTTCCCGGTTGCATGGAACCTGCTCAAGTACGCCGGCGGGGTGGTGGCTGGCGACGACGTGCTGGTGATGGGGGCCGGCGGCGGGCTCGGCAATGCCGGCGTTTTGATCGCCAAAGCGCTCGGGGCCCGCGTGATCGCGGCTGCAGGCAGCGACTGGAAGCTCGAGCGTTGCCGTGAGCTGCTCGGCGCCGACGCAGCCGTCAACTACGCCGAGGATGGCTGGGGCACCGCGGTCCGGGAGGCGAGCCGCGACGGGCGCGGCGTCGCCGTCGTCTACGAGAACATCTCCGCGCCGGAGCTCTTCGACACGGCGCTTGGCACTCTGCGCAAGTACGGTCGGCTCGTCACCTGCGGCTCGCACGGCGGCGGCACTGTGCCGCTGAACCTCCGCACCCTCTACCGCAACCACCTTTCCATCAAAGGCGAGGTCGGCGCGAGCGTCGCGATGGTAGACGAGGTCTTCAAGGCCATCGCCGACGGCGTCGTACCGCCGCCACCGGTATTTCACCACTACCCGCTGGCGGAGATCCAGGCCGCCCACGAGGCGGCGCGCGGCCGCGACCTGTTCGGGCGCGTCGTGCTGACGATCGACTGACCGGCCCGGGGAGCCCGCAGCGGACGCAGCGTCGGCAGGGCGATCGACCTTGCTCCTGACTCCCATATACGATCGCCTTCAATGATCAGGGGCGTCAAGCGATGACCGGGCGGACAGTGCGCGACGCCACCCTCGAGGTTCTGCGCCGCCACGGCATGACCCGGATCTTCGGCAACCCGGGGTCGACCGAGATCCCGTTCTTGACCGATCTGCCGAGTGAGTTCGAGTTCGTCCTGGCACTGAACGAGGCGTCGGTCGTCGGCATGGCGACGGGCTACGCGCTGGCTCGCGGCGAGCCGTCGTTCGTCAACCTCCACACCGCGCCGGGCCTCGGCAACGCGGTCAACGCCATCGCCAACGCGCGCGACTGCCGTGCGCCGATCGTGATCATGGTCGGCCAGCAGGATCGCCGCCAGATCGCCCTCCGCCCGTTCCTGACCGGCTACAACCTCGAGCGTGTCGCGGGCGACTACCCCGTCTGGACGAGCATGCCGGCGCGGGCGCAGGACCTGCCGGGCGCCCTCGCGCGGGGCTGGCACGAGGCACTGCACGGCGGCGGCCCGGTGATCGTCGTCGCGCCAATGGGTGACTGGAGCGAACCTGCCGACGAGACCGCGTTCGGCGCGCCCCAGCGGGTGCTGAGCCGTGCGCCGTCGCTCCCCAACGAGGCGGTGGCCGAGTTCGCCGAGCTCTTCGCAGGCTCGCAGTTTCCTGCTCTTGTCGTCGGCGCCGGCTCCGACAGCGAGGAGGGCTGGGCCGGCGTCGTGGCGCTTGCAGAGAAGCTCGGCTGCCCGGTCTGGCAGGAGGGCTTCGGCAGCCGCGCCGGATTCCCCCAGGACCATCCGCTGTTCGCGGGCCAGCTGCCGTGGCAGCGCTCGCTGATCCGCGAGACGCTGGGCAGCAACGATCTCGTCGTCGCGATCGGCACGCTCGCGCTTCACCTCTATATCTACGAGCCGGGGCCGTTCCTCAATCCCGGAACACGGATCGGCGTGATCAGCGCTTATCCCGACGAGGCCTTTCGCAGTGCTGCCGAGCTCGCCGCGCTCGCCGCGCCGGGCCCGTTCTGCACAGCGCTGGCCGAGTGCCTGCCGACGCGCGAGCGCACCGTCAGCGGACCCTTGCACGAGGTTCCCCCGCCGCCCGCGCCGCCTGCCGCCGGCGAGCCGCTTCTGCCAGGGCACGTGCTTGCTGCGCTAGCCGAGCGCCTTCCGCGCGAAACCGTGCTGTTCGAGGAGACACCGTCGAGCCAGCCGGAGCTGTTCCAGCGGATCCCAGCACGTGCGCCGATGGGTCTCGTCAGCTGCCCCAACGGTGGCCTCGGCTTTGGACTGTCGGGCTCGATCGGCATGCGAATGGGCCTACCCGAGCGCCCGGTTGTCGCCGTCCTCGGCGACGGCGCCGCGATGTACACGATCCAGGCACTATGGAGCGCCGCACGCTACGACGTCGGCGTCCTCTTGATCGTGATGTCGAACGGCCGCTATGCCGTGATGGACGGCCTCGCGAAACGCGCCGGCGGCCGCGGGCCGTGGCCGCCGTTTGAGCAGGTCGACATCCTCGCCATCGCGGGTGCGCTCGGTTGCCCCGCGCAGCGAATCGAGACCCACGAGGAGCTGATTGCCGCGCTCGACGCCGTGATCCCGACACTCGCCGGGCGTCACGAACCGCTGCTGCTCGAGGTCGCGCTGGCATGAGCGAACTCACCGGTAAGTCGGCTTTCATCACGGGCGGCTCCGGCAGCATCGGCCTCGCCAGCGCCCACGCGCTCGCCGAGGCCGGCGCGAACGTCTTCCTCGCCGATCTCGACCAGACAGCACTCGACGGCGCACTCGCGGAGCTGCCCGCGGAGCGCAGCGCGGGCATCGTCGCCGACGTCACCGATTCGGATGCCGTGGCAGCCGCGGTGAGTGAAGCGTGCGAGCGCTTCGGCGAGCTCGACGTCGTCTTCGCCAACGCCGGCATCTTCGGCGTCATCGCGCCGGTGACCGAGTATCCGCAGGACGTGTTCGAGCGCGTGATGGCGGTCAACGTGCTCGGGACCTTCCTTGTCGCCAAGTACGCGGTCCCGAAGATGCGTCGCGGCGGTAGCTTGATCATCAATTCGAGCGTCGTCGGGCTCACGTCGGATCCCGGGATCGCCGCCTACGCGACTTCCAAGCACGCGCTCGTCGGACTGATGCGTACGCTCGCGAAGGAGCTGGCGCCCGGGATCCGCGTCAACACGATCCACCCGGGTCCGACCGACAACTCCTTCCAGCACAAGATCGAGGTCGAGGCGATCGGCGCCTCCGAGGCCGACTCGGCCGCGGCTTTCGAGCAGATGATCCCGCTCGCCCGCCACGCAACAGCGGCCGAGATCGGCGCCGTCGTAGCGTTCCTCGCAGGCGACGGCGCCGGCTTCATGACCGGCGCGACGGTTGCCGTCGACGGCGGCATGAGCGCCTGATCGCTAGATCCCCGAGTCCCGCTCCATGTCGTCGGCGAGCTCGGGCTGGTGGTAGGGGCCCGGAGCGCGCAGTGCCGCGAGCACCTGACGGCGGCTGACGGGATCCTTGTCCTGACTCAGCTTGAGCTTGCAGACGAAGCGCGTGATCGGCAGCCGTAGGCCAACTGTGCCCTTCGCCAACTGTGCCCCCCAGTCCGTCTCCAGGAGCATCGGCTCGGACACGTGTCGCTCGAAGTGCTCCACCAGGCGCGCCAGCGTGTCCAGATTCTCGGCCTCACCAAGCAGCTCGGGTACGCCGTAGCAGTGCGCGACGCTGAAGTTCCAGGTGGGCGCGCGGATCGCACCCGGCGCGTACCAGCTCGGGGAGATGTAGCCGTGAGCGCCCTGAACGATCAGCATGATCTCGCGCTCACCGAAACCGTGGATTCGCTCGTCTGGTCGACCAACGTGAGTGAGGATCGTCAGGTCGTCGGCCGCTTCATCAAGCAGGATCGGATAGTGCGAGGCAATCAGCTCTCCGGCGTTGGCGCTGACCAGGATCGCCCAGGGGTTCTCGCGAATCAACCGGCGGACGACGTCCGGGTCGTCGCTGAAGTGGTGCGGGTTCGCGCGCATCGCCTCAGTCGATTGTCGCTTCTATCCGGCGTCGGCGACGCCGGATCAAACTCAATCTAGGCCAGCGGGGACGGGACGCCCCCCGACAAGCGCGCGCTCGAGCAGTACCTCGAGCGAGGCGCGGTCGATTTGACGCGGGGCAGCAGGCGGTGCGCTCTCGAGGATCAGATCTGCGGCGCGTGGCAGATCTGCCTGCGTCAGCCCGATCGTGTCGAGCGCTGTCGGCGCACCGATCGACTTGGCGAGGTCGAACAGGGCGCCCGCGAGCTGGGAGCTGTCTGAAAGGCCAAGCGCCTGGGCAGCTCGTGCGAGCTGCGCGCTGGCCGCCGGCTCGATGAATTCGACCACCTGTGGCAGAACCACAGTGTGCATCTCGGCGTGGGGCAAATCGAAAGCGCCGCCGAGTACGTGACAGATCTTGTGGTGGAGCGCCGCGCCGGCGCCAGCCAGGCAGACGCCCGCGAGGTAGGAGCCGTAGAGAGCCTGCGTGCGCGCCGCGAGGTTCTCGAGCTCAGAGACAACGGTCGGGATGCTCGTGGCGAGCGCGTGGATGCCGTCCTGCGCCAGCGCTGAGCAGACCGGGTTTGCGCCGGGCGCGTAGAGCGCCTCGACGCAGTGCGCGATCGCGTTCATCGCACTCGGACCGGAGATCTCCGGCGGCAGCGTCAGCGTCAGCTCGGGGTCGTAGATCACCAACGTGGGTAGGACGGCAACTGAGCGGCCCGTGGTCTTGCGGCTGGCCTCGGTCAGACCCCAGATCGGCGTCATCTCCGAGCCGGCGTAGGTTGTCGGTAGCACGACGATCGGCACGGCCCGCTCGAGCGCGATCGCCTTTGCGGTGCCGATCGACGACCCGCCGCCGAGCACCAGCAAGCAGTCGACCTCAAGCGAGCTGGCGAGTTGCCGCGCGCGCTGCGCTACAGCGATCGGGACGTGCGGATGTACGTCCTCGAAACGCCCGACGATCATCCCCGACACCGGCGCGCAGACCTCCGTCGCAAGCGCGGCCTCGCGCTCGGCTGCGATCAGCAGGACGCGCGACACGCGCAGGCGCTCGAGCTCCGGGGCGAGCTGCGACCGACTCGCGCCGGCACCAAACACAACCCGGCCCGGCAGGGCGTCATAAACAAACGACACACGGTCCAACTCGGCCGGTGGGTGTTGGCTTTTCACTTACGCCACCGGCGTACAGGCAAGGACCGATCATATACGATGTCGCTTGCTGATGGTAGAGGGGCGTGGCAGATGCGTGGGGCGACTCGCCGGCGCAAAGCCGGTTCGATGATGGCGGCAACGAGCACCGTAACCAAGCAGGAGCGCGTCTACCAGACCCTCCGCGAACGGATCCTGAGCGGTGTCTACGGGCCGGGATTCCGCGTCGTGATCGACGCCCTGGCGGAGGAGTTCTCGGTCTCGGCGCTGCCTGTCCGCGAGGCGATCCGACGGCTCGAGGCCGAAGGCCTCGTGACCTATCGACCGAACGCCGGCGCCCAGGTCGCCCCCGCCGACCCGGGCCAGTTCGCCGAGGAGATGGCTGTGCTCGCGGTGCTCGAGGGCTACGCGACGGCGCTCGCGGCGCCGCTGCTCGACGACGCCGACCTGGTCGAGCTTGGCTCGATCATCGACGCGATGGAAGCCGCGATGGCGCAGGTCGACTCACTCGAGTTCGGGCGTCTGAACCAGGAGTTTCACGGCCGGATCTTCGCCGCTTCGCCGAACACGTCGCTCGTCACGACGCTGCGCGACGTCGGACGCCGGCTTGACGCGATCCGTCGTACCGTCTTCGTCCAGATCCCCTACCGCGGCGCCGATTCGATTGCCGAGCACCGCCGCCTGCTCGTTCTGATCAGCGAGCAGGCACCGGCGAGCGAGATCGAGACGCTCGCTCGCCAGCACAAGCTGAACACACTCGAAACGTTCCGCGCCTGGGCGGCGAAACGTGATAATGCCGCACCCTGATGCGACCGCCCGCGTATCGCGGGGCTCCGCCAATCGTCCCGAGGAGGAAATCGGATGGCAACCACAACGAAGCTCGAGACACAGCAGCTCCTGATCGACGGGACGTGGCGCGACGCCGAGTCGGGCGCGACCTTCGACGTTCGCAACCCGTTCGACGGCGAGACCGTCTCGAGCTCGGCGGCCGCCAGTCGAGCCGATGCGCGCGCAGCGGTTGACGCCGCCGACCGGGCATTTCGCGAGTGGTCGACCACCGCCCCAGGTCACCGGCGCGAGCTGCTCGGGCGCGCCGCCGATCTGCTCGCCGAGCGCCAAGAGGCAATCGCCGAGACGATGATCCAGGAGACCGGCGCAACGTTCGGCTGGGGCATGTTCAACTGCATGCTCGCCGTCGGCATGCTGCGCGAAGCCGCCGCACAGGCCTACGGCGCGATCGGCGAGGTGATCCCATCGGACATCCCCGGCAAGCTCGCGATGGCGGTCCGCGCGCCGGCCGGCGTCAGCGTTGGGATCGCGCCGTGGAATGGGCCGATCATCCTCGGCACGCGCGCCGTCGCAACGCCGCTCGCGTTCGGCAACACCGTTGTACTCAAGGCCTCGGAGCTCTGCCCGCGTACGCACGCCTGGATCGCCGGAGCGCTCGTCGACGCCGGCATGCCGGCGGGCGTCGTCAACTTCGTCACCAACGCACCCGAGGACGCGGCGGGCGTCGTCGAGGAGCTGATCATCCATCCACGCACACGGCGTGTGAACTTCACCGGTTCGACCCGCGTCGGGCGGATCATCGCCGAGATCGGTGGGCGTAACTTGAAGCGGGTCCTGCTCGAGCTCGGTGGCAAGGCGCCGTTCATCGTGCTCGCCGACGCCGACCTCGACCGCGCCGCAGCGGCTGCGAACTTCGGCGCCTTCATGCATCAAGGACAGATCTGCATGTCGACCGAACGGATCATCGTCGACCGTAAGGTCGCCGAGCCGTTCGCCGAGCGCCTCGCCGAGCGGGCCAGCAAGCTCAAGGTCGGCAACCCCCGCGACCCCGAGACTCAGGTGGGGCCGCTGATCAACGAAGCCGCTCTGCAGCGGGTCACCGAGCTGGTGGCCGATGCGCGCCTGCACGGCGCGACCGTGCTCGCCGGCGGCGCGGCCCAGGGCCCGTGCTTCGAGCCGACCGTCCTGCTTGGCATCACCGACAAGATGCGCGTCTACGGTGAGGAGTCGTTCGGTCCGCTCGCCTCAATTGTCACCGTGGACGGTGCCGAGGAGGCGATCAGGGTTGCAAACGACACAGAGTACGGACTTTCGGCGGCGATCTTCAGCGAGAACGTCCCAAACGCGCTCGAGCTCGCCCAGCGGATTGAGAGCGGCATCTGCCACATCAACGACTCGACGGTCCACGACGAGCCGCAGATGCCGTTCGGCGGTGTCAAGGACAGTGGCTGGGGGCGGTTCGGCGGACGCTCGGCGATGGAGGAGTTCACCGAGCTGCGCTGGATAACGATCCAGGAAACAGCGCGTCACTACCCGATCTGAGGCGCATCAGCGTAAGCGGTTCTCCCTTGACAACGACGTTCGAGCCGATGACACTGCCGTGCGGTTGGCGCGTCAGTGTGCGCATAGCGCACAATCTGATTGGAGTGGACCCACTGAGAAACCCCCGCGTCCACCAGCCGTGCGGGACCCGGATGAGGCTAGGAGAGTGGATGTTCCAATCGAGCGGTAGTGCCGCCAGATGAGCAGCACACCAACAGCGCCCGACCCCGAAGTCTTGCCGTCAAGCGACCCGACGACTCAGCAGCCCCCAGGTTCGGACGGCGGCAACAAGTCCAGTCTGCTCGGAGGTCGCGACTCGCGGGAGCTGATGCGCGCGATCCTGACCGCGGATCACAACAGCGTGCTGATCGCGCTCGTGCTCGTCATAGCGGTTTGCGGGATTGCCCATCCGTCCTTCCTCAGCCTGTTCCAAATCCAGATCATCCTCGGCCAGTCGGTCTACGTCGGCGTGATCGCGTGCGGCATGGCGTTCCTGATCGCAATGCGCGAGCTCGACCTGTCGGTCGCCTCGGTCCTCGCCCTGACCGGCGGCATTGCCGCGCTGCTGATGAACCAAGGCTGGAATCCGTGGCTCGCCGTCTTCGCCGCGTTAGCTATCGCCGGCGTGATCGGTGCAACCAACGGCTTCCTTGCTGTCGCGATTCGCATCCCGGCGCTGCTCGCGACGCTCGCTACCGCCTACCTGTGGAACGGATTCAACGACGGGATCACCTCGAGCAACACGGTGACCCCCGGTCTGACCAGTAACGAGGAGTCGATCGCGGGCAACCATGCGGCCTCGAGCTCGTTCTTCTCGTTGTTCTCGGGCCACTTCCTCAGCCTGCCGGTCGCGTTCTGGTTCATGGTCGCGTTCATGATCCTATTAACGGTAATCCTGCGCTACACCCCGTTCGGCTACCGGGTGCGCTCGATTGGCTCGAACCCGGAGGCGGCGGCATTCTCGGGCATCCCGCTGAAGCGTGTGCGCTACCAGGCTTTCATCCTCACCGCGCTCGCCGCCGGGCTCGCCGGGGTGATCAGCCTGGGCGTCCTGAAGGATGCCGACCCGTCAGTTGGCGGCGCCGACAACCTCCTCGCGATCGCCGCGGTGATCATTGGCGGAACCGCATTCCGCGGTGGCACCGCGAGCATCTTTGGCGCGATGGTCGGCGCGATCCTGCTTTCGGCTGTCACCAGCGGCCTCATCTATTTCAACATCAGCGAGAACTGGACACAGTTCGCGCTCGGTGCCGTGATACTCGTCGCGGTCACCGTCGACAGCGTCATCCGCCTCGGGCGACGAGACCCGGTGGTCTCGTGATCGACCAAAACACTTACCCCACAGCAATCAGGCTTGATCAACACACAGAGGGAGGAGGAGGAGCATGAAAATGTTCCAAAATAAGCGACTCAGCTTTTACAAGCTGGGTGCCGTGATCGCGGCCGGTGCGGCCGCACTCACGGTCGGCGTGAGTACGTCGGGCGCCAGCAGCTCGTCGCCGAACCTGGCGATGATCACCGCCGCGAGCAACCAGAACGCCTTCCAGGAGATGGCGGACGGCGCGACGGTCGCAGCTAAGAACTACGGCGATACCCTGCAGGAGGCAGCGCCGGCGTCGACCACTGACGACGGCACGACCGAAGTGCAGGAGTTCCAGTCGGCCGAGACGACGTCGAAGGACGGCATTGCCGTCATGACGACAGACCCACCTGACTTCGCCGCCCCGATGGCGCAGGCCGAAAGCGCCGGCATTCCAGTCGTCGCGGTCGACGCTTGCCCGCTGCCGACCGCAAACGTGCCGACGTGCGTCGCCAACGACAACGAGCAGGTTGGCGTGACAATCGCGCAGAAGCTGGTCGCTTCAGGCAAGATCAAGAAGGGCCAGAAGGGCTTGGTCGTGGTCGGTGACGACATCCCGCAGCTACAGCTGCTCGGTTACCGCATCACAGGCATGGAGAAGGTTCTCAAGGCCTACGATCCGAAGCTGACGTTCACTGCGATCCAGAACGTCACAGCGGACCCGACGACCAACCAGACAAACTGGGACAGCCTCGTCGCCAAGTACCCGAAGGCAGTCCTCTACATCGCACCGGGCGACCAGGATGCAGTCTCGTTCGTGCACATTGAGCAGCAGACGCACAAGCGCTACCTCGTGATCGCTTGCGACGTCGACCCGACCGCACTGGCAGGGGTGAAGGACGGCCAGATCTTCGGTCTCGGCGACCCGCACCACTTCCTGAAGGGCTATTTCGCGATCTGGCTGCTCGATCAGCACGCCCGCGGCAAGACCCTGATCACAGGCTGGTGGAACCCGGGCGATGGCGCGATCACCAAGTCGAACATCCAGGTGATCCTGCACCGTGAGCAGAGCAACACAACGCGGTACGCCTACTACAAGTCGCTCATCAAGCAGGAGATCGCAAATCCGAGCAAGTACATCCAGCCGCTGTCAGCGGCCGGTCAGAACTAGGCAGTAATGCTCGAAGCCGAGGGCATATCGAAGTCCTACGGCGGCGTGCAGGCACTGGTCGGCGCGAACCTAACGGTTCGCGCCGGCACAGTGCACGCGCTACTCGGTGAGAACGGGGCGGGCAAGTCAACGCTCGTCAAGATCATCGTCGGCGCCGTCGAGAGGGACGCAGGCAGCCTGCGGCTCGACGGCCAGGAAGTGTCGTTTTCGAGCACCGCCGATGCCGCGCGGCACGGCGTCGCCGTGGTGTCGCAAGAGCTGAGTCTGTTCCCAGACCTGGACGTCCTGACGAACCTGTTCACGATGCGCGAGCCCAAGCTCGGCCCGTTCGCCGACCGCCGCGAGATGGCGAAGCAGGCGACTCCGGTCCTGCGGGATCTCGGCCTCGACGTAAAGCTTCACCAGCTTGTCGGCACACTGTCGCTGCAGCAACGCCAGCTTGTCGAGATCGCGAAGGCGCTTGTGACGAAGCCGAGCGTGCTGGTCCTCGACGAGCCGACGTCCGCGCTCGAGGCAGCCAGCACCGAGGCGCTGATGAACGTCCTACGCGTGATGCGCGAACGCCAGGTCGCCGTCGTCTTCGTGTCGCACATCCTTCAGGAGGTCATGGCGCTCAGCGACGAGGTGACTGTGCTGCGCGACGGCCGCGTCGTCATGGCGGCCAAGCCCCGCTCCGAGCTGACGGTGCCGACGATCGTCGGGGCGATGCTCGGCGAGCATGATGAGCTCTCCGCCGAGAGCGGCTCGCGGACCGTTCAAAGCCGCGCGACAGAGGCGAGTACGGCCCGCGTCGTCGCCGACATCGAGGCCGTCGAGGGCGACAACGCCCAGCTGTCGCTCGAGGGCGCAAGCGTTACGCGCGCGCTCGACGACGTGACCTTCAAGGCGCGTGCCGGCGAGATCGTCGGGCTTGCCGGGCTCACCGGGTCCGGACACGCCGCCGTCGTTCAGCTCGTCACCGGGCAGCGACGAGCAGATCACGGGCGGGTGTTGCTGCCGGGCGGCAAGCCGGTGCCGCGTGGCTTGCGCCGTGCCATCTGTGCCGGCGTGGCGTTTGTCACGGGCGACCGTCGCCGCTACGGGCTGATGCTCGACAAGCCGATCTGGGAAAACGTCATGTCAGTGCGTTCGTTCGCCCTGGCGCGTGACGGCAGCCTCATCCGCAAGAGCACCCTGCGCGAAGCGTCGCGCGAGTACATGGCTCAGTTGCGCATTCGCACGCCGAGCGTGAACGCGCCGGCCGGCGCGCTCTCAGGCGGTAATCAGCAGAAGGTCGTGTTCGCCAAGTGGCTTGCCGCTAAGCCGTCGGTGATGGTCCTCGACGATCCGACGCGCGGTGTCGACGTGGGCGCAAAGGCCGAAATGCACAACCTGATTCGCGCCACGGCCGAGGGCAACGCAGTCGTGCTGTTCAGCTCGACCGATCTCGACGAGCTCTGCGGCGTCTGCGACCGGGTACTCGTCTTCTTCCAGCACAAGATCTGCACTGAACTGTCGGGGGACTCGCTCACCCTGCAGAACCTGCTTGAGTCGATGAACACGGGCGTCGCGCCCGTGGCCGCCGCTTAGCGCCCCGCTAAACGCGCGCCGCGCAGGGCGTAGCGCAACTGGATCGCGATCGCTGATCCGACGCAGACCGCAACCACGAGCGCCATCGGCAGCATGTCGTGGGGGCCGGCGAGCCCGACCAGTGGTGCTGCCGCCGCGCCCAGGCAGAACTGGCCGAGGCCGAGCAGCGCCGAGGCGCTACCCGCGCGCTCGCCCTGATCCTGCAGCGCCAAGCCGGGGCAGTTGGGTATGTTGAGCCCGTTGGCCGCGAGCAGCACCGCGAGCGCGGCGATGACCAGCGCCAGGCTGCCGTGGGTAAGGGCGCAAACGACGGTACCGGCGGCACCGAGTGCTGACAGCGTGAGCCCGATCCGGAGCAATCGCAGCGGCCCCACGCGTCCGACGAACCTGCCGCCGACGTGCGCAAGCGTCACGAGGCCGGCGGCGTTTGCCGCGAAGACAATGCCGTAGGTCTGCGGCGAGAGGCCGTAGATATCCTCGAGCACGAACGACGATCCGGCGATATAGGCGAACATCGCCGCGAACATCAGCGCAAACGACCCGGCGAAGGGCATGAAGTCGCGATCGCGCAGCAGCGCACCGAGCGTTCGCAGAGCCGGTCCGACGCCAGCCGGACGGCGCGCCTGGGCCGGCAGCGTCTCCGACTGTGCGACGCTGACCGCGACCAGCAGAACAGCGCCGATGCCCGCGAGGATGACGAACACACCGCGCCAGGAGGTGAAGCGCAGGATCTCGGCGCCGAGTGGCGGAGCCACGATCGGTGCAATGCCGGAGACGAGGATCATCAGCGCGAACACGCGAGCCGCGTCGCGCCCTTCAAAGCTGTTGCGAACGATCGCGAGCACGATCACCATTCCGAACGGCGCCAGCGAGTCCTTCGACGAAGCGCAGCGCGACGAGCGCCCAAATGCTCGGAGCAACGGCGCAGACGAGCGATGCGAGGGCGAACACGCCGATCCCCGCCAGCAGTGGCCGGCGCCGCCCGCGCGAGTCGCTGATCGGTCCGGCGAAGATCTGCCCCAACCCGAGGCCCAGCAGGCACGCGGTCAGCGTCAGCTGTCCCTGCGATGCCGACGCATGGAGGCCGCGGGAGAGCAGCGGAAGGCCGGGCAGGTACATGTCGATCGCCAGCGGCGCCAGCGAATAGACGGCGCCGAGCACGATCAGCAGGCGCCCGCGGCGGCGCTTCGGTTGCGTATCCGTCACGCAGACCAGCGTCTGCCGCTGGCGGCAGCGCTACGGTTTTTGGCGAAGCCGTGAAACGAATGCTCGCCGCAGCCGCCGTCCTCGTCCCGCTTGGGCCTGCGCTCAGCGCGCCGGCCGCACAGGCGCCGACGACGGTCATTGCCAACAGTGGCAGCGTCGCGCCGCCGAGCTGCCCGGTAAACCCCTGTGTCGTAATTTCGCGCACGACCGCCGTGCAGGTCAAGGACGGGTCGAACCGTGAGCCATTCGAGATCCACAAGGACGGCGAGATCGTCGCCTGGTCGGTGACGCTCGCGGTACCGAGCACCGGCCAAGTCCACTACTTCGACTCGCACGAAGGCGGCACCTCGCGCGCCGAGCTGGCGGTCCTGCGCAGTAGCGGGGGACTGCGCTACAAGCTCGTTGCCCGCAGCCCGCTCGTCCATCTGCAGCCGTACTTCGGCAAGACTGCGCAACTCGAGCTTGCGCACCCGATCACCGTGACGAAGGGCGAGCTTCTCGCGCTGAGCGTACCGACCTGGCTGCCCGCACTGGCGCTCGGCTACCCGGGAACGACTTCTTGGCGAGCGAGCCGCGATCCGGCGGACTGCGCGAACGTCACAGACCAGACGGCGCAGACCAGGATCGGCGCCACAGCACGCTACGACTGCCTCTACCAAACGGCGCTCGTCACCTACAGCGCCGCCGAGGCAGCGAGCGGCTGAGCGCCGACGCACGGGCGCTGGGCTGACGACACAACCACCGAGATCAGGACTGGCGCGACTGCTCGCTGCGACGCCGCGACAGCGTCCCGAAAACGAAGTCCCACCACGGCGCGCTGATGCCGTAGCCGTGGCTGTCGTCCTCAAAGTGGTGGCGCATGTGGAGCTCGCGCAGGCGGCGCTCCAGTCCGCTGCGCGGGTGGACGTGATGGTGCAGCGCGTAATGGATCATGTCGTACAGGAGATACCCGGCGAGGAATCCGGCACCGACTGCCCAGGCGAGCGGCGTGCCGACCAACAGCACGAAGAGGCCGATAAACAGGATCGCCAGGGGAACGGAGACCGCCGGCGGCATCACCAGGCGCAGCGGGTCGTTGGGATGGTCGTGGTGGACGCCGTGCACCATCCAGTGCAGTCGCGCGCCGATCCCGTCCTCGGGCTCGAAGTGGAACACCACCCGATGGATCCAGTACTCGCAGAAGGTCCAGAACGCATAGCCGCAAAGGCACGCGATCGCGAAGCTCAGGCCGCTGAGGCGCGAAGCGCCGATGACCGCCAGCACAGCAATTGCAGGCACGAAGATCAGTGGCGGGACGACCGGGTGCACCCGCGAGAGGCGGTCCAGCCACGGCCAGCGGAACATCGGCGGCGACGCACGCAGCGTCTCGGTGCGCGAACTCCCGCGTCCAGCGTCGTGAAGTGTGCTGTCAATCGACACGTCTGACCCGTCCTCTTCCCGCCGCGACTGTAGAACACCTTTATACAGCGTTGGCTGATCCTGCTGCGGATGGATCAAGGCACTAGGCTGCGGCCGATGCCCATGCCGCGCGTCGCCGTGCTCGACGACTACCAGGATCTAGCGCGCAACTACGGCCCCTGGGAGCGTCTCGACGGCCGGATCGCGCTGACGACATTCACCGATCACCTCGCCGACGAAGGTGAGCTCGTCGAACGGCTCGCGCCGTTCGACGCGATCGTCGCGATGCGCGAACGGACTCCATTCGGCCGTGCGCTGCTCGAGCGCCTGCCAAACCTGGAGCTGCTGATCACTACCGGCATGGCCAACGCTGCGATCGATCTCCAAGCCGCGAAGCAGCTCGGCGTCACCGTCAGCGGGACGAAGGTCGGGGCCGACACGACGGCCGAACTGACATGGGGTCTCGTGATCGCGCTGGTGCGCCACATCTGCGAGGAGGACCGCAACATTCGCGCCGGCGGCTGGCAGCGAACGATCGGACCGGAGCTCGCCGGCGCGACCCTCGGCTTGATCGGCCTCGGCCGTATCGGCAAGCGGATCGCAGCCTACGGCGCCGCCTTCGCGATGGAGGTGATCGCCTGGAGTCAGAACCTCGACGGCGAGTACGCGCGCTCGCTCGGAGTCGAGCCGGTGACCCAGGAGGAGCTGTTCGAGCGTGCGGATTTCCTCTCGGTTCACACGCGGCTCAGCGACCGCACGCGCGGCCTGATCGGGGCCCGCGAGCTCGCCCAAATGAAGCCAACCGCCTACCTGATCAACACCTCACGGGGACCGATCGTCGAGGAGTCGGCGCTGCTCGAGGCGCTCCACGCGCGGCGCATCGCCGGCGCCGCACTCGACGTGTTCGACGTCGAGCCGCTGCCGCTCGATCATCCACTGCGATCGGCACCGAACACGCTGTTGACCCCGCACATCGGCTACGTCGGCCAGAGTGCCTACGAGGGCTTCTACCGAGACATCGTCGAGGACCTCGAGGCCTGGCTCGCGCAGGCCCCGGCCCGCGTGCTGAACGCCTAGCGGTGAGCGCTCACTGCGGCGCGGGATCGCCGACGCCGGGACAGCGAACAAGCGACTCACGGACGAGCGCTGCCTGGTTGCGAGTCCGTATCTGAGTCTCGGCCAGCAGGCCGGACTGCCCAGCGTTCGGGTCCTCCCCGCTGCGCTCCGTGTCCGCGTCGTCTTGATCCATAGTCTCGAGCATCGCCTCCGCCTCCGTTCGCAGGTTCGGGGAGTGTATGCCAGCAGATCGATCGGATGCGCCGGCGACTCAGCGTGTCTCAAGGGCGACCTCATGCGAAGCGCTCGGTGTCGTTTCGCCCACGGCCGCAAGCAGCGGCCCGAGGCGTGCGAGCAGCGGAAGCGCGCAGGCACCAACCGCCGCAAGCACCAGGAACGCTGGCATCGGATGGTGGACGAGCGCCTGCACCGCGAGCGAGACGACTACCCCGCCGAGCTGCCCGGCAAGCCACAGCAGCGCGGCGACTGTGCCGGCCGAGGCGCCGGCGCCTCGCTCGCTCAACTCGAGCACGACCGGCAGGTCGGTGAGCAGCAGCAGCCCCATCGGCACGAGCACGATCGCCGCGACAACGACGGCGTGCACGAACGCGAGCACCACGCCGCCGACGATCACCGCGACGACGGAGGCGGAGATGATCGAGCGCTCGGCGCCGCGGCGCACGAGCAGTGGCGGCAGCAGCGCCGATCCGAGTGCGCCAGCGAACACCATCGCCACAAGCAGGCCGCCCGCAGTGTTCGCCGAGATCCGATAGTGATGGAGCAGCGCCTGCAGCCAGGTGGTCAACGCGATGAACGCGCCAAAGCCGAGGAACAGCAGGCCACAGAGCACGCGGACACCGGGATCGGCCCAGACGGCGCGCAGCGCTTCGACGCCGACTGCGACCTCCTCGTCGGCGGCCTCGCCGACGCCGCGACGCGCGAGTCCCGCGCACAGCACGGCTGCAGCGACGACTCCGAACGCCGCCTCGATGTACAGCAGGGCCGCGATCCGGTGCCCGCCGAGTGCGGTGCCGAGGACGAGCGCGAGCAGCATCCCGCCGAAGATCCCGGCCGAGCCGACGGCGATGCCGTGGGGCCGTAGCGACGGCGGCAGATACTCGGCCGCGACCTTCGTCACGGCGTTGAGAACCAGTGGCTGGGCGACTGCGACGAGTACCTGTCCCGCCATTGCCCAGGCGAAGTCGTCGCCGATCAGCCGCACCAGCCCGCCGGCCGCCGTCAGCACGGCGCCAACCGCCAGCCAGCGGTGGAAGGAGCGGTCGAGCAGCCGTCCCGCGGGGATTGCGAGGACGACGTAGAGCAAGGGGAAGATCTCCGCCAGCCAGCCGATCGCGGTCTCCGAGACGTGATAGTGGTGCGCCGCCGCCGTGGTCAGCGGCGCGTAGGTGAGCCAGAGCAGCTGAGTGCCCGCGGCGAGCAGCGCGTAGGCGCCGACAGCGCCCCAGCGGCGCTCCTCGCGCTCCTCCCGGCCACCACGATCCTCGCCCACTGCGGCGCGATGGTATTACGAAACTGCGCCCAATCTGAACGCGTCCGCTCCGTGACTGACTCCGGCCGTGGCGCGAGTCCGCTAGCGTACCGGCGCGATGCGCGCTCGCCTGCTCCCCGTCGCGGTTGTTGCCGCCGCAGTGACCCTTGCCGCCTGCGGCTCCGCGACCAACTACGCGGACACCGACCACATTATCCCTGCACCAGACCAGGCGCAGACGCTGAAGCCGCCGGCCACGACCATCCCGGTCCCGACGACGACGACACCGACGACGTCGGCGACATCGCCGACGACGCCGAAGGCGGCCTCCGTGCCGAGCTCCGGACCGCTGTCGACCGAGCCGAAAATCACCGTTCCCAGCGGCGCCGCACCGACGAAGCTGGTGACCAAGGACATCATCACCGGCACGGGCGCCGTGGCAAAGACCGGCGACGAGCTGACTGTCGATTACGTCGGCGCGCTCTACTCGAACGGCAAGGTTTTCGACGCGTCCTGGTCGCACGGTGGCCCGAAGGGCGTCCCGTTCCAGTTCCAGCTCGGCGTCGGTGACGTCATCAAGGGCTGGGACGACGGGGTCGCCGGCATGCGGATCGGCGGCCGCCGCGAGCTGATCATCCCACCGTCCCTGGCTTACGGCAGCACGGCAAGAACTGGCATCCCCGCGAACTCAACGCTGATCTTCATCGTCGACCTGCTCGGCGTCTCGAAGGCTTCCTGACGAGCGACGGCGTTGGCGGCCCGCAGGTCGCCTCGCGCTTCGACGAATCGACTACCTGCCAGCAGCGTGCCAGCAGCGCAAGCCGCTGGCGCTCGGTTAGCCCGATCCGCCCCAGGGGTGCTTCAACAGCAGGATCGTGTTCGCGACGAACAGAAGCGCGAAGAAGATCGTCCAGCGGTTGAGGTTGCGCTCGACGAGCGAGCCACCGCCGAGGGGACCCATGCCGGTGCCCACCCCGAACGCTCCGGAGAGCCCCGAATCCTTCCCGGAGTGCATCAGGATCAGGAGGATCAGAACGATGCAGATCAAGACCTGCGTTGTCGAAAAGAGCGCCTGCACGCGTCTGACAGGCTAGCGCAGCTCGTCGAGTGCCCGCAGGATCTCGACCGCCTCGGCGCGCAGCTGGCGGTCGAGCGCGTGAAAGTCCTCGTCGGAGAGCTTGCCGGTTCGGTAGTCGAGCTCGTTGTCGCGGATCTCGGTGTACTTCGCCTCGCGCGCCGCCTCGAGGACGCGCAGCTCACTTGGCAGGAACGGCTCGGAACCGCCACGGCGCCGCAGCGGCGCCCCGATGAACCAGACGAGGAACGCGATCAGCAGCGCGATCGCGGCGATCGCGACGACCTCCGTCATTCGCTCGATCTATGCGCGAGAGCCCGCCCGACGCGGCTGCGCGCGGCCAAGCTCCTGTGCGACGCGGGCGAGATAGCGGGCCCGGACGCGCCGCGAGGCTCCCGGCGCGGGCCAGATCGCGACGAGGCCGCCGCCGAAGAGGATGATCGCCCCGAGCCACAGCCACATCACCAGCGGCGAGGAGGCGAGCTTGAAGGGCGCGGCCGGCGGATGGGCGAGGTAGTGGTGAACGATCGCCGCGAGCAGGAAATACGAGACCTCGGTTTGTCGCGCGGCTGAGAGGTGATCGGCGTTCACGATCGCGTTCGCCCTGTTGACCAGATAATTGAAGGTGCCCTCTAGCTCAGGCGCATCGATCGCCGCCGAGAGATCGCGTCGCGGGCTCGACGCAAGCGCCAGCGTGCTGACCGAGTCGCCGCCGATCAGGCTGCCGACAGGGCCTTCCGCGCCGGAGGGGTCGTCGTAGTACTGGGCGAGCGGGTGGAGCGTCGTAACGTACTTGCCGTCGTGCGTCACGCGCATGATCGAGCCGAGCGTCAGCAGCGCGCCGGTGCTCGTCGGATCGGTGTCGAGCGCGGCGGTCGGCTTCACGTTCGTGTACGTGTAGCCGCCCACCGAGTAGCTCTGCCCAATGTGCAGAAACGGGTAACCGGAATGCGCGAACGTCGATGAGGCGCTGACGCCGATGAACAGCACGACGATGCCGAGGTGCGCGATGTACCCGCCGTAGCGCCGGCGATTGCGGCGGATCATCGAGACGAACGCGAGCAGCGGTGGGTCGCCGGACATCGCTTTGCGCGCGCGCCAGCCGCGCCAGAACTCCTGACCGACGCTCGCGAACACGAACGCGGCAGCACAGAACAGCACCACCGTGAGCGCCGATGAAGAGATCGGGACGACCGTGTAGGCAGCGATCAGCATCAGCGCCGCGGCGAGGATCGGGAGCATGAAGTTCCGCCGGGCGTTGGCGAGCGTGGCACGGCGCCAGGGGATCACCGGCCCGATCCCCGAGAGAAGAACCAGCATCAGCGCAAGCGGCACCGTGTAGCGGTCAAACCACGGACTGCCGACCGTGCTCTGCGTGCCGGTAGCGACCTCGGAGATCAGCGGGAAGAACGTGCCCCAGAAGATCACGAACGTCAGACCGACGAACAGGACGTTGTTGAGCATGAAGGCCGACTCGCGCGAGAAGAGCGAGTCCAGGTGGTGCTCGCTGCGGAGCACGTCGCGACGGCTGACGACGAGGTAGATCGAACCGGCAACCATCGCTGCGATCAGCAGCACGAATGGGACTCCAAGGGTCGAAGCGCCGAACGCGTGGATCGAGCTCAGAATGCCCGACCGCACGAGGAACGTGCCGACGATCGCAAGCGTGCTCGCCCCGAGCACGAGCGAGGCATTCCAGATCTTCAGCATGCCCCGCTTCTCCTGGATCATCAGCGAGTGCAGAAACGCAGTGCAGATCAGCCACGGCATCAGCGCCGCGTTCTCGACGGCGTCCCAGCCCCAGTAGCCACCCCAACCGATCTCGTAGTAGGCCCAGCGGGCGCCGAGCAGGATCCCTACGCCGAGAAACAGCCAGGAGGCGAGCGCGAAGCGGCGCGCGATCGGGATCCACTCGGCGTCGAAGCGACGGGTGATCAGCGCGCCAACGGCGAAGGCGAACGGGATCGTGAAGAACGTGTAGCCCGAGTAGAGCATCGGCGGGTGGATCATCATGCTCGGGTTGCGCAGCAGCGGATCGAGCCCGGCGCCGTTCAGGGGCGCCGGATTCGTGAGGTTGAACGGCGAAGCGAAGAACACGAGCATCGTCGTGAAGAACGCGCCGAAGCCGAGCTGCACCGAGACCGCGTACGGGACGATCTCGCGCAGACGATTGCGCGTCAGGAAGACCGCCAGGCTCGACCAGATCGAGAGCAGCCAGACCCACAACAGCAGCGACCCCTCCTGCGAGCCCCACATCGCCGCCGCCCGGTAGAACAGCGGCGTCGTCAGGCTCGAGTTGTTGGCGACCGTGTTGTAGGCAAAATCGTTGTTGATGAACGCCACCTCGAGCACGGCGAACGCGACCGTCAAGATCGCCGCCAACGCGTAGACGGAGCGCCGACCGACATCAACCCACCGGCGCTGTCCCTGGCGGGCCCCGTAGAGCGAAGCGCCGATGCCGAACAGCGTTGTCAGCAGCGCGATAATCAGCGCGGCGCGGCCGAGGAGGGCCATCAGCGCCCCGTCAGAATCACGCCGACTTGGCCGGGCTGTACTTCGACGGGCACTTCGTGACCATCGACCCAGGCTGAGCTACGAAGCTCCCGCCGCGCTTGTTGACCGTAACGATCAGCTCGCGCCCGACGCGGAACGGATCCGGCACCGCACCCGTGTAGACGACCGGGACCGACGGCCCGCCGCCGGCACGGTTGGCGAGGCTGAAGTCGAGGACACCGTTCGGCAGGTTCCTGACCGAGCCCTTGACGACGACGCCGGTGAGCTCGTAGGTCACGCCGGGGTGCGCCCGCGCAAGCAGCTGCGTCGGCGACAGCGCCTGATCACCGGCGGCGAAGCTGGTGTAGACCAGCGCGCTCGCCAGCACCACTGCGAGCGTTAGCGAGACGACGAGGCGCACGTGACGCTTGCGACCGGGATTCATCGCCGCGGCGATTATCGCACGGGCCTGCGCCGCACGGCGCCAGCCCGGCGCCGCTCCGAGCGCTCGGCTCCGGACCGCGCAATCCACGCACTGAGCGTCTCCCGGCCCCACTGGCTGTGAAAGCGCACGCGTGCGACCAAACGCATCTGCGGGCGGCGGCCGACCCCGTCGGTGAGATAGACGGTCCACGCGTAGCGGCGGTGGTAGAGCTCGTAGTAGGAGCCGAGGCGTGGCAGCGACCCGCTTGCCAGCGGGCGGTCGCCGTGCTTGACGAGCCAGAAGCGGATCGCCGGCTCGATCGGCTGCGTTGCCAGGTCGAGTGCGCCGAGCCGGTAATCGATCGTCTGCCCCGGCGGGATCGCCGCCACGAGCGCACGCCCGATCGCCGTCGTCGGAGCGTACTCGCGCACATGTGAGTCAGAGCGCTGGCTGCTCGCTACTGCAGCGCCAACGCCCCCCGTCGCTGCGACCCCGACAGCGGTCGCAAGTACCGTCGCGGCGATTATCGCGCGCGGGCGCAGCTGCGGGGCGGCGCCTCCGGCAAGCGCGCGCAGCCGCGGCAAGGCGATCTGGCAAAGCCACCGCAGCGAGCAGTAAAGCGACCAGAAGACGACGAGCCAGACCCAAAATCCGAGCTGTGAGCCCCACCACATCGTGTAGCCGAGCGTGCCCGCGAGCAGCGGCGCGGCCGGCGTGCTCGCAGCGTCAGCACCGAGGCCGAGGCACATGCCGAGGCCGATCAGCGCCGCCGCACAGAGGTCGACGCGGCGTCGCAGCGCGCCAGCGACTGCGATCAGGGCCAGCGCCGCCAGTAGCAGCACCGTCGAGCCGATCTGAGCACCGCCTGGTGTCTCGCGTACGCTGAGCTTGCGGTTCCATTCGGATGCCGGGACGAATAGGAACCACGGCGTGACGCCGACTGCTCGGACGACCGCGTACCAGCCCGAGCGCGGGCCGAGCGTCTTGCCGCGGTCGTGCACCGTCGTGGCGATCAGCGAGAGGTTTCCCGGACTGTGCTCGAGCTCGTCGATGATCGGTGCGCTCCAGCAGAGACCGAGCGCAACCGTCGCGACAACGATCCAGCGCCACACGACGCGCTTCGGCAACGCGATCCCCCGCCGCCGCGCCGACCAACGATCGATCAGGCGCGTCGCCGTCAGCCCGCCGATCGCGACGGCGACGACAGCGAGCGTCGGCGCAAGGTAGGTGAGGTGCGTCTGCGTGACGAAGCTCGCGACGACGACGACGGCCGGCAGCAGTTTGTAGTCGCCCGCCGCGACCGACCAGCCAAGAAAGATCAGCAGCAGGAACGGGAACATCGCGGCCGACGGGTTCCAGACGTCGTGGAAGATCTCGGCGTAGAGCGACTGGCACAACAGAGCGATCCCGATCGAGACGGCGAGCATCAGCACGAGCCCGCCGCGGCGGCGCGCCAAGACGACGCAGCCGATCACGCACAGCGTGTTGACGACGCCCATCGCGATCGCCGCGCTCGCCGGTCCGCCCAGACGCACGGGTATTGCGAGCAGCCAATAGAGCATCGGTCCCGGGCTGTGGACGATTTGACCGGTCACGTTGCCGGCCTCCGAGAACTGGCCGATCAGCGGGGTGTGGCCGCTGAAGACATCGAGTGCGCGCGTCAAGATGATCCCGTCGTCGCCGTCCGGCTCCCAGCCGGCGCGTGCAGCGTTGACCGTCGAGACGATCACCGGCACTGACGCCGCAAGTCCTGCCCCCACCGCCGGGGCCTGGCGTTTCACTCGGCGGCCCAGCTTCCGCGGCAACGAACGAACCAGCGCGCCTAGCGCCGGCGGTGCGATCGCCGCTCGCAGTCGGCGCGCTACCGGCAGAGTGCGGGCCGGCGATGACGGAGTCTCGGAGGACTCCCCCACCGGTGCGCCAACCGTGCCGAGGCCGCGTCGTCTGAGCAGCGCCTTGACCACGGCGGACACGCTACCCGTAGCGGCCGCCGCATCGTCTGCCTCTGCGGGCCACTCCAGCCGCCGAACAGTGCCGGCTCGCCCGTCCATCAACGCCGGCTCCCCGATCGTCAGCGATGCTCCAAAGCTGTGATGCGCACGTCTGTGGCCGGCCCCCAGGTCTAGGGCCGGCCACAGCGCGGAGCGAGACGATCGTGCCCGCCGCAGGCGTCCGACTTTCAACTCGGACTTGTGAACTCCAACGACTTCGAGAGAGGAAGGCGTTGGAACTGTGCACGTTCCATATCAATGCACAGTCCTTCCATGCCGGCCCGTTAAAGCATACGTATGCAGTCCCGGTCAAGGCCGACTGCATACGTATCACCAAACTTTCCCTGGCCGGGCGTCCAGCCCGATTTTGCCGCTGCTAGGCGGGTGTGTCTCGAGCCTTGGACGCAGCGGTCGAGCCGCGCACGATCAGGGTTGGCTGGAAGACGACCCGCGGCGCATCCTGAGCCCCTGTTCCAAGCCACGGACCCTCGCCCAATGCAAGCTCGACGCCGGCGGCGGCGATCTCCGCCGTCGGCATTCTCACCGTCGTCAAAGCAGGCACCGTCGCCTCGGCGAGTGGAATGTCGTCGAAGCCGACAATCGACAGCTCGCCCGGTACGGCGATCCCACGCTCGTATGCGGCATGGATCAGGCCGATCGCGAGGACGTCCGTGGCGGCGATGATCGCCGTCGGCGCCGGCGAGAGCTCCAGCAGGGCCGCCAGGGCGAGCTCACCGCCGCGCGTCGTGTTGGGAACGTGGCGGACGTACTCCTTCGGTGACTCGATCCCCGACACCTTGCAGTACTCGAGATAGGCTGCCTGGCGCTCGCGAATGTCGCCCAGCGAGGCGCCCCCAACGAACGCAACGTGCGTGTGCTCGAGCGAGGTCACGTGTTCGAGGGCGGCGCGAATACCGGCCCGATTGTCGACGGTCACCGTCGGAAACGGATGGCTGCGATACGTCTGCGAGCCGTGCCACAGGGCGACGACGCGAACGTCCGCATTGCGGAGGTCCTCGACCAAGCGCGGTTCCCCGCGAAAGTCCCCCAGCAGCACGACCGCATCGCACTGACGGGCCTCGAGAACACCGGTCAGGACTATTGCCTCGTCCGCATTGGCGCGCGCGTGGCCGAGAACAACCGAGTAACCACGCTCCTTTGCCTCGATCGACAGAGCTTCGATCGCTCCGGCGAAGAATGGATCGGTGATATCGCGGACGACCGCGCCAAGCAGCATCGTCGGCGCGCCACGGAGCGCCCTGGCAAATGGATGCGGGCGGTAGCCGAGCTCGCGGGCAATGGCGTGAACGCGCTCGCGCGTGTCCACGGATACGTGGATTCGTCCGGGGACGTCGTTGAGGACCCTTGACACAGTGCTCTGAGCCACGCCCGCCGCGGCGGCGATGTCCTTCATCGTAGGCGGCCGGTTTGCCATTCGTGACGGCGACTTCCGGTCGATCAAGGACAGCCAGTCGCCGAGACTTGCAGGCAGCGCGAGCCAGGCGCCAGAGACACGTTCGACAGACGCTGAGCTTGACCTGGCCGGCGTCGGCCAGGGCGACGTGTAGTCGCGCGGCTCGCACCAGGATCATGGAGTCCGCGCATCGGGGGCGATGTTAGAGGGGACGCGCCCCGCGTGCGATCCGCCGCTCGCGCCGGCTGCGGCGCTGAAACGCTGCAAGACCCTGTCCGACGGGCCGCCGAGTCAGACTCCCCCGGCCAGCCGGTAGTAGGCGCCATTCCAGCGCAGCTCGTTTTGGAACTCGCGGGTCCGCGTGCGCTCGTCGATCGGGAGCAGCTCGATGCCCGCGATGTCGGCGAAGTCGGCGATGATCTGCGCTCCGAGAGCCCCGCTGAGCACGCTGTGATGTGGTCCGCCGGCCGTTAGCCATGCCTCGGCTGCGGTCGCGAAGTCAGGCTTGGGCATCCACAGAGCTCGCGCGACGGGTAGCTGCGGAAGCGCGTGCGGCGCTGAGATGACCTCGACGTCGTTCACCAGCAGGCGAAAGCGGTCACCGAGATCGAGCATCGCGACGAGGACCGCCGCACCGGGGCTCGCGTCAAAAACGAGTCGCACGGGGTCCTCGCGTCCGCCGATCCCCAGCGGGTGGATCTCGCAAGTCGGTCGCGACGCTGCGAGCGAGGGGCAGACCTCGAGCATGTGCGATCCCAGGACCAGCGGGGTCTCGCCGTCGAGGTCGTAGGTGTAGTCCTCCATGAACGAAGTGCCTCCGGGCAAGCCGCTCGCCATCACCTTGAGGATCCGCACAAGCGCCGCCGTCTTCCAGTCGCCCTCGGCGCCGAACCCGTAGCCGTCGGCCATCAGGCGCTGTACGGCAAGACCCGGAAGCTGACTGAGGCCGTGGAGATCCTCGAAGGTATCCGTGAAAGCGCCGAAGCCACCGTCGCTGAGGAACCCGCGCAGGCCGGCCTCAATCTGCGCCGCGTCGCGCAGAGAGTCGCGGCGCGCGCCTCCGCTCTGCAACTCCGCTGCGAGTTCGTAGTTGTCTTCGTACTCGGCGATCAGGTCGTCGATGTCCGCGTCGCCGACGGCGCTTACGGCGTCCACGAGGTCGCCGACGCCGTAGCCGTTGACGGCGACGCCGAGGCGGATCTGTGCCTCGACCTTGTCACCTTCCGTGACCGCGACCTGTCGCATGTTGTCGCCGAACCGCGCGACGCTGAGCCGGCGCGCCTCGTGCCAGCCGCAAGCCGCGCGTGACCAGCCTCCAATCCGCTCGAGCGTGCCGGCGTCGCGCCAGTGACCGACGACGGTCTTCCTCGCCAGCCGCATGCGACTCGCGATGAAGGCGAACTCGCGGTCGCCGTGCGCCGACTGGTGCAGGTTCATGTAGTCCATGTCGATCTCGGACCAAGGCAGAGCCCTGTTGAACTGCGTGTGAAGGTGCAGCAGCGGCTTGTCGAGCGCTCCGAGTCCGGCGATCCACATCTTTGCCGGCGAGAACGTGTGCATCCAGACGATCAGTCCGACGCAGCTCTCGGCGGCGTTCGCCTCGAGGCAGAGACGCAGGATCGCGTCCGCCGAGATCACGACCGGTTTGCCGATCACCCGGACCGGCAACGCCGCCGAGGCGTCGAGCGCGCCCGCAACCTCCTGCGCGTCGGCGTCGACCTGTGCGATCACTGCGTCGCCGTATAGATCCTGGCTACCGGCAACGAACCACAGTTCGAGCTCACCCAGAGCCTTTGCAGTCATCCGTAAACCTCCGTGTTGACCATCGTTCAGCCGTTCAGCGCTGCCCGTAGACGTTCTGGTAGCGGCTGTACAGCGCGTCGATGTCGGCCTGATCGAGGCGCGTCACCTCGCCAAGCGAGCGCGCGATCAGGACCGTGCGCGCGACGTCCTCGCACATCACCGCTGCCTTGACCGCGTCGCGCGCCGTGGCGCCGATCGTGAAGACGCCGTGGGCGCGCATCAGCACTGCCGGGGAGCGGCTCTGGGCGAGCGTTTCGACCACCGCGACGCCGATCTCCTCGCCACCGATTCGCGCGAACGGGCCAACCGGGATGTCGCCGCCGAACTCATCCGCCATCGCCGTCAGGACGCAGGGGATCGGGAGGCCGTGCGCCGCCCACGCCGTCGCATATGGGCTGTGGGTGTGGCTGATCCCGCCGACGGCTTGATTCGCACGATAGATATAGGCGTGGGTCTGTGTGTCGCTCGACGGGGCGAGCTCGCCTTCGACTACGGTGCCGTGCAGGTCAACGACGACCATCGACTCGGGCCGCAGCTCGTCGTAGCTCAGCCCGCTCGGCTTGATCACGATCAGATCGTGATCGGGTACGCGCGCTGAGATGTTCCCACTCGTCCACGCGACAAGGCCGTTGCGTGTCAGCTCGCGATGCAGATCGGCGACCGTCTTGCGCACATCAGCGATTGCGCTCATCGCTGCAGCGCTCCCCCGCGACCAGTCTCCGGCCGGCCGATCATCTCGATACGGCCTCGCGGGCACGCGGCTGCGGCGCGCTCCGCTCGCTGATGTGCCTCAGCTCGTGCAGCAGCTCCGCCCGCGCAAGCCCCATCGTGTCATGCAGTTGGCGATACAGCGCGTAGAGCTCTTCGTAGACCTCGACGGCAGCCGGGTCCGGCTCATAGGTCGCGGCGTTCCCGGGCGGCAGCGCGTCGATCGCGGCCATGATGTCGCTGTAGCCACCGGCCTCCGGGCCTGCCGCGACGGCGCCGAACAGCGCGGATCCCCGGGCCGGGATCTCGGTCGAGCCCGGCACGAGGACTCGCCGGCCACTCGTGTCGGCGAGCAGCTGCATCGTCAGCGGGCTCTTCTCGGCGATCCCGCCGCAGGCAACCAGTTGACTGAGCGGCAGCCCGTGCTCCTCGAAGTTGTCGACGATCCGCCGGTTACCGAAGGCGATCGACTCGAGCAGCGCCCTGTATATCTCAGACGCAGTGGTCTGCAGGGTCATGCCGCAGAGCAGGCCGCTGAGGTCGGCGTCGGCGAGGATCGTGCGGTTGCCGTTCCACCAGTCGAGTGCGAGCAGTCCGCTCGCACCGGCGTGCAGCTTGGCAGCCTCGCGCTCGAACTCCGCGTAGCGGTCATCCGCGCCGGCCTCACCGAACAGTCCGACGAACCACGCGAGCATGTCGCCGACGGCTGCCTGGCCGGCCTCGTAGCCAAAGTAGCCGGGGAGCGCGCCGCCCTTGACTACGCCCGTGATCCCCGGGAGCAGGATCTCCTCTGGGTGGACGACGACATCGCAGATCGAGGTCCCGATGACGATCAGGAAGCTCGTCGGGTCGAGCACGCCCGCCCCAGGAACCGATACGAACGAATCGACGTTCCCGATCGCGACCGCGACCGATGGCAACAGTCCAAGCTGATCCGCGAGCTCCCGGCGCAGGTTGCCGGCCCGGGCTCCGAGCGGGAAGAACTGTTTCCCGAGCTTTTCGGACGGGTCGTCAAAGCCTGGATACGCCGCGTCGAAGAACTCGCTCGGCGGCAGCCCCTCAGTCGGTGACCACAGCGCTTTGTATCCGGCCGGGCAGGTCGAGCGGCGTTCCTGCCCGGTCAGCTGCCAGACGATCCAGTCTGTCGCCTCGATGAATCCGCCCGCGGCGTCGTAGACCTCGCGATCCTCGAGCCACAGCTCGATCAGCTTCGGGAAGTACCACTCCGAGGAGATCCGCCCGCCGTAGCGAGCGAGGAACTTGTCGCCGCGGGCCATCGCAACATCGGTCAGGCGGTCAGCGATCGGCTGTGCCGAGTGGTGTTTCCAGAGCTTCGGCCAGGCGTGACGGCGCGATCGCCAGGGCTCGAGCGTGCACAGTGGCACTCCGTCGGCACTGACCGGGAGCACGGTGCAGCAGGTGAAGTCGATGCCGATGCCGATGACGTGCTCGACCGCGATCCCCGCATCGCCAAGCGCTGCGGGGATGCCGCTGTGCAGCACGTCGAGCCAGTCGTCGGGGTGCTGCAACGCCCAATCTGGTGGGAGCTGCTCGCCGCTATCCGGGAGCGTGCGATCAATCACCCCATGGGAGTAGCGAACAACGTTGACCGCCAGCTCCTCGCCGGTGATCAGATCAAGTATGAGTACGCGGCCAGACTCCGTCCCGAAGTCGATCCCGAGCGAGTACCTCGCCGAGTTCACGACGCACCCTCACTCGTTGCGATGCCACCACGGCGGGTTGGGTCGCCGACGGTGCGCTCGCACATTCTGGATCCATGCTGTCGCGTCATCTTGGAGGCTCGGCCGGGGGTCTCGCCGGGGCCTTACGGGCTCGCCGGAGGTGCGTTGGTGACGCGCCCGGCTGATCGTTCGAGCCGCCGGACCCGCAGGCGATCGAAGACGATCGCGACAAGCAGCACGAGGCCGACGACCATCGACTGGTAGTAGGCGTTGACGTTGACCGCGACGAGGCCGTCCCTGAGCACGACGAGCAGGGCGGCCCCCGCGACGACCCCGATGATCCGACCCTGCCCGCCAATCAGACTGACGCCCCCGATCACGGCAGATGCAATCGCGATGAGCTCCCAGCCGGACACGCTATCGGCGGTGCCCGATGTGAGGCGGGAGGCTTCGATGATGCCGACGACCGCAGCGCAACTCGCGCTGACGACATAGGCGAGGACGATCCGTCGGTTCACAGCGATCCCGGCCAGACGGGCAGCCTCTCTGTTGCCGCCGACGGCGTAGACCTGGCGCCCCAAGTACGTGCGCTCGAGGAAGAACCAGGCCAGCAGCGCGATCACGACAAAGACGATCACCGCGATCGGCACCCCGGCGACCGTCGATCCGACGACTGCGAGGAATGTTGAAGAGGTCAGTGGGATCGGGCTGGGCGCGATCGCCTCGTCGGCGCCCGCCGCAAAGATGAACGTAACGAGCGTTGCGACAAACGGCGGCACTCCGAGGCGCGTGATCAGAAAGCCATGCCAGAGCCCCCACAACGCGCCGAAGATAACCGTCAGCACGAAGGCGAACAGCACCGGGATGTGAGCGCTGTTGTTCAGCCACGCGGATACGACGACGAACAGGGCGGTCAGAGACCCCACCGACAGATCGATCCCCCCTGTGATGATCGCGAAGGTCTCGCCGACCGCGAGGATGCCGAAGCCCGCGAGGTCGATGCCGAGCGGGTCTTGGAGGTCGGAGACGCTCGCGAACAGCGGATTGATGGCGGTGAACACCGCGAAGGCTGCGGCAACGGCGATGATGATCCCGATCTCCGGCGAATCCGCCAGTCGCCCCGCCAGGCGCTTGGCGATCCGCGCCCGCGAGTCGCGCGCGCCCACGCTCCCGACCACTTCACTCGAGGCGTCGGCCATCACGCAGCCACCTGGTCGATCGCCGCCGCAGCGATGATTCGCTCCTTCGAGAACTCCGAGCGCTCGAACTCGGCGGCGATGCGACCTCTGCGCATGACGACGATCCGGTGACAGATGCTGACGAGCTCCTCGAGCTCCGACGACGCGACGAGAATTGCCATCCCTGCCACCCGCTCCTCCTCGATTAGTTTGTAGATCTCCGCCTTCGCGCCGACGTCGACGCCCCGCGTCGGCTCGTCGAGGAGCAGAAGCCGCGGATGCACCGCCATCCAGCGGCCGAAGATCATCCGCTGCTGGTTGCCGCCGGATAGCGATCGCGCCGGCTGCTCGGGCGTCCGGCAGCGGACCCGGGCGCTCTTCACTATCACCTCTGCCTCCCGCCGTTCCGGCCGGGGGCGCAGGACAAGGTGGCGCCAGGAGATCCGCCGCAAAATCGCGAGTGTGACGTTCCAACGGATCGGCGCATCCGCCAACAATGCCTGCGTCTTGCGATCCTCGGGAACGAGGCCGACTCCCGCGGCGACGGCGCCGACAGCGCTCCTCGGCCTGTAGCTGGCCCCCGCGAGCCGCATCTCGCCGGCGGTCGTTGAGCGGGCGCCCATGACGACGTGTAGCAGGCGGCTGCGTCCAGAGCCCATCAGGCCGGCCACACCTACTACCTCGCCGGGCCTCAGCGTGAGGTCGAGCGGCCCGAGACCGTCCGCCTCGAGCTGCCTCGCCTCGAACACCGGTCCGACTCCATCCTCGACCCGCGCGATGTCGCCCTCGGTGAGTATCTCGGTCCCGACCATCTCGCGGACCAGGCGCTGCTCGGACGCCTCGCCCGGAGCAAGGTCGGCAACCACGAGCCCATTGCGCAACACCACAACCCGATCTGCGACCGCCCGTACTTCGGACAACCGGTGGCCGACGAAGATCACGATTCCACCGCCGGCAGCATGCTCGCGGGCGAGCTCGAGCACCCGCTCGGACTCGGCCGGGCCGAGCGCCGAGGTCGGCTCGTCGAGGATCAGCACCAGCGGCCGGCGGCCGAATGCCTTTGCGATCTCGAGCATCTGGCGCTGGGCCACCGAAAGCGAGTCGACCCGCCGACGCGTCGGAACGTTGAGTCCCACCTCGTCGAGCATCTGCTTGGCGGCCCCGTGCATCGCCCGGCGGTCGACGAGCAAGCGACGCTCGCTCGGTCGCCGGCCGAGGGTCAAGTTCTCGGCCACGCTGAGCTGGCCGACGAGCGGAAACTCCTGCGAGACCATCGCCACGCCGAGCTCCTGCGCGTGCAGGGTGTCGCCAGTGTCGAGCTGGTGGCCCGCGAGCGAGACGGTGCCGGCGCTCGGACGAACCGAGCCGGCGATCACGCCCATCATCGTCGACTTGCCGGCTCCGTTCTCGCCGACGAGGGCCACGACCTCGCCGCGTCGAAAGACCAACCGGTCCACGTCGAGCACGACGGCCGGCCCATACAGCTTGCGGACACCGGTGAGCGAAAGGCTCTCACCGGTGTCCGCAGCGCTGCCAATCGATTGGCTAGCCTGCGCCAATTTCCTTGTTGTACGCGTTGTCAGCGGGCAGGTTCGCCTTCGTCAGCGTGCCGACCCCGGTGCTGATCGTGCCGCCGGTTTCAAACGGCTTCATGATCGATGCGACCTTCGCGCTGCCGAGCACCTTCATTGCGGTCGTCAGGTATGCGCCCAGGTAGCCCTGCATGTAGGGCTGCTGGATGATCGACGCAGCGACCGATCCGTTCTGGAGTCCGGTGATCGTCCCCGGCTCGTTGTCGTCCGCGACGACCTGGATCTTGCCGATGTCGCCCTTACCCTGCACTGCGACTGCGGCTGCCGGTCCGTCGTAGGAGTAGACGCCGTAGATCCCCTTGAGGTTCGGATCGGCGGCGATCACAGCGTCCGCGTTCGAGGACGCCGTTGCAGCGACGCCCGCGTCGTTGTCCGTCGCGGTAACCGTGATGTTCGAACCGGCGAGCGCCTGCTTGAAGCCCTGAATGCGCTGAAGCGCGTTCGTGGCCGTGAGCGATCCGGTGAGGATCGCGACATCTCCACCGTTCGGGAGCGCCTTCTTCATCGCCTCGCCGGCAGCCTCACCGGCAGTGACGTTGGGGGTGCCGACGTAGACGAACGTCTTCGCGTCGGACGCCGGAACCGGCGAGTCGATCGCGACCACGTCGATGCCCTTGGCAACCGCCTTATTGATGATGCTCCCCTCGGAAACGGGGTCGATCACCGAGGTGAAGTAGCCCGATGCACCCGTCGATGCGAGTGTCTCATATTCAGACACCTGCGTCGTGAGCTGTCCTTGCGACGGGCCCTCGAAATGCGCGGCAATCCCGAGCTCCTTCGCCGCCTGCGCGTCTCCCTGCTTGCCGGCCACCCAGTAGGTGGCAAGGATGTTGACGACCATCCAGGTGTCGACCTTCTTGACGCTCTTGCCCTTCAGCGCCGCAGCGAGCGCGTTGCGCAGGCCGAATAGCTTCGAGTCGTTGAACGTCGGCGGATGCACGCTAGTGGATAGCAGCTTGGCGTTTGCCTTGTGAGCAGTTACCGCACTCGCCGCTCCCGTGGATGCCAGCCCGCCCGCTAGAGCCACCGCGCCCGCGACCGCAAGCATCGCCGCCGCTTTCGCGGTTTTGGCACGGCGGTGCCCAATGCTGATTTGTTGCTTCATTCCCTCTCCTTTACACCTGTTTCTGATCCCTCTCGTCCTGATTCAGCTTCGAACGGAGCGACCGGATCTGGTTCCGACCCCTTGCACCATCAGTACCCCGGTGAAGGGCAAACGTATCCAAGCATACGTATCGCCTCTCCGTCAAGGCGGAACATCGAGCTACCCTCCGATGTACGCAATCGGTTGCGCGCAACCGGATGCATAGCCACCTGACGCACGACTGTCGGAACGAGACGCCCGGGCACCCACCGCGCACCACGGCGACCGTATCCTCTTGGGATTAGCTCCCTAAGATCATCGATCTGGCGACCCGGTGCCGGCCGACTGTCGATCCCCAGCAGGCGTAGGGAGCGCGAGCGAGGCGACCCGGCATGAGCCAGGTGCTCGTCGGCATCGATCTCGGCACGTCGGCCGTCAAGGGCCTCGCGATCTCACCAGACGGTGGCGTCGTCGCGCGCGCCGAGGCCGCGTATCCGCTGTCGACGCCGCGCGCCGGCTGGGCAGAGCAGGACCCGGCCGACTGGTGGGCGGCAACCGAGTCGGTGCTGTCGCGCCTACGCGCGGCCGCAGGCCCGCCGACGGGGATCGGACTCTCCGGGCAGATGCACGGGCTCGTCGTCCTTGACGCCAAGGACCGTCCGCTGCGCCCCGCGATCCTCTGGAACGACCAGCGCACCGCTCGCGAGTGTCGCGAGATCGAGCAGCGGATCGGGCTCGAGCGGCTGATCGCGCTCACCGGGAACCGCGCGCTGCCAGGGTTCACAGCACCGAAGCTGCTGTGGCTGCGCAGGCACGAACCGGAGACTTACGAACGCGTCGCGCGCCTCATGCTGCCAAAGGACTACGTGCGGTTGCGCCTGTGTGGCGAGCACGCCAGCGACGTCTCGGATGCCTCGGGCACGCTGCTGCTCGATGTTGCGACGCGGGCCTGGAGTGCCGAGGTGCTCGGGGCGCTCGAGATCGAACCCCAGGTCCTGCCGATCGTGCTCGAGAGCCCTGCCGTCTCCGGCTTGACCGCCGCCGGTGTGCCGGTCGCCGCGGGCGCAGGTGATCAGGCTGCCGGCGCGCTCGGGGTCGGTGTCGACCGTCCGGGTCCGGTCTCGGTCGCGCTCGGCACCTCGGGCGTCGTGTTCGGCGCCGTTGACGCTTTCAGGGCCGACCCGCGGGCTCGTCTGCACGCGTTCTGCCATGCGCTTCCGGGCGCCTGGCACCTGATGGGCGTGATGCTCTCTGCGGCCGGCTCGTTGAGCTGGCTTCGCGAGACGATCGCACCCGGAGTGCCCTACGACGAGTTGCTGTCGGGGGCGGACAGTTGGCCGGCCGGCACCGAGGGGCTGCTCTTCCTGCCCTACCTGGTTGGAGAGCGCACGCCGCACGCCGATCCGGACGCGCGCGGCGCGTTCATCGGGCTCCAGGTGCGCCACGATCGGGGCGCACTTGTCCGGGCGGTACTCGAGGGCGTGGCGTTCGGCTTGCGCGACTGCCTTGACCTGCTCACCGAGCTCGCCGGCAAGCCGCCGCTCGCGCGGGTCTCCGGCGGCGGTGCCCGCAGCGAGCTGTGGCTGGCGATCATCGCCTCCGTACTCGAACTGCCGCTCGAGCGCGTCAGCGTCGATGAGGGCGCGGCGTTCGGAGCAGCGCTCCTTGGCGGCGTCGCCGCCGGCGTCTGGTCCGATGTGCCCGCGGCAGTCGCTGCAACCGTCCGTCCGAGTGAGCGGATCGAGCCGGTGCCGGAGTGGACCGATGCCTACCGCGATTCGCAGGCCCGCTACCGCGCGCTCTATCCAGCCCTGCGCGGGATACAGGGCTCTAGCTCCTAGGCCCCGCGGCATTCAGTCCAGCAGTCGCGCGCCGGGCGCCGGGCGCACCTCAAGCGCGCCGGCCGGGGCTCGCGCGCCGGGCGGCAGCAGCCCGAGCACGTGACCACCGAAACCACCGCCGAGAATCCGTGCACCGAGTGCACCGGCCTGATGGAGGCGGTCGACGGTGCGCTCGACCGCCGGCGTTGAGATCTCATAGCAGTCGCGCAGGCTCGCGTGTGAGGCGTCGAGCAGCCGCCCGAGAGCGGGAAAATCGCTGCGCCCGAGAGCGGCTACTGCCTCCTCGACGCGCGCGTTCTCAGTGATGACGTGGCGCGCGCGCAGGCCCTCCGGCGGCGCGAGCCCGGCTGCCATGTCGAGGGTCGCCTCGCGCAGGCTCGCAACCCCTAGCAGCTCGGACGCGCGGGCGCACTCGGCGCGCCGCTGGTTGTAGCCGGAGCTGGCGTTGGCGTGGCGCTCGCCGGAGTCGAGCGTCACCAGCCTGAAGCGACCGAGCTCGAGCGCCACCGGCTGAACGCCAAGCGAGCGGAAGTCGATCAGCTGAGCACGGTCGCGCTCACCGAACAGCGAAGCAATCGGGTCAAGCAGACCGGTGCGCGCGCCGACCCAGTCATTCTCGATCCGTGAGCAGATCCTCGCGTGCTCGAGCAGCTCGGGCCGGCGTGCATCGGCGACCGCTATCAGCGCCAGCGTCAGCGCGATCTCGAGCGCCGCCGAGGACGACAGCCCGGCGCCGCGCGGCAGGTCGCCGGCGATCCGCAAGCGCGTCCCGCGCAATGGCACCCCGGCACGCTGCAGTTCCGCGGCGGCGCCCCGGACAAATGCGCGCCATCCCTCCACCCGCGTTAGCTCGTCGAGTTCGAAGCTGTCCTGCTCACCGAAATTGGTCGCGACGGCCTCGACACGGCGGCCTGGGATCTCGTGCGCGCGGACCGTCACGCCCTCGCTGATCGCAAACGGCAGCGCGAGCCCGGCGTTGTAATCGGTGTGCTCACCGATCAGGTTGACTCGACCGGGAGCGAAGGCGTTGACCTCGTTAGGCATGTTATGTGCGCTCCCCGCCGCCGCTGACGAACCCTGCGAGGTCCGCCGAGCGGCGCACGCACGCCGCGTCGCGGCATCAAGCCCTGGCGGCGGCTTCCTCGGCCTGGGCGGCCTCCCGCGCGCGGCGGTACTCGTCGACGACAATCGCGGTCAGCTCCTCGACCGAGGTCTCCGCAGTCGGCTTGTCCATCGCGATCACGCCGTCAACGATCATGTTGACGCGGTCACAGCTCTCGAGCACGTGCACGTAGTTGTGGAGGATCATGATGATCGAGATCTTGCCCTCCTGCTTGAGCCGGGCGATCAGCTCGAGGATCATCGCCCCCTCCTTGGCTCCCATCGCGGCGAGTGGCTCGTCGAGCAACAGGATGTCGGCTTGCGAGTAGACGCCTCGGGCGACAGCGATCGCCTGGCGCTGCCCGCCCGACAGACGGGCGACCGGCACATCGAGCCGCGGCAGGTTGATCCCGATCTCGTTCAGCGCCTCGCGCGCGTCGCGCTTCATCCTGCGGCGGTCCAGGAGCGGAAGCCGCGGCATCCGCTCCTCACGGCACAGGAACATGTTCTGGTAGACGCTCAGCTCGTCGATCAGCGCCAGGTCCTGGTAGACGACATCGACCCCGAGCGCGCGCGCCTGCTCGACGCTCTTGGGCTCGTAGGCTTCGCCGTGCAGCCACATCTGGCCGGAGTCCTGCTTTTGGAAGCCACAGATCGTCTTGACCAGCGTCGACTTGCCGGCGCCGTTGTCGCCGAGCAGGCCAAGCACCTCGCCCTTCTTGAGGTGCAGGCTCACGTCACGCAGCGCCGTCACCGGCCCGAAGCGCTTTGCGAGGTGCTCGACGCGCAGGACGTCGTCGTCCGCGGAGGTCGGCGCAACGACGATCTCTCCTGGGAGGACCTGGTCAGCCAACGCCCGACCGCCTTCGGGTGCGTCCCACGTAGACGTTGATCAGCATCGCGATCAGGATTGCGATGCCGAGATAGAAGTCGAGATAGTCGGCATTGACGCCCTTGATCGCAAGGCCGTCCTGGAGCATGCCGAGGAACAGGGCGCCGATCAGCGCTCCGACGACAGTCCCCGATCCGCCGGCCAGGAGCGTGCCGCCGATCACGGCCGCGGCGATCGCATCGAGCAGGACCGAGTTCGCGGCCCCCGGGTCCGGCGTGATCGAGCTCGAGCGCATCGCCTCGAGAACGCCGACGAGTCCGGCGAGCGTGCTGCAGACCATGAAGTTGCGGATCACTACGAGGCGGACCTTCACTCCGGCCTCCGCCGCGGCGACCTTGTTGGAGCCGACGGCGATCGTATGCAGACCCCAGCGGGTGCGCGTCAAGACGATCTGCAGGATCACCACGATCACGAGCGCCCAGACGAGCTCTGAATAGGTGCCGGCGCCGAAGATGTTGCCGAACGTCCCGAGCTCGGTCGCGCCGGTCGTCGTATTCGTATTCGCCGAGCCCGGCATGATCAGCTGCTCCGCGTGCGAGATGATCAGCGTCATTCCCTCGAGCGTGAAGAGGGTTCCCAGGGTCGTGATGAATGAGTTGACGCCGAGGACCGCGGTGACGATGCCGTTCACCAGGCCGATCACCATGCAGACGATCAGCGTGATGATCACGCTGGGCACGAACGGTATGCCGCCGCCGACGACCTCGTAGAAGACGAGCGGGGCGAAAAGGTAGACGCCACCGATCGACAGGTCGATCTCGCCGTTGATCATCAGGAACACCTCGCCCGCGGCGAGGATCCCCAGCCAGGCAAAGTAGGTGAGCAGCGTCTGGAGATTGGCGACGCTGAAGAAGACCGGCAGGCTCAGCCCGAAGTAGATCGCCAGCGCGATCGTGACGATCGTGATGCTCCCCTCGCGCATCGTGAGGAAGCGCTTGACCAGGAGCCACGCGCCCGCCAACGCACGGGGGGCTCCGCGCGTCTGCGCGGAGCCCCCCGCCGGTTCGGCTTCTGAGACGTCGCTGTCAGCAGTGCCGGTCATCGATCAGCTACGGGGTGCGTCGTGCGCCCCTTACGCCTTGACGACGCCGGCCTTGTTGCTCGTCCCCTCATAGCGGCTCTTCGTGTTGTTATAGGGCACGACCGTCGTCTTGCTCAGGAACTTCAGGCCCGTATCGATGTCGGCGATGCCGCTGAGGCCGTCGGACGCGTGGTAGAGGAACAGCTCCAGGGTCGGCAGGAAGCCTTGGAGGTAGGGCTGCTGATCGATCGTGAAGTCGCCCTGGCCGGCGGCCAGCAGCTTCTGCGTGATCGGGGTGAGGTCATAGCCGCCGCCCTTGATGCCCTTTGCGCGCAGGCTGTACTTCTGAATCGTCTGGAAGACGCCCTGGGTGCTGCCGCCGTCGACGGCAAACAGGCCCTTATAGCTCGTGTGGCCTGGCCAGAACGCCTCGATCGTCGAGATCTCCTGCGGTGTCAGGGCGCCGGTCGCGGTCACGGTGTACTTGGTGCTCGAGCCCTTGAGCACAGACTCTGCGCCGTCGATCCGTGGCTGGATGTTCGCCGAGCCGGGCGTCGCGATGAACAGTGCGACGGTGCCCGATGGCACGAGCTCCTTGATCTTCATGCCCATCTGCTGCCCCGACACGAACAGGTCCTGGCCGATGTACGCGAGCCGCCCGTTACCGGGCTCGTCGGCGTTGTAGGACAGCACCGGGATGCCCGCCGCAAGAGCCTTGGCGGTCGGGGCGTTGAATGCCGTCTTGTCGATCAGCGGGCAGGCGATCCCATCGGCCTTGGCGGTGATCGCGGCGTTGAAAGCGGTCACCATCTGGGCGACGTTGCTCGTCTCTGAACCGGTCCACTGGTAGGTGCAGCCGAGCAGCGAGCAGGCATCCTGGATGCCGCTGATCGTCGGCGTGAAGAACGGATTCGTCGTCACGTGGTTGACGAACACGAAGTGGTACTTCTTCTGCGATCCGAAAATGCTCGCGTCGGACGCACCGAGAGCCTGTGCCGCCGGGCTCAGCATGAATGCCGCAAGAGCGCCCGCGCTGCCGCCCAATGCGGTCCTTCGGGTGATCGCGCGCATCTTCGAATGCGGCGTTGCCTCCTGCTTGGAGTCTTTCCACTCGAGGCGCTCGAGCGCCTCGTTCGAGAACTCTTGATCTGCCATTCCCACGCCTCCTCAGCGTCACTTCGGGTTGACGACTTGTCACCGCGCCCGGCGTCCCACTCCCTCGAGCGCGACCTCACAATCGCACAACTCGCGTCCGTTTGCCAGCTGGTCGCGTATGCGCAGACGTATCCGAGCACACGTATGCAGTGCCCAGCGCGTAAAGTGTCGCCGCGCTGATGAAGATCGTCGTCACAGGCGGCAGCGGCAAGGTTGGCCGTGCCGTTCTCGCTGATCTGCTCGAGCACGGCCACGAGGTGCTCAACGTTGATCGCAACCCACCCGACAGCTCGCTACCGGCCACTGCCGCGCCGTTCCTCCCGGCGGACCTCACCGACTACGGTCAGACGCTCGAGGCGCTGAGCGGCGCCGAGGTCATGTCGGGCGTTGAGGCTGTTGTGCATCTCGCGGCGATCCCTTCACCGGTCCACGCGACACCCGACGTTGTCTTTGCGACGAACATCCGCAGCACCCACACGGTGTTCTCGGCGGCGGCCCGACTCGGGCTGCTACGCGTGGTCTGGGCGTCGAGCGAAACGACTCTTGGAACGCCATTTGACACGGCACCGGACTACACGCCCATCGATGAGCACCATCCGCTGCGCCCCGAGTCCTCCTACGGCCTCTCGAAGGTGCTCGGCGAGGAGATGTGATGGA
>Ga0181525_10000106_pt1 | contig 76524 bp, 74 predicted proteins | sample PEATcosm2014_Bin_48_FD_121100 | JGI IMG/M metagenome (GOLD analysis project Ga0181525, IMG submission 121100) | Peatland microbial communities from MTU Mesocosm Facility, Houghton, MI, USA - PEATcosm2014_Bin06_10_metaG | ecosystem: Environmental > Terrestrial > Soil > Wetlands > Peat | place...
GGCACTCGTGCCGAGGCTTGGGCCTGATGAGCGTGCCACGGCGCCGACATGTGTCGAGACGAGTCTCGACACGGCAGGCACGAGTGCCCGCGCCACAAAGGGCAGTGGAGCGTAAGGAGCTCAGGTCAAATGACCGCCGTGTTGTTCGCAACCTTTGGAGCCGTCTTTGTCGCCGAGATCGTTGGCGACAAGCTGCTTTACACCACTGGAGTCCTTACCACCCGCTATCGCACGGCGCCGGTGATCGTTGGGATGCTGATCGCTTTCATGGCCAAGATGGCGGTAGCGGTGGCGGTAGGCAACGCCATCTCGAAGCTGCCGCCACTGCTCGTCGCCGGAGTCACCAGCGTGAGCTTTATCGGCGTGGCAATCACGCTCTGGCGCAAGCCGGCGCAGAGCACCGGGGTTGAGAAGAATCACGGCGCTTCACGAGCCGCAGCGGTTTCCTTTGCGGCGATTTTTTTCTCGGAGTGGGGAGACGTCGGGCAGATTACAGCCGCCACCATGGCGGCGCGTTTTGGATCGCCCCTGCTGGTCTGGATCGGGGCCGTCGCCGCTATGGCCACGAAGGGCGCTTTAGCGGCCTCCATCGGCGCCGGGGTTCGGCAATGGATCGTCTCGCGGATTCCGCCTAAAGTCGTGCGCTACGCCGGCGTCAGCGCGCTGCTGGTGCTGGGCCTGCTATCTGTTCTCGAGACCCTGACTGAGCGTCACGCCTGACGCTTCACGCCGCCTTCTCCGCGAGCATTCCCCGCAGTCGGAAGAACATCGCCGCCGCGGCTAACTGCGCCGCGATCCCGAAAACCACCAATGCGATCAGCGATCGCGAGTAAAGCAGGCCCATCGCGACGCTGCCAAGAAACCACGCGACGCCGTAAACTCCGTTGAAAGCGCCGAATGCCCCGCCCCGCTTGTTCATCGACACCACGGTCGCAATGCCGGAGCGCAGGCAGGCGTCTTGTGCTCCCAGCCCCGTCGCCCAACAGGCGACGCTTAGAACTGCGCCTACGGGCCCAGCCAGAAATCCGAGCGGAAGCGCCAGTAGAGAGACGAAAATCCCGAAGACCAGCGCGTTCAGACCGTAATGATCGAAGAGTTTGCCGAAGAGCAGCGCCGTTAATCCATTCACCGCCATGGCGCCCGCATACAGCAGCGGAATCTCGACCGCCGTCGAGATGCTTGCCGCCTGGAAATGATAAGCCAGAAGCGGAAAATCCACCATCCCGCAAGCCAATAACCCGGCCGCGGCAACATAGGTCCAGAAGAGGCGTGGCAGCGCCTGGGTGCTCTGCGTTTTCACTGCCGGCGACCGATCCGGATTCAGCGCACGCGCCATCAGCAGCGCCGCTAGCGTGCCCAACGCTGGAAACGCCAGCCAAAGGAATGCAGGCCCAAAGTGATGTGACCGAGCCACTGCGGCCACCATCAACAAAGGGCCGATCACGGCGCCCGTCTGGTCCATGATCGAATGCAGCCCGAATCCCCATCCATGCCCCACTTCCGCGGTGGCTCCGGACAGCAGCACATCCCGCGCCGGTCCCCGCAGAGCTTTTCCAGTGCGTTCGGCGACAATCAGGATCGCGGCGATTTGCCAGTTCGGGGCGAACGCCAGCACAGGCACAGCCACCACATTCATCGCATAACCGCAGAACGTAATGATCCAATAGGCGCGAGTGCGATCGGCAAAGCGCCCCGAGAAAAAGCGCAGGCTTGCCGCCAGCATTTCGCCAACGCCGGCGATGATGGCTACTTGCAGCGCGGTCGCCCCCAGATCTTTCAGGTATGGCCCGATGATGCTATGGGCGCCTTCATAAGTCATGTCGGCAAACAGGCTGACTATGCCGAGCGAGACAATGAAGCGAAGGGCGGAGGCGCGTCTCTCCGCGGCAGTTTGAAGGCCTGAATTTGTCTCGATCCCCAAGCAGCATGGTAGCGTGGGCGCCGGCGTTCGGACGGCTTACAGACGGCGGGTGAGACCTCTATAAGGAAAGCAGCCGCTCCCTTTTGTCGCGGCTCGGTCTGGCATCCCCGCTTTGCGCAAAATGATCCGCCTGATGGCAGACTGGAAGTATCATGAGCATCCGCACCACCGTTACGCTCGATGATGATGTGGTCGAGCGAGTCAAACGCACTCCCGTATTTCGGAGAATTCTCGTAGCCGGCATCAACCCTCCGTTTCCCGCTCTCGGTCATTCCCCTGCGCGGCCGCCACATTTCGCTGAAATCCGGCATACTTCGCGCGCCACACCGGCGAGTCCCGAAACCGTTCGCGGAATTCCTCTTCGGTCATCTGCGACAGCGCTTCCAGTTCGGGCGCGAACGTGCGCGCCGCAAACGCTGGGTCATCGGTGACCGGAGCATCGCGATTCCACGGGCAAACGTCCTGGCAAATATCGCAGCCGAAAAGGTGCGAGCCAACGCCGGCTTGCTCATCTTCCGTGAGCGGGCTGCGCTTCTCGATGGTCCAGTAGGAAATGCAGCGCCGAGCATCGAGGGTATAGCCATCCGCTCCATCGGGGATCAGCGCCGCCGTTGGGCAGGCATCGATACACCGCGTACAGGTGCCGCATCGATCGGGCGGCGGAGTATCCGGCTCCAGGTCAAGCGAGAGCAGCACTTCTCCTAGAAAAAACCACGATCCCTTCCCCTGGTTGATCAAACAAGTGTTCTTGCCGATCCACCCAAGGCCCGCCAACCGCGCATAAGTGCGCTCGAGAAGCGGAGCGGTGTCTACACAAACGCGCGCCTCAAACGGTTCGCCGGAGGCGCCACGCAACTCATCGACGACCTTTTCGAGCCGCTCGCGCACAACCGTGTGATAGTCCTCACCCCAGGCGTAGCGCGAAATCCAGCCGCGCCCGGCGAAATCGATTTCCGTTGAATAAGGGCGATCCGTGTTGTAGAGCTTCCCGACGCAGAGCACTGTCTTCGCCGATTCAAGCAACTTTCGCGGATCTGACCGCATGTCGCCGCGCCTATCGGTCAGGTAGCTCATCTCGCCGGCGAACCTGGCTCCTCGCCACGCCTCAAACCGGGCGTAATCCTCCGCCGGCTTGGCCGCGGCGATTCCGGCAAGTTCGAATCCGCACTGGCGCGCGATCTCGAGCACTCGCGCTTTGGTAACCGAGGCCATGGAGGAGTGAGAATGCTACCGTCGGAGATTATTGTCCACCAAAAGATGGAACCGCCGCTTCTCGAACTATCCAATATCTCCGTGATGCGCGGGCAGCGCCTGGCGCTCGACCGGCTGTCGCTCAGGATCGATGCGGGCGAACACGTGGCCATTCTCGGCCCGAACGGTTGCGGCAAATCGACGCTGATCAAGACCATCACGCGCGAGTGCTACCCGCTGCTCGATGCCGAATCGAGCGTTCGCATTCTGGGCGAGGAAGCCTGGAACATATTCGATCTTCGCGCGCATATCGGCGTGGTCAGCAACGACCTGATGTTGCAGTGCACCCGAGACATTACGGGTCGCGAATTGGTGCTCTCCGGTTTTTTCGGCAGCATTGGCATCTGGCCGAATCACCACGTGACCGGCGAGATGGAGCAGACCGCGACGCAGGCGATGTTGGAACTCGATGCCGCGCATCTGGCCGACCGCTGGCTGGATGAGCTTTCGTCGGGAGAAGCCCGGCGCCTGCTGATTGCGCGCGCCTTGATCCACCGTCCACAAACTCTGCTGCTCGATGAGCCCACCACCAGCCTGGATCTGGCGGGGCTCGAGGAACTCCGCACTCACCTTCGGGCACTGGCCCAAGCCGGCACGGGGATTGTCCTGGTCACCCACCATTTGGACGACGTCATCCCGGAGGTTGACCGCGTTGTGCTGCTGAAAGCGGGCCGGGTTTACAGGGACGGGAGCAAGCGAGAGATTCTAACCACCGAGGCGCTTTCGGACGCATTCGGCGTGACAGTCGAGATCCTGCAGCGAAATGGCTTCTACCACGCCTGGTAGGAAGGCGGTGCGTTCAGAGGGCCGGGTCACAAGCCTAAGCGAAGAGTTCAGCCGGCGTAACGCCGATTTCGCCTGCGCTCAGCCATCCATCATTGCTCGCCAACCGTACCGGAGATCCGCGATGGTATTCCCAAGCGCTCTTCGAGGCTGGATCGATCACCCAGCAATAAGGCACTTCCCAGGAGTGATAGATCTCGCACTTGGCAAACAGCTCGCTCGGCCGTTGCGACGGCGAGAGAATCTCTACACAAAGCAGCGGCGGATCCACCAGGATGTCGTCCTCGAATTGCGCGCTCATCGGATAGAAGACCAGGTCCGGAATCCGGACATCGTCTCCCCGGCGCACGGAAAGTTCGGCCAGTACTTGGCCCAAACCGCGCTTCTCGAAACGCTCCAGCAGGCGCGTCAGAAGCTTCTCGACTCTCATATGTTCGCGGGTTCCGATGGGCTTCTCCCGTAGCTCGCCTGAGATCAGCTCGCGGCTGGGTTCAAAATCTCGAGTGAGATACTCTTCCACCGTGATTTTGCTTGCCGTGGCCATGCGCTGCCTCTACGGCTAGTATGCCGCAACTGATCGTCGAGCGCTGACGGCAGGCCCGCGAAAGACTCTCGGTAGCGCCGCAAAACGGATTGAACGCGACGCTTTTGGGTGTCGTGGGTGCCAGCACCCTCTTAGCGGGAAGGCTAAAGTATTGATATTAAAGCCGCGTAGCTTTCCTGGGCTGAGTCCCGTGTTCCCTTCGCCGCAAGATATCGCCAGTCAACCGCCGTTCAGTGCTATTCGATTTCTTTTCATTAACTTCCGGCCTACTGGGCACCTATACTTCGAGTATCGGCATCTAGACTCATATACAGGAGAAGGCTGGGCGCCGACAGAAGCTAGGAAACCCGGATATCGCGAATGCACAAACCAATCAAATACGCTGAAAAAGCAGTCGCAGTTGCTGCGGGAGCGGCCTGGAACATCTTCGATTCACTGAATCAGATCAAGCAGCGCCCCTCGTTCACGCCGAAGTGGTCCGACAAGCCGCTTCTGAAGAGCTACGAGAAATCCAAACCGCCACTGGGCTGGCCGCGGGAGACGGATTCGCTCTGTCCGAGGTGCGTCCCGGAGATCCGCCAAAAGATTGTTGACGGAGAAATCGATTACAAGATTCTGCTGAACCAGGCAGTCGGCGAGGTGAAAGCCAGAATCATCGAGCGCGACGGCAAGATCCTGATGACGAAGGAGTGCCCGAAGCACGGGTACTTCGAAGATGTGATGTCGATTGACCCGGCGTTCTCAAAGCATCTCGAAGATGTTTTCCCTGGCCGCGATATTCGCGCCCACAACGATGAGAAGCTCCACAATCACGGTTCGTCGACCATCACCCATGGCCGCGGATCAGTGCTCACCGTGGACCTCACCAACCGCTGCAACATGATGTGCGACCCGTGCTTCATGGATGCCAACCAGGTGGGCTTCGTGCATGAGCTGAGCTGGGAAGACATCAAGCAGCTGCTCGACAACGCGATCTCCATCAAGCCGCGCCGCCAGATGTCGGTGCAGTTCTCCGGCGGCGAGCCCACGCTTTCCCCCTATTTTCTGGACGCGGTTCGCTATGCCCGCAAGGTCGGCTACAACAGCGTTCAAGCCGCCACCAACGGCATCGAGTTTGCCAAGAAACCCGAGTTTGCCAAGGCTGCAGCGGAAGCCGGTCTTCGCTATGCCTACTTGCAGTTCGACGGCGTAGGCAATGCCGCGAATTCTCACCGCGCAGTAGGCAATCTGTTCGACGTGAAGATGCGCGCCATCGAGAACCTGTGGAGCAACGGCGTCGATATCGTGCCGGTGATCACGATTGTGAATGGCGTCAACAACGAGCAGGTGGGCTCCGTGGTCCGTTTCGCTCTCGACAACCCGAAGAAGATTCCGTTCCTTTCATTTCAGCCAGTGTCCTTTACCGGCCGCGACGAGGCTGTTACGGATGAGCGTCGTGAAGCGCAGCGCTACACGCTTTCGCACCTGGCGCATGATGTGAAGAATCAGGTGGGGATTGGCGAGCCGGTTCGCGATTGGTTCCCGATTTCGTTCATGTCTACCTTCAGCGACTTCGCCGACCTGGTTCACGGGCCGAATGCGGATTGGGGCCAGATCAGTTGCGGCTGCCATCCCAACTGCGGTATCGGAATGGCCGTGATGTGCGACAAGGAGACCAAGGAAGCTGTCCCGGTGACCGCATTCCTGAACGCCGACCGCCTGGCTAAGGATGTGGCTCGCATCAACGACGCGGCGCGCGGCCGTCTGCTTTCGGCTGCCGGCGTGACCCTCGCTCTGCTTCGCAATTACAATCCATTTACCTCTCCGACCCACTTCCGCCTGACTGACCTGGTCGCCAAATTCGACAAGTGTTTCGGTATGAGCACCAAGGCTCGTTCAGGTGGTTACGGCAAGGTGTCGGGCGACCGAACCATGGCCGATATCGAAAAGCGGCGCGCGGATCGTTGGAACTTCCTTTTCGTGGCGGGCATGTGGTTCCAGGATCTGTTCAACTACGATTTCCGCCGCACTGAGCAGTGCATTATCCCCTACGCCACCCAGGAAGGGGAAATCAGCTTCTGCGCGTATAACACCGGCGTGGGCTGGCGCAACATCATCGAGAAGATGCACATGACGGCCACCCTCACCAAGTGGTATGACGAGCATGGACGGCATGAAATCTTCGCGGGCAACAAGGCCGTGCCGCTCGAGAGCACCGAGCACCGCCTGGTGCTGCGAGCCGAAGATGTCAACCACCGCAAGCAGACCGACCTCGACGACAAGGGCATCGCTAAGACCGCTCGCGAAGAGAAAACTCGCAAGCGCGATGAAGCCTTGAAACAGAAGCTCGAGAACGACAAAATGATGCGCCTCTATCGCGAGCAGGTGCTCGGCGAGAAGAAGGTGGAAGGGTTCGTCCCGCTGACGAATCTGATGAACGGCAGTCCCATCGCAGCCGCTCCGGCTGTAAAGGAAGAAGAAGTCGGCGCGATGGGCGACTAGACAAAGCTCCCAGCCACGCACAACAAGCTATCAGCTTTCAGCAATCAGCTTTCGGCCACGCACAACAAGCTATCAGCTTTCAGCAATCAGCTTTCAGCCACACGCAACCAGCTATCGGCCGTCAGCAATCAGCTTTCAGCCACACAAAACAAGCGAACAGCAGTCAGCAATCAGCTTTCAGCCACACAAAACAAGCGAACAGCAGTCAGCAATCAGCTTTCAGCCACGCTCTCCGCGGTCGAAAGCTGATTGCTTTTGGTTCCGGCTCATCGCTGATAGCTGGCCGCTGAAAGCTTGTTCGTTTGGCTGATCGCTGAAAGCTGATAGCTGAAAGCTTGTACGTTTAGCCGATCGCTTTCCTTGTTACCCTGGAAGCGCAACGCGCCCGGGCGAAACACGCGTCCAGCGAAATATGGCCCTCGACTTCAAGGACACGCTCAAGAGCCAGCTCAACATTGTCGACGTGGTCGAGCAGTACGTGCGCCTCAAACGATCCGGCACCCGCTGGGTTGGTCTGTGCCCCTTTCATAGTGAGAAGACGCCGTCATTCGGCGTGAATTCTGATCTTCAGATTTTCAAATGCTTCGGCTGCCAGGAAGGCGGCGATGTATTCACGTTCATCCAGAAGATTGAAGGCATCACGTTCTTTGAAGCCTTGAAACTGCTGGCTGAGCGCGCGGGAATCCCCATGCCGGAACGCGCGCGCCCGCACGATCCGGCCGGCCAGCGCCGCGAAGCGATTCTCGACGTACAGGAGAAAGCAGCTTCAATTTTTGAATCAAATCTTCACTCCGCGCGTGGCGCGGGAGCTCGTGATTACCTTGCCCAACGCAACGTGAGCATCGAGACTGCCCGCGCTTTCCGGCTCGGCCTTGCAGACTCGTCCGGTCGCCAGTTGTTGCACCGCCTCAAGGACTACGATCCGGCATTGCTCGAGGAGGCGGGCCTGGTGAAACACCGCGATGGGGGGGGCCATTACGACTATTTCCGCGATCGCCTGATTTTCCCCATCCACGGCGAATCCGGCCGTTTGATCGCTTTTGCCGGGCGGGCTATGCGCGACGACGACAACCCCAAATACCTAAACTCGCCCAAGACTCCCATCTACGACAAGAGCGCCGTGCTCTACAATCTGCATCGTGCGAAAGGGGCGGCGCGGAAGTCAGACCGGATTATCGAGGTGGAAGGTTATATGGACGTGATCGGCGTGGCCGCTGCGGGCATTGCGGAAGTGGTCGCCATCTGCGGTGCCGCGCTGACTGCCACCCACGCCCGCCTCATTAAACGGCACTGCCGTAGCGTAATCATCAATCTCGATCTCGGCCGGCGGCCGAGCGACCCCACCAACAACACCGGTTGGGACTGGACAGATCGCGCCGGCCCCGCCGCCACAGAGAAGTCAATCCCTCTGCTGCTCGCGGAAGGCCTGCGACCTCACGTCCTCACGTTGGAGGGCGGACAGGATCCAGACGAATTCATAGCAGAGCATGGCGTCGAACGCTACGCCGCCCTATGCAACTCCGCGCGCCCCTATTACATCTGGTTGGCTACTGACCGCGCAAAGCAGCTGTTCGACACCACTTCCGCCGAAGGGAGAGTCGATGCCTTCCAATATGTTTCGCGATACGTTCGGCACGAGACGAACAGGGTGGAGCGCGAGGAGATTACCCGCGAGGTCGCGCTAGCCCTCGACCTGGACCCTAATACGGTCTTCGATCAACTGCGGCCCCGGGATTCGGCGCAGCCACGGCAGCCTGACGTGCTCCTTGGAATCCCCAAGACCGAGCGATTACTGCTCACCTGCATGCTGCATAGCGATCACGCTCGTACCCTCGCCGTTCCTTATCTGAACCAATCCGTGCTGGTTCGCCAACTATCATTGGCTCCAGCGTTCGAGGCATTCCTTGTCCTGGAACGCGAGCGCATACCGTATTCCTTCGAGGGGCTGATTGCCAGAGTGGAAACCGCCATGCAACATATCCTGCATCAAATTGCTTTTGCCGACACACAACTCGACCCGGAAACAGCCGCCATACAGGCTGCCGAGTGCATTCGCGCACTGGAAACCAAGCAGGGAGAGGCAGATCGGGGCGAACTCCGAAAGCAGATTCGAAGGCTGGAGCAGGAAGGGAATTTCGAAGAAGCCATGAGACTCGCTAACGAATTGGATAAGCAGGTTCGCGCATCATCCTGAAAGGCGAGCCATTGTTGTACCATGGGGGAAACATGGGCGCTCGCTCGCGCACGCCACTAGGGGTTGAAGACCAGACAGATCTGGAAAACTTGTTCGCCGCTCCCCAATTGCCAGACATGATGAAAAGGCCGGTTCATGCAAGCAGGCAATGATAAGAGCTTCGCTCTTTACGATCCGGTAACCGGCATCGCAAGGGACGATTTAGCCACGTCCGATGATCTTGGGGAAATGTTCCCCGATCTCGATTCGTCCGTGGTCGAGCTGCTCGAAGAAGAGTTAAGCGACAAAAAGATCGATGACGCCGAGGACCTGACCGAGCTCGACCTTGGCCCCCGCGCCCTCGACAAAAGCAACGACTCGGTCCGGGTCTATCTGCGCGAGATGGGCATGGTGCCTTTGCTCACCCGCGAAGGCGAGATCGAGCTCGCCAAGCGAATTGAGCGCGGCCAGACCGCGGTTGCCAAAGCTCTTTCCCGGTCGCGGCTGATTATTCGAAGGCTGATCGAGTTGCGCGGAGACGTCGAGTGCGGCAAGCTGTCGCCGCTGGGTGTGCCGCCAGTTCCCGAAGGGCAAAACCCCGGCGAGGAAGAGGACCTGAGCGCCCCTCTTCGCGAGCAGTACCTAACGGCGATGGCGGAGATCGATAAGCTCTATCGCAAAGCGCAAGCGATAGAACAGAAGATGATCTCTGCTTCGCGCGGCGCCAAGCCCAAACAGCAGCGCAAATTGCGTTTCCAGCACATGCGCCTGATAGTGCTGGTCTCCAAGACCATTCGCAATCTCGCGTTCACGCCCGCTTTTCAACGCAGCTTGAGCGCGTTGCTTCGCGCTACGGTCGAAAGCATGCGCCCGTTTGAGCGTGAAATTGCCCGTCTTCAGCGCCGCCTGGAAATGCCTTCGGTGGCTGAATCGCCTGCCGCGAACGGCATTCGCAAGGACCTGAAGGCGCTGGCGAGTCAGATGGCGCAAATCGAGGACGCATCCGGCGCCAGCACAACTGAACTCCGCCGCACACTGCAGATCGTGGATCGCGGCGAAGCCGAGACCGACTGCGCCAAGAAGCGTCTCATCGAAGCCAATCTGCGCCTGGTGGTTTCGGTGGCCAAACGCTACACCAACCGTGGCATGCACTTCCTGGACTTGATTCAGGAAGGAAATATCGGCTTAATGCGGGCGGTGGATAAATTCGATTACAAGCGCGGGTTCAAGTTTTCAACCTACGCCACCTGGTGGGTCCGCCAGGCTGTGACGCGAGCCATCGCCGATCAGGCGCGCACCATCCGCGTTCCGGTGCACATGATCGAGACCATCAACAAACTGGTCCGCCTGCAGCGCGTAATGCAGCAGGAGTTGAGCCGCGAGCCAACCACAGAAGAGCTTGCCGCCCGCATGGATCTGACGCCAAACAAAGTAAGGCGCGTGATGCGTATCGCGCAGGAGCCTATTTCCTTGCAAACGCCGGTCGGCGAGGAAGAGGAATCGAACCTCGGCGACTTTTTGGTCGATGGGCGCATGGTTTCGCCCTCGGACGCGGTCATCAACCTGAACCTTCGCGAGCAGACCGCGGAGGTGCTGAAGACTCTCAGCCCGCGCGAAGAGAAAATCGTCAAGATGCGTTTTGGCTTGCAGGATGGCAGCGAGCACACGCTCGAAGAAGTCGGCCAGCACTTCGCCGTCACCCGCGAGCGCATCCGCCAGATTGAAGCCAAGGCGCTACGCAAGCTGCGTCACCCCAGCCGCAGCCACCGCCTGCGCAACTTCCTGGAAAACGGCCGGCCGTAGGGGTCCGTGCCTTCTGGATGTGGCGCGGGCACTCGTGCCTGCCGCGCAGAGACTCGCCTCGGCGCTCCGCGATCGAGGATGGTTTCGCTCTGCGCGATTGTGGCAGGATCGCCGAGGCAAATTTCCTCATCGTTAGGTGACCTGCGCTATGTTGAAAGCTTCCCGATGTCATCCCTTCCCGCTCCACATGTTCCCACCCCGCCCAAGAAGGTTCCGAAGCCTAAGAATGCCGCGGAACGCAAAGCGCGCCTCGAGCGCATCCTCGCCGAACTCGACAAACTGTTTCCGAACGCCACTTGCGCCTTGCATCACAAGAATGCCTGGCAGCTTCTGGTGGCCACCATCCTCTCGGCGCAGTGTACCGACGAGCGCGTTAATAAAGTGACGCCGGGGTTGTTCAAGAAATATCCCACCATTCAGGACTTCGCGAGCGTCTCTCAAGACGAGCTTGCGAACGATATCCGCTCGACAGGCTTTTTCAACAACAAAGCGAAATCGATCATCGGAGCGGCGAAAAAGGTGCTCGGCGATTTCGGCGGCAAAGTTCCAACCAGCATGGAGGAAATGCTGACGATTCCCGGCGCTGCGCGCAAAACCGCCAATGTGGTGCTTGGCACCTGGTACAAGATTCCTACGGGTGTTGTCGTGGATACGCATGTCCAGCGCATTTCGCGGCGACTGGATCTGACCAAACAAGAAGACCCTGTTAAAATTGAGCAGGATCTGATGAAAATCGTCCCGAAGGACCACTGGATTCTGTTTTCACATCAGGTCATTCATTTTGGACGCCAGATTTGCGTAGCTCGCAAACCCAAGTGCGACACCTGCCCGCTTGATTCCATTTGTTACGCCAAGGACAAGACCATATAGTGAAGCAAGAAAGCCTGTGAGTAGCTTCTACCTTGGTGTCGATGGTGGCCAGTCGAGCACGGCCGCCATGGTGGGCAATGAGTCAGGCGCGGTTCTCGGCTTGGGCCGCAGCGGTCCGTGCAATCACGTCACTGGCCCTGAAGCGCGCTCTCGGTTTGAACTCGCTATTGGCGGCGCCGTGGGCGAGGCCTGCGTCGCGGCCTCCCTCGATCCCTCTTCCATCGTTTTCGCAGCGGCCTGCCTTGGCTTTAGCGGCGGAACGGCAGACAAGGAAGAGTCGACACGCGCGCTCATTCGCGCGAACCGGATCAGTATTATGCACGACGCCGCTATCGCGCTGTCCGGCGCCACCGCGGGCGAGCCGGGCATCGTCATGATTTCCGGCACCGGCTCGATGGCCTTTGGGCGCAATAGCCGCGGCATCGAAGCTCGCGCCGGAGGTTGGGGCTACGTTTATGGCGATGAAGGCAGCGGTTTCGATCTCACCCGTCAAGCCCTGCGCGCAGCCCTGCGGCACGAGGAAGGCTGGGGCCCTCAGACCTTGCTGACCGATCTTCTTCTCCGCGCCACCGGCGCCGCCAGCGCCAATGATCTCCTCCATCGCTTCTATACGCCTGAGTACTCCCGCCCATCCATTGCCGCGCTTTCCATCCTGGTCTCCGAAGCCGCTGAGGAGGGCGACAGCGAAGCTGAGCGCCTGCTTTTTGACGCCGCCGCGCAGTTGGTTAATTACGTCGAGGGCGTTCATAACAGCTTGTTTGAGCCTGGGCAGACAGTCCCGATCGCCTATATTGGCGGCGTTTTCAAAAGCCGCCGCTTGCTCCAGGAATTCATCCGGAGCGTGCGCTATCGCCTTGCCTCGCCCCCTCGTCCGCCTCGTTATGGGCCTGCGGCCGGAGCGCTCATCGAGGCTTTGCGGCTGGACGACAACTTCAGCGCCTTGTCCGGAGTTCCGGAATCTGAGAAATAATGACCGTCGCAAACACCGCTCGCTGTGGCCGCTGCTCGCCACAAATCATATGCCGCGAGCAAGGCACATTCGCTACACTCGTGAATTCACAGCATGCGACTCGCCTTCTGCATCCTTCTTGTACCGCTGCTTTCCGCCGCTGAGCCCGACTGGCCGGCCGTTGAGCAGCACGCCATCGCCCTGCTCCAACAGTACGTGCGCATCCGGAGCATCAACCCGCCCGCCAATACCCAGCAGACCGCGGCGCTGCTGAAGGCCGAGTTTTCCGCCGCCGGGCTGGAACCAGTTCTGTACGACGCCGGCAACGGCCATATCAACCTTCTGGTGCGGCTGCCTGGCCGCGATCGCTCTAAGAGACCGCTGCTGCTGCTCAATCATATGGATGTCGTGCCCGTCGACCCCACCCAATGGAAAGTGGATCCATTCGGCGCCGAGATCAAGGACGGCATGCTTTGGGGGCGCGGCTCGCTCGACATGAAGAGCACCGCTGTTGTGCAGCTCACGGCCATGATTCTTCTCAAACAGCAAGGCATCGTGCCCTCGCGCGACATCCTCTTTCTTTCCGATTGTGACGAGGAAAGCGACGGCCGCAATGGCGCCGGCTGGATGATCCGCAATCATTGGGACGAACTCAACCCCGAGTATGTGCTCGACGAAGGCGGCCTGGGCTCAGCAGACCTGTTTGCAACCGGCAAAACGGTCTTCGGCGTTTCCGTCGGCGACAAACAGGTGACCTGGATCAAGCTGCGCGCCCGCGGAACGGCCGGGCATGGATCGCAGCCGATACCGAATAACGCCAATGACATTCTGCTTGCGGCGATCGAGAAAGCGCGCCAATTGCCGCAATCCAAGAAGCCCGACCCGGTGGTGGAAGCCATGCGCAGCGCGGTCGGCGAGTTTGCGCCGAACAAGTTCACCAACGCTATCCAGCAGAACACCGTATCGCTGACCACGTTGCGAAGCGGCGTGGGCGATCCGCCAAAGGTCAACGTCATCCCCTCCATCGCCGAGGCGACGCTCGATTGCCGCCTTTTGCCCGGCCAAAACGCGGAAGAATTCGTGTCGGAAATGAAGGCCAGGGTGAACGATCCCCGCGTTACCTTCGAGCTGCTCTCGGAACCGGCCGATCCGGGCCCAAGCCGTACGGATACCCCGCTCTACGCGGTTGTCAAGAAGGCCATTCTCGGGCAGCATCCCGAAGCCATTGTGACGCCGATCATCATCCCTTACGGCACCGACAATCAGAAGTTCCGCCTGAAAGGCGCGATCGGATACGGCATCATGCCGTTTCTTCTCGATGCCGACAACGTCGCCACCTTCCACAGCGACAGCGAGCGCATTCCAATCGGCGAGTTCAAGAAAGCCCTGAGGATTTACTACGAAATTCTGAGGTCCGACTTCTAAATGCCGACTGACCCCTGGCCCCTGCCTATCGCTTGACGCTCACCTTCACCTGCGCGTTCGACCAACAGCATTGAAATCCACGCCCGCCATCGCCGGACCAATCGTTGGCGACCACGCGCAGCACGTATTCGCCAGGTTCGCTGAACGTGGCAGTCGTGGCGGCCTTTCCTCGGAATACGGTTCCTGCCGGCGCCTCAAAGTCGGCGATTTCTGCCGGCGGCGTCGCGTTCTCGAAGACGACCGAGCCGGGCCCGCGAAACTTACTCCACGTCAGTGTTACCGGGGAGCTGCTGGGGTGCGGGGCGCCCGGCGCGACGCTGGCATCGTCGGCAACCCACAACTCAAGCGTGACTGGGCTTGACGACACCACCGCCAGCGACGTGCTTTGACCGCGCGGACCCTGAACGAAAGGGCCTCCTTTGCTGAAGCCGAGGAAAGGAGGAGTATTCCCGGTGGCGTCGCGGAACGGCGATAATTCCCACAAAGGGTTCAGGCTGCCAGGCACGCTGGTGGTGACGCCGTTGGCAGTCAAACTCCAGGTCAGCTTCGCCGCCTCAAAGTTTGCCGGCTCGGTCACCGTGAAGACGCCCCACTGCCTGCCTGGCAGAAAGTGACTCGGCTGTCCAAGGTCGGGTCCGCCCGGTTCCATCCGATTGTTTGGCCCCGGCTGTATGTCAAGTTCCTGTTTCAGATTCCGGTTGTAATAACCGAAGAGCAGGCTGAAACTTCCGTCGGGGTTCTTGAACCATCCCTCGAAGGCCGCCGTAATGCTTTGCCCGGAATCGTGAGGGGGTCCGGTCAGCACCTGCTGCGGCGCCGCCAGTGCTTTGTAACCGGGCAGAACCAACGTCACGACACACACCAGCGTCAAGCGTCGAACCAGCGTCAAGCGTCGAAAGGTCATTTGGTCGAGGCCGGTTCAGTTGTGGCGCGGGTTGTGCTTCGCCGCCCATTCCCGGTAATCGTCATCGCTGATGTACGTTACATTCACCCAGGCATGGGCCATTTCATCCACCGTTCGGTCGCCCCAACCGACCCATTGGTTTGGATCGGGATTGTTCGGGTTAGCGGTGGTATTGTCGTGCCACGCAGTCACGTGGATCAGCGTGCCCTTGGGCAGCACTGGCGCCGCGTCGTCCGCGTAGATGTAATTCGTCATCCAGTTGAAGTTGAAGTTTCCAACGTAACTCAAAGTTCGCCTGGTTCCATCCGGCAAAATAGCCTCGATCAGCATGGCCTTGCCCCGCAGATGCATGTGCGGCTGAAAATTCTCTAGCCGCGCAGGCGCCCTCAGCGCCTGGTAGCTGTCAGTCTGCTCGATCGAGTTCGGAGGAATGTCAAGCTGGCCCAGCCCGCAGTTTCCCGGAGTGGCGGCGAAGCACGTCAGGTAGGTCCGGTACTTCGGCTCCTGGCCTTTCGGATAAAGATAAACGGCCAGTTCGACGTGATCGCGAATCTCCTCGCCCACGGCGTGATAGTGCATCTCCCACCAGATGCGCGCCCCGGGGACCAGCAGCTTCCCCGTGTTAGGGCGGTATATGTCGTAGTTCTTGTTCACCGCCCACTCCATCAGCAGGCCTTGCGTCACGATGCCGGTGCCCGAGCCCGGCTCTTCCTGCTGTAGAAATGCCAGCGCGTGGTGAGTGATTCTGCGGCCAGCCAAACTCGCCGGACGCATCTCCACTGCGCGCACCCATCGAGGCTCAGTTACCGGGATCGGCGTCAGCGGCTTGAACCAAACGTCCTGGCCATTTGCGGGCATCGTCCAGGGCTCCGATTTGAGGATGAAATCGGGCGGGCCAAACTTCTCGGCGAGCTGCCAGCCGTCGTTCGTGGGCGGCGGTTTAGGAGGCGGCATGTTCTTCGGGTCGCCCAGCGGCGCGCCCTCGTCCACCCAACGGACAATCGTGGCGATCTGTTCATCGGAGAGCGATATGTCGTTCTGAAACTTCTGAATTCCTACGGTCTTATCGATATGCCAGGGCGGCATCTGGCGCATCAACACCCGCTGCCTGATGGCTCTGGCCCACGGGCGCGTCTCTTCGTACGTAACCAGCGACATGGGCGCCATCGCTCCGGCGCGGTGACAGTTCTGGCACTTCTCCTGGAAAATCGGGGCAACGTCACTGGCGAATGTCACCGGCTGGTGCGCCGGCTCGGCGGCGGGTGCATAACTGGAAAACGCCGCGCAGGCCCCGACCGCCATAGCTAGCGAAATGCTGCGTTTGAACACTAACCTACGTTACTCCCCGAAAATGACTTGTGCAACTGGCCCTTGGGGCAGGGCCCCCATGCCTAAACGGCTTGCACTATCGATTCCGATTGGCCGCGAACCTAAAATAGAAACATATGGCAAAACTGTCGATTAAAGACCTCGACCTCAAGGGGAAGGTCGTCTTCATTCGCGTGGATTTTAATGTTCCCCTCGCACCTGGCGGCAAACAGATTACCAGCGACAAGCGCATTCGCGCCTCACTGCCTACCATCCAGTACGCCCTCGAACACGGCGCAGGCGTGATTCTGGCCAGCCATCTCGGCCGCCCCAAAGGGAAACCGAATCCCGAGATGAGCCTGGCTCCTTGTGCAACTTGCCTCAGCGAGTCGATCGGCAAACCTGTTGTCATGGCGCCGGATTGCGTTGGGCCTGCGGTTGCCGCGTTAAAGCCAGCGCCGGGCACGATTCTGCTGCTCGAAAACCTGCGCTTCCACAAACAAGAGGAAGCGAATGATCCGGAGTTTTCCAAACAGCTCGCCTCGCTTGCCGACCTCTACGTCAACGATGCTTTCGGCTCGGCGCACCGCGCCCATGCCTCTACGGTCGGCATGATTTCGTTTATGCCGCAGGCCGCGGCCGGCTTGCTCATGGATAAGGAGCTGGAGTGGCTGGGCAAAGTAACGACCAATCCCGAACGGCCCTGTGTTGCGCTGCTCGGCGGCGCCAAGGTTTCGGACAAGATCGAAGTGATTCAGAACCTGATGAAGGTTGTCGACCGGCTGCTGATCGGCGGCGCGATGGCCTACACGTTTATGCAGGCAAAGAACGAACCTACCGGCAAGTCTCTGGTCGAGCATGACAAAGTCGATCTCGCCAGACAGCTTCTCGCCGAAGCCGGCGCCAAGCTGGTTCTGCCCGTGGATCACGTCGTGGTTCGTGACGTAAAAGCTGGCGCGGAGAGTGAAGTCGTAACCACCATTGGCGCCGATCAAATCGCAGTCGATATCGGCCCCAAGACGATTGAGCAATACGCACGCATTATCGCTGGCGCAAAGACCGTGATCTGGAACGGCCCGATGGGTATCTTCGAGATGCCGCCATTCGATCGGGGCACCGTGGCTCTCGCCAAGGCAGTTGCCGATTCCGGCGCGATCAGCGTTGTTGGCGGCGGCGATTCCGAGAAAGCCATTAAATCGGCCGGCGTTACGAACAAGATTACGCACGTTTCCACCGGCGGAGGCGCGTCGCTCGAATTCCTGTCAGGCATCGAACTGCCGGGCGTCGCCGCATTGACGGAAAAGGCGCTAACTGCGAGATAGCCGAGTTTCTTTCGTGCAATCCGCTGAGTTCGTGATCCGAAAAGCATCCCCGGGCGACAGTCCGGGGATTCTCGAGTGCCTGCGCCGTGCCTTCGAACCGTTTCGCGCCGAGTATACGGCAGAAGCATTCGAAGACACTATACTGACCTCGGATTCCCTCGCAAAGCGCTTTTCGGCAATGCAAATATACGTTGCAGAGGCGGCTGAGGGTCAAATCGTTGGCGCCATCGCCTGCTCTGTCCCAGATGCGAAAGAGGGTCACCTGCGCGGCATGGCGGTAGACCCAGCCTGGCAAGGCAGTGGTATCGCCAGTTCCCTGCTCCGTGTGGCCGAAGCGGCGCTCTCAGAACGAGGGTGTGTTCGCGTCACTCTGGATACCACGCAAGCCCTGTCGAGAGCCAAGCGCTTCTACGAAAGAAACGGCTATCGCCTGTCTGGCGCCGTTACTGACTTCTTCGGCATGCCGCTGTTCGAATACGTCAAGCAATTGGGATAAAATCGCTCAGAATTGAGCCCAGAACCGGCACTTCACCATCCGGCACAGCGGAGTTCGCGTTTCCGGCATCGAGTGAGGTCAGGACGTCGTGCCCCAGCCTACGCAGTTCCGTCACAACCTGGAGCGCAACGTTCTTGTTCGAGCCGAACCGAGCCACGCCTCAGGCAGTTGCAAAAATCCCGATTCTGACATAGTCTATCTATGTGACGCCTCTGAACGACCCCCGCGACCAGATTCCTCCCGGCACTCTCGACATGCTCATTCTCAAAACCCTCGCGCGCAGCGGCGAGATGCATGGCTTTGAGATCGCCAATACCATCCAGTTGACCTCCGAAGACGTCCTCCAGGTTGAGGAAGGGTCTCTCTACCCCGCCCTCCAGCGCATGTTGGTCAAGGGCTGGCTGGTGGGTGAGTGGGGCAAGACGGCCGAGAATCGCCGCGCCCGCTACTATCGCCTCACCGCTCGTGGGCGCACGCAACTGAATCAGGAAATCGAGCGCTACCATCGCGTCACGCGCGCGATCGAGCGGATCGTCCAGCCGGCCTGAGACCAGTGCGAAAGGAACACCGCGGTATGCAACTGAACGAATTTTTCCGCCGCCTTGGTTACCTGCTGAAACGCAAAAACCAGGCGAGCGACCTGGATGAGGAGATGCGGCTGCATGTCGAACTTCGCGCCGCGCAGCTTTCCTCGAGCGGGGTTCCCACCACCGAGGCGCTGGATGCCGCCCGGCGCAGGTTCGGGAATCGAACGCAAATCGCCGAACAAAGCGGCGAGACGTGGGCGTTCAATTGGCTTGATCATCTCGCGGAAGACCTGCTCTTCGCCGCGCGCACGCTCCGGAAATCTCCGGCATTCACGGTTGTCGCGGTCGCCACCATCGCCCTGGGCATTGGCCTCAATACTGCCGTATTCAGCGTCGTCAATGCCGTCATGCTGCGCGATCTGCCGGTCGCCGATGCGGGCAGGTTGGTCGCTCTTTGGGAAGAGGTGCGACAGGAGCCGGATGTCTTTCGCGGCAAGGACGACGCAGCATCCGTTACAGGGCCTCGGCGCAGCACCGTCTCGCCAGCCAACCTGGTGGATTACCAGAACAAAACGAATTCCTTTGAGGGGCTAGCCGGAGTCGACATTTCCCAAAGCAATCTGACTGGCATGGGCACGCCCGAACGCCTTAGCGGCCTCTCGGTGACTTCGAACTTCTTTCCGCTGTTGCGCGCCAGCCCGGCGCAGGGCCGCGTCTTCACGGCCGACGAAGACCACCCCGGTCATGACGACGTTGTGCTGATCACGGACGAATTATGGAATCGCCGTTATGGCCGCGCGAACATTCTGGGCACAACCATGATGCTCGACGCTCGTCCCTATCGCATCATCGGGATACTACCGCCTGGATTTCTGCCAACCAGCGAACTCGGTATTGAGGTACGGATCGATTTCTATGTACCGGCCGCTTATCCGCCGGATTTGTTATCCGACCAGGGCCGCGGAGATCACGAGGTCAACGTGATCGGCCGCCTCAAACCCGGAAGTAGCCTCGCCTCCGCCCGAGCGGAGTTGAAGGTCCTCTCCCAGCAGCTTGCCAGTCGATTTCCCGTCACGAACAAGAACGTTACGGCGGCGATCGCTCCTCTGCGCGACGACGTGGTCCGCAAAGTTCGAACTTCGATGATCGTGCTGCTGGCGGCTGTCGGCCTTATTGTCCTGGTCGCTTGCTTGAACGTCGCCAACTTAACCTTGGTGCGTTCCATTGCGCGAAACCGGGAGATAGCCATGCGTATCGCGCTAGGCGCCAGCCGCGGCCGGGTGATTCGCACGCTGCTCACTGAAAGCCTCGTGGTTGCTGCGCTGGGCTGCCTGACGGGACTCGCCCTTGGCGCCGCCCTCATACGCTTGCTGGTGGTTTTGGCGCCGGCTTCGATTCCGCGCATTGAATCCACCGCCATGGATGCGAGGGTCTTTCTCACTACGGTGGTTGTTGCCTTCTTGAGTGGCATCTTCTTCGGTATTCTTCCGGCTATTCACATCACGCGCATCGACCCCGCCGATTCCCTCCGGAGCGCGGACAAGAATCTCTCCGGCCGCCACCAGATCCGCTGGCGCTCCGCGCTGACCATCGCCGAGGTGGGTCTCTGCACGGTGCTTCTCATCGGCGCCGGATTACTCTTGCGCAGCTTTGTCGCGGTTCTGAACGTCGATCTCGGATTTCAATCCGAGCGAATTCTGGCTGCTAGCATTCCTCTGCCCGAGACCCGCTACGCCACTGCCGACCAGCGCCTTCGATTCTTCGAGCAACTGGAAGAGCGGCTCCGCGCACAAGCGGGCGTGCTTTCGGTCGCCTTCTGCAATCGAATGCCCATGCGTGGGGGCTGGGGCACCGGCATTGAAAAGCAAAGCGCGGTGAACGTGATGCTCGATGCTGACGCGCAGGCGGTGAGCGTGGGATACTTTGACACCCTCGGGATACGCTTGCTGCGCGGCCGCTTGCTTACATCCACCGACCGTACCGGTCAGACTCTTGTTGTCGTGATCAACCAGGAACTCGCACGGTTGTTTTACAAAGACACTGACCCGATCGGGCAGTTCATTCGCCGCGGCTCACATGCACCCTGGCTCGAAATAGTGGGCGTGGTCTCCGACATAAAGCGTGACGGAAAGACTGCTAAAGTCACTCCGCAAATCTACATTCCAGCCGCCCAGACCGCTGTCTATCCGGTGCGCCTGGCCGACCTCGCCGTCCGCACGGCGCTCGATCCCAAACAGTACGCCGCGGAGATTCAACGTCAAGTTTGGGCGCTTGACCCCGATCAACCGGTGACCAACGTGAAGACTTTCGACGAAATCATCAGCATAGCCGTTGCCGAGCGCCGTTTTCAGACCATGCTCCTCTGCCTCTTTGCCACGGTGGCGTTCAGCCTGGCGCTGATCGGCGTCTACGGCGTCCTCTCGCAAACCGTTGCGCAGCGCACCGCCGAGTTGGGCATTCGCATGGCATTGGGCGCCAGCCAACGTAGCATTCTCGCGTTGGTTTTGCGCCAGGCCGCATGGCTCATGCTTGCCGGTGCTTCAAGTGGACTCCTGTTGGCACTTGGGCTGTCGCAATACATGAAGTCATTGCTTTTTGGCATAGAGCCGCACGATTGGGGCAGCTACATTGTGGCGGTAGCCGTGCTGGCCGCCGTCGGCATGGTGGTTTCGCTCGTCCCGGCGCGCCGCGCCACCTCAGTGGATCCCCTGGTAGCTTTGCGCTACGAGTGACGGCTATCCTGGAACAACGAGTGGTAAATCAGGTGCGTTGCGGAATCTATCCAACGGTTTAGCTGCGCTCGCGGCAAACTTCCGGCACGCGCCAGTAAGCTCCAGAAAAAGCTATCCATCACACGCGCCACTCCCGCCACATCGACTCCCGGCCTCGCGCCCGGCAGTTGCTGCAGGGCTTTGAACAACGCGGTGACGCGCGCGCTAGTCCACGCATGAATTTCCTCATTTTTCTTGATTAGCTCCGGTTCCACGGGCATCGCTTCCTGCCACGCGCGGTATGCGCCCAGATAACGAAGATCGTGGGAAAACGAGCGCCGCAACAACTCCCGCAACGCCGCTCGAACATCACTTAGATCCTTCGGCCGGAGGTCGAGTTGACTCAGCTTTTCGAGCAGTTCGTCCATGAGCGTCACAAGCAGCTGCCGCTTGGAGCGAAAGTGCAGGTAGAAGCCCCCGACCGCGAGCTCCGCCCGGCTCGCTATGTCTTCGATAGAAGTAGCGTCGTAGCCGTGTTCGCCGAAGCACGCCAGCCCGGCCTCTTTCAGCCGTGCGCGCTTTTCCAGGCTTCGCTGCTGACGGGGTTGTGGCGGAAGATCCTCGCCTCGAAGCAGGTTCGGCCGCTCGATCACGGCTGCTTCGCCGGCGGAATGGTGACGCCCAGAAAGGCGCCCGCGCAGCACCACAGCATCCAGCCGCCAAAAACACCGGCCACTTCAGGCGCCATGTTCGGAAACACTAAAGGAAAGAAAGCGCTGGAGAAAGGATCAAGCACCAGTGTCGGCAGCGCCACCGAGAGTGCTCCCGCAAGCCACTCCTCACGCGGCAGGCCAAAGTGGAGGCAGAGACGGCGAACCACCCAGCCCATCAAGGGGAAGCTGATTGCGAACAGAATGAAGATACCTTTCGAATTCGGCTGGGGCAAGAAGTGCTGGCCGGCAAAGCGGAGGGCGATAGTGGCAGCCGCCCAAATTGCCAAGCCGCAAAGCAAGAGAGCGCGGTTCATAATATGAATCTCACTTCATGTTCTCATCTATGGCCGCTTATTGCAACCGGAAAAACAACCAACGCCGGAGCCTTTCTCCGGTAGGTCAGCTTGCCGGAATTCTGTGGCGCGGGCACTCGTGCCTGCCGCGTCGAGACTCGTCTCGACGCACGGTGCTTTGAACAGAAAAAGGCTCCGGGCCATCCATCGATGAGCCGGAGCCTTTGAGTTGTTGGGGTTGGTTAGCTTGCCAGTGCGAGCGGCGACAGCTTCAAGCCCGGAATCATATACGAGAGAGCCTCTTCCACTCGCTCGACGAACTTGAATTCCATCTCCTGGCGCACGTGATCGGGCAGATCACGCAGATCCTTTCGATTGCCGGCCGGCAGCACCACGCGTTGTATGCCGGCGCGCCGGGCGGCTAAGACTTTTTCCTTCACGCCGCCGATCGGAAGCACGAGGCCGGTCAGCGTTACCTCGCCGGTCATGGCCACATCGTTGCGGACCGCGAACTTCGTGTAAGCCGAGGTCATCGCGGTTGTCATCGTAACGCCCGCCGATGGCCCGTCTTTCGGCGTCGCCCCGGCCGGAACGTGTACGTGAACCCCATACTCTTTGAACAACTGCGGGTCCACACCCAAGTCGGTCGCGTGCGACCAGATGTAGCTCTGCGCAATCTTCGCCGATTCCTGCATCACTTCCCCAAGCTGCCCCGTCAGTGTGAGGCCCTTGCCATCGGGCAGCAAGGTGGTCTCGATAAACAGGACGTCGCCGCCTGCCTCGGTCCAGGCCAGGCCAGTCGCCACGCCGGGCGCCAGATTCTTGCGCATTAACTCCGGCGAGTAGAGTTCGGGGCCAAGCAGGTCAGCCAATCCATCCGAGGTGATCACAGCCTTCTCGGTTTTGCCTTCCGCAAAGCGCAGCGTCACCTTTCGCGCCACGCGCCCCAGTGCGCGCTCGAGCCGGCGCAGGCCAGCTTCGCGAGTGTAGCTCTGAATGATAGCCTTCAGGCCATCGTCGGTGAATTCGATCTGCTCTTCCGTCAGAGCCGTTTGCGCGAGTTGCCGCGGAATCAGGAAGCGCCGGGCGATTTGGAGCTTTTCCTCTTCGCTGTAGCCGGATAGCCGCAGTAACTCCATGCGGTCAAGTAACGGTTGAGGAATGCTGTCGAGGCCGTTCGCCGTGGTGATAAACAGCACTTTCGAAAGATCGAATGCCATGTCGAGGTAGTTGTCGCGAAAACTCTTGTTCTGTTCCGGATCCAAAACCTCGAGCAGCGCCGCAGCCGGGTCGCCCCGGAAATCGCGGCCCAGCTTGTCGACCTCATCCAGCAGCAACACAGGGTTCTGCGCCCCGGCCCGCCGTATCGCCTGGAGCAAGCGGCCCGCCATCGCTCCTATATATGTTCGGCGGTGTCCGCGCAGCTCTGCTTCATCGTGCAGGCCGCCCAGGCTGAATCTCTCGAATTTGCGCCCCAGCGCCCGGGCAATGGATTGGCCGAGCGACGTTTTTCCGGTTCCTGGGGGTCCGACGAAACACAGAATCGGAGCTTTCGCGCCCGGGTTCCGCTGCAACACGCTCAAGTGCTCGAGGATGCGCTCTTTCACCTCGGTCAAGCCGAAATGGTCTTCATCCAGCACTTTCCGCGCATTCGCAATGTCCAGGTTATCTTCGGTGGCCGTGCTCCACGGCAGGTCCAGCACAAACTCGATCCAGGTTCGCGTCAGATGATAATCGGGCGCAGCCGATGGCAGGCGCTCCAGCTTCTCCAGCTCGCGTTTGACTTCTTTTTTAGCTTCTTCAGGCAGGTTCGCCTTTTCGAAACGCTCGCGCAGCAGATCCGCATCCGCCTTTTCGCCGTCTTTCTCGCCCAGCTCGCTCTGTATGGCGCGCAACTGCTGGCGCAACAGGTAGTCCCGCTGCTCTTTCGACATCTCATCGCGGGCATTGGAGGAAATCTTCTGGCGCAGTTCCAGCACCTGAAGCTCATGCGCAAGGAAGGAATGGATGAGCCTCAGCGCGTCCAGGCGCGTCTCGGATTCGAGCAACTGTTGCTGTTTGGCCAGGTCCAGACTGAAAACGCTTGCTAGCAGATAGGCCAGACGCAGAGGATCGTCGCTGTTCGAAAGCATGCGCGTCAACTCAGCCGCCGATTGAGGTTGAGCGAGCTGGATCGCCTTGGCCGCCTGCTCCATCAACGCGCCCTCCAGCGCCTCGACTTCCGAACCCCCGTCTTCTGGCAGAGCAAGCACGGTGTACTTAGCTTGCAGGAAAGGTTCGGTCTGCTCCAGTTTGACGATTACGACGCGATCCACGCCGAGGACCAGGATTTCCATTCCGGCATTCCCGTTTCGCGAACTTTGCCGGATTACAGCTTTCGTCCCAATCGTGTGCAGGCCGTCCTGGCCGGGCGCCTCCGCGTTCGGGTCCCGCTGGGCTACCAGAATGATCTCTTTCGATTCACTCTTTAGCGCCGTCTGGACAGCTTCGAGCGAGCTCGGCCGTCCGACCGAAAGGGGCAACAACAATCCCGGGAACAAGATCGTGTTCTTCAGTGGCAGCACTGGCAATACCGTGACGGGTTGTTTGGACATCGTCTTCTCCTTATGACGGAAGCGCCCGCATTCGAAGCTCTTTCGAACTTCGTGCGGGCGCCTGACCGATCGCTCACTTACTTACTTGGACTAAGCCGGGTCGGTAAGACCCGCCGCGCCCTACTTCACACTCCACTACTTAGATTCAATGGCCGTGAAAAAGGTGCGGCCTTGGCGATTCACCGTCAGCAAAACGCCCTTGTTGCCAGCCTGCCTGACCAAGCGGTCGAAATCAGACTGATTCGTCACGGCTTGCCGGTTCACTTGCTGGATTACGTCTCCGCGTTGCAAACCGGATTCCGCCGCCGCGCTGCTCTCATCAACGCCTGTCACGACGACGCCGGAGGTGCCCGATGGCAGTTGAAGCTCCTGCCGGATATCGCCGGTCAGGTTTTCCACCTGCACGCCTTGCAGCGCACCACTCGAGCTCTCCCTGCCGTTTCCGCCATTCTGCGCGCTTTCTTCGTCAGCGCCTGGCCGCGTGCCGAGCGTGACATGGAACTGAATCGGATGGCCGTCGCGATAGCCGTCGAGCGTTATCGCCGTGCCAGGGGCCAAGTCGACTACGCGGTTGGTCAGTGCGTTGGCCGAATCCACAGGCTGGCCATTGATCGCCGTGATCACGTCACCCTGCTTGATGCCAGCCTTGTCTGCCGGCTTGCCCACTTCTACCGAGTCCACCAGCGCTCCATTGGCATCTTTCAAGCCAAAGCTGCTAGCCACATCGGCGGTGAGGCCCTGTAGGTACGCACCCATGTATCCACGCGTCACCTTACCGTTCTTCACTAACTGCTCCATGACATGCTCGGCCATATTCACCGGAATGGCAAAGCCGATGCCGATGTTGCCGCCCTCGCCCGACATGCTGTTGCTACCGGTGAGAATGGCCGTGTTAATTCCTATTAGCTCGCCTCTGGCGTTGATCAAAGCGCCACCCGAATTGCCGGGATTGATGGCCGCGTCCGTCTGGATAAAGTCTTCGAACGCCTGGCTCTCGCGCGGCAGCGTCCGGCCCTTGGCGCTCACGATGCCCATCGTCACGGTTTGACCCACTCCGAACGGGTTGCCGATCGCAAAAGCCAAGTCGCCAATCTGCGCTTTGGCCGAATCGCCAAGCATGAGCGACGGCAGATCCTTGGCGTCAATCTTGACCACCGCGAGGTCGGTCTGCGGGTCGGTGCCAACCACCTTGGCCCTAAACTCGCGCTTATCGAGCAGTGACACCTTGACTTCGGTGGCTTTCTCCACAACGTGATTGTTGGTCAGAATGTAGCCATCGGCGTTGATGATCACGCCCGAGCCCAAGCTGCCCTCTCTTCGGTCACGAGGCTGGAGCTGCCGCCCGTTGCCGCCGAAGAACTGGCGAAAGAACGGATCGGCCATAAACGGGTTGTTCTGCGTTTGCTCGCTTGCCTTGATGATCCGGGTGGATGAAATGCTTACCACCGCCGGCGCTGCCCGGCTGATGACATCGGCAAACGAGCCCGGCAAGTTAGCCGTGGGTCCGGCTGCGCTGGCTCTCACATAAAGCGGAGTTCCGCTATGTGACGAGACGGCGAATGCCGCAATCAAGCCGCCGCCTAACGACGCGGCAATTAACGTGAGAATCGCAGTGGTGCGACGAAACTGAACTACTTTCAACATGTCCTCAAAATCCTTTCCAAGTCTTCTAAAAGCTTCCTTCGCCATTCCATTCTGCGAAGTCTTTGATGAACGTCCCTTCACCCTAAACTCAGGTCCTTGCCGGGCACCGAAGGAGTTTCACCTATATAGACGCAAACCAATCAAAAACGATATACGCAACCTTACTCACTTCAAGATTTACTTCCGGGCCGCCGCCAGCTTCTTCTCAGCCTTCACGGTGAATGTAAAGCCTTCTGCGGCCGCGCCGGCATCCACAACCAGCGCCTTACCATCGCGGATTTCGCCCGCGAGGATCCGGCGTGCAAGCGGAGTTTCGATCCCCCGCTGGATGGCACGCTTCAAGGGACGCGCTCCGTAAGCCGAGTCGTATCCCTCCCGCACCAGGCGGGTCCGCGCCGCATCCGTCAACTCGAGCGTAATGTGCCGCTCGGCGAGCCGCGCCCGCAGGCCGCTTAACTGGATCTCCACAATCTGTTTTAAGTCGTTTTCGGTCAGCGCGTGGAACACGATCACTTCATCCAGCCGGTTCAGGAATTCCGGCCGGAACGCCGCGCGCAATTCCTCGAGCACTGCCGACTTCATACGCTCGTAATCGGCGCCGTCAAAAGCGCCCCGGTATTCCAGAATCCGGTGGCTGCCGATGTTCGAAGTCATGATCACGATGACATTCTTGAAGTCCACTGTCCGGCCCTGCCCGTCGGTCAAACGGCCGTCGTCGAGCACCTGCAGCAGGACGTTGAAAACGTCGTGATGCGCCTTTTCAATCTCATCGAATAAAACTACCGAGTACGGACGGCGGCGAACGGCTTCGGTCAACTGGCCGCCTTCGTCATAGCCGACGTATCCCGGCGGCGCTCCGATCAGCCTCGAGACCGTATGCTTTTCCTGGTACTCGGACATGTCGATGCGGATCATGGCCCGCTCATCGTCAAACAGATATTCGGCCAGCGCCCGCGCCAGTTCCGTCTTACCTACGCCGGTCGGCCCCAGAAAAATGAAGCTTCCGATCGGCCGCTTGGGGTCCTTCAATCCGCTCCGCGCCCGCAGCACTGCTTCGGCTACGGCAGTCACAGCCTCGTCCTGTCCGATGACGCGCTTGTGCAACTCGTCCTCGAGGCCCAACAGCTTTTGCATCTCGCCCTCGAGCAGTCGCGAGACAGGGATGCCCGTCCAGCGGCCTACCACCGCGGCGATGTCTTCTTCGTCGACCTCTTCCTTCACTAGCCGGTTGGTGGCCGCGAGTTTGGCTCCTCTTTCTTCTTCGGCCGCCAGTTGGTGCTCAAGCTCAATCAATTGCCCATATTTCAGCTCAGCCGCCTTGTTCAGGTCATAGGCCCGCTCGGCCTGGGCAATCTGATTCTTCAAATCGTCCATCTTTTCGCGAAGCGCGCGGACTCGCTGGACGCCTTCCTTCTCCGTCTTCCATTGCGCCTGCAGCGCCGCCGACTGCGTCTTCAACTCCGACAACTCTCGCTCGATCTTGCCGAGCCGCTCCTTCGATGCCGAGTCGCTTTCTTTCTTCAACGCCTCGCGCTCGATCTCGAGCTGCATCTGCCGGCGCAGGATCTCATCCAGCTCGGCCGGCATGGAGTCGATCTCAGTCCGCAGTTTTGCAGCCGCTTCGTCCACCAGGTCGATGGCCTTGTCAGGAAGAAAACGATCGGTAATATACCGGTTCGACATGACCGCCGCCGCCACCAGCGCCGCATCTTTGATCCGTACGCCATGGTGCAGCTCATACCGCTCCCGCAAACCGCGGAGAATCGAAATCGTGTCTTCCACTGACGGCTGGTCCACGAGCACCGTCTGGAATCGGCGTTCGAGCGCCGCATCTTTTTCGATGTACTTGCGGTATTCGTCGAGCGTGGTCGCCCCGATGCAGTGCAGCTCGCCGCGCGCCAGCAATGGTTTCAATAGATTGCCCGCGTCCATCGAGCCTTCGGCCTTCCCCGCCCCCACTACCGTATGCAGCTCGTCAATAAAGAGGATGATGCGGCCTTCCGACGACTGCACTTCCTTGAGCACGGCCTTCAGGCGTTCTTCGAACTCGCCGCGGAATTTCGCGCCGGCAATCAGCGCTCCCATATCGAGCGACACAACCAGCTTTTCCTTCAAGCCCTCCGGGACATCGCCGCGCACGATTCGCTGGGCGAGCCCTTCGACTATCGCTGTCTTACCCACGCCGGGTTCGCCGATCAATACCGGATTGTTTTTCGTGCGCCGCGACAACACCTGGATGACGCGCCGGATTTCTTCGTCCCGGCCAATCACCGGGTCGAGCTTGCCCTTCGCAGCCAGCTTGGTCAGATCCCTGCCATACTTCTCGAGCGCTTCGTAGGTGGCCTCGGGATTCTGCGACGTCACGCGTTGGTTGCCCCGCACCTCGGCCAGAGCTTTCATGAGGCGATCCTGCGACAAGCCTGAAGCTCGCAGCAGACGCCCCGTGGCGCCTTTATCCTCGGCAGCCGCAAGAAGCAAATGCTCTACGGAAACGTAGTCGTCTTTCAAGCGCTTGGCTTGCGCTTCGGCTTCCGTCATCAGGCGGTTCAAGCGGCTGCTGACATAAAGCTGGTCACCGGCCCCTGTTCCCGTCACCTTGGGGAGCTTATCCAGTTCCTCGGTCAGCTTGTGTCGCAGCGGGTCGATTGGGACGTCCGCGCGTAACAGGATCGAGGGTACCAGACCACCCTCCTGTTCGAGGAGAGCGAGCATCAAGTGCTCGACATCCACCTGCTGATTGCCGCGCTGCGTAGCAAGCGACTGCGCCTGACGGATGGCTTCCTGAGATTTCTCTGTGAGTCGATTGAGGTCCACGGCTAAGACTACCTGTGGACAGAGTATCACATGAGTGGAGCGGACTGCAACAACCTTAGTGTTATATGCTCATCTTACGGGAGGCAAAACTCTCATGTGCCACCTCGCTCTAGGAGCGTAACTCTAACATATCTAACTACTTATGACGAGAACCAGTCTATCAGGTTGGTAACTCTTAGCAATTGCAGCATGCGGGGCGTCATTGACACGAAGCTCACACTGACGCCGCCTTCCTTGATTGCCGACATCTTCAGGCGAATCAGCGCTCCCAGGCCCGCGCTATCCACGTACTCGACATCGCTCAGGTCGATAACAATGCGACCGTGAAAAGGGTGTTCCTTGAACATCTGTTCGATTTCACCTCGGGTCTCGAGCACCAGCTTGCCATGGCACCTGAAAGTCGTCACCTTGGTCCCGCGCGAATCCAGGTCTTCCGACTTGTCAACTTCCGACTCCTCGACTTCATAGCGGAAAAAATTTGGTGTCGCCATATCAGATGTATAGGTATGCCCCGTGTTTTGCGGCCTTTGCAGCTTATCAAGCCAACGTTACATAAGCATGACGATCCGTTGTGGGGCAGGTTGGCAACCCGCCTCCGGCTCTTGGCATCGTTGTTCTACCGAGCTTCCCCCGCCAGCCGCTGCCGAAGTTGTTCTCGTGCCCCGTCCGCCAAGACTCGGCAAGCCCCCGGATCGATCATCGGATCGGGCGTCACGCCACGCCCCCTCGCGTCCAGTTTCCCCCACAGGTTTGCGGCCTCCGGATGAGTCGTCACCAGGATGTCGCACGGCACACTCGAGAGAAACGCGAAACTCTTCTCAAAGTCTTTGAGCGTATTGGGGCTGTCAGAAAACCGAAAGCCCTTCGCCGAAATGGCCGAGACGCTGTCGGCGTAAACCATATTGAGGCAGCGCCCTTCGCTGCACGATTGCCATGTCCAACTGGTGCCGCCGGGGGTGTGTCCTGGCGTCAAGTGCGCCGTCACCACTACCTCGCCGGCACGAAAGCTTTCGCCGTCCTTCAGCGTCTCGACATGCCCAACCCGCCGGATCGGCCGCAGTTCGCCGTACTGCGGATCGCCCACCCCCACCCCGCCCGTCCTCAGAACTTCCGCGCTCCAGGGACTCGCCACAACGCGCGCGCCGCTCAGGCGCTGCAGCTCGGCAAGGCCGCCGGCATGATCAAAGTGCACATGCGAGTTCACGATCAGCTTCACATCCTCGATGCGAAAACCAAGTGACTTGATGTGTTGGACAATCTGCGGCGCCGACTCCGGAAGTGCGCCATCAATCAGCACATGCCCGGTGGAGGAAGCAATGAGGATCGAACTAATCCCATGCGGCCCCACATAGTAGGTATTGCCAAAGACCCGAAATGGTTCCTGGGCCATGTTCCACACCGCGCACTGGCTGCACGGTGTAGTGTTTTTCTTCTCCTCGGCCAGGGCGAGAACGGTCACGCTTGCCACCGCCAGACCGAGAAGCAATACAAGACGAAAGCGCTGAGCAGTAAGTGGGTCTCTCCGCATTTTGGACCGAGTGTAGCACCCGGTATGCGCCTCGTTCTCCGCACTCCGAAATTTCGACTTTGGTAGACAGGCCTTGCGAGCCGCGGCCCATTCGTATAGAATGTCTGTACGAGCATGCCGCCGTCATCCACTACCGCCCTCCTCCAGGGCACCCTCGATGTTCTGATCTTGAAAGTTCTGGCACTGGAGCCGATGCACGGCCTCGGGATCTCGCGCCGCATCGCACAAGTGACGCACGGCACGTTCCAGGTGAAGCCTGGTTCGCTGTTTCCGGCGCTGCACCGGATGGAAGAGGCAGGTTGGCTGAGTTCCACCTGGGGAGAGTCTGAGAACAGCCGGCGAGCGAAGTTTTACCGGCTCACCAAGGCGGGAACCCACCAGCTCAAGGATGAGACCGAACAGTGGGCGCGCATCTCGGCGGCGATGGCGAGCGCGCTTGAAACGCCTTAGTCGAATTGAGGAGTAACTATGTCGATCTGGCGCAGGCTAAGAACGCTGTGGCGCAATCTTACGCATAAACGAATGGTCGACGACGACCTTGCCGATGAGATCCGCTCCTACCAAGAGCTGCTGGAGGATGAGAAAGCGGGCGCCGGTGCCGGTCCAAGCCTGGCGCGGCGCGAGGCTCTGCTCGAACTCGGCGGCGCCGAACAGATTAAGGAAAACGTTCGCGACGTTCGCCTCGGCTCCAACCTGGAGGCGATTGTGGCGGAACTGCGGCAGTCGTTTCGCGGGCTGCGCCGCAACCCTGGCCTGACTATTCTGTGCACCGGGATGCTGGCGCTCGGTATGGGCGCGAGTACGGTTGTGTTCAGCATCTTCTACGCTGCCCTGGTACAGCCTCTGCCGTTTCGCGATCCGCAACGCCTGGTCGAGCTTTGGGAGATGCGGCAGAGCAGAGGCATCAATCGGGCCGCCTTCTCGGAGGCCAACTTCTGGGACGTCCGCACTCGCAACCATTCGTTTGAGCAACTGGCGGCGGCTCACTATGACGAAGCCAACCTGACCGGAAGCGGCCCCGCGGAAAAAGTTACCGCCATCTCAGTGACAGCGAACTTCTTCCACGCGCTCGGAGTATCGCCCGTTTTGGGGCGGGACTTTGCGCCTTCGGACGACCATGGCGGATACGACAATCGCGTGTTGATCCTCGGCAACCGGTTCTGGAGGAGTCACCTGGGAGGCGATCCGAACATTCTAGGCAAGACGCTGCGCTTGAACGATCGAGCCTGCACCGTGGTTGGCGTCCTGCCACCTGGAGAGCCATGGATTAACGATCAGGTTTACGAGCCGTTCGGCTACCGGCCCGATGCGGATCGCGGCAGTTGGGAATTCAGCGTAGTGGGCCGGCTGGCCCCCGGCGTCTCGGTGGAAGCTGCGCATGCGGACCTGCAGCGCATCGCGGGAGTGTTAGGGCAAACTTACCCGAAAGACGATAAGGGCATTGGAATTTCATTCGGGCCTTCCAGTGCCTGGGTAGCCGGAGACACTACTAAGCGCGCGCTTTGGGTGCTGCTCGGCGCAGTCACTTTCCTGCTGTTGATCGCGTGCTTGAATATGGCCAATCTGCTGTTGGCGCGCGGCACCTCCCGGCAGCGCGAGATAGCCGTGCGAACCGCTCTGGGCGCAGGCCGTGCGCGTCTGGTGCGCTTCGTGATGATGGAGTCGATCCTGCTCAGCGGATTCGGCGCCACGCTCGGGCTGGCACTGGCGTATTTCACTGTGCACGCAATTCAGAGTTTGGAGATAGCCGGTATTCCTCGCTTGGCGGACGCCGGTCTGAACCCGTGGGTGCTCACATTCGCGGCTCTAATCGCCATGCTGACCGGGGTGCTCTCGGGTCTGGCTCCCGCATTGCAGGCGCCGGCTAGTGGCATAGCCGCGGCTTTGCGCGATACCGATCGCCAAACAGGAAGCCGCGGGCAAGGGCGGCTGCGCTCGTTGCTTGTTACCGGTGAAGTGGCGCTCTCATTTCTCCTTCTGGTGGGGGCGGGCCTCCTGATTCGCAGTTTCACCGAGCTGATGAACGTGAACAGCGGATTCCAGACTGGACATCGCCTGATGTTCTCGGTGAGTATGCCCGGCTCCTATTACGAAAAGGGCGTTGGCAAGCAGTTCCTGGATCGCCTCTTCGAACGCCTGTCGGCCGTGCCGGAAGTGGTCGCGGTGGGAGCCATCAGCCATCGGCCGGTAGAGGGAGGTAATCCCGGAATGGGCATCGACTCCGTTCCACCGCGTCGAGGGCCGGGTGACAGCGCAGCGCCTTGGGCCAGTTGGCGAATTGTTTCGCCCGGCTACTTTCGAGCGATCGGGCTGCCGCTACTCCGCGGAAGACTTTTCGACAATAACGATAAACCGGTCTGGGCCGAGAAAGGCCAACCCGAAGCGCCGAGGCGTGTCGTGATCAGTGAGCGGCTGGCCAAGCTAATCTTCCCCAATGAAGATCCCACCGGTAAACAGGTCACCCTGTGGAAGGGGCAAAGCGGGGGGGATGCCGAGGTGATCGGCGTGGTGGGGGACAGCCGCGAACGCGGGCTGGCGTCCGACCCTTCACTCACTGTTTATCTTCCTTACGGCAGAATCGCCCTGACCTCCGAAATCGTGGTCCACACCCGCGGCAATCCTCTCGCATTAGTACCCACGGTTCGGTCCATCGTCGGAGCCCTTGATCCGAATCTACCCGTAGCCGATGTCCGCTCCTTCGAGGACGTGGTGAACCGCGGCGTCGCCCCGCAGCGTTTCAACGCCATTGTGCTGGGTGTCTTCAGTGGTTTCGCCCTGCTGCTCGCGATGACCGGACTCTACGGAGTACTGTCCTATTCGATGAGCAGACGCACTTCAGAGATAGGGCTGCGGGTGGCGCTGGGCGCAAGCGGCCGCAATATTCTAAGCATGACGATCAGCCAGGGGATGAGGCCCGCGCTGCTGGGGACCGCATTAGGCGCTCTGGGGGCGTTCTGGTTGTCGCGCTATATGATGGCGCTGCTGTTCGGCATCAAACCATTCGACCTCCTGACGTATTCCGCCGTCGCCATCATCCTGCTGGCGACCGCACTGTTAGCCTGCTACTTACCCGGCCGCCGAGCGATGCACATTGACCCGGCGGTGGCGCTGCGAATTGAGTAAGTTCGCGAGTTGAGTAAGTGATCAACGACACCCGTCTGGGGTGGCCTGCTTCACAATGGCCTGCCCACGCTGTACCATTCCACTCAGGAGGTCTTCTAATGAAGATACTCGTGATGTGTTACGCTGCTCTGCTGGTCGCGGGTCCACTGGCCGTGCAGGCCCAGGTTTCGTGCAAACCTCCAGTCATTGAGGATTCACAAAAGCTGGATCCAAAAAACGTACAGCAGCCCAAAGGTACCGCGGATTTGGCCTCGGTCATCGCGTCTGTCAAAGCTGCAATGCAGTGTTACCAGGACAATCGGGGAAACGGGGCTGATGCATTGCCGAAATTGACCTCCGCGGCGTTTGATTTCAAGACCACTACTGGGACCGTGGGCGGATTGACTTTCAGCATCTTTATCTTCAAGTTTGGCGCGTCGAAAGAAAAGGATACGGTCAACGATCTCACGTTGACTTACAGCCTGCCGCCTCCTCCCAAATCGATCGCAAACCGTGTAAAGAGCAAGCCGCAGCAATTGTCCGATGCGCTGGCAAACGAAATTCTTGCCGCCGCAAATGCGGTTCGAACTTCTCAGAGCGTCTTGGGACTGCCACTCAGTAAGGTCTCTGTGAACGTGCAATTCGGCATTAAGTTCGATGGCAATGCGTCTTTGAGTTTGCCGGTTGAGTTGGTGACTCTAGGGCCGAACATTGATCACAATGTGACCAATACGCAGTCAGTGACGCTTACTTTTGGAAATTCGGGAAATTAACGCCAGTGATCAGAGGTCAGAAAAAACCGCGTCAGAAAATCGGCGGGCCTTGCGGCATAGCCGCCCCGTCGCAGCGCGGGTCAGAGCCGGCGAAATTCACTTTTCGTTTTTCATCCCGCTCAACCGCCTCGCCTTGGCCTACGGTGTACGAAAACGGCTCCAGCAAACTAATGACGTGCCCGCGGCGCTCGAGATCTTCTCTCACAGCCAACGAGATTCTGGGCTCCATCTCGACATCGCAGCCTTCGAAGGTCTGTTTTGTAAAACGGGCGCCTTCGAGCGCGGCCTGTATGTTGAGCCCGAAATCGACCACGTTCGCGACAAACTGCGCGTGCGCCTGCGATTGGTTCCAGCCGCCCATGATGCCAAACCCGATGTGTAGGTCACCCTTCGCCATCAGCGCCGGGATGATCGTGTGCAATGGACGCTTGTGGCCGGCCAGTGAGTTGGGGAGTCCGGGCGTCAGCTCGAAACCCGCGCCGCGATTGTGGAACGAGAACCCAACACCGGGCGCTACCATGCCCGTACCATAACCGCCATAGTTACTCTGAATCAGCGAGACGATATTTCCGTCTTTATCAATGGTCGACATGTAGATCGTCTCGCTGCCGCGCGCGTTTAGCTTTTCGACGATTTCGGATGGAACCACGTGGCACGAAGCCCGGTTCATCTGAATCAGCTTGGCGCGCTGGGCGGCCAGTTCCTTTGACAACATCTCGTTCACGGGAACGGCGCCGAATTTCGGATCGCCCACGTAGCGCACCATGTCGGCATAGGCCAGTTTCTTGGCTTCGATCATCACGTGCAGCGCCGCGGCGGAGTTCTGGCCATAGTCGGCAAGCGGGAAGTTCTCCATGATGTTGAGCATCATCAGCGCGCCAACGCCCTGCCCGTTCGGCGGCATCTCGTAGACAGTCCAGCCGCGATAGTTGGTGGAGATGGGCTCCACCCACTCGGGCTGATAGTCGGCAAAGTCTTCGACAGTGTGGGTGCCTCCCTGCGAACGTAGAAAGCTGACCATGGTCTCAGTCAGTGTGCCGTTGTAATAACCGTCACGGCCCTTCGCGGCAACGGTGCGCAGCGACGAGGCGAGCGCCGGGTTCTTGAAAACGTCGCCAAGCCCGGGCCTGACGCCGCCGGGCATGTAGGTTTCCTGGTATCCGGGCTGTTGCAGAAATGCTTTGCTGATCCAGTACCGCGCGCCGCGCTCCGGCAGCGGGAATCCGGTTTCCGCATAATAAATGGCCGGCGCGAGGAGCTTCTCAAAAGGCATGGTGCCGAAGCGGGATCGCAGCGCATCCCATCCCGCCACGCAGCCGGGGATGTCGATGGTGTGGACGCCGTGTGGATCGAGCTTGTCGATATTGTGCGCCTTAAGGTAGTCGATGGTCAGGGCTTTGGGAGTCCAGCCGCTCGCGTTGAGCCCATAAACCTTGCCGGTCTTGGCCACGTAGACGATGGCGAAGAGGTCGCCTCCCATGCCGTTGACGTAAGGCATGGTGACACCGACGACCGCATTTGCGGCGATCGCGGCATCGATGGCGTTGCCACCGGCTTCGAGGATCCTCGCTCCGGCTTGCGAAGCCAGGAATTGTGGAGTCGCGACGATGCCGCCATTCGAAACGATCATAGAGCGGCCCTGGTCGGCGCTCGAGGAAAACGACTGCGCGGGTGCCAGCACGGGCAGGCTAAGAAGAAGGCAGAAAAAGGCGGGGCGCATAGAGAATTTGATTATAAGGCGGAAAAGCGGTGCGCTGACGCCTGACCCCGGGGCCATGGCCCCTGCCCGCTTACTCTTCTGGTTCGCTTGCGCTTTCCAGCCCCATCTGCGACAGCCGGTACCGTAATGCGTTGCGCGTCAGGCCGAGCATTCTTGCCGCCTGGCTCTTGTTGCCGTTCGCCCGCCGCAACGCTTCCCGGATCATCATCTGCTCCCACTGCTCGAGGGTCACCCCTTCCGGCAGCAACGCCTGCGATTGCGCCGCGCCCGGAGCGGCAATGCGCGCCTCGCGCGGTGCCTCGATCCGCACATCGTTGGCCCCTAGAACCGGCCCCGAAGCCAGCACCATGCTTCGCTCAATCGTGTTCTCCAGCTCCCGAACGTTGCCCGGCCATGAGTGGCTGACCAGCTTATCCATCGCGCCAGGACTCAGTTCGCGGACCGGCGAGCCGAGCTCATTGGCAAGCTTCTCGATAAAGTGAATAGCCAGAAAAGGGATGTCTTCCTTGCGTTCCCGCAGCGGCGGAATGTTGATGGGCACCACGTTCAGCCGGTAATAAAGATCCTCGCGAAAGGTGCCCTGCTCCAGCGCCGCGCGCAGGTCCGCGTTGGTGGCGGCAATTACTCGCACATCCACTGTGCGGGTCAGGTTGCTACCCAGCCGCTCGAATTCCCTCTCCTGCAGAATCCGCAGCAGCTTCACCTGTATGTGGCCCGGCACATCTCCAATCTCATCGAGAAAGGCGGTCCCCGAATCGGCCTGCTCGAATTTGCCCGGCTTGCTGACATTGGCGCCCGTGAAAGCCCCTTTTTCGTAGCCGAACAGTTCGCTCTCCATCAGGTTTTCAGGCAGTGCAGTGCAATTGATCTTGACGAACGGCTTGTTCTTACGCGGCGAGTGTTGATGGATGGCCCGCGCGATCATGTCCTTTCCCACACCGCTCTCGCCAGCCAGCAGCACCGTCGTTCGCGCCGGCGCCACGCGTATCACCGTCTGGAAGATCTCGCGCATGGCGGCGCTTCGCGCGATCATGTTGTCGAACCGGTAGCGCTGGTCGAGCTGATCGCGCAGGCGGCTATTTTCCGCGCGTAGCGCCCGAACGGCAAGCGCCTTGTTCAGAATGGTGGTGAGGTGCTCAAGCGAAAATGGCTTCTCGAGGAAATCGGACGCCCCCAGCTTCATGGCCTCCACCGCCGCTTCCACGTTGCCATGCGCTGTCATCATCACGATGGCCGCTTCCGCGCCGCGCGCCTGCACTTCCTTCATCAACTGCATCCCGCTGGCTCCCGGAAGCCGTAAGTCCGTCAATATGACGTCCGCCTGGTCCACCAACGGCAACGCTAGCTCGGCGCTTGCGGCCGTATCCACTTCAAAGCCCGCCGACGACAGATGGAGCTGGATGACGCGGCGCAGTTTGTCTTCATCCTCGACGATTAATACGCAGCCTTCCGGCATACTCTCAGTTTGTCTGATGCCCAGGCGGCCGCCTTTCCCACACACCAGCGCCTAGACAACTAGAATTTATGTTGGTATCGTACGCTGGTGCGGCCCCCGACGCAACCCCCACCAGCCCCCGAACAGCTCACCCTTTTTGACGTTGGAATCCAAATCGCGCCGCTCCGGGAGTGGCAGGAGGACACCATGACCGCCAAAAAAGCGCCGAACACCCGAAAGGCGTACCACTACGCCCTCGAAAACTTCAACACCTGGTGCAAACAAGCAGGCAGAGACCCAATGCCCGCCACAGCCGACACCGTGGCCCTCTACCTCGCACACCAGCTGAAGAGCGGGGCGCGCATGCAAACCGCCAAAATCAGGCTCTCAGCCATCAGGGACGCGCACATGCGCGCAAAAAAGCCCATCCCCATCGACGACGCGGTCCGGGAGCTGATCCAAAACGCCAGAAGGAGACTCCGCGAAAGACCGGCAGGAAAAGCAGCCGTCACCGTCGAGCACCTAGAGCGCATCAGCGGCAAACTAACCGAGGACGGATCACACTTCGCCACGCGGGACCGCGCGCTGATCGTGTTCGGATTCGCCCTAGGCTGGCGCCGCTCCGAGCTCTCAAGCCTAGACCTGGCAGACGTCGAAGTAGACCGACGCGGAGCGACCGTCCATCTGCGCAGCTCGAAGACCGACCAGCGCGGGACAGGCCGCGTCGTCGGCATCCCGCGCGCATCCCGCACCGACCTATGCCCGGTGCGCGCCTTACAGGCCTGGCTGCGGATACGCGGAACAGCACCAGGCCCGCTCTTCACGATCGTCGACAATGCCGGAAAGCTGACCAACGACCGCATAAAACCAGACACCATCAACCAGCGAGTAAAACGTGCAATGGAACGCATCGGCGAAGACTCAACGCGATACGGGGCACACTCGCTCAGGGCAGGATTTATCACCGCGGCGGCCGAGGCCGGAGCCACCGAGCTCGCCATAATGCAGCGGAGCGGCCACACGTGCATCGCAACGGTAGTAGGCTACGTGCGGCCAGCGGCCGCATTCCGCGGCGATCCACTCGCCGGAACCGCGATAGGAAGCGCCACGCGGTGAAGCCGACCGCGACCGCGCTCGTCCGCGCGGCCGCGGTCGGCGCGGACCCGCTCGCAGGCGTACTGTAGGAGCATGCAGGCAATCCCCCTCGGGCTCGTCATCGTGCCGACAGCCGGAGAAGCAATCACCATCGCCTCGCTGCTCACGCCAGCGCAAGCAGCGGCCATCCCGGGCGGAGTCGTGAAACGCATCGACGTATGGCCGAACCCGCAGGCAGCCGGCATCGCCTACGTCAAGGCGGCGACGCCGGCAGGCGCCAACATCGTCGCGGCGATCCCGCCGCCGACCGCGCCCGCACAATTCCCCTGGAGCGTCGAGGATGAGGACGGCATCCCGTACGAGCAGTTTTCGCTCGACGTCGAAAGCAGCGGCGACGGAGCCGGCTTCCTCACCCTCTGGGTGGACTAGCCAGCGAACGCAAGCACGCGCGCCAGCAGCAGCGCGGAGCGAAGCTACCACGAAGAAGGCGCCGCCGGCAGCGGCCGCCGAAGCGGCCCGCTATGTCCCGCTTCAGGCGCTTCCCGGCAGCGTCCCGCTTCCGGAAAAAGCGCCATGAGGCCCACCCATGGATCAAACGCGCGGGGAACCCACATGCCCGAGCCACAGGCGCCGGCCGCGAGCTCCCAAGCAGATGCAGCGGAGCGCCTGGCGCGCGCGGCGAAGGCTGAGCGGGGGGACGGCGGCGAGCGTGGCGCGATCGCACACACAGCGGCGAGCTGGAGGCGCGAGCGGCAAGCTGAGCGGGGAACTCGCCGACCATCCGCGCACGCTGCAATTGTGGCGGCGCGCGAGCGCACGCGGCTTGGCGCCGCGGCCGCCGCAAGGCCGCTCACGTTAACTCCCCCCTGCCCGCCCATCCGGGCGGCGCGCCATTCATCGCCAGCGAACATCCAGGGAGCCAGGGGCTCAAGCGTGCCGGCGTCCCCTCTGTCCCGCCCCCCCAGGGGGGCTCCCCTCGCTGGCGCTCCCAAGGCGGGGCGGGGGCCGCGGGCCGCGCGACGCGCGTCCGCGCCGAGCTCGGCGGGCAAGCCGCCTCAAGCAGCGCAGCCGCCTCAAGCAGCGCACAAAGAAAGGCACCGCCACCAGGAGAAGCGAGGCGATGCCGAAGTGAGGGGCGCGGCGCCGGGCCCGGGGAGCCCAGCTTTGAGGAGACCGGCCGCCAGGCCATTCCGATGGCAGCGCCGCTGCTTCCGAGCCTAGCGCCATTCCGCTTACACTAGGGACACACCGACCGACAGCAGTAAATGAGTCTCACGCAAGCCCGAGACCGCGTCATGCATCGCGCCCGCTGGGCCATCCAAAACGGATTGATCAGCGAGCGAGCCCTCGCTATTTGCGCAGGGGTCAGCCAGACCCACACCCACCACCTGCTCTGCGGAAAACGCAGCTGCAGCATCGCCACGGGGGACGCGCTCTACCACGCGCTAAACCGATGCGGCGTGACCCACCACCCGCCGCCCGAAGGCCCGATCGCGCTACCGTTGGCTGCATGAGCAGCAATCTCGCTTCCCTGCCGCGGCCAGGAGACAGTACCGCGAAGCTGACCATCCTCGCAGCGGCGAGGAAAGACCCGCACCGGTGGCTAGGGCTCACCGACCACACCAACCCGCCGCCGCAGGGAACGGACCGGCTCGCGATCGCCTGGAACGCGCTGAACCACGAGCTCACGCCCCAGGTGATAGACGGCTTTTTGGAGGACGCGCGCACCGCCTGGCCCGAAGCGACGCAGTTCGACCTGCTCGCCTGCGACCTGGTGAAGAACGCGCCGCCGCTCTCCATGCCCGAGATGAAGGTGATGCGGGAGAGCGTGATCATCGCGACCATGCCCGCGCCGCCCCACAATCTGCAGCAGCACAGCGGCGGCGACGACGCATGAACGCCGAGGTACTGCGAATCCTGCAGAACGTGACGACCGAGGAGCCATACCTCTGGTTCGGACTAGCCGCCCACGTCGACCCGCAGGAACCCGGCTCGAACCGGTACGTAGCGGCGTGGCAATCGAGCGAAGCGCCCACCCCGCCGATGCTCGAGCAAGTCATCGCCTGCGCAGCCCAGCTCGCGCCCCAGGCCCAGTTGTTCGACGTCCTGGGAAGCGACAGCATCAATCCCAACCCGGGAGCGGAGGCCCAGCAAACGCGCGCCATGATCATGACCATGGCGAGCGAAGGATACGCCGGCGCGGTTCAGCTGGCCGTGATCTATGCGCCCGTCCCCGAGCTGGGCGACTAAAGTCAGTACAGCCCGAGAATCGGCCGCTGCCCCAGCACGCGCCGGCGCAGATCCACGTAAGCCCGATACACCGCGCACGCCACCGCCAGCAGCTCATCGTCGTGCTGGCTCGAGCGCTGCGGATTGTAGCTGTCGTGCCCCTCGGCCGAATATTTCACGCGGTAAGCGACGAGCTCCGCCATCAGGTTCGCGCCCTCGGCCAGCGTCGACGGCACGCGAATCAGGCCCTGCTGGTACAGCACCACCAGCCGGCCGACCAGGTCGCGCTTGGGCAAGCAGAGCGCGCCGTCCTGATGCCCGACGCGATCGCCGCCGTGAATCTTGATGCAGACCAGCGGAATGCCGCGGTCATCGAGGTCCCAGTTGCAACCCTCGATGCGAGGCAGCGAGCTCCGCAGGAAATCGATTACCGGCAGACCCACACCGGTGCCGTCAATCACGATTTCCTGGAGCGGCGAAAACGGAAGAAGCTCCATGACCCTGTCGCGGACCGCGCGGATGCGATCGCACACCACCGGGTAACGCGTGCCGGTGGGGATCCTCTCGAGGTGCCGCAGGTCGTAGCTGATCGAGCAGGCCGGCTGCCGCGTGGCGGCGTCGATCGAGTCCCAATCCACGGTGATCACCCGCTCCACGGCCGCGATCGCGGTCGGGTCCGGAGACTGGCCCAGGTCCACCCCGAGATACGTGCAGCGCTCTTCGCTGCGAAATTTCGGAGTGCGAAAAACACGCGTCAGAGGCACAGGGGCTGCACCTCGTCCGTCAAGCTCTGCAGCACCAGCTGATGCGAGAAGAGCCCCGCCACCGTCTCCACAAATTGACATTCGTACTCCTGTTGGAACCACAAAAGAGGCTGCGTCTCGCGCTCCTCCCGCAGGAACTCCGCCGAGATGCGCGGGCACCCATCAGCCCGCGCCGTGACCACGTCCCAGCGGCCCGACTCGTGCGCGGCATGGTAAAAGCCTCGCCGGCCGAAAGGAGTGCTGAGCAGCGAAATCCGGCCGTCGGTGGTGGCCAGGTAAGCGCGAGCGGCCATGTACACCACGTCCAGCACGCGCGCCGCCTCATCCACAATCAGCCAGGTACAGCCCGCAAATCCGCGCGTGGTGGCCTCGGCCGAAGGCAGCGCGATCACTTCCCCGCCCGCCATGCGCAGGCCGGCGACGCCCTCCACAACCAGCGGCCGCGTCCGGATCCGCGCCTTCTCCGCCTGCGACTCAATCACCGCAAGCAGCAGCGAGCTCTGGCGCTGCGAAGGGCTCAGGATGATGGTCCGGCTGCCCTCGCGAAATTCAGATTCGTGCAGAGCGCCCACGCCCGTCGTAGTCGACTTGCCCCACTGCCGGCAACAATTCAACAAGCTGCGCCGGGAGCGGCGGCGGAGCAAGCCGGCCTGAACCGGATCGAGCTCAAGGCCCAGCCGGTCGGAGGCGAACCTCACCGGATCCAGAGAGCAGGCCAGATCAGCGCTCAGCACGATCCAACCCCGATGCAGTCAGAGCGAGCACCACCGCGGCCGAGGCCTCCGGGTACGGCGCCAGCGCACCGACGATGATGGGGCGCAGGCGGATCCACTCGCTCGAGAAAACCGCGCTCACGCTCTCCACCTGGTGCCGCTCGATCAGCTCGCCGACAAACCGGCCGATCAGCTCCGCCTGATGCTCGAGCCTGGCGATCGCAGCCAGCGCGGCGCCGTGGCTCTTCTCCGCGCGCGCCTCGCTCAGCACGGCGAGGGTCGTCTCGCGCAGCAAGCGCAGCTCCGCCACCAGCGCCTCAGCGTCGAGGACCTCTTTCGCGGAGGCGGCGCTCACCACCTTTTCGGACAGATGGGTTTTTGCATGGCGGTCGACCGACGACTTAGTAAGTCCATACCGGGAGGCAACGTCGCGGCAGGGAGCGCCCAGCACAATGCTCCGATCGATAGCAGCCCTCTGCGCGTGAGTGCAGATCGAGCAAACGCGCGGCATACGCACGAGCAGAGCAGCGCCCGGGCGCCGGCTGCCCTCGGCCCCTTCCGTACCGCGGCAGAAACACTGAGCAAAAGCAAAAAGGAAAAGCCGTCATACGGACTCAGGAAAACGCGCGGGCGGCGCATGGGAATCGGCGCTCGGCCTTTTCCGTGCATTCCTGTAGGGCGCACACGCGGCCGGTTTTTTTCGCTGCGAAAAAAGCCCCGGCCACGAAATCAAAGCGCCCAACAGGAAGCGCGGAAAAGAGCCGCTGATTTTGGTTGGGCGCCGCACGCGCGAAGCACGCCTACGGCGAAGCCGCGAAGCGCGGAAGGGAGAGGAAAAAGGGGAGCGAAGGGTAAGGTTTTTCCGAGGGGAGAGCCAGGGGAAGCCGGGTAGTACAGCGCCGCGCAAAGGTCGATATGGCAAGTAGAGAGCGGAAGCGCTACAACGCCGCCGCCCTCGGAAGGAAGCGCATGAAAACACAATGCTACTGCCCCACCGATCCTAGCTCCATGGACGAGCTCTGTCACGTGTGCAAGGCAGAATACGACCGCTACACCAGCGAAATCTGGCTCGAAAACCAGACCAACCGCCAAACCGAATTCATCCTGACGGCCGCCCCAGCGGCAGAAGGGAGCAACGCACATGGCGCAGCGTGAAGTCATCCGGCCCTCGACCAACATCCCCGTCCTCGTGCTGCTCGACTCCGAGCCAACGCAAAAGGAAAGCAACTTCGGCCCGCCCATCCAGTGGCAGTACATCTGCAACGACGGCGCAGCCATCATGTGGCTCGATCCCGCCGCTCACGCGGCCATCGAGCGCACAGGCGCACGCCCCGGCGACGTGGTGTCGCTCTGCAAGCGCGGAGGCGGAAGCCGTTCGACGTGGGAAGCGGAAGTGCAGCCAGTCACCGACGAGACGGGACTGCCAGACAACGAAGGCCTCGGCAAAGGCCAGCCGCACCAAGAGCCAGCGCCCAGGCAGGCGCCACGGCCCGCGCCACAGCCAGCGCCGCCCGCGCCGAACCCACGCGCACCCCGCAACGGAGCAACGCGCCACGGCTCGGGCAACGCGCACACCGACCAGGCCGAGGCAGCGCCAGCGAAGGCACCAGGCGAAGCTCAGCAGCGACCCGGTGCGCGAGTACTCGCCGCCGCGCTCTGCACGGCAATCGACGCCATTCAGGAAGCCGAAGCCTACGCGCAGAGCAAAGGCCTGGCGCTGAACTTTTCCGTCGACGACGTCCGCGCCCTCGGCATCAGCCTGTTCATCAGCGCCGAGAAAGCAGGGCAGTGATGAGCGCCGCCAACCTCACCCTGTACGAGCACTGCGGCGAACTCGCCGCACTGCTCGCGCTCGAACAAGACGCCATCGATTGCGGAGACGAAGGGCTCAAGGCCTTCGCCCTCGCGGAAATCCGGCAGGAGCTCGCCAACACGCGCGAGAAAGTCGAGCGCGTCGGAAAAACGCTGGCCAATTTTGAAGCCACCGCAGACGCCGCGCTCAAGGAAGCCACGCGGCTGCAGGCACGCGCGGAACGCGCCATCACCGCCAGCAAGAGGCTCGAAGGCTATGTCCTCGAGGCAATGAGCCTCCTAAACACAACGCGCCTCGAAGGCGCCACAGTCACGCTCGCCGCGCGGCTGAACCCGCCCAGCCTCCAGATCGACAACCCCCGCGCCATCCCCGCCGACTTCCTGGACCTGATCCAGGTCGAGGACCAATGGAAGCCACGCAACGCGGACATCAAGGCCGCGCTGAAACGCGGCGAAGAAGTCCCCGGCTGCCGCCTCACGCAGGGCAGCAGATTGGAGCGCAAGTAGTGAACCAAATCAACCACGGCGTTTACCGCCACATCGAACCCACCGCCCCGCTCTCGCGCATCCTTCACCGCCGAACGCTGCCGCGCCGCTGCGATGACCTGGAGTGCGGGCGCGACTCGCAATACACCGTGATCGAGGCGGGCGAATTCTCGATCCGCTGCGAAGAGCACGCCCGCGAGCGCTGCGCACAAGCGCAGCCGGCCATCGCGTGGCCCTGGACGCCGGCGCCCGAGCCGGAGCCAGCACAGCCAACGCCAATCGACAGCGCAAAGCCGCGCCGCGCCTCGCGCAAGAAGAAGGCCGCGCAGTGAAGCGCCTCACCCAGAAGACCGCCCGCGAATACTGCCGCATCCTGGGAGCCAGGGTGCGGCGCAGCGCGGAGTGGAATGAATACACCCTCGTGGTCGACGCGCCCGAGGGACACGCAGGCGAAGGCCCCGCCATCTACCACACCAACGACCTCACCGACCTGATCGAGACGGCCAGGGCGATACTCGGGTCACACCCACGCATTGACGAAGCGGAAGAATTCCTGAAAGGGGAAACCGTCGTTGCACTGCACCCGCGCCACCTGGAGCTCAGCATCAAGGGCACGCGCGAGCGCTACGCAGTCACCTACGCCCGCATCCTCGCCGACGCCGCCGATCGCGCCGCGCTCAAAGCGCGGATCGAAGCGGCCCACAAGCTGGAGCGCACACCATAGAAAGCAAAAGCGCGGCGGAGAATCAATCCGCCGCGCCGAACCATCTGACCGCCGACGCACTCCCCCGAGTTCGCCGACAAGCCCAGCCTACCAGGATTTTCCTACCCCTCAAAAAAAATCGGCCAAGACATTTCCGCTCGGACGGCCGCGGCCGCGATCGCCGTCACCTACAATCGACAGCATGAGCGCCACAGCCAGCGGAACCAAGACCGTCACGAAGTCGCCCAGCGGCCGGCTCACCGCCGCCGCACTCACCGCGATCCTCGCAACGCCCGTCGAGCTCCTCACCGTCAAGCAGCTCAACGACCTCATCGAGACGCTGCGCAGCCAGCCAGGCGGCGACGATCCAGCCCGAACCATCGCCTCGCTGCTCAACTGATCGGCCCTGTCCGGCCCGCCCAAGCGGTGACGAATCAACCCATCCGTGAAGCGCCCTGTTTGCAGCCCTTCCAGCGCTTCGTTCCGGACCTCCTCGCCGATCCGCGCCAACAATGCCGGGCATGGGAATTACTCACAAAATCACGGGTGACCTGCGCAAGCAGCACCACAGCGGCAAGCAGCGGCGCAACCAGGCCGGCCAGTTCCATGGCGTGAACACACCGGTACCGCAGCCCCAGCAAGGCTTCCGGGCGCCAGGCGACGACCCGATGGGAAACGACGCCGGGCCGGAAACGGCCTTCGGCGCCGAAGCCATGGAAGCGGACCTGGAGCCAGGCGCAGCCGGCCTGGGCGACGGCTGCGGAGACAGCCTGGGAGATTTTTAGGCAATAGCGACACGTGCCGAAAAGTGGCGGCATTGTCGCAATCGCGCTCAGGGCTCGAGCCGCAATTGCCGCCGCGCGACGGGCCGAAACGAGGCCACGGGGTTACCGCCCGAAGACTGCACCCGCCGCGCGACGGCATCCCAAGTCTAGTCCAGGTCCGCGGAAGACGACAGCGAGCCGATCAGCCGGCGCGAACCCGCCAGCACATCGAACGAATGCACCAGGCCCGAGCGAAAGCGGCCCCAGGCCGCATCCCTCTCCGCGTCGGAGCTCGCCACGGTGAGCGCCTCGAGCTGGGCGGCAGTCAGACGCTTGACCGACTCGGTGAACGCAGCCTCGATCGCTTGAAGCCCCAAATCGCGGTCCCCAGGCGTGATCACTGCCGCCGGCCCGCCATCGGATCCACCGGCCGCCGCTTGTTCGCGGCAATCACCGCCCGGGCCTTCTGCACTACCCGCTCGTGATCGGCCGCCGAGATCTTCCCGTGCGCCAAAGCAAACCCCACATCGCGCAGCGCCAGCCGCGCATGCGAAGCGTCCGGCATCGGATACTCACGCGTCGCCGGCAAGCCGAACGCGCTCGAAGGCAGCGCGTCGCGCTCTTGCATCGTCAGTGCAGCCATGCTCAACCGTGACACACTTCAGGCAGCGGCGCACCGCCGCGGAAAGAGCCAGCATGCAAACCAGCGAGGAAGAAAAACAGCGCGACGAAGAAGAGCGCCAGCGGCGGAGCGCCGCCGATCCCGGAACGAAGCCCGGCGAACACAGCCGGCAGGACCACAAATCGGGCGAAGGATTCATCGCGCCCAAGGACCCGCCTGCGCGCGAGAAGTAGGAGCCGCGGCGGGCGAGCCCGCCCACCCGCGAGAAGCAGGGACGCCTGGCGCGGCTAGTCCAGCCACACCGAAAGAGTCACCGAGGACCCGGCGCCGTACCCGCCGCCGCCTACCTGATAGCCCTTCGTCGCGTTCGCAAAGAGCACCACCACCGACGCATACTCGTAAGCGACCGACCAGGCAAGCGGCAGACCCCAAAGCGCATCCGGCAACTCGTCCGCGGTCCGGCTCATCTCGACCGGCGCGCCAGGCTCAACGCCGCCAGGGACCTGGAAGACCGCGCACGCCGCGGCAAGCGCGGCAGAAACGCCAGGGCCGTCGCATACCAGCACGCGCACCGGCGCCGACGACGAGAGCACCAGGCACTTGAGCGTAGGGCCAGGCGGCAATGCGGGAACCACATTCACGCTCGAGTCAACCTCGACCGCCGCGAAGACGTGCCCGACGTGCACGTAGGTGCAACCGCCGCCCGTGCCCGTCTGCGTGCCATTCGAGTCCACAAGCGAGAAGTGGTTCGCGTCGACTACCGCGACAATCCAGAGCGAGGCAGCCAGGCCGCCGGCCGTGGAATTCGCAGCGCCGGTGAAACTAGCGGCGACAATATCGCCGTTGACCAGGCCGTGCGCCGTAGCCGTGAGAGTGATCGGGCCGGAATCGCCGCTAGCGCCGGCGCCGGAGAGAACCGCACTCACGGCCGCGGCCGGCTGCAGCGTGCAAACGCCGCCAGTGAGCAGAGGAAAAGTCATACCAAAAACCACCTTCCGAAAGGCAGAGCGGCAGCGCCGCGAGCCTAGCTAACAGTTGCACACCACGCAGCCCCCGCGCATCAGAGAGCCGCAAGATCGCGCCGCCGGATGCGCACGCGCCGGCCGTCGCGCACGCTGGCCAGCTCGCCCCGCGCGATCGCCGCCGCCAGGTACACGCGCGAAAGCCCGGTGAGCTCCGACGCCTCAGCGAGCGAAACAAATAGCGCCTCGCGCGCCGGAGACGCGGCAGCAGCCGGCCCGCGCTGCAGCGCAGCGATGGCCTCGCGCACCGCCTCCGCCGCGCGGATCACCGCGGAGGCCTCCGGAACGGCGCCGCCGCCGATCGCCGGCGCCACGAACGCGGGAGGCAGCAGCGCTTCGACGTCGCGCTGCAGCACCAGCCGCTCAGGCCTGCGGCCCGCGCGAGGAAGAGCCCGCGCCTCGATCGCGCCCGCAGACACATGCCGCTCGATCGTGCGCGCGCTGCAGCCGAGCAGCGCCGCCGCGGCGGCGATCGGGATCCACTCCGGAGCCCCAGCGCCCGCCAGCGGCACAACCGCGCCACCGTCGAAATCTATTACCGGCCGCGGAGGATTAGAAGAGCGCATCCGGCACCTCGCGCAGCAGCTCGCCCACCTGATGCGCCCAGCGCCGGTACGCGACCAGAGTCCGTTCAATCGTGATTTCGGCGCGGATCCACTTCACCACCGATTCGACCGGAACGCCCTCCGCCTCCGCGATCACCAGCAGCGCATCGGGCTCCAGCGTCGTGATCCCCTCGGACTTCAAACTCAGCTCGATCCACTCGAGCGAGGCGCGGCGAACCGCCTCAATCGCCCGTTCCATCGACATCTCAGCGCACCTCCAAAACACCATCGCCGGCAGCCGCGCGCAGCGCCGCCGGAAAATCGCCAGCACGAGCCACGCGCGTCTCGATCGTCACGCGAATAGACAGCTCAGTCATCTTCAGCCCATGCCACGCGGCCGCGTCCGCGAGCTCCGCGCGGCCGGCCGGCGTCGACAGCGCGGAGAGCAGCCAGGCCGCGCCGCGGCCCTCGAGATCCGCCGCCAGCTCCCGCACTAAGACAGCCTTGCGCCCGCGCGGCATCAGCGCACTTCCTCCCAAGGGCTCACCGCATCCGCGCCGGCATAGCGGAACAACATCAGCCAGCGGCCCCGCAAATCAAACCAGCGGCCATCCGACAAACGCAGCGCGACGAAAGCCACGTTACGAGTCTTCCCATCCGAAAAACGAAACGGGTACAGCACCACCGCCAGCAGAACAACGCCGCCCTCGCGAAGCACGTCGCTCACAATCTGCACATCGGCCAGATCGTAGCCAGGCACCACCGGTAGGGCGTCGGGCACGCCCACGCCCAGCACCTCGCCCTCCACCAGGCCGGACGCGCCGCGCACCTTCACGCGATCGCCCACAGCAAGCGGAGCAGCAGGAGCCGCGGAAGCCATCACGCACCCCCGCTCCGTTTCCGGCCGCCGGCGAACATCGCCTTGCCGCGTGCGAGCTCGCCGACGTCGACGCCGGCAGCAGCGCCGCGCGTGCGGACCGAAGCCGCCTTGCGAGACAACAGCTCGCGCTGTTCCTCCGCCGAAATGCCGTGCAGCCGCTGGACCGCAACGGCGACAAACCAGCCGTCCGAATCTCCAGCCCGCAGCGCGCCGCGGCCGGCGCGGAACTCCCGCAGCATCCGCTGCAGCAGCTCGAGAAGCGAAGCGAGCGGAGCCACCGACAAGAAGCGAGCCACCATCACATCGTCGGGAGGCCGGCGGTTCTGCCAGCCACACAGCCGGGAGTACTCGGCAATCCAGCCGCGGGCAATGCCTACGTCGCCGGCATCGAAGTCCGAAATCCGCGCCTTGTACAGTCGATCGATCACAGCAGCTTTGCTGCTGTCGGAATCGATCGACGCGGGCGCGGGCGCGCGTTCCTTAGAGCGGTCGCCGCAAGCCGCTGATTCCCGGTCCCGGACCGGTTCGCTTTTCGAACCAGTAGCCGCCGCTAGTGGTTCGATCTTCGATCCACTGTGGTTCGAAGAAAGAACCAGTTGCGTCGGCCCCAGTGGTTCGCTTTTCGAACCAGTAGCGCCACGCAGAAACAGAAGCGTGTGGCGGGCAGGACGGACGCCGGAGCCCAGCTCAGTGGAAATCACACCCGCCCGCCGAAGAGAATCGAGGGCGTACACAACCGCGGGATGCCCCAGATTCACTGCCGCCGCCAGGTCCCGGCCCGAGATCACAGCCACCCACGCCGCATCAGCGATCGACGCCAGGTGAATCACAACCTGAAGCTCAGCCAACGAGAGCCCAGGCGCGCGCTCCGCAATGCGGCGGAAAGCCTCTTCCAAAAGCACCAGCCTTGTGTTTCGCGCCGCAAGCACCCTAGAATGAAGGTGTCGTCCGGCGTACGTTTCGTGGAGTCGCCAGCGCGGAATCTTTAGCGGGAAAACGCGCGGTGACTGTTCCGCGTCGGGCGAACCGACGCGGGGGGCAAACTGACAATCTCAGTTTGCCTCCTGCTTAGCGCCGGAACTCTTGCCGCTCAGAGCTGGCGCTTCCCGCGGCAGTAACAATTCAAACGCTGCGCCTTTTCCCGGCTCACTTTGCACAACGATTCGCCCGCCGTGCTCATCCACAATTTTGGAAACCAGCGCCAGCCCCAACCCCACCCCGCCTGGCTTGGTGGTGAAAAATGGATTGAAAATGTTCTCCATCTGCTCGGGAGCAATGCCGGCGCCCTCGTCCTGAACCCGTAACACCACCTGGCTATCGGAACTCGCCACGCTGACGCGCACAGTTTTCCCGGCGTCGCTTGCCTGCACGGCATTCTGAATCAGGTTCTGCAGCGCCAGCAACAGAAGATGCGGATCGCCGACGAACGGCAGCTCCGAAACAGGCGCCTCGCGCTTTAGCTGCACGCCCCGCGCTTCGGCCTGTTCCTGACTGTTCTGAATGGCCTGGTCGACGATCGCCACCACGTCGGCTGGCTCCGGGTGCAGCTCGAGCGGCCGCGCGAAATTGAGAAAGCGCGAGATCAGGTTGCTTGTCCGATCGACCTCGGAAGAAATGTAGCCTGCCATTTCCGCCATCACTGCCGGATTGTTTTGTGTCCCCGCCTTCGTCATCAATTCGGCGGACGCCTTGATGGTGCCGAGAGGGTTTCTCAGCTCATGTGCCAGCCCGGCGGTCAACTGGCCCAACGCGGCCAACCGCTCGCTCCGCCGCAACGAGGCTTCGGCTCTGCGAAGATTGTGATTCGCCTCTTCACTTCGTCCCATCTCTTCGCGCTTAGCGCGAGCCTGCTGATAGACCAGGAACCCCACGACCGAGAGGAAGATACACCGCAGACACAACAAGTACTTCGCTTCGGTCGTCAGGAACACCCTGTCCCAATCCAGGAAAGCCAGAAAAGACAAGTAGCATGCGCACGACAACAGAATGAAAGCCGCCGTGCCCGCCAGCTCCAGGTTGGTCGCAGCTGAGATGACCGGAAAGAATAAGACCGGGTAGTAGGGACTCTCGATCGTGTCGGTCCATCCCACCAGCAGCCATGCGAGCCCCAGTTTCACGGTGCTCGCCGCGACTTGGCCTTTTGGTGACCCAAACAACCGGATCTTCGGTTCAGCCACCTGAAAGATCGCCATTACCACCAGAAGGATTATCGCGTTATAGTTCTTTTCCGTATTGAAAATAGCGAGCGCTGAAAACAGCACAAGCCAGATGAGATCCTCCATTCGGAAGAACTTGGCCCATCTGCGCGCGCCCGGCCACAATGCGTTCACGACGGCTATCTTACCCATTCGCACTCTGCGCGTCATTAGTGGCACAGCCTTCAGGCCGTGGTTCTGCAGCCCTGTGCCACAATTGAAAAAGCCCATCCCGAAGTTTCATGAAGACCCCCAACCCTGAAGTGCAAGCTGCCGCCGATACCGGTGTGGAGCAGGAATCCGGCTCGTTTGCCGAGATGTTGTCGGATTTTGAACAGCATCATTCCCGTGAGAGTGGAGTGGAATCGTTTGCCGGCACCATTGTCGCCGTCACACCCGAACACATTCTTGTGGATATCGGCCGCAAGATCGAAGGTGCGCTCACGGAGGCGGCCTGGCGCGAAGCGCGGCAGGATGCGCCGGTTGCCGGCACTGCCGTCCAGGTCAGCGTGGGTCCTCGCAACGAGGAGGGTTACTACCAGCTCTCTCTCAATAAAGTCGTCCACCCGAAGGATTGGAGTGGCTTGCAGGCTGCATTTGGAGAGAAGAAGATCATCTCTGGCACCGTCGTCGAGCAGGTGAAGGGCGGGTTTCGGGTCGAAATTGGAGTGCGCGCGTTCATGCCTGCCTCCCGCAGCGGCGTACGCGAGGCCGAGGATCTGCCCAACCTCGTCGGCCAAACAATCGAGTGCCGCATCACGAAACTCGACGTCGAAAAAGAAGACGTGGTGGTGGACCGCCGGGTTGTGCTCGAGGAAGAGCAATCGCGTAAGAAAGAGGAAGCCGTCGCCGGCCTGCGTGAGGGCGCGGTAATGCGCGGCCGGGTCCGCTCGGTGATGGATTTCGGCGCATTCATAGATCTCGGCGGCGTGGATGGGCTGCTCCACGTCATGGAGATGTCGTGGTCGCGCGTTCCGAAGCCCAGCGACGTGGTCAAAGTGGGCGACCAGATCGAGGTGAAAATCCTCAAGATCGACCCGGCCGCCAAGAAAATCTCGCTCGGCCTGAAGCAGCTTCAGGAAGACCCCTGGACAGTCGCGGCCCGCACCTTCGCGCCCGGCCAGCGCGTTGCCGGCACAGTTTCACGCCTGGTTGATTTCGGCGCATTCGTCGAATTGATTCCGGGCGTCGACGGCCTCATCCACTTATCTGAGATGTCCTGGGACAAGCGCACCCGCAAGCCTTCCGATGTGGTCAAAACGGGCGATCGCGTGGAAGTCATGGTCCTCCAGGTGAATCCTGCCGAGCGCCGCATCAGTCTCGGCCTGAAACAAGCGCTGGGCGATCCTTGGGAAACGGTGCACTCCCGCTTCCCCATAGGTTCCACCATCGAGGCTCCGGTCTCGAGCATTGCCGCCTTTGGCGCTTTTCTGGATTTGGGTGAAGGCGTGGAAGGGATGATTCACATCTCCGACATCACCGGCGAAAAGCGCCTCGAGCACCCCAAGGAGGTTCTCACCAAGGGCAAAGTGGTGAAAGCCATGGTGATCGAAGTTGATCGCGATAAGCGCAGAATCCGCCTCGGCCTCAAGCAGCTCGAGCCTACCAATATCGACCACTATATAGCCGAGCACAAAGCGGGCGACACCGTGAGCGGCCGCCTGGTCGATGTCCATGGCGATTCGGCCAAGGTGGAGCTGGGCGAAGGCGTGCTGGCACGCTGCCGTATAAAGGAAGAGATCAAGAAAGTGGCGGCCAAGGCCGCTGCCGCACCCGATGTGACCGCCCTGAGCCAGATGCTCTCGGCCCGCTGGAAATCGGGCGCCCAGCAAAGCGGCAATGGAGGCGACGGACCCCGCGCCGGCCAAATTCGCAGTTTTCGAATCGCCGGCCTAGATGCCGCTAAGAAACTGATAGATCTGGAGTTAGTCGGTTAGGCTTCCGCTGTGCCGCCGTCCGACCTGCGCGAGGGGACTGGCGCCTCCGTCCCAAGGCGGCTCAGCGGAAGTCACTTAGTGGTCGAAAGTTGCCTTAAAGCCGCCGCGTGGATGGAGCGAGCCTGTCCCCGCGCCCCACCAGACAATCCCGCCTAAACTGAAATTTACTTTTGCCCTGTGACCAAACTTGCTGACGCGCGTCTTTCTAGACAGTGGTAGATACACGAGCGGACGCGATCGGCAATCTGAGAACGCGCAGCGCGACTGAGCGAATGGACGAGCCGTCTCTGATTCGCGCGGCACAACAAGGCGACCAGGACGCTTTTGAGCAGTTGGTGCGCGCTTACGACCAGACTGTCCTAAAGCTCGCCATGAACCTGCTTCGCTCTCCGGAAGACGCCCGGGATGTGTATCAGGAAGCTTTCCTCCGTGTATACCGGAATCTCAATTCCTTCCGGTTCGATTGCAGCTTCCACACCTGGCTCTATCGCATTGTTTCCAATCTCTGCCTCGACCAATTGCGCAAGCGCAAAGTCCGCAAAGAGGAGCAGAGTTCGCTAGAAACCCCGTCCGGCCCGGTCGACCGCATGGAGCTGGTTGCCGAAGAGCGCGCCGATGGCGACCCACAGCGGCGGTTGTACGGCACGCAGCTCGAATCCAAGATCTCCCAGGTACTCTGCACGCTGACGCCTCGCGAGCGGCTGGTGTTTGAGATGCGCCATTACCAGGGCATGCGGTTGCGCTCCATCGGCGATTCCATCGGCACCACTGAAGAGGCTGCCAAAAACTGCCTGTTCCGGGCCACACAGAAAATGCGTGCGGCTCTCGGAGAGTTCCGATGAACTGCCAAAGCGTCCAGGAAAGTTTTTCGCTTTATCTCTACGGCGAGCTCGATTTTCAGGCCGAAGAAATGCTCGAGGAGCATGTGGCGGCATGCCCTGCTTGCGCGGACCTTCTGGAACGTGAGCGTGAGTGGCATGCCTCGGCGCGCGACCTCGCGGCGGAAACTCCCATGGATCTGCTGGCTCGATGCCGGCGCGATCTTTCGCGATCGTTGCGTTTCATGGATCCTCCTCGACCGCCCAACCGCTGGGTGCGTTTACTCGAGGCTCTAGATATTTCCCCGTCGCACTGGGCAACTCAAATCGCCGCGGCCTCATTGTTGGTTGGCCTGGGTTTTGGCGCTGCCCGCTTGGTCGATCGCCAGCCGCTGGGGTCGCTCTTCTCTTTGTCAAACACGGCGTCGGTATTAGGCCCTGGAGCCGATACGCGGCTCCGCGGCGTTCAGTCTGTCGCCGACCCAAGCAAGGTCTCGCTGGTGATTGACGAAGTCCGGACGCACACGATCACCGTCTCCCGCGATGATCCGGATACCATCCGCATCCTCGGCGATACGGCCACCAGCCAGCTTACTGAAGATCCGGCCCTGCGCGCCGACGTCCTGGACTCTCTCCGGGGACTGGACAACCCCGTGGCGGTACAGGCGGTTCTGACGGTAGCTGCCAGAGATCCCAACCCTGGCTTGCGCCTGAAGGCGCTGGATGTGCTCGATCCCGATTCCCTTCGCGACCAGGACACTCTGTTGGTGCTAGTCCGGATGCTCCGCAGCGATCAGAATGCCGGTGTGCGCATGAAGGTAGCGAGCCTGCTAACGCAGGTGCAGAAGCTGCCTTCCGATCCTTCCGTCGCCGGCGCCCTGCAGGAAATCAGAGAGCGCGAGCCGAGCACCTGCAATCTCATGCATTGCCAGCAAATGCTGCGAGATATTAACGCTTCCGTGGAAACGTACTAAAAAAACTGTCAGCTTGAGGCCTCTGCGACGAACAACCGCTCCCTCTGGTCGCGGCTCGCAGCGAGGTTTCTTCTCAGTCAAGCAGTGTGTCCAAAGGGCGTCAGATCTTCGCTCCGAGCCGCGACCAAAGGAAGCGGTCTTCGCTTGTCGACGCCGCAGCAGTCTCCTCAACCCATCGGCACCGGTGGCGGCGCGTAGCCTACCGGAACAGCGACTCCAAACAGTCGCTTTGTGTCGTCGTTGAACAGCACCCACAATCCGTAGACTCCAATCGCGGTGCCGAGCGGAATGCTTGGCAAGTGCAGGATAGAAAGAATAATCACCAGAATGCGCGCCCAGGGTCTGAAGTTCATCAGGCCCCAGCCGGCAATTACTCCGGGAATCCCCAGCGCCACCATCAACACCCCTATGACGGCGCCAATCAACCCAAGCAGGTGTGCGGGACCTAGGTCTCCCGATCCCCATTGCCCATCGCCGTGGTCCGCTAGAGTTGACCCAGCTATGCCAACTCCAGTAAGGAAAAGAAAGAGCGCCAACCCGAACAGGCAAATTAAACCGCCCCAGACTATGTTAAGAATTCCCAGTATCTTTACGTGGTCTTTCATCGCATCCCCCTGACTTGCTTACCAAGCCAACTCGAGCGAGACCGGGCCGTCGCCGCCGCTCACCTCGACCTTGAAAGTATACGCGTTCTCACGACCGGGTGTCTCCACAATTCTGGTGACCACGTCGGGCGACAGGCTAATCGCCGCCACCGCTTTCGCTTCCTTCAATGGCCGCGGATGGCCCTCCGGTTCCGCTACTCCTTCCACTTGCCCCACGTCTTTGGGTGTTCCGCCAATCACTTGCACACCATCATCGGAAACCGCCAATTGAACCGTCCCTTCGATCTCGCCTTGCCAGATTCTCCGGCACGAGATGCCAGCCGATTCGCCATCCAAACCCCACCTTTCCCCGCTCAGGATCTGGTGCTTCGGCTTCTTCGGCTTTTCCGCCAAAGACTTAAGCGGCTTCTGACCGTGCACATCGCTTTCCGGCCAGTCGATCTCCAGGCGGTATACATAGTTTCCGTCCTGCCTGTCTTCAATACGCACGCGCAGGGTGTATCCGTTCGTGTATTCGGGCTGCTGCACGATGTGCACATAGCCTCGACTGCGGAGTAGATGAACGGTCGCCTCCACATCCAACTCCGGCAGCGGTGTTAGAAATCGGTACGTGATTTTGGACAATTCGGCCCCGGATTGCCTTTCCACGTCCACCCTGTTTCCGTGCACGATGAGGTCCTCAATGCCATGTAACTGGCCTTGCCACAATAGCTTAGGCCGAGCCACGCCGGCTCTTGCCGCGGGCGCGAACGCCAGCAGACTCACGAGTGGGGCCAATTTCAGCATCCGGGTGAGCCAAAACCGGATAAACTGAAGAAGGACTAGAGAGGAAACCGGGCTCTGTCGCCCAAGAGCGTGAGCGGGCGGCGCTCCAACGCCTTCGTTCACCTGCTGTCCCTTAAACCAACATCTATAGGGGAGGATGCGTTTGGTTGCGCCTTTAAGCTCATTGGTTGCATTGCTGCTGGTCTCCCAGCCGCTCATGGCGCGCTTGGCTGACCAGTTGTTTGATAACACCTTCGAAGGCATTTACCGGCTCACTTTCTTTGATTGGGCACTGCTGGTTCCGTATTTCTCGATGCTCATTGTGCTCTCCGTGTATGGTCTGCATCGATTCGAGACCATGCGGGTTTACCTCAAGCACCGAAAGAAGCTTCCCCGGGAATCGCAGGTTCGCTTCGAGTCGCTTCCCAAGGTCACTGTCCAGCTTCCGCTCTACAACGAACGCTTCGTCGTGGCGCGCCTCCTGGAAGAGGTAACCAAGCTTGACTACCCTCGCGAGCTTTTGCAAATCCAGGTTCTCGACGACTCCACTGACGAAACCCATCCCTACACCGAGCGGCTCTCGAACGAATATCGCGCCCAGGGCATCCCAATCGAATACCGGCACCGCGCCAACCGCAACGGCTTCAAGGCCGGCGCGCTCCAGGAAGGGCTCGAAACCGCTACCGGTGAGTTTATTGCCATTTTCGACGCCGATTTCATTCCGCCTCGCGACTTCCTGTTGCGAACGGTGAACTTTTTCGCTGACCCGCAGGTGGGCGTCGTGCAAACGCGCTGGAGCTATATCAACCGCGAGTACAGCATCCTCACCGAAGTGCAAGCCATACTTCTCGACGGTCACTTCGTCCTCGAGCACGGCGCCCGTTGCGGCTCGGGGATGTTCTTCAACTTTAATGGCACTGCCGGCATTCTGCGGCGCAACATGATTGACGACGCCGGCGGCTGGCAGCACGACACCCTGACGGAGGATTCCGACCTGAGCTACCGCGCTCAGCTCAAAGGCTGGCGCTTCGTCTATGTCCCGGGCATTCACTGCCCTTCCGAACTGCCGGTCGAAACACACGGATTTCAGGTTCAACAATCCCGTTGGGCCAAGGGTCTCACACAGGTTGCCAAGAAGCTCTTGCCGGCCATCATTAAAGCTGACGTCCCGTTGCGCGTGAAAGTCGAAGCCTTTCTTCACCTCACCCCCAATATCTCCTACCCGCTCATGGTGGTTGTCTCGGCTCTCATGCTCCCCGTCATGATCGTTCGCTTCTACATGGGCTGGCTGCAAATGGTGTTGATTGATTTCCCGCTGGTAATCGCCTCCTTCTGCTCCATCGCGGCTTTTTACCTCCTTGCCCAGAAGGAATTGCACCCAAAAACCTGGTGGCGCTCCATTGCTTTCCTGCCCATGCTTATGGCGGCCGGCGTGGCCCTCACCATCAGCAACACCAGAGGTGTCTTGGAGGCTATCCTCGGTGTCCAGACCAGTTTCGCCCGCACCGCGAAATTCGCCACTGGCTCGCCTGATGCCAAAGTCGCCGCCTCCGTCTACCGCCCGCGCAGCGGCTGGCTCCCCTACATCGAGCTCGCCATTGGCAGCTATTTCGTTTGGATGGTCGCCTTCGCCATCGATACGATGAACTACCTTTCGCTGCCGTTTCTGATGCTCTTCGTCTGCGGCTACTATTGGGCCGGATTCTCTACTCTGTACCAGGAGTATCAGGATAGGTTGCAGTGGCAAAAGGCCCGCCGCCTGGTCGAAGCCCGCTGAGTTCCCTGCCCTCAGCCCCATGCGTCAGCTTGGGGCTTCTTCATTACCCGCACTAGCCCCAAGCTAACGCATGGGGCTGTCCACTTTTGTTTTAACTTACTCTATTACTCTGCATTTTTTGGACTAGTTAGTCCCGTGATAAGTAGGTCAGACACAGAACTCTAGTCCCATTGGAATTCCGACGTTTTCTGAGGATACTTGAGCCAGAAACGCCGCGGAATTTCCATGCAATCCTCACCCAAGAAATCGCTCGCTGAGTTCAGCCTCCTGCTGATTCTTCTTCCTTGCCTTGTCTCGGCAAGCACGATGTTTAACGTCGTCAACCTCGGCAATTTCAGCGGTAATTCAGCAACTCCCACTGCCATCAACGCGTCGGGTTCTGAGATTGCCGGCTACGGGATTCAGAACGGCGATAGTTACGCGGCCTCCTCTAACGGTGGCGCTTTGACCTCGATGGGCTTCGAGGGTCAGGCCAACGCAGTCAACAACGCTGGCCAGATTGTCGGCACAACTGCATCGAATCAGGCGTTCCTTTACCAGAACGGCTCGATGTTGACTCTGAATTATCCGACAAGTCTTTCGAGTTGGGCCCTGGGCATCAACAGCAGCGGCATGATCGTCGGCGCCGGAACCACGGTGGGCGGCCAAACGGTGGCCACTTACTGGCAAGGCTCGACGGCGTATCAGATCGGGCTATTGGGAGGTTCATTCAGCTCGGCCTACGGCGTAAACAACACCGGAGAAGTGGCCGGAACTACCATGGTCCCAAACGGAGCAATGGCTGCTTTCACCTGGTCGAGCGGCGGCGCCATGCACGATCTTGGAACGTTGGGCGGCGCAAATAGCTGGGGTGTCGCCATCAACGACTCGGGTATGGTGGCCGGCAGCGCGCAGATCGCTCTCGGCTATACCCACGCGTTTCTTTGGAATGGTTCCACGATGGTGGATCTCGGCACCCTTGGCGGCAACAACAGCTATGCCACGGGAATCAATGACGCCGGCGAGGTAATCGGCTACTCGCTCACCGCCAGCGGGCAGTGGCACGCGTTCATCTATGAAAATGGCGTGATGTACGACGTGAACGCGCTGTTGCCTATCGGATCCGGCTGGTCCATCAGCATGGTGTATGGCATCGACGCCAATGGCGACATCGTCGGCCTTGGCACGGACAATGGAATCCAGTACGCCGTCGAACTGCTTGATCCCCCCGGCGGCCCGGCCGCCCCCGAGCCTGCTCCGGCATGCCTGACGGGCCTTGGACTCGCAGGGACGGCCCTCATGCTGGGCGCCGCGCGTCGCTCGCGAGTCAAACACGCTCGCTCATGATGCAGAGGTCTCGGCCAGTAACCGCCCGCGACAATAGGATGCGGCCGGATAGCTAAAACCTACTCGGCCGCCCCTTCGATTAAAATGCCGGCGCCTTTAGCGTTTCTCAGCTACGTGGCCACGTCCATCCCGCATTTCATTCCCCTTGAAGTGCGCAGCATCGACGCGCTTTGACGGCTCCGCCTTTTCGCCACGTTTCGGCGTTCATCAGCGGCCAATCGCATTTTTGCTTTCAGCGCGCCCATACGTCGTAAAGATTCGTGGCGATGTTCCTGCGCGTTCGCCGCCCGTTATCTTCTCGAGAACTTCCGACGAATCCCTTTCACGATCCGCTCGCCGAGCGTGCCAAACGGCTGGTCAGTGGTCAGGTACGTCCAGGTGGCTCCGCGCTCAAAGAGCTCTCGGTTCTTGAAATGAATCTCGCCATTCAAGATCTCCGCCGCGGCAAACGAATCCGCGATATCTTCTTTCAGGCACTGATGAAAATCCGCATAGATCTCCTCGACGCCGGTCAGGAACTCGAATAGCGGATCGCGCCCGCCCCAGGAGACCCAATGGATCCCGCCCTTCAGTTCCGCCACATTCGCCAGGTAATCGCTCCAGACCTCGTCGACGATCACCAGCGCCAAACCCCGCCCGGCTCTTTCGACGGCATCTTCGCCGACCGCTTGCGTCAGCTCTCCGTACTGTTCTTCCGACAGCATCGAAGCGACACTCCAGTCAGGCGACAGCAGAATCTCGCGGCGCAAGCTATACACATCGCGGCGATGATGCTCAATGACCGACTCGTATTTCCAAAGCGTCTGCCGGATCTCGAGATTCTGGCTCTCCGCCGTCCGCTGCACGCTTTCCACATCCGGGTTTTCGCGAATACCAAAGCGCTCGAGCAAATCGTCCTCGAAGCTGATGAAGAACCGGGATGTACCCGGATCGCCCTGGCGCCCGGCGCGGCCGCGGAGCTGGTTATCGATGCGCCTGGCCTCGTGGCGCGTTGTGCCAATCACGTATAGACCGCCGCGTTCGACAACTTTGTCCCGGTCCTTCGGCGGATTGCCTCCCAGCAGGATGTCAGTTCCCCGCCCTGCCATGTTTGTCGATATCGTGACCGCCCCGAGCGCGCCGGCCTGAGCCACAATCTCAGCCTCGGCCTCGTCGTTCCTGGCATTCAGCACGGAATGCGATATCCCGGCCATTTCCAGTTGGCGGCTCAATAGCTCAGACTCCTCGACGCTCGCGGTGCCCACCAGAATAGGCCGGCCACTCTCGTGCGCCTTTCGGATCTCTTCCACCAGCGCTCGAAGCCGCGCTGCTTTGTCGGCATAAACAATGTCGGGGAGATCCTGCCTGATCACCGGGCGGTTCGTCGGGATCACGGTCACTGGCAGCTTGTACACTTTCCAGAACTCATCGGCTTGTGTAGCGGCGGTGCCCGTCATGCCGCTGATTCGCTCATACATGCCAACCAGGCTTTGAACCGTAATCGAGCCCAGAATCCGCCCCTGCTTCTTCAGGCCCACGCGTTCCTTAGCTTCTATGGCCGACTGCAGCCCAGCCGGCCAACGCCGGTTCTCCGCAATGCGGCCTTTGAACTCATCCACTAACTCGACCCCGTCATTCTTGATCACGTAGTCCACGTCGCGTCTCAGCAGCGCATGCGCGTGCAGGGCGTCCTGCACTGCCGTCAGGGTGCGAAGGTTGTGCGCTTCGAACAGGTTTCCACAGCGGAGCGCCGCTTCCACCCGCCGGATCCCGGCATCGGTTAACTGTACGTTCCGCGCGAAATCGTCGCGGAAGTAGTGCGCATGCGGCTGAAGGCTCGTCACCACTGCGTCGACGCGCAGCGCCAGCGCGGGATCTTCAACCACTCCACCCGCAATCACCAGCGGGATGCGCGCTTCGTCGATCAGAATCGAATCCGCCTCGTCGATCACGGCGAAAGCGAAAGGCCGCTGGACCAGTTCATCCGCTGAGCGCGCCAGGCCGTCTCTGAGATAGTCGAAGCCTACCTCGTTTGCGGTTGAGTAAGTTACGTCGCAGTGATAGGCCGCGCTGCGCTCCTCGGCGGACATGCCCTGCGAGATATGCGCCACCGAGAGGCCCAGCCAATCGTAGATTGCGCCCATCCATCGGGCATCGCGCTTCGCCAGGTAATCGTTCGCCGTCAGCACGTGTGTGCCGCGGCCCCGCAGCGCGTACCAGGCGATGGCGGGCACGGCTGCCAGCGTCTTACCCTCGCCGGTCTGCATCTCGGCGATGTGCCCGCGTTGCAGTGCCAGCGCGCCCTGCATCTGCACCTCGAACATCCGCAACCCGAGCGCCCGCTCGGCAATCGCCGCCGTCAGCGCGAACGTTTCCACAACCACGGGGTTCTCGCGCAGATCCTTCGCAGCGAGTTTGAGTTGTTCGTCAGCCAGCGCGGATAACTGCTCGCGCCGCCGAGCGATGGCCCGCAATTGATCCTCAGACTCAGGGTCACCGAGTCCGAGAAAACGCATTACGCCTTTTATCGACACTAGCCCATTTTGTGGCACAGCCCATTTTGTGGCACAGCCACGTTTGTGGCACAGCCACGTTTGTGGCACAGCCTTCAGGCTGTGGTTCCGCAGCCATCCTTGTGGCACAGCCATGTTTGTGGCACCAGCCTTCAGGCTGTGGTTCCGCAGCCATCCTTGTGGCACAGCCATGTTTGTGGCACAGCCTTCAGGCTGTGGTTCCGCAGCCATCCTTGTGGCACAGCCATGTTTGTGGCACAGCCTTCAGGCTGTGGTTCCGCAGCCATGTGGCTGTCAGCCTGCAGAGCCGAGATTCATCTCGGCTTTTCCTGAACAATTGCGCTTAACGCGATGCCACAACCTTCACGTTCTCTGCCAGCAACTGTTCGATGGTGTCTGACACCTCGCGCTTCAGCTCTTCGTGATAAGGACCACTCGCCGCCGCCGCGAATCCAGCATGCACTGCGCGAACACGTCCGTCCCGGCCCAGGAAAAACGTGGTTGGCCAGGAGTTCAGATTCTCGGCTTGCGGAATCTTCGCTTGCAGCTCGGATGGCTCGCCCGCCAGCAGGTACGTGTACTCAATTCCGTACTTCTTGAGGAATGCCTGCAGGCGTGTCGGGTCCTTGCGCTGCTCGGGTTCCTCGAAATCCAACGCCACGATCTCGAATCCGCGCGACCGGTATTCGCGATACAGCGCCTCGAGGAACGGCGCCTCATCATGGCAGTTCGGGCACCAGCTTCCAGTGATATTCACCAACACCACCTTGTCTTTGAATTGCACGTCGGTGTTGGAAACCAACTTGCCGCTCAGGTCGGGAAAACTGAACGCGAACGCCTCATCCGAGTTCTTCACTCGCGTGAAATGCGCCGGGTCCGATGGCTCCGGCAAACCCTTCGCGCGCGCGTCCGCGGGCCGCCACGCCGAAAGCACTTTCGCCGCACTCGCCGATTTGAGCGTCAGCCGCAGCGATCCATCCGCTTGCGGCTCAGCTTCGACCACGGATGGCCGCGCACCCGAAAAATGGCTCAACAGGAACTTCCCGTCTCGGTACTCGCCCGTCAATGTGCCGGTGTCGCCATCGATGCGCAAAATCGCCGCCGAGACGTCCGCGCCCTTCTGGTTGACAATCAGCCGCCACGCATGCTCCCCTTTGGGGCTTTCCACTTCAATCTCCCATTGGCCGTCAATATTCGGTGCGCTGGCCGCCGCTACCACGCCGGCAACGTGCGGATGCGCTGAGAACTCGCTCAACGTGCGCGCAGGGTTTCCGTATTTCCCGTGCAACTCGCCGTTCTCATAAGTTGCCTCCAGCCGGCTCGCGTAGTGATCGAAATTTAGCAGAAGAGAGCTGCCTTGGAATCGGCCGCCCGTCGAGGTCACCCGCTGGTCGCCATTGAAGAACGACCCCTGAATGTGATCGCCGTCGCCGCTAATTTCAAAGCGGAACGGAACCACCAGCTGTCCATTGTCCTTACCATGAACCGTGACCGTGGCGTCCCAAAGGCCAGCCAGGTTGGGAGCAGCGGCGTAGCTCGCAGAAGGTGCCACGGTGATCAGCACCAGAAGACTCACAAAGAGAACAGCAACGTGTTTCATGGGTATCCTTTAGGACCGGTAAAGAGCGAACTAGCCGGTGCGAAACCATGCGTCGAACAGGCCAGCTCTAGGCATAATCTATCAAAATAGTAGGCAATCCGCAACTCCCTTCTCTGTCACGCAAGACAACCCTTCCGCGGGTCGTGGCATCCCCACCTGATTTGTGAGCCACAACTTGACTGTTGTACTTCCAAGCGATTGATTCAACATGGCTTGCGAACTCCCTTGCTAAGCGTATAAAAGACGAAACAATTCGTTCCGTTTTCCTGGCTTGTATGCTGAGTTTGTATGACTCTAGCTTCTGTAGCCCCAATTTGAGATCCTGAAACTCCCATGCTCGTGGTGATTATCCTCGCTTTGATTCTGGTCGGCGGCATCTTGGTGGACGCTTTTGAAACCATCATTCTGCCCCGCCGCGTCAGCGGCGATATTCGTATTACCAGGCTTCTCTACCTGGCCACTTGGCCCATCTGGTCGCTGGCCCCCAGGCGCCTGCCGCCCTCACGCGCGCGCGAGAACTTCCTTAGTTGGTATGGCCCCCTTTCGATGATCCTGCTACTGTCGATCTGGGCCGTCGGCCTCATCTTTGGCTTTGGGTTGCTGTTTTGGAGCCTGGGCGCCAAGCTGACCACCGCCGCGCACGAAACCGGGCTGTGGATAGACGTTTATATGAGCGGAACCACATTCTTCACGCTCGGTCTTGGCGACGTGGTTCCGCATGATTCGCTCACGCGCGGGCTGGCGGTTGCGGAGGCGGGGCTGGGGTTCGGCTTTCTCGCCGTGGTAATCGGATATCTCCCGGTTCTCTACGGCCAGTTTTCAAAACGAGAAACGCAGATCACCATGCTCGATGGGCGCGCCGGCTCACCTCCTTGCGCAGCGGAGATTCTGGCTCGGCTGGGGCGTGCGCGTGCCCTTGGCCGCATCCACCAGTTGCTCGCCACCTGGGAAGTCACCGCCGCGGAAATGCTCGAGTCTCACATTTCCTATCCAGTCCTCAATTACTACAGGTCGCAGCAGGAGAACCAAAGTTGGCTCGCCTCACTAACTGCAATTCTCGATACCTGCGCGCTCGTCATGGCAGGCATCGAGTCCGTCGACCCATGGCAGGCTCAGATGACGTTCGCCATGGCTCGCCACACGCTGGTGGATTTGGCCTTGATTGTGCACCAGAAGCCCGTAAGCCCCAAGCGCGACCGCTTGCCTGCATCTGAATACAAAGCCTTGCACGAGTATCTGGCCAGCTCGGGTGTGCCCTGCGCTCGAACCGTGGAAGCGGCCTCGCATTTGGCGCAGCTCCGCACGATGTACGAGCCTTATGTGGAAGCCCTCGCCCGCCATCTCGTCCTCGAGGCGCCGCCGTGGAGGGCCGCCTCAATCCGAGACAATTGGAAAACCTCGGCTTTCGGCAACATTACAGGTCCTTCCCCCTCAACCGTGACCCATCTGGTCAACGAAGAGTTCCTGCGCCAGTATCCCTCCGATTGAGTCGGTGACCTTCGTTATACTCAGTTTTTGCTTTCTTCAGGTTTTGAAAATAAACCTGGAATTCCATCAAAGAGAGGCCGCTCCGCGCGATGCAGCTAACTTTTCTGGATTGGGCGGTGATTGCCTCCTATTTCCTGTTCAACATCGGCATCGGCCTGTATTACAAGTCCCGCGCCGGCACTTCCATCTCCGAATACTTCCTTTCGGGCCGGAACGTTCCGTGGTGGCTGGCAGGCACATCGATGGTGGCAACCACGTTTGCCGCCGATACCCCGCTCGCCGTCACCGGCATGGTCGCCAGAGACGGCATCGCCGGTAACTGGCTGTGGTGGTGCTTCATCGCCGGCGGAATGATGACGGTCTTCTTTTACGCCCGTCTCTGGCGGCGCTCGCGAGTAATGACCGACGTCGAGTTTGCCGAAATCCGCTACTCGGGCCGGCCGGCCGCTTTCCTGCGCGGCTTTCGGGCGCTGTATCTCGGCATTCCCATCAACTGCATCATCCTTGGCTGGGTGAATCTCGCCATGGTCAAGATCCTGCAACTGATCCTCGGAATTTCGAGAGATCAAGCCCTGCTCGGCGTGCTTGCCCTCATCGCCTTCACCTCGTTAATCTCCACGCTCTCTGGATTATGGGGCGTCCTGGTGACGGATCTGTTTCAGTTCGTCATCAAGATGGGCATGGTGATTGTCCTGGCCGTGGCGGCAGTGCATGCAGTGGGCGGCATCGACGTAATGAAGCAGAAACTGGTGGCGCTGGATGCCGTGCGCCAGGCCCAGAACGGCGGCCACGGCTCGGTTCTCGGCTTTGTGCCGGATATAGATTCGGCCTGGATGCCGCTGATTACATTTTTCGTCTACATCTCCATCAATTGGTGGGCGACCTGGTACCCGGGCGCCGAGCCGGGCGGTGGCGGCTATATCGCGCAGCGCATGTTTTCGGCCAAGGACGAGAAGAATTCGCTGCTGGCCACATTGTTCTTCAACATAATGCACTATGCCGTGCGGCCCTGGCCGTGGATTCTGGTGGCGCTGGCTTCCTTGATTCTGTTTCCGAATCTCCAGGATCCGGAGACGGGCTACATTCGCGTGATGATTACCTATCTGCCGCCTTATCTGCGCGGGCTGATGGTGGCCGCGTTTGCCGCCGCCTACATGTCAACCATTGCCACTCAGCTCAATTGGGGCGCCAGTTATGTAATCAACGATTTCTACAAACGATTCCTCAAGCCGGTTGCGTCAGACAGACACTACGTGGTTGTCTCACAGGTGGCCACCGTACTGCTCACGATCATTTCGGCAGTGATCACCCAGCACCTCGAATCCATCGCCGGAGCGTGGAAAACGCTCATTCTTACCGGGGCCGGAACCGGCTTGGTCCTGTTGCTGCGGTGGTACTGGTGGCGCATCAACGCCTGGAGCGAGATATCCGCGATGAGCGCCGCCGCGGTGGTTTCGATCTGGCTGCAAGCCGGCATGCACATGGATAGCGACCGGCCCCGCGATTTCGCCTGGATCATTATCATCACGGTTTCCATAACCACGGTCGTGTGGCTGGCGGCTACATTTGCCACCAAGCCCGAATCGCTGGAGGTGCTCGAGAGCTTCTACCGTCGAACCCGACCTTCGTCCCTGGGTTGGGGACCGATTGCCGCCCTGGTTCCGGATGTGAAACCAAGCCGCGATGGATGGTTTAACATCCTCGATTGGCTGAGCGGGTGTCTGCTCATCTACGGGTTCCTGTTTGGCGCAGGCAAGCTGCTGCTGCACGAGACTGTGCCCGGATTGGTGCTCCTGGCCATGGGCATCGCAGGTGGCGCAATCATCTACTGGGATCTCAACCGCCGCGGCTGGAGCAGGGTTGTGGAGTGATGCCGTCGAGTAGCGCCGTCCCGGAGCGCCGGGCCTCAAAGTCACCCTAATGGACCCGGTTTATCCTCAAACGCTTAGGTACCGGAAACGCCCCGTTACCGGGTATGATGGGCGAGTCAGGCTTATTCATGGCCGAGACAGTTCAGAAATCAACCCACGAATCCGCGGCTAGCGCGCCTCGGCAAACTAGCTCCCTTTCGGTCGGCGACGATATTCGCCAGCCGGCGGCAATCCCCCACAGCAGCCCGGCCGAGGGGGACGACACGGCGGTGCTGCTGGCTGAGGGCTGTCCTCAGACCAAGCCTGCCACGCCGAAAGCCCGTCAAGTAGCCGTCATCATTCAGCCCGGCGCCTTCACCCGAACGCTCTGGCTTCTCCAGCGCGCGTGCTGGGCCGCGCAGGAAGACAACTGCTTTGCCATCGCGAAAGGCGCGGCTTATTCCGGCCTTCTTTGCCTGTTTCCGGTGCTCGCCACAATTGCCGCAATTCTGCTCCAGGTTCGCGCCGAATCGACGGCCCACCTCATTCGCCACATCCTGGTGCAGGTGCTGCCGCCGGAAACCGATGAGCTGATTCGTTCTCAGTTTAAGCCCGACGCAAAGCCGTTGCCGTTGCTGATCGGCGCGGCGTTTTTCGCGCTGTTAGCTGCCTCCGGCGCAATGCTCAGCCTGATGGAAGGCTTCCAGGCCGCCTACCGTATCCCCAGCAGCCGCTCGATTGTGCGGCAGCGTCTCGTGGCAATCTTGCTCGTCCTGGTCGTGGCTGTGCCTTCCACGGCGGCGTCTATTCTTCTCGTCTTCGGCACCCAGCAGGAGACCAGCATGTGGCAGTGGCTCGGCTTTGCGTCCCCCGATGAGGACGTGCGACAGTCCCTGGTGGTGGTGGGACGTATCCTGCGGTATTTGACCGCCGTATTAACCACCGTCTTCGTCACTGGCCTTCTCTACTACTTCGGACCCCATTACCGCCTCCAGCCGCGCATGACAAACAACGCCGCCAGGTGGCGCTTCCTGAGAGTGTGGCCGGGCGCCCTGGTGGCCACCGTAATGTGGTTTCTCGCCACAGTCGGCTTCGGCTGGTATGTGCGCAACATCGCCACATATACCGTCAACGGCACGCTGAAGGCCGGACTGATTCTGCTGGTTTGGCTCTACCTGCTGGCGCTAATCGCCATGATCGGCTGTGAGTTCAACGCCGAAAGGGAACGGGCCGAATCGCTGCTCTCTTTGTGGTAACTATAAGCATTCAGCTATCAGCTTTCAGCTATCGGCCGCTCGGGTGTGGCTGAGGGCTGAATGCTTATAGCTTCATCTGACTCCTGGCCGCTGACCCCCGATCCCTGGCTCCTGATTGCTGGCCTCTATACTTAAGTCCGTGCCTTTCAAACTCGTCATCGATTACTCGCCTCGCGGAGACCAGGCGGCCGCAATCGAACAACTAACTCGCGGCGTCGAAGATGGTGAGAAGCACCAGGTGCTGCTTGGCGTCACTGGCAGCGGCAAAACATTCACTATGGCAAAGGTGATCGAAGCCATGGGAAGGCCATCGCTGGTGCTGGCCCACAACAAGACCCTCGCCGCGCAGCTCTACCACGAGTTCAAGACCTTCTTTCCACACAACGCCGTCGAGTATTTTGTCAGCTATTACGACTATTACCAGCCCGAAGCCTACATCCCGGCCGGCGATATCTATATCGAAAAGGAATCGACGATCAACGACGAGTTGGACAAGCTACGGCTCTCCGCCACGCGTTCTTTATTCGAGCGGCGGGATTGCGTCATTATCGCCAGCGTAAGCTGCATCTACGGCCTGGGATCGCCGGAAGCCTATTACGGCATGTTGCTGATGCTCGAGAAGGGCCAGCGCATCAGCCGCAAAGAGATTTCTCAGCGGCTCGTCGAGATTCTTTATGAGCGCAACGACCACGACTTCCGGCGCGGCACCTTTCGCATCCGCGGCGACGTAATCGAGCTCTACCCCACCTACGACGACAACGCCTATCGAATCGAGCTCTGGGGCGACGAGATTGAATCGCTGAGCCAGATCGACCCGCTCCTGGGCCAGGTGAAGCAAACCTACGTGAGGCTGCCGATCTATCCCAAGACCCACTACGTGATGGATGCCCCCACACGCGACCAGGCGATGAAGAGCATCGAGAACGAGCTGCAGTGGTGGCACAAGGAGCTCGAATCGCAAGGCAAGCTAATTGAGGCTCAGCGGCTCTATCAGCGCACCATGTTCGATCTCGAGATGATCAAGCAGATTGGCTACTGCCATGGCATCGAGAACTATTCGCGCCATTTCTCCGGCCGCCTGCCGGGAGAGGCGCCTCCCACGCTTCTCGACTATTTGCCGCAGGATGCGCTGATGTTCATCGACGAAAGCCACCAGACCATGCCGCAACTGCAGGGCATGTATCACGGCGACCGTTCCAGGAAGAATGTGCTCGTCGAGTACGGGTTTCGCCTCCCCAGCGCGCGCGATAACCGTCCACTCACCTTCGAGGAGTTCGAGAACCGCGTCAATCAATTGGTCTACGTTTCAGCCACGCCAGGGCCATACGAGCTGACCAAAGCCGCCGGCATTGTTGTGGAACAGATCATCCGGCCCACCGGGCTGGTGGATCCCGAAGTCGAGGTTCGCCCGATCCGCGGACAAGTCGACGATTTGTTGAACGAAGTCAGAAAAAATACGGCGAAAGACCAGCGCGTGCTCGTGACCACCCTTACCAAGCGCATGTCGGAGGACCTGGCCGAGTATTATGCCGAGGTCGGCGTGAAATGCGCTTATCTGCACTCTGAGGTCTCGACGCTCGACCGCATGCGCATCCTGCGCGACTTGCGTCGCGGCAACTACGATGTGCTTATCGGCGTCAACCTGCTGCGCGAGGGTCTCGACCTGCCTGAGGTTTCGCTGGTCGCAATATTGGATGCCGACAAGGAAGGATTCCTGCGCTCGGCCGGCTCCCTGGTGCAAACCATCGGCCGGGCTGCCAGGCACGTGGAAGGGAGAGCTATTCTCTACGCCGATGTTATTACGCAAAGCATGCGCGCGGCGATGCGCGAGACCGAACGCCGCCGGACAGTGCAGCGAGCCTACAACGAGGCGAATGGCATTGTTCCCCAATCCATCATCAAACCCATCGACATGAGCCTGGTGGCGATTGCCGAGGGAGATTATGTAACCGTGCCGCTCGAACCTGAAGACGGCGAAGAAGAAGCATTGACCCCGGAGCGGCGCGAGGCCTTGACCGCCGAACTGGAAACCAGGATGCGCGAAGCGGCGAAGCTGTTCGAGTTCGAGAAGGCCGCTCAATATCGCGATCGGATAAAGGCATTGAAAGCAGTGGCTGTCTATGACGCGATTGAATGAGAGCATTGAAAGCAGTGGCCGTCTATGAATAAACTCCCGAAGGTCGGCGTGGTGGTGGAAGGCAACGTAACCCGCTCGTCGATGCTTCGACTGGGCCGGATGCCGGAGATGCTCGGCCCCATTAAAGCCACTTTGCCTCGCGTGGCGAAGCGGCTCTCCAATTTCCTCCACGGCGGCTATGTTGCCTATGAGTATGAGGAGTTGGAAACAGCATCGTTGATTCTGCTGCGAATGCCCGACAACGTCGTTGACGAGACCGTGACCCAGCTTGCCTCGGCCGATCTCCCGTTCCGGCGGCTGTCTTTTGCTCTCTGCGAGAGTTGGTTGACCGCGGATTCGCTCTCCGCCTTAGCGCGCCGCGGATCGAGTGTCGCCACCGTGGTGCCGCTCCCTGGCCGCCGTAATTGGTATCTGGCCGAAGGCCAGGTCAGCGCTGTCCGCACGGTAAAGTCGTTTCTGGAATACAACGAAGCAACCGTTCTCCAGATTCGGCCTGGCGCGAAGTCCCGTTGTTTTGCCGCCGGCGTGCTCGCCGGGGCCTTGCCGATGCCCCTGTATCTGACGGCGCAACACGCGCTGCGCCAGTCCGGGGTTACAGGAAACAATCTGACGACCGCTGTGGAAGAGATGGCGCAAGCGCTTCTCCGGGAATTCAGCAAGGGCGCACGGGCCACCTGGGGTGGGCCGCTTACGGAGGCGAGCGCCGAGGCTCGAGAATTGCACCTGAAACATCTTGCCTTCCACGAGCCGGAGCTCAAGGAAACCTTGGATAGCTACTTGAGCTTGGCGGAACGAACTTTCCAGCGTAGGCGCAGGGCAAGTTGACCCTTCAGCGTGTGTTGCCTGAAGGGTAACCCTGCCATAAATACTCCAGAGCCTCGGGCAGCGTCTGTTGCTTTACCGCGCGGTCGGTATGGCCGGCATTGCGCGCAAATACAAACTGATAGTGATAACCTTTGGCCGCCAACACTCTGGCCATGTTCTCATTGGCGACCACCCAATCGTGCATGTTGTCGCGCATGATATTGGGACTGTACAGGTCCCTGTCGCCAACTTCCATCCAGATGCGCAGCGGCTTGACCGGCGTGTTGGGGATGAGGTGAGCATGAAACTCCCAAGCCCCGCCAGGAGTCTCGGGATTCGACGGCCACTGCTGGTTGACGTAGGTGCCTGAATATGTGAGGACGCGATGGTACAGCTCCGGGTGATACCAAGCCATGATCAAGGCGCACGAGCCGCCGGAGCTGCCGCCCATGGTTGCCCGGCCCTCCGGATCTTTGGTCAGTTTCACGTTGGCTTGCTTCTCCACCAGGGGCAGCACTTCGCTCTCGACGAACTCCGCATACCGGCCTGACATCGTGTCGTATTCCAAGCCGCGTTCGCTTCCCTGCGCATCGCCGCTCCCGTTGCTGATGGAAATGGCAACCATCACCGGTACCCGATGCTGGGCAATCAGATTGTCGAGGGCCACAAACAGCCCCTTGTCAGGCCCGTCCGCCCCCACGATGAACGGCGCGGCCGTGCCAGGGACATATTGCTTGGGGACATACACAGCCACTCCGCGGGTGTAAGGAGCCGGATGGCTGGTGGTGACAATGAGCTTGGCGGGGTCGGTGGGGTCTGCCGTCCCAAAGGTGTTCGGCTCGCGCGCGATGCCGGGATAGATCTTGCTATCGGCCGAGTTCATGGTGAAGGTGATTACCGTTCCCTGCGGCACCCCTTCCTGCACGGTCATCTCCGGCGCCGGGCTGTGCGTGGGCCCAAGAATGAAGTTTCCATCGGCCGTAGGCGGGGCGTTGGCGCCGTCAGGTAAGTCTTTTGCGGCCACATAACCGGGCGTGTTCGGGTCGCGCGTGGGCGGTGTCGGGCGCGCCGGGCGCGCCGGCGTAGCTGGAGCTTGCGCCATAGCCGGGTCGGACCCATTCATCACGCTGATCAAAAACACAATACTCAGAAAACGGAACATCATTGACTCCTTCTTGTCATAAATTACGTCAAGTTTTTCGAGCGGCCAGCATCTGGATTCCGTCTGGGGTTATGATTTTGATGTGTCCAGCCCATGCCCTTTTCGCCTCGACAAACGCACGCGCGAGCGGACCGAGATTCTGTGGAGTTGCGGGATGAACTCGGAACGGGACGACACCGGATTCCCCCGGAGGGATCCGCCGTTGAAGGGCAATCTGCCAGAAGTCCTTGTCGAGCGTCATTAGAATGCGCGCTTCGGATTCGGCCAAGTCCAACAGGGCAGCGTCATTCCACCCAGCGCAATCAACACGGGCCCAAAGGACGTCGTGGCCCTCGGCGCGAAGCGCCTCGACGATCAGCCTCGGAAAGCTCTCATCAGCGAGGAGGCGCATCTACGCTGGAATCGGATAGGCCTTGTACTCGTGCGCCAAGTAGCTGGCGAACGATAAGCAGGCGAGGATGTCCTCTCGCGTCAATCCAGGGTAGTTTGTCTGAAGTTCGTGCTCGGACTGGCCAGCCGCGAGGAGTTCCAGAATGAGTTCGGCGGCCAGGCGCGTCCCTCGAATGACAGGTTTGCCGCCAAGGACCTCCGGATCGACGACGATGCGCTCAGATAGCGGCATAACAACAGTCTACCGTGCCGGCCTGGGTTCGGGAACCGGGGGCGTCGACGCCGGTTTCTCGCTACTTACCCATGCCCTTCCATCCAAGACACTTCCCTTGCGAATGTACGATGAAGTGAGCATGTTTCCGAGTTGAGACTATAGGAACACTATGACTGCCAGGAACCGTGCCTGCGTTTCTCGAGGATTGAGGGTCATGACCACTCGCGCAATCTTAGTAGCTGTTGTGTGCATATTCGCGGCCAAGTCGCCGGCAGCAACACCCGCTAGCCCTACCTTCACCAGAGATGTGGCTGCCATTCTTCAAAGGAATTGCCAGGTGTGCCATCGTCCCGGTGAGGCCGCGCCTTTCTCAATGCTCACCTATGAACAGACCCGGCCATGGGCATCCGCCATCAAGCAAGCCGTGAAGACGAGAAAGATGCCACCCTGGTTTGCCGATCCGCGCTATGGCAGTTTCTCGAACCACACCGAGATCACCGAAGCCGAAATCAAAACGATTTCCGATTGGGTCGATGCGGGCGCGCCGGAAGGCGACGCGAAGGCCATGCCGCCGCCACTGGATTTCCTCGAGGGCTGGCAGATTGGCAAGCCCGACCTGGTCTTCGAACTACCCAAGCCATACGAAGTTCCCGTATCCGGTGTGGTCGAGTACCAGCACATCATTGTTCCCACCGGCTTCACCAAAGACACATGGATCCAGGCGGCCGAGGTGCGCCCGACGGAACGGGCAGTGGTTCACCACATCATCGCTTTCGTTCGCGAGCCTCAATCGAAATGGTTCCGGGGCGAAAAGGCAGGCGAGTTCTTTGTAGCCCCGCAAGTCAAGACGACGGAAGAGCCGGATACCAGCGCCCTGCCGAGTGACTTCCTGGTGGGCTACGCGCCCGGCCAACCTGCCGAAATCCTGCGGCCCGGCCAGGCCAAGCTGATCAAAGCCGGTTCCGACATTATTTTCCAGGTACATTACACTCCCAATGGAAAGCCGATCACCGACCGGACGAGGCTGGGTTTGGTGCTTGCGAAAGAGCCGCCTCGAGAGCGGGTTCTGACTCTCTCGGCCACCAACGGCTCCTTCAAGATCCCTCCTGGCGATCCGAACTACCGGGTCGACGCGTCATTCGAAATAAGAACCGAGGTCAAGCTGACCGGCCTCCATCCGCACATGCACGGGCGTGGAAAAGACTTCGAGTATCGCATCGTGTATCCAACCGGTGAAACCAAGATTCTTCTCAGCGTGCCCCATTTCAACTGGCACTGGCAGAATTGGTATACGCTCGAACAGCCCCTGCTTCTGCCAAAAGGCGCCCGGATCGAATGCACCGCTCACTTCGACAATTCGCCCAACAATCCCGACAACGCCGATCCAACCAAGGAAGTGATCTGGGGCGAACAAAGCTGGGATGAAATGATGGTGGGCTTTTTCAATTTTGCCTTTGACGCGAAAATGCCCGTTCAAGATTTGCTCCCGCCCAAAAGCAAGGCCGAAATAGCGGCCCGTTAAACATGCCCTCCTTTACGGTTGAAACCCCACCGCGAGCCTCGACTGTGGCACAGGCTTTAGCCTGTGAGTCTCGCATGGCACAGGCTTTAGCCTGTGAGTCCCGCGTGGCACAGGCTTTAGCCTGTGAGTTTCGTATGGCACAGGCTTTAGCCTGTGAGTCTCGCAGTGCCAAGCCCGAAGGGCGAAGGATCATAGCCCACGGCGCAAGCCGTGGAAAATGGTGTGTAAGACACGCCGAGCCCCGGAACGGGGCGAAAGACTCTTCCCAAATCCAGACCACAAGCGAGTCACAGCCGGTTCCTTCCGGCCCACCGGAGGCTTCGCTGGCTCCCGCCCTCCGTCTTCTAACTTCTGTCTCCTGCCTCCTGACTTCTCTCTTCTTGGCCTGCCTGATCCCCCTCCTACACGCGCAATCCCCACCGCCCCCGCGCAAGAAGCTCCTCGCAATCGGCGAAGAAAAAGGCTATCGCCACGAGGCCGTTACCCATGCCCTGGCGACGATTGAACGTCTCGGCCGGCAAACCGGACTCTGGGACACCTACATCCGCACCGACACCGAACCGCTGACCAAGAAGAAGCTCGAGTACAACGCCAAAAATCTAAACGATTTTGACGCCGTGCTTTTCTATACCGGCGGCACCCTCGAGATGGACGATCAACAAAAAGCCGACTTCCTCTCCTTTATCCATGACGACGGAAAGGGGTTCATTGGCGTCCACAGCGCCTCGATCACCTTCACCCAGTGGCCGGCATACGGTGAGATGCTCGGCGGTTACTACGACGAACACCCCTGGGGAACATTCGAAGCACCCATCATTGTCGAGGACCGGAAATTCCCCGGCATGTCGCAGTGGCCGGCCGCGTTCACCATCAAGGATGAGATCTATCAAATCAAGAACTATTCGCGCGACGACCGCCGCGTGCTGATGCGCCTGGATGCCACCAAATTGGATCTCAACAATCCCCGCGTACACCGCACAGACCGCGATTTTGCTGTTGCGTGGGCCAAGATGTATGGAAAGGGAAGGGTCTATTACTCCACGCTCGGCCACGTGCCCGAGAATTGGGACAATCCCATGTTCCAGGACATGTTCACCGGTGCAATCAAATGGGTACTCGGTCTCGTCGATGCAGATATTACGCCCGAACCCGCCCCACGCTAATCAATCGCCGATAACGAGATGATGACAAGAAGACAGTTTCACCGAATTGCCGGCGCCGGCGTTGTCGGCGCGAGCCTCCGCGAGCGCATGACCGCAGGCATGGCCGCGCGCCCAGCCAAGCACCTGAACATCGGCGTTGGCACCTTTTCCTATCACAATCTTTCGATCGCAGACATGATTGTCCAATTAAAGGAATTGGACATCCGTGAGATTGAACTGTCGCACGGCGAGTTCATGCTCATGAAGCCTCCGACAATTCAGATGTGCCAGTCGGCGCGCGATCAGTTTGACCGTGCTGGTATCCGCTGCGTGTCCTATTACACGGCGACC